>Ga0302324_100000186_pt1 | contig 165727 bp, 136 predicted proteins | sample Palsa_T0_1_FD_201949 | JGI IMG/M metagenome (GOLD analysis project Ga0302324, IMG submission 201949) | Peat permafrost microbial communities from Stordalen Mire near Abisko, Sweden - Palsa_T0_1 | ecosystem: Environmental > Terrestrial > Soil > Palsa > Peat permafrost | place: Sweden: Abisko...
GAAACCGCAACCAAAATCCCTTTGGCCCGAGACTCGCGCAGAGGCGCAGAGAGCGCGGAGAAAAAGTTTTGCCAAAAATGCAGACTTCTCCAACATTGCACTGCGGAGAAGGACTGCATGGCGGATCTTCCTTCCTGTTCTTTCTCTGCGATTTGGAACTTGACGCAAATTCTCAGCGCGGCATTTTGGGTTCAATCGGAAGGGACATTATGAACGATAATCTGCTTACCCGGCGCCAGATGATTACCCGTGCGGCCGCCATATTGGGGAGCCTGGCCGCAGGCTCGAAGATGCTGGGGCAAAACACACCGGCCAAGGCGGAGCAGCCTGATAATGGGCCAGACTCCACGCGCACTTCGTTGCATCAAGAAATTGATCTCCCGGCAAATCCGCAGCGCATCTATGAGGCGCTATTGGATTCCAAACAGTTCTCCGCCTTCACCGGCGAATCGGCCGAGATCGGACGTGAGGAGGGAAACGCATTTTCGATGTTCGGGGGAATGATTGTGGGGCGGAATATCGAGTTGGTTCCAGGACAGCGCATTGTGCAGGCGTGGCGTCCAACCCATTGGTCGCCGGGAATCTATTCCATCGTCCGGTTTGAGCTTAAAGCGCAAGGCGCCCGAACCACGCTCATTCTCGATCACACGGGATTTCCCGAGGGCGAGTTTGCGCATCTTAATTATGGATGGGGCCTAAAGTATTGGGAGCCGTTGAAGAAGCTTCTGGCCAAAGCAGCGGATGGACATGACAAAGGCGCCCCCTAAAGCCTTGGTTCGTTTTGAGCGAGGGACGAAAGCACCCGCCGTTTTTTGGCGCTGATATTCACGTCGCACCTCAACGGCTGATGATATCCAGGACGCCGGTCCGCAGGGCGAACCACGCAAATTGCTGGAACTCGTCGTTGGTTCTTCTCGTGTAGTTGACCTCCCCCTCCTTCAACGAGCCTGATGCGTCGGGAGTGTTGGAGTTCCTTATTTTCAACATTTCCGCCAAAAACGAGGCGAGGCGATTATCCAGCCCTTTTTCGGCGTCGGTTTTCTTATTCAGAACAGCAATCTCCAAATTCCGGTAGATGCCCTGCACGTGGCCGCGAGCTTCGCCCGCGGTTACCTGGATCTCGAACGTGGCCTCTTGCACGCTGCCGGACTTGATCCGGGTGTGTTCGGCAATGTCGAGGAACGCATCCAGGCGCGTCAGGTCCATCGCGCCGAGCGAACCGGAATAGTGGAGCGAGAAGTCCGGCGGCGCGATCGGAATTGTCATCAGCACCTTCAGCGTGCCGGCCTCCATAAGCTGGCCCTGCGCCTGGAGCTGAATGGCAGCCGACGCCGGGCCACGATTGGCGATGCCCTCGGCCAACAAATTTGCCGCCGAGATCGTCAGCACGCCGGGATCGGCTCCAGCGACCAACCGCTCGCAGTACCTCAGGATGCCATTGCTGATATTGAGGCTATCAACCTGCAGAGGTAGCGGGATGGCGGCCAGCGCCTCATTCACCATGAGACCGGGCGTCACGATCGGGTTCAGCGGCTTGTCACGATTGACCAACACTTCGAGGGTGGGTCCGGCTATGTGGAGCGAGCGAGCCCGGTAGGACTTTCCCTGGAGCAGTTCGCCATACGCCAAGCCCGATACTCTGCATTCAGGGAGAATCACATGAAACCGCGCTGCTCGAAATTGGTGCGCGGCGAAAAATGCTTCGTCTCCGGCCAATGTCCGAAGCTCGGTGCCTTGGGCGATCAGTTCCGAGCCTGGCACCGAGGCTCGCAGCCGCGCACAGCGGATGCCGTAGAGCGCCTGGGGGAATTCCAGATCGAGATTTGTCGCCTCGAGACTGGCCTTGGCGAGGACATCCGGCAGCGCAGCCGATCTCCCAAAGAGCCGATACCAGGGAACGCCCATGAGCGAAATCCGGCCAACCTTGAGTGTCGTGTTGGTGGCAATCAGGGTGACAGATTGAGCGACCAGGCGATTGGCGGCCAGCGAGTAATCCAGTGCGCCGATTTGCAATTCGGACCCTGGATAAGCTCCGGCAAACGTCCGCTCCGCCTTCCTTTTGCCATAGCCATTGAGGATCGCGCCGCCGAACACAAAGAAGAGCACGATGGCGGCGAGGACGAGCCCACCAAGAGAAGCACCTACGCAGGCCGAGAGCCTTCGCAGTGACAGCCTCCGCCTATTCTTCATGGCTGGTTCATGCACGTTGTCCTTTAATCATAGTGTTTTTGCAGGTCTCCTGTGTTCGTGCAGGTGTCCTGACGGCAAAGACTACGCCTAAGGATCGCTCTGTCCTATGGGGTGAAACCCTATCGCGCGCCGTTGGAAGTGTTCGCTCGGAATGACGATTCAGCCGTTCAAGCCAGCGTGGCAAAGCGCGTTCGCACGGCAGTATTCTTCATTTTTGCGGCGTGGAAGGGCAGACGGGCTTTTCCAAGTTTAAATATGTTGCGCTGGCGGGCCAAAGCGGTTAAAGCGTATCGGTAAAATTTCTATGGATGCCTCGCCAACAACCCCGCCGCCGCCCGTGGGCGCTTCGTCCGAGCCTTCCTCGCTCACGGACCGCCTCGCCAACGTCATCTGTGCGCCCGGCGAAGTCTTTGCGGAAATCAAGAATGCGCCCGTGCGCGCCTCCAACTGGCTGGTGCCGCTGATCCTCTCCTGCATCGCCACGGTCGTTTACATCAGCATCGCTTTCTCGCAGCCGCCCATTTTGCAGGCCATGCAAGATCAACGGATCAAAGCGGTGCAGAAAAATGTTGCGGCGGGCAAAATGACCCAGGCCCAAGCCGATCAGGCCGCGGCCATGGCCGAGAAATTCATGACACCGACAATCCTGAAAATCTTTGGGTCTGTCTTTGCCGTCCTGGCATCCGCGGCCGGGCTTTTCCTAATGGGAGTTGGGATTTGGCTTTCGCTCAAGTATTGCACAGAGGCCAAGCTCAATTACATGAAAGTGGTCGAAATTTGCGGGCTGGCCCTGTTGATTGACGTGCCGCAAAAACTCCTCCGTGTCTGCCTCGTCTTGTGGAAAGAGAACCTGCTCGCCACCGCCAGTCCGACCCTCTTCCTTGCCCATCCCAGCACCACGAACAGGGCGGACGTCTTTCTGTCCATGATTGACGTGGTTGATTTTTGGTGGCTGGCCGTTTTGAGCCTTGGCGTGAGCAAAGTCGCGGCCATTCGCTATCGGACGGCGGCGTTCATCACTTTTGGCATCTGGTACGGGTTCCGCATCGTCGCCGCGCTATTGACGCCGTCCCAATCTTAGTTATCCATGACAAATATCCGCCAGGAACGCGCTTTCTCCTTGATTGAACTGCTGGTGGTCACGGCCATCATAGCCATTTTGGCGGCGCTGCTGTTGCCCGTTTTATCGAAGTCAAAAGCCGCGTCCGAAGGCACCGTGTGCAATAACAACATCCGGCAACTTTCGCTGGCCTGGTTTCTGTATGCTTCTGAAAACGGGGATCTCCTCGTCAACAACTATGGGAAGCCTCAAACCATCTCCACCCGCAACACCTGGGCCAACAACGTGGAGGATTGGAACAACAGCGAAGGCAACACCAACCTCATTGACCTCACGCAAACGCTCTTTTCACCCTACGACAACAGGTCCGCGGGGATTTACAAATGCCCGACGGACCGCGCGCTCGCGGCCAACGGACCACGCATCCGCAGCGTCTCGATGAATTCGATGGTCGGAGATCCGGGAGATTTGTTGGACCACTTCAATCCGCTTTATGTGCAATTCTTGAAGATGAAGACGATACAAAATCCATCCGGCATCTTTGTTTTTCTGGATGAACATTGCGACACCATCAACGACGGTTTCTTCGTGAACCGGCTGGAGGATTATCTATGGGGCAATATGCCGGGGTCGTATCACAATGGCGGACTGAGCCTTTCCTTTGCCGACGGCCACATCGAAACGCATCACTGGCTTGTGCCGGGGACCGTCCGCCCGCCGGTGCAAGGCGGCGTGGGCGGCATCCTCCCCGCGACGCCGCCGACGGACTTCGAGTGGTTGAAGCAAAGAACCAGCTACAAAAAATCTTAAGATTTGCCAGCGTCGCTTGCTATTACTATTATGTCAAACTGCCGGAAGAAATCACTCCTGTTTTCCATTTGCGCTTTCGTTGGCGCGGTCTGGCTTGACGGCCACGCCGCGGAAAGCGACGTGAGTTATTTTCGCTCCAATCACGGCTTGGCGGACTCATCATGCGGAGCTTTGCCATCGCAGTTTGACGCGCCGGGAACCTTGCGCTGGCGGGTGCCGCTGGATCCAGGACACGCCACTCCGATCCTGAGCGAGGGAAGAATATTCCTCACCGCCTATCAAGAGGAATCGAATGAATTAACAGTTCTCGCCCTCGACGCAAACACGGGCCGAATTTTGTGGCGCAATGGAGTCACCGTTTCGCAAGTTGAGCGCACGCATCCACTGGGCAGCCCGGCCACCGCGACGCCAGCCTGTGATGGCCGCCGCGTGTACGTTTTCTTCGGCAGCTACGGCCTGCTGGCTTTCGACTTGAATGGCAAGAAACTATGGGAATTCAGAGCCGGACCTTTCCAGGACGAATACGGCGCGGGCAGTTCACCGATCCTCGTGGGTGACAAGGTCATTCTCAACCAGGACCACGATGTGGATAGTTTCCTGATGGCAGTCAACGCCGCCTCGGGCAAGCCCGTGTGGAAGACCCCCAGGCCAGACGCGGTGCGAAGCTATTCCACGCCGGTGGTCTGGTCGCAAAACGGCCGCCCGGAACTTTTGGTGGCGGGCGCTTTGGAGTTGGCCGGTTACGACCCTGCCGACGGCAAAAAACTCTGGTGGGTCAACGGCCTGGCCCGGATTGTCATTCCCACACCGGTGCCTTTGGAGGACATGGTTTATATGGCGTCCTGGGCCCCCGGCGGCGACACTGCAAACCGCATCACGCTCGACTCCTGGCCCGTGGCTTTGTCCAAGTGGGACACCGATCACGACGGAACACTCTCCCGAGCCGAGATCAAGGACCCGCAAGTGCTCGAACGCTTTTACCGCATGGACTTGAACCAGGACGGTGTGCTTGACCAGCATGAATGGGAGCATCATGCGAAGATTTTTCGGGAGGCCCAGAATTCGGTGCTGGCCATCAAACCCACCGGCGCGGGCGAACTGGCCAAAGGAGCCGTGCTCTGGAAGCACTCGCGGGGCGTTCCTTACGTGGCGACACCGGTCATTGACCGCGGCATCCTCTACATGGTCAAGGAGGGCGGCATAGTGACCAAGCTGGAGGTGGCGACCGGCAACTTGTTGCAAGAAGAGCGGGTGGCGGGCCTTGGGAATTATTTCGCATCCCCGGTGGCGGGCGACGGGAAAGTCTATTTTGCCAGCGAACCGGGAACGGTCACTGTTCTGGCCAGCCAACCCGAATGGAACGTGATTTCATCCCACGAATTCCACGAAAAGATTTACGCCACGCCCGCCTTCGCCAGCGGCCGTTTGTACATTCGAACCGAACAGGCGCTTTATTGCTTCCAAGCCCCGCAATAAGTTTAGTCGGCTTGATCCCGGGGTTCCCGGCCGTTTTTGGCGACTTGATTTGGCGGCAAGTCTTGAGTGGCTGTTGCGCGGAATTCTTCCATGTGGCGCGTCCAAGCCTCTTCCAGGGCCTTGGCTTTGTCGGGGAGTTCAGCGGCGAGATTGTGGGATTCGCAGCGATCCGTGCTCAGGTCGTAAAGTTCAAACGGCTTTTCGTGATCGGCGACGAGTTTCCAATCGCCCACGCGGATGGCGCGGTTGCCGTCATGGAACCACCAGAAATAATCGTGGGCGACCGAACCGTCATGGGTAAAAACAGGCACAAGGCTTTTGCCGGGCGGCGGCGGCACGGCAACGCCGTTGACGGTCTGCGGCCATTTGGCCCCGGCTAGCTCCAGAATGGTGGGAGCGAGATCAATCAAATGGCCTGGATTGTGGCGAAGTTCGCCGCGAGCGGAAATGCCGCCGGGCCATTGGACGATGAGCGGAGTGCTGATGCCGCCTTCATGCACCCACGATTTATGCAGGCGAAAGGGCGTATTGGCCGCGCTGGACCAACCCGGACCGATGGAGAGAAACGTCCCGGCGGAACCGGGCGCCGCTTTGCGGTCGTGCCCGTCCCCCCGGATGATTTGTTCGGCGCTGGCGCCGTTGTCGGAAAGAAAGAAAATGACGGTGTTGTCCAGAACGCCCATTTTTTTGAGTTGGCCGACGACGCGGCCGATCTCGAGGTCCATGCGATGAATCATGGCGGCGTGAAGGGTCATTTTGATCGGTTGAAATTCCTTTTGCTGGTCCGTTAAATCGTTCCAAGGCACGGCGTGGCCGGCCTCGCCCGGGCCGATCTTGTCGCGCAGTTCCGCCTCCGGCAAATTCCAGCGGGGGATAATGTCCGGATCGAGATGGGAGAGGGCACACTGGGTGATGCCCAGTTTTTTCATGCGATCATAGCGTTCCTGGCGCAACGCGTCCCAGCCGGCGCGGTAGCGGTCTTTGTACTGGGCAATATCCTCCGGCAACGCGTGCAGCGGATAATGGGGCGAAAGGAAAGCCAGATAAAGGAAAAACGGCTGGCCGGGATGCCCGGCCTGGTGCCCTGCGAGCATGTCAATGGCGTGTTGGGCAATCGCCGTAGTGTTATAGTAGCCACTATTCGGCTTGACCGGCGGCAGCGGCTGATCATCCAAGGTGTGCTCCTTGGGGTTGAAATAACGGTCGAAATCGTTGACGCAATAGGAGTGATCAAAACCGCCCGCCAAGACCGGACCGTCCACGTGCCATTTGCCGGAATGATAGGAGCGGTATCCGGCCGGCCGGAGCATGGCGGGCAGGAGCGAGGCCCAAGCTGGACGCTTCCCATTCACGCCACCCCCGATGCCAGGCAGTTCATCGCGTCGCACCTGCTGCGCGTAATAGCCGGTCAGCAGAGAAGCTCGCGAAGACCAACATCGGGCGGTATTGTAAAAGCTGGTAAAGCGGAGTCCATTTTGAGCCATGTGGTCCAGGTTCGGCGTTTGAATCTCGCTGCCGTAGCAACCGGCATCCGAGAACCCCATATCATCGGCCACAATCACGACGATATTGGGTTTGGTGGCCGCCACCCGAGTCGCGCAATCCGACGTCAGGCAGGCGATCAACGCCGCCTCAACGAGCAAAAGAAAGAAGCGAGATTTCAAGCGGCATAGGATTAAGCGATTCAGCAAGCTCTTGCAACACGAACCGGACGATGCAGGTTTTGCTCGACGCAGTCCCGTTGGCCGGTTAGACATTATCTTGCTATATGAGAACAACATCAATTCGTCCTGGTGGCCTGCTTGCGACCGTCGCGATGCTCGCTCAATTCGCCGGCGCTGCCGACACCGCACCGTTGCGCGAGCGTTTGGAGACGTTGCCCTTCAAGATCGCCTATGAAGCCTATGTGGATGGCAACTCGGATATCTTTGTGATGAATCCGGACGGGTCGCACGTGGTGAATCTCACCAAGACGCCGGACCTCAATGAGCATTACCCCCAGATTTCGCCCGACGGCAAGCGGATGTGTTTTGTGGCTGACAAAGGAGAGGGCCGCGACGCCATTCGCAGCCTTTACGTGATGGACATCAACGGAAAACATCGAAAAAAGATTGCCGATTACGCGCGGGAGCCGTTTTGGTCGCCGGACGGCAAAGTCATCGGGTTTCTGGACCAGGAGTATCCCAAGTTCAATGTGATAGATTATTACACGAAGGGGTTGAATTATTACGACCTGGCGACGGGCCAGGTCACACCGCATCCGAATTACACGAATCTGCACCATCTCTACAACCCTGGTTTCTCTCCGAATGGCAAATGGATCGTCTCCACGGTGCATGCCGGGATGGGGTACGATCACACCATTCTGCTCATCGAAGCGCACGGAAATAAGATCATTAACTTGAAAATCCCCGGCTGCCGGCCTCGCATAAGCCCGGACGGCCAGCAAGTCGCGTGGGGCGCCAGCGATAATGAACTTGTCGCCGCGCCTCTGGATACTGATTCCGATGACCCCAAGGTCGGCGAATGGCGGGTTCACGTCCGGGACGCCAAGGACAAAATTTATCACGTGGCCTGGTCGCCGGACAGCCGATTTTTGAGTTTCAGCTTTGGGCCGGACGGCGAAGGGGATCTGACCAAGCCGGGGACTTTTCAAGCGGCCTGCGAGATCATGGGGGTCTATGCTCCGGGTTGGAACATCGGCGTGGTTTCAGCCGAACATGCGGGGACAAACGATATCACCCAGGGGATCCAAGCTGACTTCACCATGCTGACAACCAATGGCTTGAGCAACAAGCAGCCCGTCTGGTTCCCGTCGCGTCGGAAGTAACTGGAGCGCCCGTGATCAGAAGTCTTTGCCTAGTCAGTTTGCTCGCAGGGTTGAATCTGCTCTGTTCCTGCGGCAAATCAGGCTCGGAAAAACAAAGCCAGGCCCCGACCGCAAGCCCGACCGGCGCTCCTTCGGCGACTATGCCGACAACCCCTGTCGAGGTCGTCACCAAATCCGGCGTGGAAATGGTTTATCTGCCGGGCGGCGAGTTCAACATGGGAACAAGCGAGGGCAATGCCGATGAAGGCCCCGTCCACAAGGTCCGGCTCAGCAGCTTTATGATGGACAAATACGCGGTGACGCACGAGATGTTCGCCAAAGTGCAATTGCCCGACCCATCCCACTGGCAGGATAATCCCAAAAAGCCCGTGGAGCGGGTTCGCTGGCGGGACGCGAAACAATACTGCAACGAACGTTCGATGCTGGAAGGTCTGAAGACGTGTTACAACGAGAAGACCACGGACTGGGAATGCGATTATTCCGCCAGCGGCTACCGCCTGCCCACCGAGGCGGAGTGGGAATACGCCTGCCGCGCCGGCAGCGATGGACTTTATGATTTCGGGTCGCCGGACAAATTGCGGCAATACTCCTGGTTCGCCGACAACTCCGATGAGAAGACGCATCCTGTGGGACAGAAGAAGCCGAACCTTTGGGGGTTGTATGACATGTATGGAAACGTATCGCAGTGGTGCGAGGATGTTTACAGCCCGAATTATTACCAGGAAAGCGCGGCGCTCGATCCGCAAGGGCCGCCCAGTCCGGGAAAAGATGTCAAGCGCGTGATGCGCGGCGGTTCGTGGAAGTCAAGCGCGGCCATGTGCCGGGCCACTTTTCGGCAAGGCCAGCGCACGGGGGACACGGACGCTTGTTTCTACACTGATTTTTGCGGCTTTCGCTGTGTGCGGCGGGTTTCCCCGGAAGAATGGTCACAGTTGAAGGCGAACTCGAAATGAGGGCGTGGCGCGAACGATGAGCTAACCCGATCTTCGCACCATGCTTTTCCACACGTGGCCGTTCCTGGTTTTCATGCTGATTGTCCTGCCGGTCTTCTACTCGTTGCGGAAGACTCGCTGGTGGATTCCGTGGCTCATGGCCGCCTCGTATTTCTTTTACGGCTGGTGGAACCCTTATTACCTGCTGCTGGTTTTCTACTCGACTGTGTTGGATTATTTTCTGGTGGCGCTGATGGATCATTGTCCGCGCACGGGACAAAGGGTTGATGTCGCGGCCCGTTTGTTTCACTTGCGATTTGATGATTGGGTGCTGAAAACGGCGTTTCTTGCGGCGATGGGGGCGACCGTGGCTATCCTCGCGGCGGCCTTCCTTGGGCCGGCGACCCTGCGGCCTGCGCTGGCGGGCTTGGCTGTCATCGTCCTGCTGATGGCCTCCGGCGCGCTCCTGAGCAACCGCCGGATTTGGCTCTTGATCAGTCTGGCGAACAACCTGGCGTTATTGCTGTTCTTCAAATATGGCCGTTTTGCGGTGGATAACATGAACGCTCTTTTCGCCTGGCTTCATTTCTCGTTGAAGCTGCCCGAACCGTCCACGCTGATGCCTTTTGGTTTTTCGTACGTGTTGCCTGTCGGCATTTCCTTTTTCACTTTCCAATCGTTGAGCTACACGATTGATTTTTATTTTGGGAACGTGGAAAGGGAGCGCAACTTTCTCCGGTTCGCGACTTTCGTTTGCTTCTTTCCGCAACTCATGGCCGGCCCGATTGAGCGAGCCAGGCATCTGCTCCCGCAATTTCGTGAGTTTCCCCCCATTCGGCTGCAAAACTTTACCGACGGCTTGTCGCTTTTCCTGGTGGGCTTGTTCAAGAAACTGGCGCTGGCGAACTATCTGGCGTTCTACGTGGAGCGGGTCTATGACAACCCCAAGGCGTTCGGCGCGCCGGCGCTGATGCTGGCCACGTTTGCTTTCGCGTGGCAGATTTTTTTCGATTTCAGCGGCTACACGGACATGGCGCGTGGCATCGCGCGTCTGCTGGGGTTCAATCTGATTTTGAACTTCAACAACCCCTATCTCGCCACGGGATTGGGCGATTTCTGGACGCGCTGGCACATCAGCCTTTCCACGTGGTTCCGCGACTACGTCTATATTCCGCTGGGCGGCAACAGGCACGGCGTTCTCCATACCTATCGGAACTTGTTCGTGACATTTTTGCTTTCCGGCATCTGGCACGGGGCGGCTTGGACATTCGTGATTTGGGGGGCATTGCACGCCCTGGGTGTGATGGCCACCCGCGAGTTGGAACGCTCCGCTTTCTATCGGGACCAAGTGCCCCGGTTGCTCAAGCAGTTGGGCGTGTTCATATTCGTTTGCTTCGCTTGGATTTTCTTCCGGGCCGACTCGCTCGATGACGCCCGGTTGATCATCGGGCGCATCTTTACCGCAGTCTGGTCCGACCCGCAAATTCCGCTGCTGATGCTGGCGCTGATCGGATTGGTCTGGCTCTACCAGTTCTTGTACGAGTCGAAGTACCGCGAATTATTGCAAGCTGGCGCCGTGCGGGTTGGGGTTGCGGCATTGATGGTGCTTTATCTCTGCCTCTTTTCCTCCGGCGGAGGGACGTTCATTTACTTTCAATTCTAAACCATGGACAAGGCGCAAAATGCGGCGGCTGCGGAAACGAAGATGGTTAATGAGATGCGTCTCAATGCCCGGCAGTGGGCGCTGGCGCTGGTCATCATCCTGCCGGTGGTTTTTCTGACGCCCCGGCTTTGGAAGCGCGTGGAACGATTCGACACTGGTCCGGATTATCGCATGGCTTATGACTTGAGCAAAGATTACTGGCTGTACCAGCGGTGGCTGGAGGACAGGATTGATCCCCGCAGCATCGTGATGCTGGGCGACTCGGTGGTTTGGGGCGAATATGTTCTGCCCGATGGGACGTGGCCGCATTTCCTGAATGAGCAGACCGGGCAGCCGGGGAAATTTGTGAACGGAGGGGTCAACGGTCTTTTCCCGCTCGCGCTGGAGGGCCTGGTTGATTACTACGGGCGCGCCCTGCGAAACCGGAAGGTCATCCTGCAGTGCAATCTGCTCTGGTTGAGCAGCCCGAAGGCGGATTTGAGCATAGATAAGGAGGAGAAGTTCAACCACTCGGGCCTGGTGCCGCAATTTTTTCCACGCATCCCCTGCTACAAGGCCGATGCCAATGTTCGGCTGGGCGCCATCGTGGATCGGGAGGTGAATTTCTACGCTTGGGTGGATCATTTGCAAAGCGCCTATTTCGGGCAAAAGAGCATCCTGAACTGGACGTTGCAAGATGACGGAGGCGATCCGCCTCGTTATCCCAATAGTTACAAGGACCCGCTGGCCCAGATTACTTTCCAGGTGCCAGCCGCTCCCCGCGACGACCCGCAGCGCGGGCCGAAAAGCCCGCGGCATAAGCCTTGGTCAGCGGGCGGCGGAGTCACGCAGTTCGAATGGGTTGATCTGGATTCGTCGCTGCAGTGGGCTGCGTTTCGACGGATCGTCCGAACGCTGCGCGGACGGGGCGACGACGTTTTTGTGGTCCTCGGTCCCTTCAACGAACATATCGTGGCCGAAGAAAGCCGCGCGCCTTACCGCAAACTGCGCGACGGCGTCACCTCGTGGTTGAATGAGAACAAGGTTCCGCACCTGGTTCCCGAGGTGTTGCCCAGCCTGCTTTACGCTGACGCCAGCCATCCCCTTACCCAAGGGTATGCTCTTTTAGCCAAGCGCGTACTGGCAAGCGACGACTTCCAAAGTTGGATGAAAAGTCCGTGAAATCGAATTCGATTCTCTGTATCCTTCTTAGAATTCAAAATTGTTTGAAAATGTATTTATGAAAACTACTGCCCATTCGGGAATTACGCCGGAACGGATCATGCAATTGAGCTGGGGGTATGCGCCGCCGCTGATCGTTGAAGCCGCGGTGAAACATCGTTTGTTCGATCTCCTCGACGGCTCCCCCAAGACCGCGCCGCAACTCGCCAAGGAAGCCCGGGTCTCGGTGCGGGGCGTCACCGCCATCTGCAACGCACTGGTGGGGCTGCGTTTGATGGCCCGCGACCGCGGTCGCTACACGCTTGCGCCGGAAAGCGCCGCCTTTCTGGTTTCTCGCAAACCCGCCTACCACGGCGCGTTTTTCCGACACATTTCCACGCAGCTCATCCCGAAATGGCTCGCATTGGATGAGACTGTCCGCACTGGCAGGTCGGTTGTCTCCGTCAATTCCGAAAAGAAGGGGGCGGAATTTTTCGCCGAATTTGTCGAAGCCATTTTCCCGTTGAGCTACTCGGCGGCGAAAGCCCTGGGGGAACATCTTCAAATTCCCAAAGCAAAAAAGCCCGTCGCAGTGCTCGATCTGGCAGCCGGCTCCGGTGTCTGGGGCATCGCGCTTGCGGAACAATCGCCCCTGGTTCGCATCACTGCGGTGGATTGGCCGGCAGTTCTGCCGGTGACGGAAAGAATCGCACAGCGGCATGGCGTTGCCGACCGGTTGACCGTTATCCCCGGTGATTTATTGAAGGTGCGATTTGGGAAAAATCATCAAGTGGCGACGCTGGGCCACATTTTGCACAGTGAAGGCCGTGCCCGAAGCCGCAAGCTTTTGAAAAAGACGTTCGATGCGCTTGCGCCGGGCGGCACCATCGCCATCATGGAGTTCCTGGTGAACCATGACCGCACCGACCCCGTCATTGGGCTTTTGTTTGCCGTGAACATGCTGGTCAACACCGAGGCAGGCGACACATTCAGTTTTGAAGAAATTAGCGGCTGGTTGCGCGAGGCAGGTTTTGTGAGACCGCGATTGCTCCAGGTTCCAGCAGTTTCGCCCTTGGTGCTTGCCACCAAACCCTGATTTCAAAAAATGTTTCTGCCGCCCCTCACTCGAAGCGTATGACGGTGAATGAATGTGGGGGGAAAGTGTAGCTGGTGACTCCTTCCTTGATATTGTGTTGCCATTCGCTCTGTTTTGGAACGATGGTTTCCGTTTGTGCGGCGGTGTTTACGGCATCCGGTTCACCGGACAGTTCCGTCACTTGAGCCGTCGGCACGACGAAAACGAACCCGGTAATATGAATCTGCGCCGTGGCGGCAAGATCCCCTGGATTCACGGCCTGCAACACAAGCGTCCTGCCGTCATCGCTGCGTGTCGCGCTGGCATCCAATTGGCCCTGCGCGCCTGTTATGTCGCACTGCACCAGTTCCGGCAGGTAATTCCGGGAAAGCATCCGTGTGACGTAGCCGGGCGGTTGCAGCCAGACCTGGGACGGGTTGAGGAACAAGAGGCCCTGATTCCAACCATTGTCGTTCTGGCCGTCGGGCTGCAAGCCGTTGGCGGAGGTGGCTATGGGAATGCGCCCGTCGCGCTCAAGGGCAAGAATGGCCTGCGCGTTGGCCAGTGCGCGCTTCTGGGCGTGGTTGCCGGCGTTGAATTCGAAGACCACCACCTTGTGCCTGGCTCCATCGGCTAACTTGTCCAGCGCGTCGGCAAAAGAGAACATGCCGGCGAGCGAAGCATTAGTGGGCACGGGTTGTTCTGTGCCAACGTGGACGTCGAACCAAACCTCGCCGTTGCATGCTTTCGCAAACTGAAGTATCCGCCATTGCGCGGTGAGATTCGTAATCCCTGAAGCCGCGCCGGCGAAGCTGAGCGGGTTTTGAATTTGCTTGTCATAAGCAAAATCGCCAACCACCGGTATGAGGTCTTTGTCCTTCGCCCATATCGCCCTGGCCAGCGCCTCGAACTTGTCGGCGTACTTTTCGTCCACGCGTTCCTCATTGCCAAGCTCGATGTAGCGGAGGCGGTACGGTCGCGGATGGCCGTCCGCCGCTCGTCGCCGCCCCCAATCGGTGTCGGTTGCGCCTTTGGCGTATTCAATAAAGTCGGCCATGTCCCGGGGCGTCTCGCCCATGTTGAACGCGGGGATGTATTCAAAGCCGGCCGCCTCGCAGAAATCCATGAAATCGGGAATGCCCCACCCATCCGAAGAGAAGGGATACCACGTGCCCGAATAGGGCGGGCGCCGGTCGCGCGGGCCAATCATATTCTTCCACTTGTAACCATCGCAATTGACCATCGAGCCTCCATAGCGGAGCACGGTGATGCCCTGGCCGATCATCCCTTCGGCGACCTCGCGGCGCACGGCCAGGCCCTTGAACCGGCCCCACTCGCCCGGCTGGAGAAACGCGTGGCCGATGGTGACGGAACCAGGCTGTTTCAATTTCAGCGCGAAACGAGCAGAGTGGTCGGAGGCGTCCGGAGTCAACATGAAATCAAGCCGTTGCCAATCGTTGCTCGTGACGACCACTGGAGTCTGCGCATAGACCCGCAAACCATCGCGACTTTCTAGCGCCGCAACCAATTCCGTCTTTTTCCCGGCGCGCACCCACACATAACCCTCGTAAGGTTTGCCGGCGACAAAGTTCAGTCCCCAGTGATTGAGTCCCTGGTTCTCAATTCCCCACTCGCCTTCACCGGAATCGAAACTCATCTGCTGCGACTGCCTGCCGGCAAAGGGCCGTTCTGAAACGATGACAAACCGGCCGGTGGCCGTGCCGCGGCGCAACGGCCGCCACATCCCGCTGATCTCAGGAGCTTTCCCGGCTTGTCCATGCGGCGACGGGGCCGGCTCCTGAAAGCTCTCGCCAAAGAGCATCTGACTGTAAATACCGCCGTAGATTTCGTGGTTCACATCCTCGATGCACGCGCCGGTGAGGAGCCGCGACACCGGCTCGACGACATGATCAGCCCGCACGTTGATGGTAACGCCGGCAGGCTGGCCTTGCGCAGTGACGAAGATGAAAAGGGAGATCGCAGTCAGGAATGAATGTTGAACTTCTCTCATACAATGCCAGTGACAGCGCACACTCAAAAGCGAACACATTTTTTTCGATAGACAAGACACCAATACGATCCATTTATCAACGGAAACCGGCTGGTTTTCGAGATGGAGCCGGTGCCGACGGTGGAAAAGACGACCGGCAGCGATTTGCGTTCGCGCTTGTCGAAACCAACGCCGTTGCATAGGGTCACAAGTATGCATAAATTGCGACACGTCATCCGCCTGGCCATTTTCTTTCTTTGCGTCACCCGCGCCTTCCCGCAGACGGCCAACGTTTATTCCGTCCGGGATTATGGCGCCAAGGGCGATGGCACGAATGATGATACGGCGGCCTTTCAAAAGGCACTGGACGCGGCCGGGCAGGCGGGCGGGGGGACCGTCCTGGCGGCCCGCGGGAACTATTTCTTCTCCGGCCATCTTAATGTTCCCCATGCCGTGACCCTGCAAGGCATCTGGAAATCCGTCCCGTCCCATCTCGGCATCCGTGATCAGAACCGGGACAAGCCGACGGATGACGGCACAACGTTTCTGGTCACGGAAAACGAGGGCAACGAGAGCGGCGCGCCGTTTATCACTCTCCGCGACAACAGCACTCTGAGCGGGGTCGTTCTGTACTACCCTTTGCAAAAGCCGAACGAGGAGCCGAAACCCTATCCTTACGCCATCGCGACTTCCGGCAAGAATCCGGCGGTGCTGGACGTGGAAATGCTCAACCCGTACAACGGCATTGATGTCAGCGGCAGCGAGCGGCATTTGCTGCGCAACATTTCCGGGCAGCCGCTGCGGCGCGGTGTTTATGTGGACAACATTCTCGACATCGGCCGCATCGAAAACGTCCATTTCAATCCGTGGTGGAGCGGAGCGGGAAGGAGCGCGGCCTACCGATGGGAGTTGGAGAACGGCGAAGCGTTCATTTTTGGGCGCAGCGACTGGGAATATGTGCTGAACACGTTTTGCTTCGGTTACAAGGTCGGCTATAAATTCATCCATACGTCGCGCGGCGAATGCAATGGAAATTTTCTCGGGATAGGCGCCGACGATTGCTACACGTCGGTGCTGGTCGAACAATGCGCGCCCTTCGGCCTGCTGATCTGCAACGGCGAATTCACCTCCTTCCACGGACCGGACCCGACGGAAGTGAATGTGGAGGCCAGCAACAGGGGTGCGGTGCGGTTTTCCAATTGCGCCTTTTGGGGGCCGGGCAATCAGATCGCCAAAGTCGCGGGCACCGGCACCGTGGGGTTTTCCGATTGCACCTTTTGCGACTGGGACCACAACAAGGAAGGCCGCGCGGCGGTGCAGGCTGTGAGTGGCAACCTGATCGTGCGGGGCTGCGAGTTTCAGAGGGACAAACCGCAGGTGGATTTGGGAGCCGGTGTCCAGCGCGCCGTGATTTCCGACAACATGATCCGGGGCAAACTTCGCGTGACAAGCCACGGCACGAGGAAATTCCAAATCCACGACAACGCGACGGACGAGACTGAGCCTTGAACATCGTTCACGCCACCTGACTGGTTTCATTGTTGACGAACTTGACAGGCGGGTGATGTTCTTAAGTGTCGTGATCGTGATGAGGCAAACTTTTCACATCGTCATTCTGGGGCTGGCTTTGGCGGGCTGGAGTTCTGCCATCGGTTTCACCATCCTTCCGGCCGCCTGACGCTGGTGGACCGCTCCAATCACCATCTCTTTCAACCGCTCCTTTACCAAGTGGCTACGGCGGGGCTTTCTACACCCAACCAATCAAAGCCGCCTTAATGGTCAAACGCTACTGCCTCCACTTCCTGGCAGCGTTGCATGAACACCTGAAACAGGGCGGAACGAGGTGGCAGCCCAGATGGAGATGGATTTGTCAGAGGACTTGCGCCAGGCTGGGTATCGCCGTCTCCACGCCCCATCTCTAGGCTTCACTCCGGCTCATCAGGCCCGCGCCAGAGTTCTTTGACCTCACCGTCTCGATTCTCGCTCGCGCTGGCCTTTTCGCAGGGCAGAAAGGAAAGTGGTGGCCAGCTGCCCGAAACGAACCCAGGACCGTGGGACATTGTCTGCGCAATTTGGTGCTTAAGTTTGGTGCGGTTCAGTCCCCACCGAAGAACCTCGCGCCTTGAAGCCTTCACCCGCCAGCAGACCCTTTGAAAAATTGGTCAAAAAAAGTTCTTGCAAAAACCAGGAATCCCCCCAGAATCATTCAGGCTTTAGACATCACTGTGCATCACAGACACGGAAAGAACATCTATAGAAAATGGATAAGAACTCAGATGGCAACAATTATCGTCAACCAGCCAGTCTGGTTCGGAGCACCCTTCGTGGGAGACAGCGGAACAATCGGTCAAACGCTCTCTAAAGCCCTTGAATTGTTTTGTTCAAAACGTTAATGGCCGCGCAAGAAAACCAACGTTAACGGCCAAACCCAGAAAGGAATCGTTATGCCAACTAATAAAAAAGCATCCCCGGCCGAGAAGACCGGATCGACAGAACACCAAAAAGTTCACAGTGAAGATTACCAATTCGTCTTAAACCAACTGCTGGCCGCTTACCAACCAATCCTGGAAGAGGAGTTGAACCGCGTCAAGGCGCCTGAACAATTCCTGAAGGAAGCGGAGGCCAGCCCCCAAAGTCGTGAAGACGAACTGACACTCGCCCATCGGATATTCGACAAATTTTTCACCGAAGAAGTAGCGGTGCGGCTGCTTCCCAAAGCGGGCCGCGAGCAGCTCGGTCCGGTTGAGAACTGGCGCGGGTGCCTTGAGCAAATTCGCTGCTCCATCGTTTTTGGATGGTTGGTTTGTCGCGGCCCGCGAACGTTTCGGGCGTTCGTGTACTACGTTTACGAGTACTGGCTCTGCGTCCGCAAGTCGCTGGGCACTCCGATTTCAAGCCCGCTCACCGAAGCGCAGCGAAAGGATTTTCAGGTCTTGGCCGAAGCGCTGGCACAGGCTTATAAGCCCTACTTGACTGACCAGTTGGCCAGTGTGGAGTTTCCGGCCGGAATTCCCGACGAGGTTCTCGCCGGAAAGATCAATTCCACTGAGGGCCAGGAGGATGTCTGCGAGATTTTTGAGCGCCTGCTGACCACCGACGCCGCCCATGCCCTTCTTGGCAGGGAAGCTTTTGCCGTCTCCAGCCGGGACCCCAACTCTTGGTTCTGTCGCTGTTGGATGGTGGCCGCCGCCTGTTTCGGATGCTGCTTGGCGCGCGCCAGCAATCTTGACGAGGTTTACCGCTGCCTACAGTCCTATTTCCGCTCCTTGGACAAGTGCGCCAGCCCGCTGACCTGCGACCTCACGGGGCCGACCGGCTGTATTAGGGGTGAAACTGACATTTTGGCCGGAAAGATATTGGAACCGGTGGTGGGAAGCGCCTACGGATTCAGTTTTGGCCACTATCTCATCGAGGTGCGCGATGGCGCGAGCGTCCTGTTGAGCGGAGTCGTCATTTACCCGAACGGGGTCGGCAGTCCGGATCCGAGCCTCACTCAGGGCGATTATGCCGTCGCTTCGGGGAATTTGGGCTGGATTGATCTTCAGCAGTGCGTCATCGCTGCGGGTATCGAGATCTTCACCTCGACCACCTTTACGGTGACTCTTCGCGTGTTTGCCACCGACGGCACCGAGTTGACTCCCGACTGTGTGACGACTTTTCAGCTTTCGCTCGACGAAGTCTACATCAAGCAGATCTCGACGAACTGGAGTGTGAACTTCATGGATCCGAATGAGCCCCTGCGCGTAGCGAATAGTGCGGCCTCGGCCCTGGCAACCCAAGGCGGCTGGATGAACGTCAGTGGCGACGCCTACATCGCCGGGTGCTCGGGCCAGGCGATCTCGGAGTACACGATCTGGGCGATCCCTGACCCAACCTTCACTTTCGCTCAGCCCGCTCCATTTACTTCGGTCACCCCTGGCGCCAGTTGGGTCCTGGTCACTCACATCGCGTACACTGCGCAGACAATCCCTCAGCCCGCCCCGTATCCGCCGGTCTCTTACACCGCCGATCAGGTGCGGGCGCAGAATGAACTGGACGGAAATCCTGATAGCATCCTTACCAACCAATGGGGAGCAAGTACCCAGTGCCCCTCAATCGCGATTGACGCTATCGATTTCGTGCCCCGCTGTTGGAACCTTCCCAGTCTTATTCCTGCGGCGTTTAACAGCAATACCCTCCCGAAGATGGCCGCGATACTCGTGGGAGGAACAGGCAAGTTCACATTCTTGCTCCAGGTGATTGACACGGTTGGAAACGAGTTCTACGACGTCCAACGGGCGTGGATTGACAACGAGCCAGTGCAGGCACAGATTACCGGAATCGCAGGGTTGCCCCCATGCGCCGATCTCTATACTCAGAACAAAGCCGGGGTTTTTCAAACGGTGAACGTAGTGGGATTCGCATGGGACCAACTGATCGATCCCACGACGCCCGACTTCACGAAGCCAACCAGCGACAATTTCAACTACTACACCGTCACCTTCCAGAAGCAGGGAGCAGCCGAATGGATCACATTGATCACCTCGACATCCCCCGTGCCCGCACGACCAGCTCTGGCGATTGGAGCGGGGGGCACGCTGACACCTTGGAATCTTCAGTGGCTGGACGCAGCCACGAATCCTGCAGGGCTGCCGGCAGACCAGCTTCTTGAACAGGGACAGGAGTGCACGTACGTGGTTAACATTCAGGCCTACGACTATACTGTGGTGGACGAGGACACAACGCACTCTTGCGTGCCCCCCGCCCCGGGTACCGAGTTCCCAATCAAGATCATTAACGGTCCCAGCCCGGTATGACTCATTCCGCCGCCTGCGAGCCGACGTCTGGCTCGCCGTGCGCCGGGTAGGCACCAGAGGTGACGAATAATTATGGATCCGTGGCTTCGATTCATCCTAGCCGTTCTCGCTACCTGGCGGGTGACTCACCTGCTGGCGAGCGAGGACGGCCCGGCAGACCTGATTGTGCGATTTCGCAGCCGGTTAGGCCGCGGATGGGTCGGCGGCCTGATGGATTGCTTCTACTGCCTGAGCCTTTGGGTCGCCGCCCCGGCGGCATTATTCATAACACAGAAACCATTGGATTGGCTGTTCACCTGGCTGGCGCTCTCTGGCGCGGCTTGCCTACTGGAACGAGTAGGCCAGGATCCGGTGGTTATTCAGCCAATGCCTCAAACTACACAAGGAGATACCGACTATGGGATGTTGCGGTCAGAAACGAGCGGCGCTGGCGAGCGCTCCGCCGGCGGCGGTCACACGCCCTCCTCCGACGATCACACGAACTCTTCCGGACCTGCCGGCAGCAACTTTGCAGCCCCCGATTGCGGGGGTGCAAGTTCCCGTTCAGAAGCAACCGACACAACCGTTGCCGTCACAGTCTTCGGTTGCCATTCGTTACACTGAGACCTCTCCAATTCTAGTGCTGGGCCCGGCAAGTGGTCGCCGGTATCAGTTCTCGGGGGCGAAACCGGTTCAGACAGTGGAGGCGCGTGATGCGGCGGCTCTCTTGCGCACCCGCTTCTTTACTCAGAGTTAGTCAACCAGGTAAGAGGTTTTTCTGAATGACACGCGTAGGTTAGCAATGGGTCATATAGTAAGGGGGTCCCGTATAATCGGCAGGTGGCCGTCAAGGAGCCCCGCGTAACGGCATATTATCTTCCTGGCCCAAAGGCAGCAAATGAAGGTTGGCCTTTTCGGTGAGCCTCTTTTCGCCGGCGACAGGGGAGTATTCACCCGCGGTGGAGGTGCATGGCGGAAAGCCGGCCAGCCTGGAACTGCTGCCGTTCCGAGAGGACATCCTGGTGCGAGCACCGCGGTCGGGCGGCAAAAGCGGCTCCAATGCGGATGAATAATTTGATCGTGATGCGGCAAACTTTTCACATCGTCATTCTGGGAGCTGGCTTTGGCGGGCTGGAGTTCTGCCATCGGTTTCACCATCCTTCCGCCCGCCTGACTCTGGTGGATCGCTCCAATCATCATCTCTTTCAACCGCTCCTTTACCAAGTGGCCACGGCGGGGCTTTCCGCGCCGGAAATCGCGCAGCCGATTCGATCCATTCTCTCGCGCCGGCCCGACATCACGGTCTCGATGGATAAGGTAGTAGATGTGAATTTGCCGGAAAGAAGAGTCGTCCTCGCGGGCGGCGAATTGTCCTACGATTTCCTGGTGTTGGCGTTGGGCGGTTGCACGAGTTATTTCGGGCATCCGGAGTGGGAGGCTCATGCGCCGGGGTTGAAAACGATGGAGGACGCTTTGCGCATTCGCAGCCAGGTCCTGCTCGCGTTTGAAAAGGCGGAGATGGCGACGGAGAAGGAGGAGCAGGCGCGGTTGATGACCATGGTGGTGGTCGGCGGAGGACCGACGGGCGTGGAACTGGCTGGCGCCTTCGCGGAATTGGCGCGGCATGTGTTGCGGGCCGATTTCCGGCGCATTGATCCCGCGAGGGCGCGCGTCATTTTGATTGAGGGAGCGCCGGTGATTCTGTCGCATCTCACGCCCGATTTGTCCGCCAGCGCGCGAAGGCAGTTGGAGGCGCTGGGGGTGCAAGTGCGGGTCAATGCGCGTGTCAAGAATATCGGCCCCGGCCAGGTGGAATTGGAGAACGGCGAAACGATCCGGGCGGCCAACATTTTTTGGGCGGCGGGCGTGGCCGCCACCCCGCTGACGAAAAAGCTGGGGGTGGAATTGGACCGGGCCGGGCGTGTCAAGGTGAATCCCGATTTGAGCGTGCCGGGGCATCCGGAGGTCTTCGCCATTGGCGACATGGCGCTGGTTTTGGGAGCGGACGGCCAGCCGGTGCCGGGCGTGTCGCCGGCCGCGATGCAAATGGCGCGGCACGTGGCGCGCATCATTGAAGGCGAACTGGCGGCCTCCGGCGCGGCGGCGGCGCGTCCGCCTTTCCGATACTGGGACAAAGGGACGATGGCGACCATCGGCCGTTCGGCGGCGGTGGCGCAGGTGGGAAGGTTTCACTTTTCCGGTTTGCCGGCCTGGCTGGCCTGGCTGCTGATTCACCTGATTTTCCTGGTCGGTTTTCGCAACAAGATCGCCGTGCTTTTCCAATGGTTTTACTCCTACCTTACTTACACGCGCGGCGCGCGCATTGTCGTCGGCGCCAAGGAGTGATGGGAACCGTGCGCAAATCCGCTTTTGTAACGGGTTCGGTTGATGGTTTGTGACACCAAATTATCTGGAATTATCTGGAATTATCATGGAAATCAACGACTTACGTGAGTTTGGCCGGCTGGTTTTCGTGACAAGACTTTTGCCACAAGAGAACACAGCGCCGCAAGCCGCACCCAAAACCCGCCCGGAAGGAACTGTTCCGCGCAGAGGCGCTGAGGTCGCAGAGATGAAATAAATTCTGAACTTATCTTTTTTTTCTGTGGTTTCTCTGCGCTCTCGGCGCTCTCTGCGCGAGATAAAATCCTCACGAATATGCGTGATTCTGACGGATTGCAGCGCAAAGAACACAAAGACAGGTTTTCCTTTCTTTTGCGCTCTTTGTGCTCCTTCGCGGCCATTCGTCTTTGGGCGAGGCTTCCCGCCTTGTTCTCCATGACTCAATTTTCCCAATTTTATTTTTTCCGATGGCTTGATTAGGCTTGATTAGGCTTGTCTAGCCTTGATTGGCACTCTTCCTGACCGACTTGATGGCTCGCTGGGACGCCTGTGCATGACGGAGGGTAGGCATGCCAACCACTGGCCCCTGACCACTAACCCCTATTTTTCAAAGAACAGGCGCCTGAGCGCCTTACAAGCACTATACTACCATTGTTTGACGGGAATACAACAACACAAATTCAAAATCATTTTACGGGTTAAGTTGTTGATCATCAACGAAGATTGCGAGTCTGAGCTGAGTCAGAAGTGCCCTGATCCTCGCCTAGCGAACGGACGACTTCGGATCGGGGAGCACACGCGCCCTCGCCGATGGCATCCCCAAATTCTATAGGAAATGGAGGAGATTCAAAGATGTGGCCGGCGAAGGCGCCAGCCACAACACGCGAGGGCGCGTGTGCTCCCCTGAATGTTTCGCGCCCCCTTGGGCGAGGACTTGGGGAGTGCATAGCCTCTTGATTCTTCGCCCGGCACAATGTAGTTTTTCCTGATGACCGCTGTCGCCAACAAGCTGCTGGACGATTTCAAGAAGCTCGCACCCGACGAGCAATGGATCGTCCGTGAACGAGTGATCTCCCTGACGGAAGGTCACCAGCGCGAGGCCTTGAACCGTCTGCGCGGCTCCAGCGCCGGGAAGGGGCTTCTGGATAAGCTGCTCGCTGACCGGGTCAGGGAGCGTGCCCTTGGCTAACGCGGTCATCGCGCTTGCTCAAAACTGGAAGGCCAAGCCGACTTGTCCTCCCTAGTTTTGACGAAGGTGGGAGTTTTGACGAAGGTGGAATGCCAACACGCGACTTGTCTCGCCGTAGTTTTAACGAAGGCGGAACGCTTCCACCTTCGCCCGGCTACGGCAGGACAAGCCGCTCCGACAAGTGCCTGGTCGTGTCGTCATTGCTTGTCCCGCCGTAGCTCCGTCTTCGGAGCGAAGGAGGATCACCAGCATTGCGCCCCGGCTTCCCTCGCAACACGGGGTTCAATGCCGCCACCACCAGGGGAGGTTCGGACAGCCTGTAAGCTTGCCAGCCACAGGGCTTATGCTTATAATGCCAGCATGAACAGTTTGACTGACCCAATTCTATGCACGCCGAAGCAAGGTGGAATCTTATCGGCAATCGCGTTTAATTCCGGTAACGATACCGTGGTTCCAAAATGGGTGAGCCACCGAGGTAAATCGGCATTGGTCCGTTACTACCCTTGCGCTACTGGAAGCACTCAACGATGCGAGGTAAGACTTGAGTACCGCGATAATGTGGCCGGTTTCGCGCGGGCGTCGCGTCTCGAGGAACAAACAATCGACGATATTTTTAAGACCGTCAAGAGATCACCGAGCGAAGGGGATTACTAACTGTGCCGCCACATAATGTACAACAGAAAGGGTAAATATGAAAATTACAGTTTGGAATACACTTTTAGTTATGCTAACGCTTGGCATGTTCATCACCATTGCCGGATGTAACACGGCCAGGATTGCTTACAGCAGTACGAGTCAGTGGCGTAAACAAGAGCCAATCGGCTCAATCGAATATGTGTGGCCGTGGGTATATATGTTCCGTTTGGACCAAAATTCTGGCGGTGCAACGAACGACTTGTGGGATAACAAAATGTACTATTACTACTGGGCTTGGACCTGGTCCATAGTAACGATAACTGCTTGGGTCATTGCAATTCGACGTGCAACGGTGCGGATTTCTCGGAAAATGAAGGATGGCTCATAAGGCCAATTCCAGCAGGAACATTATGTTCCTGCTTGTTAATCTGTATGCGCCTCCGGCGAATAATCGACTTTGTCGCAAACTCATGGCCGGGATGTGGCGTCAATACAGTGCCAAGCACTTGCTCATTGCGTGGGCAGACGGGCCAGTTCCGCACAATCGCATTTTTCTCAGATTTCAGGGACAGTTATTAGAGTATTAAACAAGGCTAGGAAACGTGTTGTAAACATGTTGTAATTGTGAATGCTTATAGGTAAGATGTTTTGATGGATAAGCTTGAACGAAGAATTAACGATCTTTCCCGCGACCTGAGCGATGCCAAAGACGATACCCAAAAGCTCAAAAGGAGAATCGAGAAATTGGAAAAACAGGTCACAAACAATGAAAACGAGTTGGCAACGACAAACAGGTGGGTTGCTGAACTCGACAGTCGAATAAAACAATTGGAATCAAATTAGGACACCGCCAAGGCGCAAAACATGATTAAAAGTTTGATACTGGTTTCTATTGCAGTTGGTGTTATTCTCGTCGCCGTAACGGGTCTTGCAAACCAAGACACGTCAAAAAAAACCCGTTTTGATGATGACGATGATGACAATGACGAAGAATTGCCGTCACCGGAGGAGGCACCTATATTCTATGGTGAGTAACTATTTGCCGAATTAGTCGCTTTCTTTTAATGTTAAACGAGGTTGCGGGGATCGTCATCAGGCACTGGGGTTCCACCGATGAAATGGAGGAATTGGTTCAGGGTCGCTGGGGTGAAAATGGGAAGGCCCGTACATGCATGCATCATAGATGCCTCTGTTTGGATACCGCCGTCCAATGTCAAAATGAATGCGAATGCGTCAGAATCATTGGCTGTAAGACTGTAAGCTAAACTCAGAAGCTTCTTACCCACGGAGGAATCCACTCGAAGGTTCTTGAGCGGGAACGACGGGGCGAGTGGAACGGAGGCGAGGGTTACACCTGTGTAGCCTTTTTGCCCCATATACTTCGCCACCATCCTACGACCAGTCCTCGCGGAAGATTCCTTTTCAGGGTTGGATAAATGTGCTTCTATTTCCTTAAGGGTTTCGTCAGCAATGTGCAACTTCACCTCCTCAATAAATCCAGGAATGTTGTCGCCCCTCCAAAGACCGCGCGGGCTCATGAGCCAAGATGCGTCAAAAATTTGGTGAAATCGCTTCATGAGTACGCCTTCCGCCGAGGGTTAGAACCGCTTTGTCTCCAGCGCTTGTCATAGACCCGCTTCAGTTTGGCGTACTCCGCAACGTCTATCCTGCGTCCTGGAGGATAGTTCTGGAGTTTGAACCACTGCACAGCCCTATCCTCCGTGTCCTTGCAATTGTCGTAAAAATCCTTTACTAGCACAGAACAAGGATACTTTAATCGGCCAGTTCTCGGATCAATGAAATTGTCCGCCCTGGTCACCTCCCAAACGACCTGAATTTCCCAACCGTATCGTTTCTCAATTACGTTGGGACGCGAGGGCACAGCGTACACCGTCATGCTTTCTTCATCGTGGTAGTATTCGGTCCTTCTTTCGTTTTCTTCCCGCATGGCGCACAAAATTCGCCCAAGAACCGCCAGCAGTCAAGTTTAGATTGAACTGGCTTGCCCCTGCCCCCATTTGGATGGTTTTTTGGCGCGCCCCCCGCGCCCGTTTCCCCTTTGCCCGTGCCCTTGGTTGCTGGGGGGCGGACTTCCTGCAAGCGTGTCTCCCTTTTGGTGGCGATTAGAACGGGCATCGAGAGGCAAGCGCAAGTTCTTCGATCACCGCCAGAAGCATTCGATGCTTCTCCGCCTCCTGCCTGAGCCGTTCAGCCAATTCTTTGCGACCCCGGCGAATTACAGCCTCACACCCTTCCGCCGACTCAACAAACGCCAAATCCGTGAATTTCTGCTTTGGCACAATGAACAGCGGTGTTGGTCAGGCTTGCATCGGCCACCGGAGAGGCGTATTGAAAAGAACATGGACATTACATTGCCATTGGAGAAAATGACCATCGCCGAGAAACTTCGGCTGATGGAGACGCTCTGGAGCGACTTGACGCGCGATGAGGAGCAGTTTGAATCTCCCTCATGGCACGGAGAAGTTCTGCGCGAGAGGGCCGCGCGAGTGAAGCAAGGCAAGGAATCCTTCATTGACTGGGAGACAGCGAAAAAACAGCTCCGCAATCGGGTGAAATGAGAATCCTCATTCTGCCTTCGGCGCGGGATGATCTCTCCGACGGATTCGAGTTTTACGAGCGGCAGCAAGCAGGCTTGGGTGACTATTTTCTGGAATCGTTGTTTTCCGACATCGAATCGCTCCGACTTTATGCGGGAATTCATCCTAAACGGTTTGGATACCATCGGCTGTTTTCCAAGCGCTTCCCCTATGCCGTCTATTACGATCAGGAGCGCAGGATGGCCCGAGTATGGGCTGTCGTGGATTGCAGGAGTGAGCCGGATGCAATTCGCAAAAAGCTGGAAAGCCTTCGTAAGAGGTAGCCGACCAAAGCCCAATCCGCCGCCGCCATCTTTGACCGGTTTCCGGGCCGACATTGCAAGGTCAAGAGCGGCGTACTCGAGGACGGGCGCCGGATTTCATTTCGGACTCGGATTGCCGAATCGCGGCTTCAAATTCCGGGGTAAATTCCATTTGGTCTTCGACAAAATCGTCAAGCCAATCGCGGACTTGCCGTAATTCCGCCGGGGACAGCTTCCGCAGTTCGCTCTCAACTTGCTCCACTTTGTTCATGCCATAATAATGCTCCCATTGCCGGAAAATATCAATCTTTCCATGATTTCGGGATTTTTACGCGGCGCTCGCCGGGATGTTGTCCTCGATGCGTGTGATATGGAGGATGGCGCATGTCGCGTAACGCTCGGCGATATCCTCCGGCCCAAGAGAAACCCCAACAATGGCCGCATTTCTCGTTACCAGCAACGCATCGTGGTTCGTGATGTCATAGGTTTTGCCGTCCGACATGCAAATCCGAAATGGCACGAAAGGGTTCGCTGTCATACGGGCTTTGAGTTCTGATGCCGTTATCATACTTGCGATTTTAGCCTTTCTCTTTTGAGTTTCAAGTCTGTGCCTATCCCCCAGCCCAGAGCGGGCGCAAATCTGTTTTTGGCAAATTTCTTTTTCCAGGCCGCCCTCACCCCGTCCCTCTCCCACTGCGCGGGAGAGGGAGAATCGTCGGCTGCCATTTGGAGAATCCCGCCACTGGATTGGCCGGACGCGCATCCGCAAAACCAGAATCGAGCGACATCTGTTCCTTCTCCCAGGGGGAGAAGGTCAGGATGAGGGCGAGCCTTTCACAAAAACAGATTTGCGCCTGCGGCCGACACCCCCCTTCTTTCGCTCTTTTGTTGCGGCCGGTTCGGGGTATAATGACTGCCTGATGCTACGGACCCAGGATTTGCACGTGAAGCAGGTCGTCCGGCTCTCGACGCCGCGCGCCTTGAAGGAGGCGCTGCCCGCTTCGGCGGCCGCCCTGGCCACAGTCGTGCGCGGCCGCGAGGCCATTCGGAACATTCTCGCGCAACAAGACCCGCGCTTGCTGGTTGTGGTGGGGCCTTGCTCGATTCACGATGTCAATGGCGCCCTGGAGTACGCGGGCCGATTGAACGGCTTGCGCAAGGAATTGGGCGACCGCATGGAGATCATCATGCGGGTCTATTTCGAGAAGCCGCGCACCACCATCGGCTGGAAGGGACTCATTAACGATCCGCACCTGGATAATTCGCACGATATCGAAACGGGGCTGAAAACAGCCCGCCGCCTATTGCTGGACATCGCGGCCCTGGGCCTGCCGGCGGCGACGGAGTTCCTGGACCCGATTGTCCCGCAATACATCGCAGATCTGGTGAGTTGGGCGGCCATCGGCGCGCGCACAACGGAGTCGCAAACGCACCGCGAGATGGCCAGCGGCCTGTCCATGCCGGTCGGTTTCAAGAACGCCACCGACGGCAGTTTGCAAATCGCCATTGACGCGATGGGCGCGGCCAAACATCCCCACAGTTTTATCGGTATTGACCAGGATGGCGTGACCAGCATCTTCCGCACGACGGGCAACGCGGTGGGGCACGTCGTGCTGCGGGGCGGACGCCTGAGCGCCAATTACGACGCGGCCAGCATCGGCGAGGCCGAAGGGCGGCTGGCGGAACAGGGTTTGCCGCAAGTGTTGATGGTGGATTGCAGCCATGCCAATTCCGGCAAGCAACCCGCGCGTCAAGAAGATGTCTGGCGCACCGTGGTCCGGCAGCGTGTGCAGGGGACGCGCTCGTTGATCGGGTTGATGGTGGAAAGCTATTTGGAGGAGGGCGCGCAGCCGTTTCCCAGGAACCCGGCGGAGATTCGTTACGGCCTCTCCATCACCGACGGTTGCGTGGGCTGGGAAACCACCGAACGGATGCTGCGCTGGGCGCACCACGAGCTGGACCGGCGATGAATCTGCGCGCTCTTATATCCCTGGCCAAGACCGAGGGTGCCAGCGACCTGCATATCGAACCAGGGCTGGCGGCGGCGTTGCGCGTGCGCAGCCAGTTGCACTCGGTCGGCGAACCGCTCGCCCCCGCGTTGACCTCGGAGTGGGCGCGCGAGATCATCGGTTCCGAAGACTGGCCCCATTTCGAGGCCCGCCGCTCCTTTGATCTTTCCCGATTGATCGAGGGGCTTCGATGCCGCATCAACGTGTTTCACACGTCGCGCGGCGTCGCTTTCGCCATCCGCCTGCTGCCCGCCTTCCAGCCGACGCTGGAAGCGTTGAATCTGCATCCCGACTTCAAGCAACTGGTCCATCATGCGCACGGTTTGGTGCTCATCAGCGGGCCGACGGGCTGCGGGAAAACCACCACGCTGGCAGCGCTCATCCAGACCATCAACCTGAGCGACGCCCGGCATATCGTCACCATCGAGAACCCGATCGAGTTCACCTTTCGTCCGCGCCGGTCGTTCATCCGCCAGCGGGAAGTGGGGCGCGACACCCCCAGCTTCGAGCAGGCGCTGCTGGACAGCCTGCGGGAAGACCCGGACGTGCTGATGGTGGGGGAAATGCGCGAGCCGGAAACGATGCGGCTGACCCTCAGCGCGGCCGAGACCGGGCATTTGGTGTTGGCCACCGTCCATTCCTCCAATTGCGCGGAGGCCTTGCAACGGGTGGTGGGCGCGTTTCCGGCGGAAATTCAAAACAACGTCGCGGCGCAATTGGCCGATTGCCTCATCGGCGTTGTTTCGCAACGGCTGGTTTTCAGGCCCGGCTTGAACATGTGCGTGCCCGAATGCGAGGTGCTCATGTCCACGCTGCCCATTAAAAACTTCATTCGCAACCGCGACTTTTTCAAAATCGTTTCCACGGTGGAAACCGGCGCCGAGCACGGCATGTGGACTTTTCAACGCTATCGCGGCTGGCTCGACAAACGTTCCAGCTTCCATTCCGCCTCGCGCGAAATCGAAAAGGAGGACGAGGAGGCCGCCGCGCCGGCGAAGCCAGCGCCCCGCCCGCCCGCCGCGCCGCCCACGCCGGCCCGAGGCTCAACTTCCGCGCCCGCGGCGCGGCCCGAGCGTTCCGAGCGGCCCGAGGCCGGGCGCATTGACATCGAGCCGACGGAGATTTTCGAGAAGATTCTCAAGAAATAATATTGACGTAGGCGTTTTTAACGCAGGAATATCTGTTTCAATTCCTCCGTCGCGGGCTCGAGGTCGCGCAGCAAGGCGTCCCAATCCACTTGCAAGCCCGTCGCGGCGCGGGCGGGCTCGAGCGTCGCGCCTTCCAGCGCGCGCAGTTCCACCAGTTTTTGCGAGACTTTTGGATCGGACAGAAACTCGAAGAGCCGCTGGGCCGCCTCCGGGTGCGGAGCATTGCGGATGACGCCCACCGTGTTGGGCACGAAGAGCGTCTCTTCCGTCACGGACAGCGGCGCGACCTGGAATCCCTCCCTTTGCGCGCCGGCAATATCATCCGAATCGGTAAAGCCAAACCAGGCCTCTCCGCGCTCCACCTGTTTGACAACGACCGAATTGCCGTCCACCAGGAAGGGTTGGTTGGCCACCAGCGCGCGGCACCATTTTTGCCACGCCTCGTCACCCCAGTGTTGCCGCAAGGCGAGGAAATGCGTGGCTGTCGTGCCAAAGAGGGGATAAGCCAGGGCGGCCTTGCCGCGCCAGAGCGCGTTGGTGGCGTCGCTGAAGGAGCGCGGAGCATTGGCGGGCGTGAGCAGCTTGGTGTTGATGACAATGCGGCGCGTGCGATAGCCCAGGTGCGTCCAGCCGTTGGTTTGGCGGAACACAGCGTGAGCCGCCAACTGCCGGGTGCGGAATTCCTCGTTGTTCCAGAACACATCGCACTGCGGGTTATTTGTTTCGTTCAACAATCGGTTCACCAGTCCGACCGTTTTGACCGCCTCGCTGTCATAGACGGGGCGGACTTGAATGCCCGTTTGAATTTCAAACTCCCGAAAAATCGGCTCCGCAAAAACCTCGTCCTGGGAGGTGTAAACAACCACCGTTTGCGGCCCGCTCTTGCCGCAGCCCGTCCAAAAGAAAGCGGCGCAAGCCAGCAAGCACCACATGGCGGCGGCGCGGCGCGTTGGAAAGCCGGAACTCATGGCGCGCGCAACCTAAAGGCCCACGCCAGGCGATTCAACCTAAAAAAGGCATTTGGAATGGCCGCAAAAGAACACAAAGAACACATGGAAAACACGATGAATTACAGCTTACGGAGTTCTCCCCCAGCGGTGAGGGATTATTTCTGATGCCACATCCTCTTTTCCATCCTGTAAATCCTGTTAATCCTGTCAAAATTCAGTTCTTTAACTGCATCGTTCCGGCAAAGTCGAGAGGCCCAAACAACTCCTCTTCAATTTCGCGAATGCCCGGCGGCCAGGGCCAGGGCCAAGGCCGGCCGGCGGCGGCGCAGCAAATACTCACAAGCACACATACCCGCCGCAGTCAGGGCCGCCAGAAAGATCATCGACCTGTCCGCACCCATTGGACCGTGGACGGAAGAAAAGCCATTCGTAGCGACAAGAATCGCCACCGCCCATGGATGGATGCCAAAACTTTTCATAACAAATTCGTTGACTCAATCTGTCATACGCATCACTGCTTTCTTCCAGCTAGATTCGAGCCAAGGGAATGCGAAGTTGTCCCGATCACTATAAGTGGCTGAATTCAAACATGATGCAATTTAGACGATTGACGCCCTCCAGCCCGATCTGACCCGGCATAGTGTAAACTGAACCGACATTCACGTTGAAGGAATGGTCGGGTTGCCAAATTGGAGTTGCCGATGGCATCCCAACTTTATTTTCGAGCAGGGCGGCTTACGGTTTCGAGGCGGACTTGCTTTCGGGCTTGATCAATTTGATGGACACAATGTGAAGAGGCTCCAGGATGTCCATATCACCCTTGCTGTCAACCACTGCGACGTAGTATTTGCCAAGGAGGATGAATTCAGGATGAGGAATTTGGTACTCCCGCCCGTCCGAAGTTCGCAGGACAAACGGGCGAAAGCCTCCCGACAAATGCTTTCGGATCTTTTCCACGTTCATATTTAACTCATACTTTCTCAGTGAGCTTGCGTCAATCCTTCATCCACTCGACCCGGACGTCATCTTCACCAACAAGGGCGCCAAAAAGGCTTTCCAATGGGGGGCCAGCCCGCTATTGCTCTGTGCTTTCCGTCATGTTTCTGGCGTCCAAGAAAGGCGGTCCTTTAGTCGCGTGGCTGCGCAGTCTCGCCGGTTGCGCCGCATTGGCCGCTTCATCGGCCCAAACAGCCGGTGAGGAATCACCGCCTCCCGTCCAACGCGAGTTCCGCGGCCTGTGGGTGGCCACTGTTGATAATATTGACTGGCCCTCTCAGCGCGGGCTGGATTCCGCCCGCCAGAAACAGGAGTTGCTGGCCATCCTGGACCGCGCCTCAAGCTTGCGCCTCAACGTAATCGTTCTCCAAGTCCGCGCCAGTTGCGACGCTTTCTACAACTCAAAAATCGAGCCTTGGTCCGAATACTTGACCGGCCGCATGGGCCAGGCCCCGTCCCCGCCGTACGATCCGCTCGAATTCGCCGTGGCCGAGGCCCACAAACGGGGATTGGAATTGCATGCCTGGTTCAATCCCTACCGCGCGCGCTTGCGCGATCTCAAAACACCTGTGGCCGCCAATCATGTCACCGTCCAGCATCCCGAGTTGGTCCGCGCTTACGGCAAATACCTCTGGCTCGACCCCTCCGAGCAAGGCACGCGGGATTATTCGTCGAGCGTGATCATGGACGTGGTGCGCCGTTACGACATTGACGGTGTTCACTTCGACGATTACTTCTATCCCTATCCCGAAAAAGCGGGCGACCAGGAAATAAGCTTTCCCGACGACGTTTCGTGGCGGCGCTACCAGGAGCAAGGGGGAAAGATGTCGCGGGCAGACTGGCGGCGGAATAACGTGGATCGGTTTGTGCAGGGCATTTATGCCGCCATCAAAAGAGAAAAACCGTGGGTGAAATTCGGCATCAGCCCCTTTGGGATATGGCGTCCTTCTTACCCGCCGCAGATCAGCGGTTTCGACTCCTACGACAAGCTCTATGGCGATTCGCGCAAATGGCTGGCGGAGGGGTGGCTGGATTATTGCGCTCCGCAGCTTTATTGGCCGGTGGATCAAAAGGCCCAAAGCTTTCCGGTCCTGTTGCAATGGTGGGCCAGCCAGAACACACGCCACAGAACCCTCCTGGCCGGCATGAAGGTCAATGGATGGCCCAAGGTCTCTGACGACGCCAGGGAGGAGACGCGTGAAATCGAATTGATACGACGGCAAACGAACGCGTCAGGAGAAATCCTCTGGCACGCCAGGCCTCTCTTGCGGGATACGGGCGGTGTGGCGGACATTTTGCAAAATCAGGTTTATGCCCAGCCCGCGTTGGTTCCGGCCTCGACCTGGCTCGGCGCCGGCGCCCCTGGCAGGCCTTTGTTGCAGGCCAATAGTGAGGGCGGCCAATTGAGATTGACCTGGAAATCCAGCGGCCCCGCGGTATGGCAGTGGGTTTTGCAAAAGAAGACCAGCGGCCATTGGACCACCGAAATCCTGGCAGGAGCCAAAACCGGAGAAACGATCAAACCCAGCCCGGCCATGACCTTGCCCGAAGCGGTCGCGCTTTTTGCCGTGGATCGTTTTGGCAATGCGAGCGGCGGCGTCACTTACCACCCGAATCATTAGCGACGCGCTCAATGGCTCACCCAAAAGGTGGGTTGGAGGCGGAGTTTTGAGCAGATACCCACCCTCCCCCTCAAAACAGCCGTTGCCCCGTTGCAAACGTTGATAATCAAGCACTTAGCCCGTTGCGCGACCCGTTGCAAGCCGTTGTGCAAAGCCGTTGCAGCGCGGAAGTCGCTAAGGATCGGGGCTTACCACCGAGCGCCGTGATAGCTGTTTTAAAATCACTTGGTGTGTGGCAAGATGCCGGCCGGACGATCCTCTCCGGCATTTTCTTCTTGATCACTGCGACTCGGCGTCTCATTTTTCCCAAGTGCGCCTCCAACTTCAATTGTGTCTCCTCCTCGGTTTGCTGGTTGTGTTGAAGCCCTTTAGCTCACATGCCGCCTCTGACGCGTCAGTGAATGTGATTCTCTGGTTTGATACGGAGGATTACCTCTTGCCTGCGGATGACGACGCCGCCAAGCGCCTGGCCGAGATGCTCACGGCGCGGGGGATTCGCGCGACCTTCAAAGTGGTTGGCGAAAAGGCGCGGGTGCTGGAGCGGCGCGGCCGTCGCGATGTCATCGCTGCCCTTGAGAAGCACGCCATTGGTTACCATTCCAATTTGCATTCCGTTCATCCCACGCCGTCGGAGTACCTGGCCGACTGCGGTTGGTTGGATGGCGTGGCCGAATTCGTCCGACGTGAGGGCGGCGGGGCTGCCGACGTGAGGCGGATCTTTTCGGTCCCTTCCCTAGTCTGCTATGGCCAGCCAGGCTCTTCCTGGGCGCCGCAGGCCATCGGCGGCTTGAAGGACATCGGCGTCACTTCTCACGGCATTCCCTGTTACGTGGATGAAGGCAATCATGTCGGCTTGGAGCAAAAGCCGTTTTGGTATGCCGGGGCGCTCAACGTCTATCACATGGGCGAGAATTACACTCGGATGGAGTTGCACGATCCGGCGGCCTTGGAACCAGCCAAGCAGCGCGTCTCGGCCATCGCCGAGCGGTTGGGTCGCCTGGAGGGTGGTGGCATGATCAGCATCTTTTACCATCCTTGCGAATGGGTGCATCGGGAATTTTGGGACGCGGTGAATTTCCGTCGCGGCGCCAATCCTCCACGCGAGCAATGGCAAGCCCCGCCCCAACGGACGCCCGCGGAAACCGACGCGGCATTCGACCGTTTCGGCCAGTACATTGACTATATCCGATCTCTCCCCAAAGTGCGGTTCGTCACCGCGGACGATCTGCCGGAGATCTATCCCGATGCCTTGCGCGAGGATGGGGCTTCGGAAACCGACCTGGCCGCGATCACCGCTGGCCTCCTGGCTGGGGCCGCCGGCGGGATTGATTTTCAAGTCATCGGCCATCATGCCTGCTCGCTCTCGGATCAATTCGAGGTGCTGACCCGCGCGGTGGGCGCGTTGAGCGCAGGCGAGAAGCTGCAATTCCCACTGCAAACCAAAGGGCTGTTGGGGCCGGATAGTCCGCCGCCTTCACCCTCCCAAAGGACGCGACTGGCCTGGCCGGCTTTCCGCGACACCACACGAGACGTCCTTGATTTCATTGAGACTCAGCGGCGGGTGCCTTCTCGTGTGTTCGTCGGCGCCAACCAGGTTGCGCCCGCCGACTTCCTCATCGGATTGGCTGCTGTTTATGAAAGCTATCGAACTCACGGCGTGCTTCCGCTCGATGAGGGTGTCGTTCTTGGAAACAAACCCGAAGTGCTCCCCGAGCGCCACATCGCCGCGGACACTCCTGAACTGTTCGGCGATTGGATCATTCACAAAGAAGGCTTTCGCGCGCCTAAAATCCTCGAACAGGCGCGCCTCCAAGCCTGGACCCTGAAACCGGCGCTGCCCAGGCAATGATTGGATTGCGGGATAGACGTAAACACGTTTTGAAACCTCCATTTCCAATTCACTCTTCGCGTGCCTGGCGCTTTCTGGTTGGATTGATCCTTCTGTTCGTTGGCGATCCGGCGCGAATGTTCGCGGCGCCTGCCTTCGACCCGCCGCGTCGAGACTGGCAACCGGTCCCGGACGACGTTTATTTGCAGGAAGACGGACACAAGATTCTCTCCAAGCTTCCCCTGACTTCCGTGGCCGTTCACCAGGGCAAGGTCTATGCGGGGACCTCCGCCGGGTTGCTCGAGTTGAACGGCGACGAACTCGTGGACGTGCCCGCGATCCGGCAGCCGGTGAACCGACTCATCGTTGCAGGGGGAGATCTTTGGGTCCTGACCGGCGACAGCCTGGTTCGCCTTCAGGAAGGCGCATGGAAAATAATCTTAGACCAGCCAGTCAACGATCTCTGCGAACACGCGGGCGAAATCATCGTGGCGCGAGACAAACATTTGTGGCGCGCGCGCGGGAACACGCTGGAACCGTATCTGACCGTGGAGGCTCCATTTACTATCGCCCGAATCATGTCTTTTGAGGAGACTCTCTACGTGATGGGATCGGGCCAGATGAGCTGGGTCAACGGCGAGGAGTTTGGAGGCAACGACATCTATGGTTCCCATACCGACCAAATCTGGGATTGGGGCGAGCTTCCCTCCAAAACCACACGAGACATGCTCAGTCTTGAGAACCGACTCTTCATTGCTACCGATCGCGGCCTCGGCGTTCTCCGCGGCATGGCCCTGACCGCTCTGCGCGGCGAGCAGGGTTTGTGTTACGAGGACACGACATGCCTGGCGCGGGGTTTTACCAACGATCTCTGGATCGGAACGACGCGCGGTGCGATCCGGATGACGGGCGGGCGGTTTCATTATTTTGCCGGCCAGCGTTGGCTGCCGGATGACCGAGTGGAGGGCATCGCCGCCGGGGAAAGGGTGGTTTACATCGCCACGCCCAAAGGGCTTGGGGTTGTCGAATACGAGCCGTTCACTTTGCGCAAGAAGGCGGATTACTATGAGCGGCGCCTGGAAGAGTGGGGTCACAAGAGCCTGGGCCTGGTCCACAAGCTCGAATGGGACGACGCTCTCCAGGAATTTGTCCGCGAAGCGGGCGATAATGACGGCGGTTACAGCGGCGACTATCTGGCCGCGCAATCATATCGCTACGCCGTGACGAAGGATCCGCAAGCGCGGCGCGAGGCGGCGAACACTTTTCAGGCCTTGCGCTGGCTGCGGACGATGACCGGCATCCCCGGATTTCCGGCGCGGGCCGTCTGGGCCAAAGGGGAGCGCGGCCACAAATCGGGGCGAACCTCCGGCGATTATCCGGCGCAGTGGCATGACACGGCGGACGGCAAATTCGAGTGGAAAGGAGACACTTCGAGCGACGAACTCTGTTCGCACTTTTATTCGGTCTCGATTTTCCTGGAACTCGCCGCCCAAGGCGAGGAAGCCACCCAAGCCAGGGAGCATCTCTCCAGTATCGCGGCGCATCTGATGGATCACGGCTGGCAACTGGTGGACCTTTACGGCAAGCCGACCCGCTGGGGCCGCTGGGATCCCGCGTACTTCGCCACCGACGAAGGGCGTTACGACCGTGGATTACAAAGCCTTGAGTTGCTCTCTTTCATGAAGACAGCCGCGACCGTGTCGGGCGAGCCAAAATTTGCCGCCGCCTACAAACAACTTGTTGACTTGGGCTACCCCGCTTACACCTTGCGGGAGCGCCAGACGTTTCCGCCGGAGAACATTCTTCACTTTCTGGACGAGCTGTCGTTTTGGAGCTATTGGAATCTCCTGCGCGATGAGAATGATCCGCGATTGCGCGCGCTTTACCGCCGGAGTTTCGAGCGCACCTGGGAAATTCTTCGCGTGGAGCAAAATCCGTGGTTCAACTTTGTCTATGGTGCCCTCACGGGCGAGGATTGCGAAACAGGCCCCGCGGCGGCCCACCTGCGTGATTGGCCTCTTGACTTGACAGTATGGTCCTACCAGAACTCCCATCGGGCCGACCTTCGGACGCCGCCGGGTTACACGGCCTACAAAGCCGGCGTCCGCCCGTTTCCGCCGCGCGAAACCGAGCCGATGCGCTGGGATCACTGGGACATGCAGGCCGACGGCGGAACAGGCGGGCGCGACGTCGTGGAGCCTTCCGGCTGGCTGCTGGCCTATTGGATGGGCCGCTACTACGGATTCATCGAGCCGCCGGCGGTCAACGACCCCGCCCTGACGACATATCCGGCCAGTCACGGCCCGCCGCGCGGAGCCAAGCCCTACGCGGGCCCGCCGCGGCCAAACTGATGTCTTCTTACGAACATTGAGCAAGCCATTGGTGCGGCTGAAGTTGAGTGTTTCACCCTGGGGACTGATCAAATAAAGTCCCTGGTCCTGAGTCCCCAACGCCAGCAACCCAGTCTGTGTTTCGATGAACGCAGTGAGAGGCGAATCCTTCAGAGGCACTGCCAAGCCGTCATTAACCCATGCTGCCCCATTCCATTTGCGCAGACGGTTATGGCTGACGACCCACAGTTTCCCGTCCTTGTCTTGAAAGAGGCAGGTGATGCGGCTGCTGGCCAGCTCCGGGGTGTTGCCGCTGTCAAATACGGTAAAACGCACGCCATCGAACCTGGCTAAGCCGCTATAGGTGCCCATCCACAGGTAGCCTTCGTCGGTTTGCACGACGGCCGTTACAGAGTCTTCCGGCAGGCCGTCTTCCACCAGCAAATTGCGGACGAAGTAATTTGGCAGCGAGCCTCGTGCGACGCTGGCAGGCTGGCCGACGAACCAAAGCGCGCAGGCGATACCAAAGAGGACGATTCTCCACGAAAAGGCAATAAGATTGACTCGCGTTGGCTTGGTACACAATTAATGGATTAAGGCAAAAGCCTTTTTGAGGGCCGTAGCCGCCGCCGCGCAGGCTTCGTCTTTGGCCATGTGATTCACCGTTTGATTAAAGGGCTCGGCCCGGACCGGGCCGTCATAGCCAATTTGGTTAAGAGCATTCAAAAAGGCGCCTACGTCGATGATGCCGGTGGCACAAGGCAATTCACGTCGGTTATCCACCTGCTGGTCCTTGGGAATCCCGGCCGGAGCATCGTTCAAGTCCACCGCGACCACATCGCGGCCTTGGAGCGCGAGCAAATCGGCAGCAGTGTCGCCCGCATGCCACCAATGCCAGCTGTCCATTACGAACCCAACGTTGCCGACATTGATTTCGGCCACAAGATCCTTCATCTCGGCCAGTGTATGGATAAAAGGATAACGCCGGCTGGCCCAAGAGGTCTTCGGAGCGACGTACTCCAGTCCCAGCCGAATGCCCTTGTCTCCAAGTATCCCTGAGACCTGCCGCAGCCGGGAGGTGTGCTGGCGAAAGTTTTGCAAGTAAGTCAGATGGTCATCGCAGGGCATGAGCCAGGTGGCAACGCGGTTGACCCCAGCGTGTTCCAGGCCGGCGGCAATCCCGGGCAGTTTCGTCATGCCCTCTTCGAATCGGGCACGATCTTGGCGAAAATCCACGGGCAGCCCAGCCGCCCCAAAGACAAGGCTTTTGCTTTTCATCAAGGATTTCAGCTCCGCCAACTGATTGCCGTCGAGTGAAGCCAGGTAAGCACCATCGGCGCCAACGGATTCAAACCCATGTCGGGCGGCCAGATCAATGGCCTCAAGCTGGCTGGCAGAAACTCCAATGTTGCCGCACACCAAGTCGCGGGTCATTCTGCGCTTCTTCATTTCGACCCCATCGGCACTCCAAAGGCCAATCGTTAGGAACCTTGCCATTAGTACGCTTTGCGCAGTTCTGCGGAGGAATGCCCTACGGTTAAGTTTGCTCATAGCGTCCCACTGAATCATTGGGCGGCCTTGATGTCGTAACACAGCAGCAAATCCTGATCCCGGATGTAGAGTTTCCCGTTCGCAATCACGGGATGGGACCAAGCCTTTTCCGGTGAGCGCTCGGGTTGGCTGAAACGACCTTTTTCGGTGTAGCGGTCTGATGCGGCATCCACCAGGATCACCGTGCCGGTGTCTTCCTCGCGGCAATACAGTTTTCCGTCCGCATAGGAAACCGAGCATTTGTTGATCCTTTCCTTCTCGGCCCAGAGCGCCTCGCCAGTCCTGGCATTCTGGCAGGTCAACCCTTTGCCGTCGGAATAACCGTAGATGTAATCGCCTACTCGCACAACCCCGCCATGGTGGTTGACCATCACGTGGTTTGCATAAACCTGATTCGCTGAAAACTTGTCGTCCGTCCTCGTCACCTTGAAGAGATTGCAGCCTGCTCCGTAACCGGAGGTCACATAGATTTCGTTCCCTGCCACAAGCGGGGTGGGGATGACCGCGACGTTGCCCTGCCGCGGGGCTTTCCACAGCAGGCTCCCATCCTTGGCCGAGATGCCGACAACGCTGGCTGATGTCAGTTGGACGTATTGGAGTGTGCCGCCGATCTCCGCTGGAACAATGGACGAATAATGCGCCGCGTCAGTAAATTCCTTGGACTGCCACATGAGTTCGCCGGTCTTCTTATCGAGTGCCGCAAGGGCGCCTTTTTTCCCGCCGGGCGTGACCACCACTTGCCGGCCGTCCACGAGTGGGGACTCCGAATAACCCCATGTGGGCGGCGCGCCGCCTAAATCCTTCACAAGGCTTTTGCGCCACTGTTCCTTGCCGTCCAGCGAGTTCACACAAATTAGCTCGCCCCATCCATCCATGGCGAAAATGAGATCGCCGTCAACGGCAGGCGTGGAGCGCGGCCCTGGGAAATCGTACCCAGGTACGCCAGACAAACCCGGTCCGCCCACTTTGGTGGACCAAAGTATCTTACCCCCGTCAGCACTCGCCGCCATCACCCAACCGGCGCCGGCCTTTTCTCCCATCGTGTAGAGGCGGTCGCCCACGACAGAGATTGTGGAATAGCCTTTGCCGAATCCGGTGGCTTTCCACGCCAACTTGGGTCCATCCGCGGGCCATGCCGCGAGCAACCCGGTGTCGCCGGATTTGCCATCTCGGTTCCGTCCGTTCCACTGCGGCCAGTCGTCCGCCAAGACAAAAGTTGCAGTCGTTGAAATGAGGCAAATCGAAACCAGGCCTATTGATCTAGTAATCTGTTTCATTTTGGCACTATAGCTCAACCGGAGATTGGCGCAATGGATCATGCCGGCCTAATGTCCGCCTTCAGGGAGATTTGCTCACTTGGGCCATTTTCCATTCTCCATCGGTTTCAACTCCAGCTTGCCCGGTTCCACCACCACATGTTTGATACGCTTCCTGTCCCAGGTATAAACAACATGCACCAGGCCATCCCTCGTTTGAATCACGGCCGGGTAGGAAAATTCCATGCCAGCATGGTCTTCCAAGGTCAACGCGGCCTGCCAATGCTTGCCGTCCGCCGAGACAGCAATGTTGAGCGGGCTGCGACCTTTCGCGGTGTGATTATAAACCAGGAGTTGACGGCCATCTTGAAGCGTGACGGCGTCAATGCCGGAATCGGGGTTGGGGAGTCCGGTTAAAGTCATTTTGTCCCAGGTCTTGCCGTTGTCTTGAGACCAGGTTTCAAAAATCCTTCCTTGCTCGGTACGTCCAACTGCCTGCAAGCGATGGTCCGAGTAAACAAGAATGCTGGGTTGAATAGCTTCGATTTCATTTGGCTGGTTGATCGGTCTGGTGATCTCCCAAGTCTTGCCAAAGTCTGCCGTGCGCTCGAAATGAACCTGCAAACCCGCGTATTCGGTGCTCGAACCACAGAGAATGTCACCGTTGGCAAGTTGCACTGGCTTATTCTTCACAGGCCCAAGGATATCCTCCGGCAGACGACGTGGCTCGGACCAATGCTTGCCATCATCGGAACTGGTCATGAGCATGCCCCACCACCTCTTGGGGTCGGGTCCGACCTTATAAAAGAGCATCAAGGGGCCCTGACGAGGCTGAAAAAGGACTGGATTCCAGCACGGATAACGTTTGGCCAGGTGTTGCACGCCATTGGCCACTTCCACCGGGGGCGTCCATTGCCCGTTGATGTGGCTTGAGAGCCATATTCCTACATCCGGGCTTTTTTCGTGTTTGCCGCCAAACCATGCGGCGATCAAACCCTCTTTGGTTTCGACGATAGTGGAAGCGTGACACTCCGGAAAAGGAGCGGATTCGAAAACATACTCCGCTGTCAATAAACCCGATTGGGCGGCGGAAAGATTTACTGTTGTCAGGCTGACGGCGCCCAGAGATACCAGCCATAAAACTGGCCTTCTTACAGCCAGCATCATGTGGCCAAGGCAGGAAAGCTGCTCCGTATTCATTGTCTTATTTTGATGGGTTTGGTCGGTGAAGAAGATGTTACCGCTGGAGTCGCAGGTCGGTCCTTCGGTGAAGGAGAAATCACTCGATAGCGTTTCAAGCTTGGCGCCGGATGCGATGACACTTTGTGCAGAAGCGCAAACCATTGAGGCTGCCAAGGCCGCAACGACGACGGCGCCCACATTAAGGGACATGTTCACGTTGCATGGATAAATCGTTTGTGACCCAGAGTCAATCCGAGCCGAGCCCACGAACACGGCACCGAGGCAGGAGGGACGTATCAGTTGCAGTACAATTCCGACTTGAGTTGGAGCGCCTGGACCAACCTGGGCAGCCCCGTCACCGCCACCGGAGCGACGCTCAACACCACCGACTCCCTTACGAACGGCCCGCAAAGGTTTTACCGAGTGGCGCTCTCGCCTTAAGGATTCGATCCGGCTGGATCATTAGGAAGGGTACTGGGGACAATTTGTCTATGGCGAGCGAACACCGTAGTAGCGCTGCGGATCGTTTATCGTCGGCGGCGAAGTGAATTGGAACACGCCGGAACCAATATTCGTGGCTGTGCCCACCACCGCCCAGTTGCTCAGCGGAAGCGATAGGTTGGTGGCGGACAGCACGGTGAATGAGGCGCTTGGATTGTTGGTGAGATCAAACTGCAAAACCCCCTCGGCCAGCATCTGCACTCTAATTAGTGTAGGCGGTGTGCCGATGGCCGACTGCGAAACGGGAATGATCTGGCCAAGCATCGTGATGTTCGCAGTGCGGTTGGTGCTGGTTCCCGCAAAGTCGAAATCAACGACACCGTTGGCAATGCCGCCGATCGTCAGCCACGGCTGTCCGGTGGTTGGCGCAAACGGAGGCAGGAGGTCGGTGGTGGCTGGCAAGACCATGGGCAACACATCGGTGCCGGCGGCCAGACCTTCCAGCTTTGGGGTCGGGTCCACAAAGGAACGCGGTAATTCCTTGATGGCCTGGTTATCGGTGTCGGCAATGTAGAGGTTGCCCGCGCTGTCCACTCCTACGCCGTAGGGGTAAGACAATCCCGAGGAAATCAATAGATTTACGGTATTGTTTGCCGCCGTCCATTTCTTGATCGCGCCGTTCCCAGTATCTGCGACGTAAACGTTGCCCGATCCGTCCACGGCCACGGCTCCCGGTGAACTTAGGCCCGATGCCACCAATGAGGTCAGGTTGCTGTTGGATGCCAGCCACTTTTTGATCGCGTTGTGCCCGCTGTCGGCGATATAGACATTTCCCGCAGCATCCACCGCCACGCCGGCTGGATAGGACAATCCTGAGGAAACCAACGCAGTCACGGTCCCATTTGCCGCCATCCACTCTTTGATCGCACCGTTGCCGGTATCCGCAATGTAAACATTGCCAAGGCCATCCACCGCCACGCCTTGGGGTGCGCTCAGGCCCGAGGAAACCAATGTGGTCACGTTGCTATTGGCCGCCGTGCAGAGTTTGATGGCGTTATTGCCGGTGTCGGCAATATAAACGTTGCCAGTGCCGTCTGTCGCAATGCCACAAGGGTTATTAAGCCCCGAAGCCAATAGTGTAGTTACAGAATTGTCGGACGCGGTCCACATCTTGATCGCATTGTTGAAGGTGTCGGCGAAGTACACGTAGGCATGGCCTGTGCCGGCCACGCCGCGAGGAGCGTCCAGTCCCGATGCAACCAGAGGGGTAACAATTCCGGCCTGTACATAAGTTGAACCGGCTTGAATGATAGTGAGCGTCTGCCCCACGATGGATATCGTTCCAGTGCGCGTGGCGCTGGGATTGCTATCGAAGTTGAAAACCAGATTCGTGCTGCCGGCGCCGTTTTGGTTGGCAGGGCTGAGATGCAACCAGACGGCATTGGGCGCGGCCGCCCAAGGGGCATTGGACGGGGACACAATTAGAATAACGCTGTCACCGCCCGCTGCCGGCCCTTCCAACAGGGCGTTGGCGCCGAGCGAAACAACGGAGGCAGTCTGAGTGACCGTTAGCGTTTGGCCGCCGACGCTAATCGTCCCGGATCGCATTGCGCCTGGGTTGGCATCATAACTAAAGGCCAAATTGGCGCTGCCCGTGCCGTTTTGACTAGCCAGGCTAAGATGCAACCATGGGACGTTCGCCGTGGCGGTCCAAGTGGTGGTGTTCGGAAAAACCTCCAGAATAACGCTGGCACTTCCGGCCGCAGCCCCCGCCAAAATGGCATTCGTGACAAATAAATAGGTGGTAGTAGTTTGAATGATGGGAATACTCTGGCCGAGCACGGTGATAACGGCCTTGCGGATGGAACTCGTGTCGGTGAAGGAGCAACTAATCACGCCGTTGGTGACTCCGGTGATGGTCAGCCACGGTTGGTCAGAGGTGGGAGTGAATGGACCAAGCAGATTCTCGGTGGCGGGCAGCACAACAGCCAAAAAATCGCTGCCTGCGCCAGCGCCTTCGAACCGAGGGGCCACGTCCACGAACGCATGCGGCAATTCTTTGATTGCGCAGTTGGCGGTGTCGGCGATGTAAAGATTGCCAGCGCTGTCCACCGCCGTGGCATTGGGAAAATAAAGTGGAGAACCAATCCCTGATGGCACTATTGGAGTCATTTCGCCGGTGATAGCCGACCATTTGAAGATCGAGGTATTGGCAATATAGAGATTGCCGGAGCCATCCACCGTCGCACCAACGGGATAGAAAAGCCCCGAGGACACTAATGTAATTCCGGTCGCAGTGCTTGCGATCCATTCTCTGGCCGCGCTGTATCCGTAATCCACCCAGTAAACATTGCCGGCAGTGTCCACTGCCACGCCAAAGGAACCAACCTCGCCCACCAAGGTAGTGACGATGTTGTAACCCGCCATCCACTCCTTAATAACTGAGTTGCCAAAGTCAGTGAAATAAACATTCCCCATCACGTCCACTGCCACGCCTGCGGGATGATTGAGGTTTGAGGAAACCAAAGTGGTCACATTGCTGTCTGACGCGGACCATTTGAGGATCTTGTTGTTACCCCAATCTGTAACGTAGAGATTTCCCGCGCCATCCACCGCTATACCGTTAAGAATATTCAACGGTACTGTAGAGTTCGAACCCACCAACGTGACCAGCGTCTGACTGGTAGGAGACCACTCCTTAATTGCCTGGTCACCGGTGTCAGCGATATAAACATCCCCCGCGCCATCCACCGCCACTCCATTAGGCCCGCTCAAAGGTGTGTTCTGATTGGAGGCTACCAAAGTCGTAAGCTGTCCTGCCGCGACGTAGGTGGCACCCGCCTGCGTGACCGCCAGCGTCTGGCCAGCAATCGTGAGCGTACCTGTGCGCGTGACACCCGGGTTGACATCGAAACTGAATACCACATTCGTGCTGCCAGGGCCGCTTTGATTGGCCGGGCTAAGATGCAACCAAGGGGCATTGGCGGTGGCTGTCCATGGAGTGAAAAACGGATTTGCACCTAGCACGACGCTGTCGGTCCCCGCCTCCGGCCCTTCCACAAGCGCCGTCGTGCCCAGAGCATAATTGAACGATTCCGCACCTTGGGCGACCGGAATGGCTTGACCAAGAATTTCGATGTAACCTGTCCGGTTGGAAGAGGCGGTGGCAAAGGAGAAACTAACCACGCCATTAGTAACTCCAGTGATGGTTAGCCAAGGATCGCGGCTGACGGGTGCGAAAGGCCCCACCAGATTCTGTGTGGGAGGCAACACCGGTGGCAAAGAATCACTGCCGGCCGCCAGACTTTCCAATCGAAGCGAAGGATCCACGAAAACACGGAACAGTTCTTTAATGTCCCCAGAAAACTGATTAGGGTAGCTTTCAACAAACATGCCTTCGACTTCATAGACGTTGCCCGAGACATCCACCGCAACTCCGACCGGATTATTCAGCCCTGAGAGTAATGTAATCACGGCGTAGCTCGCTGGCATCCATTCCTTGATCGCGTTGTCACCAGTGTCGGATATGTACACATTGCCCGATCCATCCACAGCAACGCTCTGCGGCGCGTTCAGGTTCGAGGAGACCAGATCTATGAGGGTGTTATTGGCCGGCGACCATTCCTTGACCGCGTTGTCGCCGGTGTCGGCGATGTACACATTGCCGGCCCCGTCCAAAGCCACCCCTTCTGGGGAATTGAGTTCCGTCGTGATCAACGGAACCAAGTTAGTGCTGCCGGCAAACACCACTTGGACCGAGTCGTACGCGCTGTCAGCTATGTACACGTCGCCCGCCGCATCAGCCGCAACACCACATGGTCCGCCCAGCCCAGAGGCAGAGGAAACCAGCCCCGTCACGGCGTCGTTAGATGCCATCCACTCCCCGAGGTTGGGGCCTCCGGTCAAGAAATAAATGTTGCCAGCGCCGTCCGCCGCCAGACTATCAATACTCCCACTTCCTGCTGACAATAACGTGCTTATAGCGCCGTTGGTCGCTGTCCGCTCGTAAATGGCGTAATAGGGGAATTCATAGGGGAAAGCGCCTACATAGTCAGCCCCAACATAAAGATTGCCAGCGCCGTCCACCGCGACGCTGTCAGGTCCTGAACCGAAAGAGGACAATGTTGTCAAAAATTCAACAGAAACATAGGTTGAACCGGCCTGAGTGACGGTGACTGTCTCACCGGCGATAGTGAGGGTGCCGGAGCGCGTCGGACCTGGGTTCGCGTCGTAATTGAACAGCACGTTTGTGCTGCCGGTGCCGCTTTGATTAGCCGGGCTAAGATACAACCAGGCGGCATTCGCCGAAGCTGTCCAAGCGTTGGCATTCAGGGCAGCAGCCAGAACGACGCTATCGCTTCCCGCTGCCGGCCCCTCCACGAGCGCGAATGTGCTTAAGGTATAGGCACTAGCCTGTGAGACGGTCAGTGTGTAACCGGCAATGCTGAGAGTGCTTGTCCGCACGTCACCGAGGTTTGCATCAAAATTGAAAACCACCGTCGCGCTGCCTGTGCCGCTTTGATTCGTCAAACTAAGATGTAACCAAGAGGCATTGGCTGTAGCGGTCCAAGTGGCGGAATTCGGTGTCACTGTTAGAAAGACGCTATCGCTCCCAGCACTCTGTCTCTCTAGGAGCGCGTTTGTGCTTAGAGAAAACGTAGGACCGCCCTGGGTGATGGGAATTGTTTGGCCGAGCAAGGTGATATTGCCCGTGCGGTTGGAAGAGGAGGCGGCAAAAAAATAACTGACTACGCCGTTGGTAATGCCAGTGATGGTCAGCCATGGCTCGTCAGTGCTGGGAGCGAACGGAGGAAGCAGGTTGACCGTGGAGGGCAACACCACTGGCAGGGAATCCACACCGGCCGCCAGGCTTTCCAACCTCCCTGTCGGGTCCACGAAAGCACACGGAATTTCTTTGATCGCCCCGTCGTAGCTGTCAGCGATATAGACATTGTCCGCGTCGTCCACCGCCACGCCACCGGGATAGTTGAGGCCCGATGATGCCAATACGGTCACGTTGCCGTTGGCCGCCGTCCACTCCTTGACTGTGAGATCGTTAAAGTCTGCCGTAAATACGTTGCCTGCGCCGTCCACGGCGACGCCATCGACTCCGACCAACCCCGACACCAACGCGGTCAGCGTGTTGTCCGCAAGTGTCCACTTCTCGAGTATGTTGTCATTGAAAACTGCGATATAAACATTTCCAGCAATGTCTAATGCTACGCCATTGGGTTGGCCTGCCCCAAGGGACACCAAGGTGGTCACGGTGTTCCTAGCTTTCGTCCACTTCTTGATTGCGTCGTTTCCAGTGTCGGCAATGTAAACATTGCCGGGGCCGTCCACCGCCACGCCAAGGGGGCCAGACAATCCGGCGTGAGCCAATAAGGTCACGATGCTGTCGGCTGCCGTCCACTCTTTGATCGCATTATTTCCGGTGTCCGCGATATAAACATTGCCGGCGCCGTCCACTGCCACGCCAACGGGCGTGGATAACCCCGAGGATAACAATGTGGTGAGAACGTTGCTTGCCGCTGTCCACTCCTTGATCGCGTTGTCGCCATAATCGGCGATGTAAACATTGCCCGAGCCATCGACAGCCACACCGAAGGGATCAGACAGGCCTGAAGAAACCAACGTGGTCAACGGTTGCGCCGCGATATAATTTGAACCGGCCTGAGTGACAGCGAGCGTCTGGTCGCCGATATTGAGCGTACTGGAGCGCGTCTGGCCAGGATTGGCATCGTAGCTGAAAACCACATTCGTGCTGCCAGTGCCGCTTTGATTCGCCACGGTCAGATGCAGCCACATGGCATTCGTCGTGGCCGTCCAAGTGCCGTCTTTAGGGGTGACTGCAAGCAGGTCGCTGTTGCTTCCCGCTGCTGGCCCCACAAGGAGCGCGGACGTGCCCAGCACATAAGTGGTGGTTTGCGCCTGGGCGGCGCTCATGACGAGCAAACTTAGCGAGAGGAACGCGCCAGCGCAGAAACCGAAATCGCTGCGACGACGAACCGCAAAATTGCCCGACGGGGACTTGACCATATTGGCGTTGGATTTTTTACGGATTATGCGCATAAGGTCACAAACTCAAGGGGAGACCAGCCGGAAGTACTGGCCGCCCGCATCGGTCATGGGAAATGAAACATTCATAAAACCCGAGGCGCCGATCGTGTTGGTGGCGATGGGCGTCCAACTCGATAAGTTGGTGGAAACCTCGATCCGGAAGGATTGGCCGTTGGTTCCCGCAAAGGCCAGATTCACCGAATTATCGAACGCCCGGACCAGCTCTATCGCATTCAAACGGTAGGCTTGGAAATTCACGCCGGTTTGATTGGAAACTAGATTGACGGTTTGAGTGGGTGGAGCAAAAACGTAATTAGCGTTGGTGGGCGTAACAATGAACGAAGCATCATCCACCACAAACGAATAACCTCCGCCATTGGTGGTCAGCGTCATTTCATGACCTAAAATAATGGTGGCCTGGTCGCCTTGCATTAGTCCAAGGATCACTCCCGAAATCGTGGCGGAATAGGTACTCTCGAATGCGCCGATGTCCGGCGCCGGGCCGAAGGGGCGTGGGACACCGCGCTGATCAGTGGCCGGGAAATCGGCGAGATCGGCGGCATCAATGGCGGGGCTGCCGGGCAGCAACGCCATCGTGGGTGTAGCCCCGCCATAATTGCCCAAGGGAGCCAGACCGGGATTGACGCCATTGAGACTCGTCGCGTTTGTCAATGAGTTCTGCATATCGGAATCGATATTGTTGCCTGCATCCACAATCCCCCCGTAAATGTTGGTGTCCGAGAGTGCGTTGGGACAGAGGATGGAATTCTTCAGGGTTAGGACGCCTCCAAGATTGCCAACGGAGTCGCCCTGCCCAATCCCCGCAGCGCCGGGAGAACCGGGCGATCCGGAAATAGTTTCGAGACCAGAACCTCCCGCGCCTCCGGCGCCTCCCGCCCCGGCTGCAGCCGAGTTCGACGCAACAGTCACATTCCAGGCTACGAGCGATCCGCCGCTTGCGAAGAGAGCGCCTCCGATGCCGTTGCCGCCCTGGCCACCGTTCCCTCCATTGGCATCTTGACCGTAACTCCCAAGCATCATTGAACTCCCCGCTCCGCCTGCAGCCCCCGCTCCTCCAAAGGCGCTATTGCTCCAAAAAGTGTCATTGACAAGGATCGAAGAGCCGCCGAGGCAGCAGATTGCGCCCCCAGCCGAAGCACCACCAGCGCCGCCCGCCGCGCCTTGATATGCGTAGTCGTAAAAGTACTCGGAGCCGCCCAGTCCTCCTAGACCGCCTATGGCTACGTTTTGAGAGAAGGTGTTGTTGGAGGCGACAAGGTTGCCGCTATTGCAGAAGGCACCGCCGTCGGCGCCTCCGCCCGATGCACCAGCATAATTTGCCTCACTGTTCCAGGATCCGCCGATTCCTCCGGCCGCAGTATTATTGGAGAAACTACAGTTTACTAATGTTGCGTCGTTGGCATTAAAGAAAGCGCCAGCGGCGGCGTTTCCGCCGTTAGAGAGCTCGAACTCCTCTCCGAACCCTCCGAATCCCCCCACGGCCGAGTTTTCGCTAAAAACGCAGGCAAACGCTGTAGCGATACCCGTGTTGTAAACAGCTCCCCCATCGCCTTCGCCCCCCACTCCTGCCGGCTCGCTTATTCCGACAGCGCTGTTACTGATGAATGTGCAGCCAATCATTTCCAGTGTCCCGGCGTTGGAAATCGCTCCGCCGCCGCTGGGGTATCCAGTGGATTGGGAAACCCCATTTTCCAAGGTCAAATTGGTCATGGCAAGGCTCGAGTTGGTATTCACTATAAAAATCCGAACTGAGTTACTGCCGCTGATCGCCACCTTATAACCTGTGGCATCCAGCACAGTATCGTTGGACACAACGATGGTGTTCGTGAGATAGATCGTCCCGTTGACCGCGAAAGTCACCGCGCCGCCGCCGGTCATCGCGGCCACCAACGAACTTTCATCGGCGCTGGCCACAACACCCGACGCCATAGCGCCGGATGAAAAGCAAAAAATCGCCACCAGCGCCGCCAAGGAAGGAATACCCAAATACTGAACCCCGATCATGATCTGCACAATAACCCTTATTCCAACAGAAGCAAACGCAACAAGGGCAGGTGCATCGATTCCGCAAGGTGGATTGGATTTGTGTTGAGAGCAGGCCATTGGTTTTTTCGCCGGGCGTCGGTCCTGCGTACTAATAGCCTCGGTCTTTTCTTTCAAGTCAAAACGATGCCTTCAGGCGCGCCCGGGGCGAGCTTGCGGGCGGTCTGACGGACCCAGTCCACGGTTGACCGTTGTCCCTGGTATTTCTGTTTTTTTAGCCGCTGAAAAAGGGCCTCGGCGAGCCGCAGAGCCGTGAGCGGTAAATCTGCTTGCGCAGTTCCTGCAGCGTCACCTTGCCCAACCGGAAAAGTTTGCCGTGCAAAATGGCAAAGGCGTGAAAAAGGGTGAAGGCAATGATTTTTATCCACAGCAGCGCCAACACCGCCACCGGATGGTGATGGGCGCAATGAGTCAGATGCCGGTGCTGGGCTGGGTGCCGATGCTCATTCGGCGTGGAACAGCGGCCAGCATTTCGAGCAGAGCCACAACGCGCAGGCGGCGGTGGAGGTGGACAGCCGGCTCATTGTGGGAGAACGAGCCAGCCAGGCGCCCAACGACAAAGAACAACTGGCGCCCACGGTGGCGGCGGTGGGCCCGCCGGTGGCATCAGTGGCCGCCGTCCTGACCGACAGCGGATTTTACAGCGAAGCGGCGGTCCAGGCGGTGGAACAAAACGCCGCCGGGCAGCCCATGGGGACAACGGTCTATGCGGCGGTGGAGAAAAAAGAGCATCACCGCACCGTCAGCGATTTGGAAAGGAAAGACGACCCGGGCGCGCCTGCCACCGGAGCCAGCGTGGGTGAGATGATGAAACACCGGCTGCAAAGCCAAGTATAAATTGCGGCAGCAAACCGTCGAACCGGTCTTTGGCATCATCAAGAGCGTTTTGGGATTCAGGCAGTTTCTTTTGCGCGGGAAAGAAAAAGTGGGATTGGAATGGAAGTGGGTCTGCCTGGCCTACAACTTCAAACGCTTGCATCGGATGGCCCAAAGCTTCCCGGCGGCGGGATAAAAGTCGAACGCAGGCCTTCACTGGCTCGGCCATGCGCCCGGCCGAAAAGTTCCCCAGGAATTTTGAGAGTGAAAAAGCCGGTGAAATCGAGTCCAAAGAAATTTTTGTTTTTCTCGAACACAAACCCGCTGCCGCCCGTCTCACTTGGATTCCTCAACAGGCAAAGTCAAATTCCATTCCGACAGGCTGCTAGAGCGAAGGGGATATGCAGATTCCTTGAATTTGTGGGCACGAAAAACAGACGGGTGTTCAGCAAAAGTATGGTCGCATGGTTGAATATGCGTGAAGGAAGGCCGTGGATGCAGTTGCGAAAGGGCAAAGAAATAGACGAGCTATGGCTGGCCCAGCAGTTGGCTCCGTATGGAATTCGTCCGCGCTCCGTCCGGATTGACTCCGCGACAGCCAAGGGCTACATGGAGGAGGACTTTAAGGAAGTATTCCAGCGTTACGTGCCGCGTTCGGAAATTGAAGAACTTCAATCGGGGATGCGGCAAACGGAGGAGGGGCAGTGAAGAATAACGTGTTGCGTACCGACACGACCGTGCCCGCGTGATCGCGGACTTTGTTCGCGAATAGCGAACAGTTCAAGGACGCCAGGAACAACGCGGGCGGAGGCGAATGTCTCCGCCCCTAACGCGCCGCTTCTGAAAGGGCTGGTTTACGTCTGCATTCGCGCGTTCGCGAGGCGATATCGTCCACTTGCCTTTATGCGATATTCAGCGCACTATATGCCAATTAAATGATTAGCGAGATTTCAGTTCATAACTTTAAATCGCTCGAACAGCTGAAACTAGGGCTTGGCCGGATTACCGTGCTGATCGGCGAAAACGGAAGCGGCAAAAGCAACATTTTAGAAGCGATCGCTCTGCTCGGAGCGGCCGTTGGCGACAAGCTCGACAATGAGTTCCTTGTAAGCCGTGGGATACGCATTGCTGAAAAGCCCCTGATGCTGTCTGCGTTTCCACGTGCGCCGCAATCTGGACCACCAAATGAGCATGTGCGTCTGTCTGCCCGATCAAATACAGGAAAGACCTTTTCCTTGACTCTTTCGCCTCTCACCGATAGGTGGAGCGCATCGCCAAGATTCAATGTGATTGTCTCGAGTTCTTCCGAAGACAAGACGGACAATAGCCAAACTGACAAAATTAGCGTTGTTTCGAATACGGAAGAATTGCTCAAACAGATCAAGGCGGAAGTAAAGCCCACCGAAAACGGTTTTACGGTCTCCTTTGGCCCGCTGGAATTGGAAAAAGATGTCGCCGAACAAGCTTTCGCACAGCAGTTGGTTAAAGTGGCCCGGGAACTTCTGGAAGGCCAATTAGCATCGGGATTTGCTGAATGGAAAAGAAAGGTCGACGAACAAGAAATACATTGCGGCCGCTTTCTCATCTACGCTCCTGAGAATTCAGCTTTGCGTAGATTCGAGGATGAAGGACAAATTCAGCCTGTTGGAATCCGCGGCGAAGGCCTTTTTAAAATGCTCCAGAGCTTCGCTAACGCGGATTCATCGGAGCAACTTTCAGAATTGAAACATTCTCTTGAGTTGGTTGGCTGGTTCGTTGATTTTTCTATTCCCAAGAACCTTGCACCAGGGGAGCATCGGTTGCGAATTCACGACCGCTTTCTCGGTCCAGATGTCCTTTTCGATCAGCGGAGCGCTAATGAGGGATTTCTCTTTCTTATCTTTTATTTCGCAATATTTTTGAGTAATTCTACACCTCAGTTTTTTGCCATAGACAACGTCGACGCAGCACTAAATCCTAAGCTATGCGCCGAGCTTATCCGGCGTTTGTACTCCCTTGCCGTGAAGCATGACAAACAAGTCATTTTCACGACACACAATCCGGCGATTCTGGATGGGCTTAATCTTTCGGACGATGAGCAACGTCTCTATACCGTTTACCGTAATGAGGAAGGGCGCACTAAAGTTAGGCGAATCAATGCACCAAAAGTTCGAGCAGGCGAAGTCCCGGTAAGGCTCTCCGATGCGTTTATGCATGGGATGATAGGTGGATTGCCGAAGAATTTCTAACCACACAAACTGTGTCCTTGACTTTTGCTACAGTTGCTGAAGGCGGTACGGACCATTCCGTTTTGCAGAACATATTGATCGGTTTGTTTAAGGAGCATGGAATAGATGCTGGTGATATTACTCCCGTGCAACCGCTTCTCGACGAGACCGGCAGACAAAGGCCTGATTCCCAAGGTGGCTGGCTACAAGTTTTTTATTGGCTCGAGAAAAAACAATATCGCGAAGCGTTTCAGTTTAACGACTATGTGATTTTGCAGTTAGACACCGACGCATGCGAACAAAACCCGTATAACATACCTAAGATGGCTAACGGTGTTGCTCGTTCACCTGAAGAGTTGGTGGCGTTGGCAATTGATCGATTAAAGTCAATCATTGGACCGCTAGACCTCGAAAGTTATTCTGGCCGATTTCATTTCGCTATTGCCGTCCATCAGATCGAGTGCTGGCTGTTACCACTTTGGGGGAGAGAACGCGAGCGCGACGAAGTCAATAATTGCAAACAGCGTGTGGATGACGGTCTGGGACGCGCAAATCGACCCGGTTTGAGAAAAAATGACGTGCGGAGCTATTCAGCCGCTTCAGCCGATTTTCGGAAGAAAAAGGATCTGCTTCAAGCGACGAACCACCAAACGAGCCTGCGTCTGTTCTGTGAGTCGCTGGCCCGGATTTCAACGAACCAAGAGAGTTAAAACCACTCGTCGCAACCAAGGTCTGCGGTAAAAACATACCCCTCTGGCCGGTCTGGCCGTCGCGAATATCGGGTGCGCTTTCTGCAGACACACTAGCCTGACTTCCCGAACCTTCCGAGGTTGGTTGTTGTCTTTCAACGACTTACGGAAATTCTACTTGCTACGTCGCAAGTAAAAGGTTGACTTATTTTTCCCGGAGGATAAATTTCATTTTGCGTAACTTACTGAATATCAATGAGAAAGCGCCAATGTAGCAAGTGAACTAACCTCACGTTGTTGCGGCTCAAGCACTTACGATTTTCACATCGGGAAGTTAGGCTAGCAGAAACAAGTTCCTGATAAACGCGGCGAAGCCAGCTTGGTTGCAGTTGGAATGCCGCCGACTTCAGATTCCTTCGCCCAGGTGCGGCGGCACTTCATGGGCGGTGGCCACTTCGGCGCCAAGCGGTTCGTCTTCTTTGGAGAGAATGCGATAGGAGCGGATTTGGAAGGAAACGGTCCGTCCGTCGGCCAGACCAAGGCGGGCGTAATCCTCCTTGCTGATGCGGGAGCGGAGGATCAGGCCGCTGGGAAGTTCCATTTCCAGCCGCAGCATGACGCCTAGAAAATAGGTGCGGCGCAATACGGCCCGGTAGCGGTAGGCCGAAGCGTCGGCGGACACCTGCACGGAATAGGGGCGGAAGCCGATGCGCATTTTCTGGCCATCAGCCAGTCCGTGAGCCGGGAATTCAAATTCCTCGCGCCGGGCCACGCCATTGCGAACTTCCAGCTCCAGGACATTCATCACTCCCACGAAACGGGCCACGAATTCGTTGATCGGTTTCTCATAGACCTCCTGCGGCGCGCCGATTTGTTCGACGCGCCCCTTGGAGAAAATGATGATGCGGTCGGCCACTTCCATGGCTTCCTCCTGGTCGTGGGTGACGAAGAGGATGGTTAATTTAAGCTCCTGATGGACGCGCAAAAGCCATTGGCGCAATTCCTGGCGAATTTGAGCGTCCACGGCCGCAAAAGGCTCGTCCAGGAGCAGGACGTTGGGGCCTGGCGCCAGGGCGCGGCCAATGGCCACCCGCTGGCGCTGGCCGCCGGACAATTGATGCGGGTAGCGTTGCAGAAGCCCTTTAAGATCGAGCAGAGCGGCCAGATCCTGCACCCTGGCTTGGATGCGTTCGGAGGGCCACTTCTTGATCTTCAAGCCAAAAGCTATGTTGCCAAAGACGGTCATGTGCTGGAACAAGGCGTAACTCTGAAAGACGAAACCGATATTGCGTTTCTGCACGGACAGGCCGTTGACTGGTTCGCCGCGGACAAACATGCCGCCGCTATCGGGGGTCTCCAATCCCGCGATGAGGCGCAAGACCGTTGTTTTGCCGCTGCCGCTGGGGCCGAGCAGAGCGATCAGTTCGCCTTCCGTGACCGTGAAGCTGACGTCCTTGACCACGGGCACGTCTCCGAATTGCTTGCTGACATTTTTTAACTCGATGCTCATGACTCATGCCTGGTTTTCCATTCCAGAAGCGCCTTGAGAAGCATGGTCGCCACCGCGAGCAACGCCAGCAAAGTCGCCACCGCAAAAGGCGCGACCGGATCGAATTCATTATAGAGCTTTTCCACCCGCAAGGGCAGCGTGTCGGTCACGCCGGCGATGTGGCCCGAGACGACGGAGACGGCGCCAAATTCGCCCATGGCGCGAGCGTTGCAAAGGACGATGCCATAGAACAAGCCCCATTTGACCGAAGGGAGCGTGACGTGCCAAAAGGTCTTCCAGCCGCTGGCGCCGAGGGTCAGGGCCGCTTCCTCCTGCTCCCGTCCCTGGGTGCGCATGATGGGAATGAGTTCGCGGGCGACGTAGGGAAAGGTGACGAAAATGGTGGCCAAAACCATGCCCGGCAGCGCGAAAAGGATCTTCACGTGATGGGCTTCGAGCCAATGGCCCAGCAGGCCGTCGGCGCCAAAAAGCAACACAAAGAGTAGGCCCGCCACCACTGGCGAAATGGAAAAGGGAAGATCAATGAGAGAGAGCAGGAAGGCTTTGCCGCGAAATTCAAACTTGGCGATGGCCCAGGACGCCGCCACGCCGAAAACGGCATTGAGCGGAACAGTGATGGCTGCAATGAGGATTGTCAAGCGAATGGCCGAAAGGGTGTCAGGGTCGGCCAGCGCTTTCCAGTACGGCCCCAAGCCCGCGGCCAGGGCCTGGGCGAAGACATTGAGCAGCGGCAGCACCAGGAAGACTGCCGAGAAGAGCACCGCCACGGAAACCAAAAGCCAGTGGAACGCGCCGCCGGCGGGCTTTGGAGCCGGCTTGGCGGACCGGGTGTTCACGGCATCCGCAGAGGCTTTCATGGCTTCTGGAATTTGGCCGCCCATCCTTGCAACGTGTTGAGAGTCAGCAGCAGCGCGAAGGAAAAGATCATCAGCACCACCGCCACGGAGATCGCCCCGGTATAATCGAATTGATCCAGCCGCATGACCACCAGCGTGGGCGCGATTTCCGTTTGGAACGGCAGGTTGCCGGAGATAAAAACAACCGAGCCGTATTCGCCCAAGGCGCGTGCGAAAGAGAGGCCAAAACCCGTCAACACGGTGGGCAACAACGTGGGCGCGGTGATCGAGGCAAACCGCCGCCACCGGCCCGCCCCCAGGCACATCGCCGCCTCCTGCATGGCTGGGTCCAGGGTCTCGATCTCCGGCTGAATGGTGCGGACCGAAAAGGGCAGTCCGACGAAGGTCAGGGCGATGACGACTCCCAGGCGGGAAAAAGCGCCTTTGATGCCCAGGGGCACCAGGAACTGTCCGAGCCAGCCGTGAGCGGAAAAGAGACTGGCCAGGGTCAACCCCGCCACCGCCGTCGGCAGCGCGAAGGGAAAATCAACCAATCCGTCGAGCAAGCGCCGGCCCGGAAAGGGGTTGCGCACCAGCACCCAGGCCAGCAGGCTGCCGAAAGCGGCGTTGATGAAGGCCGCCGCCAAAGAGGCGCCAAGGCTCAACCGGTAGGCGGCCAGAGCACGTTCATTGGTGGCCAGCTCCCACAATTCCTTCCAGGAAAGGCCCAGGGTCTTGAGCGCCAGCGCGCCGACGGGGACCAGCACGATGAGAGTCAAATAAACGACTGTGAAGCCGAGCGTGAGGCCGAAGCCCGGCAGGGGATTGGCCGGCGGGGAGCCTTTAACGGCGGCTGCGGGCGATCTGGTCAAAAATGCCTCCTTCGTCGAAGTGCGTCTTTTGCGCCTGCTTCCAGCTTCCAAAGACTTCCTCCACCGTAAACATCTTCATGGGCGGGAAGGTGGACGCGTGCCGCCGGGCGACCTCCTCCAGGCTGGGCCGAAAATAATGTTGCGCCGCCATCTCCTGTGCGGCGGGCGTGTAAAGAAAACGCAAATAGGCTTCCGCCACCTCGCGGGTGCCGTGTTGATCCACGTATTTGTCCACCACCGCCACCGGCGGCTCGGTGCGGATGCTCTCGGGCGGATAGACAATGTCGAAGCGCCCGCGTCCGACGCCATTGACCACCAGCAGGGCTTCGTTCTCCCAACTGATGAGCACGTCTCCGATGTCGCGAGAGACGAAAGTAGTGGCAGCGCCGCGCGCTCCCTCGTCCATCACCGGCACATTGCGGTAAAGCTGCTCGACAAACTGCCGGGCGGCCTTGGCGTTGCCATGATTTCTATGCAAGGCCCAGCCGTAGGCGGCGAGATAAGTCCATCGAGCGCCACCCGAGGTCTTGGGGTTGGGCGTGATCACGCTGACACCCGGACGCACGAGATCATCCCAAGTCTTGACGCTGACGCGGCCCCCCCGCCGCTCCAGAAAGACAATGGTGGAGAAATACGGACAGCTATTGTTCGGCAGCCGTTGCTGCCAGTGCGCAGGCAACAATCCGCCTTGGTCGTGCATGGCATCAATGTCCGTAGCCACCGCCAGGGTGACGACATCGGCGGCGTTGCCAACAATGACCGAGCGCGCCTGTTTAGCGGAGCCGCCGTTCGAGATGAAGATGGTGACGTCGTCGCCGGTCTTGTCCTTCCAAACCTTTTTAAAAGCGGCGTTTATGTCCTGGTAGAACTCGCGCGTGGGGTCGTAAGAGACATTGAGCAGGGAAATGGATTGGCCCGCCCGGGCCGGGAGCGCGGTCAATGCGAGCAAGAGCCAAAGAGTGCATAAAGAGCTGCTCATGCCAAAGATGCATCAGAACCCGAACTGCAGCCTCCCCTGACCAGCACTTGACTCGCGAAAAGAACCATGGCCGTGCCGGTCGAGTGCTTCAAGTATTTCATAATTCTTGTGATAACCGGAGACAACAATACGTTAATGCTCTATTATATCAATAGGGATTACCAATTATTTTTATGCCCAAAGGATACGGCCAAATACCCCAATCTTGACACGATTGCTAGAAATGATATGTTGCATTTGAATGAAACTTTCTGTGCGAGGTGAGTACGCTTTGAGGGCGCTGTTGGTGCTGGGCCTTAACTACGGGGACGGAGTTGTTCGCGTCCAAACCATTTCCGATGAGCAGAACATTCCCAAGAAATTCCTCGAACAGATACTCAATGATTTGAAGGCGCTGGGCGCTGTCGAAAGCCGGCGAGGCGCGGCTGGTGGCTATCGGCTGGCGCGCCCTCCCAAGAATATCACCCTGGCGTCGGTCGTGCGGCACACCGAGGGCGCGCTGGCCCCTGTCAGTTGCGTGAGCGACCGGTTTTATGAGCGTTGCACTTGCCCGGATGAGGCGCGCTGCCCCATTCGCGCCGTGATGAAGGAAGCCAGGGAGGCAGTGGTGGGCATCATGGAACGGGCGACAGTGGCCGATTTGTGCGAGCGTGCCCGGCAGTTGGAAGAGGCGCCTTCAACGTCTCTGGATTACGTCATCTGAAAACGCGGGATGGGGCCAGCCGCCGCCAAAAATTGCTGGACACAGTCCCAGGATGCCAAAGTTACCAACTCGACGATGCGTTTTTACCGTTGAGTGTCGCAATAAGCGCCGCCATGGAGAGCGAAGGGCGGACCTTCCCCGAACAGTCACTGGAGGGCGGCGGAAAAGACTCTCGGCGCGGGTTCCAAACTCCTGAGCGGCCGCTTCGAGAGGCGCAGGCGGTCCAGGCAATCGTCCAACGCCTCCTTCATCGGGCGCAGCTTGACGCCGGCGCGCAAGAGCTTGCCACTGTCAAGAATACAACTCGGCGGATACGGCTCCTGCCCGCCCGCTCGCACCCGCACGGGCGTTCGCAAGACGCGCCGCATTTCCTGCGCCACGCGCCCCGTCGTCATGGCGCCGGGATTGGTCACATTGTAGGTGCCAAAGGGGGCCTGCATCTCCCACAGGTCCAGACAGGCCTTGACGCAGTCCTCCAAATGCGAGAAGGAATTGATGGTATCATGGACTTCTGGCTGCCGCTGCATCTGCCAGAGCCAGTTATAGGTTTCCTCCCGCTCGTTGAAAGGCAGACGCAAACGCCAGATGTAGCTCTGTCCGATATCCTTGATCGCTTCCTCCGCCAGCGCTTTGGTCCCGGTGTAAAAATTGCACGACGGGATCCGAAATGAATAATTGGGTTCGTCGAGTTCGGTAAAACCGTGGAAAATTTCGGGCTGTGAGGCGAAAAGGTGGAGTGTCTCGGGTCCGCTCAGGCGCCGGCAAATAGTGGGCTTGCCGTTTTCCACCACTTTGGCCCCGCCATAGACAGACCCCGAGGAGACATGGCCCCAAGGCGTCTTGGTCATCAGGCAGACCCTGGCGATCATCTGCGGCAGGATGGCGTTGGCGGCCATCATCTTCTCCCGTTCCGCCTCCGTTAGCGGGCCGGTGGAGGCGGATTCGTAGGTGGCGGCGTTGACCAAAAAGGCCGGGCGCATGGTCCGGATATAGTCAAATAGAAAATCAAACCGCGTGTAGTCAAACGCCCGCCGCGTCAGCGGGATGAAACAATGCCCGCGGCGCCGCAATTCGCTGGCAAAGGTTCTGCCCAAATATCCAGATGCGCCTAACAAAAGAATCATATCGCCACGCCATGATTTCCGCACCGTGTCCGGGGTCTGCAATAAACTCGTGCTCTTTGCAGAGCCTTCCCCCCCGCTCAGAACGGTGACGCCGGTCTTCGAGCGGTATACACATGCTTGTAACACGAAATTTTTGCCGCATACCTTGTGCCAAAATATAGTGGACGTAGGAATCCGCATGTCCAGATAGGCTTGAATTCTCTCCTATCTTGTTATGTATGAGCAATTAGCGAGGACAAAAAAAAGATTGCGTCTGGAAGAAAAGAAAAAAGTCGGTAAAGCCCGACAGAACCGAATTCTGTAAGGTTTTCCGACAAGTCCGTTTTTTTTGCATTTTCCATCCATCCTTTGGCCGCTGCGAATTGTTGGATTGAGGGTCAGATGTCTGACCCCGCCCAGTCAAACGATGGGGGTGAATCGCCATCTCCAAGTTGCGCTTTTTGCGCGTTGAGATACTCAACGACGCGGGTGACGGATTCGGCCACCGTGAGTTGGTCGGTGTGCAGCTCGATTTCCGGACGAAGGGGAGGCTCGTAGGGCGCGGAAACGCCGGTAAAATCCTTGATCTGGTTGGCTCGCGCTTTGGCGTAAAGGCCTTTGGGGTCGCGCTGTTCGCAGATTTCCACCGGCGCATTGACGTAAACCTCGATAAACATTCCCGGCGGCAACAACTGCCGCACCATGTCGCGGTCCTCGCGATAGGGCGAAATGAAGGCCGTGATGCAGAGGACACCCGCGTCGGCAAAGAGCCTGGCCGCCTCGCCGACGCGGCGGATGTTTTCCTTGCGATCGCGCGCCGAGAAGCCCAGGTCCGAACCAAGGCCGTGGCGCACGTTGTCCCCGTCCAGCACATAGACATGCCGCCCCAAATTGAAAAGCTCGCGCTCCAACTCCGCCGAGATGGTTGATTTGCCCGAGGCGGAGAGTCCGGTCAGCCAGACGACGCGACCCGGATGGCCGTTGCGCAAGGCGCGCTGCAAAGCGGTCACCTTGCCCCGGCTCCAGTATATATTGTGGCTCTTTTGCAGGCTGTCGGCGCTGCGGCGGGGATAGTTGTCGGCGATGATGATCCCGCCGCCGGCCACTTCCAGTCCATCCACGATCACAAACCGCCCGGTGGCGATGATTTCCGCATGTGTGTCAAAAGCGATGGGCCGCTTGGCGCGCAAGGACAGCTCCGCCACTTCATTGCGGCCGACTTGTTGCTCCGCACGATTCAGGGTTTCCAGGTTGGAGGAATCAATCACGCGCTCAATGGCCTCGATCTGGCATTCCACCTCCTGAGTGGCCAGCTTGAGTTTGTAGGTCTTCTCCCGCACCATCGGCGCCCGGCCCAGCCAGAAGAGGCGCGCCTTGAAGCGGGACAGTTCATAAGGGTGGTCGGTTTCCAGCGCCGCCACCGCGCCGCGCTCGACGAAGACCTGCTCGGTCAAAGTCACGCCGATGGATTCCCCCGCCTGGGCCTGAGAGGAAGCCGGGGCGCTCCAGCGCTCAATGGTCTTGACAGCGCTGACCTTGTTGGTCGGCGAAAACACCAGACGGTCGCCGACTTTGAGGGTCCCCGATTCGATCCGTCCCGCCAGAATGCGCCGGTGGTCGAAGCGATAAACATCCTGGATGGGAAAACGCAAAGGCTGGCCGGTGGGCGGCTGCGCCGGCTCGAATTGGTCCAGCGTTTCGAGCACAGTTGGCCCCTGCCACCAGGGCATGGCGGCGCTGCGCGCGGCGATGTTGTCGCCGTGTTTGGCGGCGATGGGAATGAAGCAGGCGGGGGTGACGCCCACCGTCTGGAGAAAAGCGCGGAAGGCCGTTTCGATTTCATGAAACCGCTTCTGGGAGTAATTGGCCAAATCCATCTTGTTGACGAGGACGGCGATCTGGCGGATGCCCAGCAAATGGAGGAGGTAGCCGTGGCGGCGCGATTGCTCCTGCACCCCTTCGGCGGCGTCAATGAGAAGCAGCGCCGCTTCGGCGTGGGCCGCGCCGGTGACCATGTTTTTGAGGAACTCCTTGTGGCCCGGGGCGTCAATGATGACGTATTGCCGCTTGCGGGTCTGAAACCAGATTTGCGTGGTGTCAATGGTGATGTTCTGGTCGCGCTCGGCTTGGAGGGCATCCATCAGGTTGGCCCATTCAAAGGGCACGCCACGGCGTTTGGCCACGGCCTCCAATTGCTCCAGTTTGCCCTCCGGCAGCGAGCCGGTATCATGCAAGAGGCGGCCCACAAAAGTGGATTTGCCGTGGTCCACGTGGCCGACGATGACGATTTTCAATTGCTCGCTGGGAGCGGTGCCGGGGTTGCTGTGCATCTGTTAGAGTAAATTCAAGGGTCTCACATGTAGCCGTCGCGGCGCAGCTTCTCGAAGGCGTCTTCACTCTCCTTGTCCTGGGCGCGGCCGGCGCGCTCGGAGGTCTTGGTGTGCCGAAGCTCCTCAATGATCTCGCGCACGGTGCGGGCGGTGGATTTGATGGGAAAGGTGCAAGGAGCGCAACCGATGCTGCGATAGCGCTCGCCCTTGCCGTTGTCAAAATAGAGCGGGATCACCGGAATGTTTTCACGCTCGATGTATTCCCAGATATTCAACTCCGTCCAATGCAGCAGCGGATGAATACGGATATGCACGCCCTTTTCAAAATCGGTTTTGAACTGGTCCCACAGCTCCGGGGGCTGGTCCTCCACGTTCCATTCCATGTTCTTGTCGCGCGGGCTGAAGTAACGCTCCTTGGCCCGGGTCGGTTCCTCGTCGCGCCGGACGCCGACGATGACGCCAGTGTAATGATGTTTGTCCAGCACGGCCTTGAGGGCATCCTTCTTGAGGGTGCCGCAGCATTCGACGCGGGTGGCGCGCTGATTGGGAAAGGTGACGCCGCTGGCCAGCACGGACTCGTTCTTGCCGACGACCAATTGCAAGCCCCATTCCTTGACCAACTTGTCGCGATATTCGATCATGCTGGGTATCTTGTAGGTCGTATCCACGTGGACCAAGGGGAACGGGACGTGCCCCAGAAAGGCTTTGCGCGCCAGCCACAGGAGCACGGTCGAATCCTTGCCGATGCTCCAGAGCATGGCCAGATGGTCAAATTTATTGAACGCCTCCCGCAGAATGTAAACACTCTGATTTTCCAATTTAGACAAATAATCCATGATGCGATAATCCGATATTGCACGGCTATGTCAACTCCCCTGCGGAACAGAATTCCGCGCCACACGGCGGAACCAGTCCACAAAGAGAGGAATGCCCTCCTCAATCTTTACTTTGGGCGAATACGCCAACAGCCGGCCCGATTTGGAAACGTCGGCCCACGTTCTTGGGACATCTCCAGGCTGGTTCGGCTTTCTCTCAACCAGGGCCTTTTTCCCCAAAGCCGTCTCCAGCAGTTCAACCAAGCGCGACAACGTCGTCGGATTCGACCCGCCCAGGTTGAAGACTTCATAACCGAAGGTCCGGCGAACGCAAGCCATTATTCCATCAACGATATCGGTGATGTAGGTGTAATCGCGCGCGCTGGAGCCGTCGCCAAACACCTGGATCGGCTGCCCGGCGGCGATGCGCCGGGCGAAAGTGTGAATGGCCAGGTCCGGCCGCTGGCGCGGGCCATAGACAGTGAAAAACCGCAGCATCACGACATCCATGCCATAGACATGATGATAGACGTGGCCCAGCGCCTCGCACGCCAGCTTGCTGGCGGCGTAGGGTGAGATCGGGCTAAAGACCGGATCGCCTTCCGCGAACGGAACCTTTGAGTTGACCCCATAGACGGAGGACGAAGAGGCGAGGGTTATTTTGGAGACGCCGCTCTCTCGCGCGGCTTCCAGGATGTTCGCCGTTCCCTCGATGTTGACGCGTTGATAAAGGGCGGGTTCCTCCAGGCTCGGCCGGACGCCGGTCCGGGCCGCCAAATGAACGATCTGGTCGAATTTGACCTCCCGCAGCAAACGTTGGACGCATGGCCGGTCCGCCACGTCGCCTTGGGTGAAGACAAAAGGCTTATGCCGCGCTTGAATCCCGGTCAGGTTGTGCCGTTTGAGGGAGGGATCATAGAAGCCGTTCAGGTCGTCCAGCGCCCAGACCGCGTGGCCCGCTCCCAGCAGGCGCTCGCAAACATGGGAGCCGATGAAACCCGCTCCGCCGGTCACCAGAAAATTTAAAGCCTTCTCAGCCATCAATACTTTTCGAGCGTTGCCCCACCCAGAGTGAAACAAGGCCCGGAAGATGGAAACCTCGCCAACGTTTTGTCAATGCGGAGAAAACGCGGAGCGGCCTTGGACGCCAGTCAATACCACATGAATTTTTCCGGCACGTAGATCGAATCCATCGGCTTGAGTATGAATGGCTTGGCCGGTTTGCCTTTGAGCACGTCGTCGAGGTTCAAAACAAATTGCTCCGTTTGGCCGTTCCCGTTTTCGCGGATGATTTTCACCTTCTTCAAGTTGGCCTTGGTATGATCAATTCCCGCCTCAATCACAGCTTCCAGAGGTGTCTCGACACGTTCGGAAGTAACTTTGCCGGGCCTGAGCACTGCCCCGGTCACGTAAACAGTGAAAACCGCTGTCTGCACTGTGACCGAGACTTCTTTGACCACCAATTGGGGGTCATAAGCCTTTAAGAGTTGCGTTTCCAATTCCTTCGGCGTCAAACCAGCGGCCTTCATCTCTCCCACCATACTCAAGGTGATTTTGCCATCCAGCCGGATGATTTGCACGGTATCCAGGCTGGGTGCGCCTGGAAAGGAGATTTTCACGGAGTCGCCCTCGCGCAGGGGCATCGAGGCGGCGTTATCCTGCGGCGGGGCGAGGGGAGCCGCTGGAGTGGTGGTGGCGGCGGCGGCGCCAGTGGCGTCGTGACCGGGGACCGGTGGAGGATGGAAAGTTACTTCCTGGCTTTGACAACCCGACAGCACCGCCCACCCGGCCAAGAGTCCCAAGACCAAGGCCGTACGATTGATTTTCTGACGCAAATATTTTAACATTGTTCGCTCCTTCCAGCGCCGCTTGCGGGGCGCCACTAAACGTTGTGTTCCGAATGACTCAAGTCAAGAACACCTGCCTGCGTGTTTCAAGTTTTTTTTCAACAAACTTAACTCCACCGATTGGCTCCTACTTCAATTCCCTGATGGTGGCTTGCGCCTGGCTGGCCAGGTTTTCGGCCAGGCCGAGGTCCAGCGCGCGTTTCAAAGCCAGTTTGGAATCGTTTCGCCGCTTGAGCTTGTAGTAGTCCATGCCCAGGAAATAGTCCACTTCACCATCCTTGCCGGATTTTTCTGCGCACCGTTGCAGCGAGAAAATGGAGGTGTCGTATTGTTGCTGGCCGTAGGCGAGAATGCCCAAAGTTTTGGCCAGTGCAAGATCATCGGGCATGGAACTGCTGGCTTTTTCCGCCCAATCGAAAGCTTTCTTCAAGTCGTCGGCGTTCTGGCTGTGGCTGTACAGCATGGCCAACTCGCGCATGGCCGGGGCAAAGGGAGGATAAATGGAGAGCACTTTCCGCCAAATTTGCCCGGCTTCATTGGTCGCGCCCCGTCGCTCAGCGAGCAGCGCCGAGACCATCAAGGCCGGCACATTGTTTGGCTCCTTTTTGAGAATCTGCTGCGCCAACTCGCTGGAGGCCTGGGCTTTGGCGGGTTCTTTGACCGCCGCCCGCAAGACCTGGAACTGCCGGGCTTGAGCGAGGTTGGGCAGGGATTCACCGGATTGCACCGCCTTGAGCATGGCCGCATCAGCGTCCGTCACCTGGCCGGCAGCGTAGTAGGCCAAGGCCAGCCAATAATAGACCGACGGTTGATCGGGCGAGTGATTGGCTGCCTGCTGCAGCAGGCTCAAGGACCAGGGATAATCTTCGCTGCGATAAACTAACTCGCCCAGCAAAGCGGAGGGCTCGGGTTCGTCTGGAGGCGCCAGGTCGTGAGCGGATTTCGCCAGGTCCCGGCCCTTGCGGAGGTCATTAAAGTGGTCGGCATACAAGCGGGCCAATCTCATCATGGCCGGCCAATTCTCGTGATTGAGGGCGATGAGTTTTTGCAGCGATTCGGCGGCTTTTGGAAAATCGCCGCGTTGCTCCTGGATGGCAGCCAGGCGGTTTAACGGCACGGGGTCCTGCGGGTCCTTCTGCACCAGGTCTTGCAACTGCTTGACCACAGCCGGGGTGGCCTTGGCGGGATCTATCTCGAGGACATCGAGGCGGCGGCGCGCCAATTCTTTGCCGGGGAAATCACCTTCGGCGGAGAGGGCCTGCTCCAAAGATTTACGCGCGGGCTTTTCCTCTCCCATCATGTAGTAGGCCATGCCCAAATGCATCTGCACTTCCGGGTCGTTGGGTTGCTTTTCCGCGCCTTCCCGAATCAAGGACAGGGCTTTGGCATACTCGTGTTTTTTGAAGAGAATCCAGCCAAGAGTGTCGGCTGCATGCGGATCGTTGTAGCGAAGGTCCATGGCGGTCTCGGCCAGTTGGAGAGCTTTGTCCATGTTGGTCAGGAACTCGGAATCCACGTAAGCCAGATTGTTCAAGGCCGGCACAAAATGTGGATTAATAGCCAGCACCTTTTCGTACATGTCGCCCGCCTTCTCATACCGGCGCCCCGCTTCGTGGATTTCACCGATGAGCTGCATGGCGCTGAGGTCGTTGGTTTTGGCCACCAAGGCGGTCAGGCGGTCAAGGGCTTGTTGTTCCTGCTGGGACACGAGGTAAAACTGCGCCAGGTCCATATAGGCCTCGGGCATTTGGGGGTCGAGTTCGATGGCCTTGGAATAAGCGGACTCGGCCTGGTTGGTTTGTCCTTCGGCGGAGTAAATTCTCGCCTGCAATAACAAGGGTTCGGCCGACTTTGGATTCCTTTCCATGACCCCGGCCAGGCGATGGTGGGCTTGGTCAAAACGCCTTTCAACAATATCGAGTGCGGTGATGTTTTGCAGTGTGGCCAGATAATCCGGCGCCAATTCCAGCGATTTCTCATACGCCGCGCGCGCCTTCGCGGCGTCGCCCGCCTGCTTGTAAATGAGTCCCATCCGGCGCGGTATTTCGGCGTTCCTGGTGAATAACTCCGCCATTCGTTGAAAAACTTGCAAGGCGCGATCGGGTCGCTTCTGCGCCAGAAAGGTCTCCGCCAGAGCCAACTGAGCCTGTGCGTACTGAGGGTGCCTCTCAATCTCTTCAGGGTGCTTCTCAAACAGCTTCTCCATCTTCCCAATCAATTGCGAGAGAAGAGTGATCGCCTCGGTGTATTGTTCTCCTCGGTAGTCCAATTCCGCCAACAGGAGAGTGGCCTGGGCATGGCCGGGATCCGCGGCCAGAGCCTCGTTGAGACTTTGGACGGCCTTCATTTTTTCATTGTTCATCAAATAAGTCAAGGCCAGATCGCACTTGACCTCTGGCATGGGCTTGCGGGAATACAGTCGATACGATTCATCCAAATGTTGGAAAGTCCTTAGAGCGTTGGTCACGTCACGCTGGGCCAGCGCCAGGGTGCCCAACTGAAAGCTCGCCTCGAAGTTCGGGGGAGAATTGTCCCGGGCCAGAATCCTGGCAATCGCGGCCTTGCAATCTTCGTACTTGTGGGTGGCGAACGCCAACCTCATCAAATAAAGCTCGGCCGGAATGTAATCGGGCGCCTGCCGTGTGATATCGAGCAAGATTTGGTTGGCTTCCTCCTGCGCTCCGGATTGCATTTCAAATTCCACGTATTTCAACCGCGCGGCCGAACGGACAGGCGACAGTTCGGCCGCAGTCTTGAGGGCCTGCTGGACTCCCTTGAGGTCTTTATGGAAGGAGTAGATGGCCGCCATGCCGAGGTGAGGGGAGGGCAGTTTCGGATCCAGGGTCGAAGCGGTTTGAAACTCTTTTTCCGCCTCATTGACTCTTTGCATCCGCAGATCAACCCAACCCAGGGCTGAGTGGCAACCCGCCGCCCCTTGGCCACCCTCCCGTAATTGCGTTTCCAGTTGCTGGCGCAAGCTGGCAAGATCATTGGTCTGAACCAATTGCGCCAGCAGAAGCAAGGCGTGTTCGTTGGCGGGGTCCCTTTGCAACACCAATCTCAACAAATCAAGCGCGTCTTTCGGTTCTCCGCCGACTCCGTAAAGCTCCGCCAGTTTCAATTGGATTTGTGCGTTCGTATTCTCCTGCTCATAGGCTTTCTTCAAATACTGATAGGCTGCTGTCTGTCGGCCCTCCTCGAAGTAAATAAAGCCCAACTGGCGAATGGCCACCGCATTGGTGTACGACAAGCGAAGAACCGAAATGTATTCAGCTTCGGCCATGTCGAATTTCTGTGCTTTAAAATCACTGTCGGCGGTCGCCAGAACACGCCGGGCTTTGGCTGCGTTAGTGCATCCCGCGCCCAAGACCAGACAAAGGGTCAGGGCCAGGAGATGGGGCCAGGAGATATGGGATTTTTTCATCGTCGTATCAGTTTTACGGTAGCGTCTTTGGGATTCTGCCGGCGCGAATATCCCGCTTGCGCAGGAACAGCAGCAACAAAAAAAAGGGGATCAGCGACAAAGCAAAGAAGAGCGGACCGCCTCTCCGATGAATAGGCGAGTTGATCATTGCCGGACTAACATGGACGCACAGCCAGCCAATCACGGAAATACGGAATCCGTTTCTGAGAATGGCCAGGGGGATCATGGCCGACACCAGAATCGCGCGCGTCCAGAATCGCCGCAGGAACAAATAACCGGCCAGGAAACTGGTCATGAGCAGCACTAAGGTCGAATGAATCCCGCTGCATTCGGGCGCCACCCTCAAAGGGACGCCTGTCAAATTCAAGTTCAACCCATCCCGCCACACCGGCTCGCGGATCACTTTCAACATCCCTTCGGCGGCGGCGGCGGAAGTATATTGGAAGAATATGTCAACGTGATCCAGCACACTGGCCGGCATGGGAATTGCGAAGGCCAGGAAAGCAAGCGGGAAAAAAATCTGGCCCAGCATCTTGGATCCCATCACCGCCAGGCAAACGCCCCAGAAGCAGCACAGCAGGGCTGATGTCATGAGCGTCAAGTAATCCTGCGTCTCAGGTTTCCACCCTCCCTGCCGGCCGAGCCAATACCCGGCGACGATCGCCCCGCCCGCGGCCAATCCCAGCGCCGCCCCGGGCCAGCACGGACGAACGACTTCGAAGTTCAGGGTGTTTCTAATGGACCAAATCAAATACCCGCTGATGAAGGGAATCAACAGGATGTAAGAGAACAACTCACTATTCCAGGCAAAGGACACCAATTTCAGCAGGGGCCAGCCGAAGCAGACCGCCAACAAGGCCGTCGCCACCCCCAACCGCAGGAGTTGCCGCCGAAGCGTTAGGCCGTTGGCGCCTATGGCGCCGTGGATTTCAGCATTCATATTTTTCGATTTTCTCCTGCTTGGGCTTGTCCGGTCCGCCAAGTATTCGGGCTGCGCGGAAAAAAGCCGCGGGCGATCCTGCCGTCGCACAAAAACATCACGTCTTTTTCTTGACGCGTTTGACCCAATCTTGATTCTTCAAGTACCATTCAATCGTTTCGCGCAAGCCGGTCTGGAAAGTATGGGCGGGAGTCCAGCCCAGTTCCCTCTCCATTTTGCCGGCGTCAATGGCATAGCGGCGGTCATGGCCGGGCCGGTCCTTCACAAACGTAATGAGACCCCGCGAGGCCCCGCCCAATTCCGGCGCCAACTCGTCCATAATATCGCAGATCAATTCGACAATGCGAATGTTCGGCCACTCGTTGTGCCCGCCGATATTGTAGCTTTCCCCGTCCCGGCCCCGGGTCAGCGCCAGCCAGAGGGCCTGAACGTGGTCGAGCACGTAGAGCCAGTCGCGCACGTTCAGGCCGTCTCCATAGACGGGGATGGCCCGCCGCAGACAGATGCTTTCGATAATGACGGGGATGAGCTTTTCCGGGAATTGCCGGGGGCCGTAGTTGTTGGAGCAATTGGTCGTCACCACCGGCAATCCGTAGGTGTGGTGGTATGAACGCACCAGAAAATCACTCGCGGCCTTGCTGGCGGAATAGGGGGAATTGGGCGCGTAGGGCGTCGTCTCCGTAAAATATCCCGTCGGCCCAAGGCTGCCATAAACCTCATCCGTCGAGACGTGATGGAACCGCCTTCCGGCCCATAGGCCCGCCCAGGCGGCCCGCACCGCCTCCAGCAGATGAAACGTTCCGACAATGTTGGTCTGGATGAATTCACCTGGGCCGGAGATGGACCTGTCCACGTGCGACTCCGCGGCCAGGTGCATGACATGGGTGACGCCATGCCGGGCCACAATGTCGAAAACCGTTTTTTTGTCCCGCAAGTCCGCTTTTTCAAAAATGTACTTGGCATGGCCCTCCAGGCCTTCCAGGTTTTCCAGGCGGCCGGCGTAAGTCAGGCAATCGAGATTCACCAGGAGGTGGATTTCGGGCTTGTCAATAATTTGATGTATCAGGTTGGAGCCGATAAAACCGGCGCCGCCTGTGACGAGCAAATTCATGGCGCGGGCCTCCATTGCCGCAAGGCCTCCGCCAGCGCCTCCTCCACCGGGCGCATGGCGACGCCGGCGGCCAGCAGCTTGGAAACGTCCAGGATGCAGTTGGACCGCGGGGTCTTGGCAGCCACGCGGTAGAACTCCTCGTCGCCTTGCCAGAAGTCAAAGGCGCGGTCCGGCCGGAGCATTTTTCGGATCATATCCACCACTTGGCGGGAGGTGACAAAGCCCGGATTGGTCAGGTTGTAAACGCCAAAGGGCGCCCGCCGCCGCCACAGGTCGAGGCAAGCCGCCACGAAGTCCGCCCGGTGTGAGAGAGAGTTCACGTTGTCATAAACCTTCGCGTAGTTTTGCAGTTTGCTCAGATAATTGCGCGGATGGTCGAATTGGTCGAACGGGATGCGCAAGCGCCAGATATAGTTTTGGCCGACGCCCTGGATCGCCTCCTCGCCCAGCGCCTTGGCGCCGCTGTAAAAACTGCACGGGGGCCGGCGAAAACTGAAATTCGGCTCGTCGGCTTCGCTGAACCCGCGAAAGGCGCCGCGATCTTTTCGCAGCAAGGCCTGCCACTGCGGCTGGTTCAAATCACGCTCCACGCGGGATTGGCCCCCGGCCGCCACTTTGGCGCCGGAAAAAATGCAGCCGGAAGAAACGTGTCCCCAGGGAATGGCCAGCGTGGCGCAGGCGTGGGCCACCGTGGCGGGAAACAAGGCGTTGCCTTGCAACGTGTCGGCCTTGTTCTGCTCGCAAGCATCCACATTGGGTTTGCCGGTGTAGCCGGCCGCGTTGATCAGAAAATCCGGCTTGGTTCGGCGTAAAAACTCCAGCAACACGCTGAAGCGGGTGTAATCGGTTTCAGAGCGCGAGGGAGCGACAAACGGCAAGCCCTGCGCGCCCAGCGCCGTGGCGAATTGCCGCCCGATGTAACCGGTGCCGCCTAAGAGAACGATCATGTCAGCGCGCTGCCTCCCCCAGGATGCGGTAAAGGTAATCGCGGTATTCGCAGTTGGGCATGTGGGCGGCCAGTTTTTCCAGCTCATCACTGCTCAGAAACCCGCGCCGGAACGCCGCCTCCTCCGGGCAGCCCACTTTGATGCCCTGCCGCTTCTCGATGGTTTGGACGTAAGCCGAAGCCTCGTGCAAGCTGCTGCTGGTGCCGGCGTCCAGCCAGGCGAAGCCCCGGCTCAACTGATGGACGCGCAACTGGCCGCGCTGTAAGTAAGCGATGTTCACGTCGGTGATTTCCAATTCCCCGCGCGCCGAAGGGCGAAGGTTCCTGGTTATCTCCACCACCTGATTGTCATACAGATAAAGCCCTGGCACGGCGTTGTTGCTGCGCGGCTTTTTGGGCTTTTCCTCAATGGAGAGGGCGCGCCCTTCCGCGTCAAATTCAACCACCCCGTAACGCTCGGGATCCTGGACGCGATAGCCGAAGATGGAAGCGCCCACCTGGAAATCCGCAAAGGCCCGCTTGAACCCGTCGGCGCCGTAAAAAACATTATCGCCCAAAATCAGCGTGACAGGGTCGGAACCGATGAAGGATTCGGCAATCAAGAAGGCCTGGGCAATGCCGGCCGGCCGCGCTTGTTCCAGGTATTCGATTGACAAACCCAAGGATTCCCCGTTGCCCAGGAGTTGACGGAAACGCGGCAAATCGCTCGGCGTCGAAATCAAACACAACTGGCGCACCCCGTTTTCGATCAGCGTGGTCAACGGATAATAGACCATCGGCTTGTCATAGACCGGCTGCAACTGTTTGCTGGCCACCAAGGTCAGCGGGTACAAGCGCGAACCCGCGCCGCCGGCCAGGATGATGCCTTTGACCATAATGGAAGTTTAACGGACTTGAACGGCCTTCTTGACTCCGCGCGCGGCGCCTTTTCGCCTGGCGGAAAAATCGCCAACGTACCAATCCAGTGCTTCATCCAAACCTTGTTCCAGGTTGTGGGTGGGCCGGTAGCCCAGGAGACGCCTGGCCTGGCCGATATCGGCTTGCGAATGAAGTATGTCTCCGGGCCGGAATTTCCCGTGGCGCGGCTGGCATCCGCCCACGTACCCGTGCGTCAAGGACAAATGGTCGCGAAGCAAGTGGAACAATTCATTCAAGCTTGTTTGCGCGCCGAGGGCGATGTTGATTGTTTGGTTCACGGCCCGGGCATTCTTGGTCGTAGCCGCCAGCAAATTGGCCTGCACGACGTTGGCGACGTAGCAAAAATCGCGGCTGGTCGAACCGTCGCCATGGATGCAGACGGGTTCCTTTTCCAGCATGGCGGCGATCCATTTCGGAATGACGGCTGCATAAGCGCCGTTGGGATCCTGGCGCGGGCCAAAAACGTTGAAGTAGCGCAAGCCCATAGTCTCCATGCCGTAGCATCTGCAAAACACATCTGCGTAAAGTTCATTGATCCGTTTGGACGCGGCGTAAGGAGAGAGACATCGGCCGATTCTGTTCTCCCTTTGCGGCAACGCCGTTTCATCGCCATAGACCGCGCTGCTGGACGCAAAAACAAAGCGTTTGACTCCGTTGACATGCGCGGCCCACAAGAGATTGATGAAGCCGTTGACGTTGCTGTCATTGGTCAGGATGGGTTCTTCCAGGGAGCGTGGAACCGAGCCTAGCGCGGCTTGGTGCAATACAAAATCCACCTTGCGCGTGACCCGTTGGCAAAGCGCCGCGTCGCGAATGTCGCCTTTGATCCAATGGAAATTCCGCCAGCAGTCCGGGCCGACGGCGGCGCGGACCTGGGCCAGATTCCCGGCGCATCCCGTGGAAAGGTTGTCCAACCCGGCCACCTTCTGCCCCAGGCGCAGGAGCGCTTCCAGGAGGTTGGAACCGATGAACCCGGCCACTCCTGTCACCAGCCAGGAGGCGGGGGCGGCGGACAGATTCTCTCTCAATTCCTGGAATGGACTCATTCAAGCCTTGTGGACCTGGCCCTCCCGTGTCGGGATGCCGGCCATGGCGTTGCGGGTATCAACAATGCAATCAGCCCATGTGGCCAGCGCCGGATAATCCACTTTGGTGTGTTTGGTGGCGATGAGCACGAGATCGAAATCCTGGATTGTTTTGGCTTCCCATGCAATAGACTTGACACCGGCCCATTGCGGATGTTCGCGCGTCAATTTGATGACCGGAACATAAGGGTCGAAGTACGACACCTCGGCGCCGCGCTCCTTGAGCAGGGTCATCAGGACATAACTGGGTGATTCGCGGTCGTCATCCACGTCCGCCTTGTAGGCCAGGCCGACCACCAGCACCTTGGAGCCGTTGAGCGCTTTGCGCCGACTGTTGAGCGCCGCCACCACTTGATGGACGACATACTCCGGCATGGCCGAATTGATCTCGCCCGCCAATTCGATGAAGCGTGTGTTCTGGACGTATTCCCGCGCTTTCCAGGTCAGATAAAAAGGATCAATCGGGATGCAATGACCGCCGAGGCCGGGGCCGGGATAAAAGGGCATGAAACCAAAGGGCTTGGTCTTGGCCGCCTCGATCACTTCCCAGATGTCAATGCCCATGGCGGTGTAAACCACTTTCAATTCATTGACCAAGGCGATGTTGACGCTGCGGAAAATGTTTTCCGTCAATTTGGCGGCTTCCGCCACCCGGCAGGAGGAAACAGGCACCAGCGTCTGGATGGCCCGACCATAGACGGCCTTGGCCCGCTCCAGGCAGGCCGGGGTCAGGCCGCCGATGACTTTGGGGATCAACGCCACTTTGCTGTTGGCATTGCCCGGGTCTTCCCGTTCCGGGGAAAAAGCCAGGTGAAAATCCACGCCAGCCTTCATGCCGGAGCCTTCCTCCAACACCCGCCGCAGGTCCTCATCAGTCGTTCCCGGATAAGTCGTTGATTCCAGCACCACCAGCAGACCCTTGTGGATATGGGGAGCGATGCTCCTGCCGGTGTCGAGGATGTAGGAAATATCCGGCTCCCGGTTTTTGTTCAAAGGCGTGGGCACGCAAATAATCACCGCCTCCACCTCCTTGACCCGGCTGAAATCGGTGGAGGCGGAAAGGCTTCCCGCCTTGACCGCGTCGGCGATGGCGGAGGATTCGATGTGTTTGATGTAACTGCGTCCGGCCAGGAGCGATTTGACCTTGGCCCCGTCAATATCCAACCCCAAAACATGGGTATCGGAGCGCGCAAATTGCAGCGAAAGAGGCAGCCCAACGTAGCCGAGGCCAACAATGGCAATTTTCATAATTTCAAAACTCTGAAGCTTGGCACGGATTTATCATGGGTTCCCATGCGAGGCCGCGCAAAATAGACTGATCGTCACTTAATACCGGTAATCCAACGTGAGGCCGACCTGGTGTCCACTATACGCGAAATTGGCTTGGCTGGATTCACCGTCGGTCAGCATGGCAAAAATCGAGGCGGTCAGACGTGTGCGGATGACGGTGGAGAAAGTGATTCTGGCAAAAGTTCTTGTGTCGGAACGAATGACGGCTTCGTCCGTGCGGGGCGCCGACCCGAAATAGTATTTCGGCAAAGGGCCGGGCACGAGGCTGGTGAATGATTGATCGGTATAGCCACCGCTGAGGTCCACTGAAAAGTGCCCGATAATGTCTTGGTGGAGATTAGCCGAGACGATGGTGATCACGTTGAGATCGTTTGCAAACAAAGATGGAGTCACCATCCGGTCGGCTATAAGTTTGAGCAAAGTGCCATCGCGGATCTGATACGTCGCCAACGCTTGAAAAATTGGATTGACGATCGAGGGCGCGGACGGATCAATAACCTGTCGGTCCTCAACCCCTCCAATCACCATCAGGCTCAATTTGTTTCCTGGCTGAAAAATGACTCTGCCCAGAGCCTGCTCGAACGGATTGCTGGAGCCTTCGCTCAATTCGTCATACCCGGCGGTCACGCCGAGCGCGGCACTCAGTTGCGGCTGAAACTGATAACTTAACCAGTCGGCGGTGGTCCACTCGTGCAAATTGACCAGGTTCGGAGTAAAACGGAAGTTTTGACTCACTCCCAATTGCAGAGACGTTTGGTCGCCCAATTGGCCGGTCGCATTGAACGCCGTGGCATAGGCCTGTTGTTCAAGTTGAGTCCCTGTCTCCTGCAACGGCTGGGTGGTGTCAAGATAACGTTGTGATAAATTCAGCATCCAATTGCCATTGGTCGCGGCCCCGGCAAGATCCACTTTCTGATCGGTGACATTGTGGAAAAGCGGATTGGAATAAAAGGACACGCTGGGAGTGTAATCAATGAACCAGAGAGCGCCCATTTTGAGAAACACACCGGGGGCCACCGTGTTGATAAGGGTGGTTGAATTCTCGCCCGGCCGGGCTTCAAGGCCGTTGCCATAGCTCAACGTGTACATCAGGTGCGGATAAACACCGAATGGCCCCCATGACGCAAGCGGTGGTCCCGTCGGAAGGTACCTGGCCGCGTTGGCCGTCACGCCGGCCAAACCGCTGGTGCCCATAAATGGTCCGCCGAACGGGCCGGAGCCGGCTGTGCTCGGGCCGACCGGTTGGAATAGGTTGTTGTTCGTTTGGGACAGGTAGTTGTTCGTCGGTGTGCTGCTGAGAATGCTGTTTTGCGCCAAGGCGGCGCTGGAACACATCCACAGCGACAGCAGGACAAACCAACAGAGCAAGCCTGAGTTAGTGTTTTTCATTCGTTTGACGGCTGAATAAAATGAGAAGCGGGACGCAAATTCAAGTTGTTTTCGACTTTTTCTCAAGGTCTGCAGGGATGCTACGGATGAAAATAGACTCTGGCATAAACATACGCCATGCACTCGCTGAAGACTTGCCGGACTCCCTCGCTGTAGCGCCACCAATAAGCGGAATCGTAATCTGTATTGGGCACCGAGATGATGCCGACCTTGACCTCATCGCCGAACGCCATTTGGAATAGGAGGCGGGTGCGCCGGCCATGACAGTCCTCGGTCAGGACATTGATGGCGTGGATGGGCAAGTTGTGGTGGTGAAACCATTCGCGCAATGCGACGGCGGACTGGTAGGTTCTGTCGTGGCCGTTCTCATGAGAAGCCACGATTTGCACGAGGCTGGCCGGAACGCCGGATTTTTTCAACCCGTCGGCGCCGACGCTGGCCAAGGTGTGGTAGTCGTTGATGTAGCCCCCGTCGCCGATAATCGGGCCGCCTGTCGTGAAAACGCGCTCGTAGGAGCCGTTCTTGAACTCCGCCGCTCCGGCGCGCAGGGCATAGCCTTCAATCCATCCCTCGACGACAAGAATTCGCGTGTCCACGCGATCCGTCACGCAGAGGAAAGGGTGAATCCGCACAACAAAGATAAAACCAAGAACCAAAGCGGCGGCCAGGACCAACAGGCGACCGCGCCAGGAGAGGCCCCAACGCGGCTTGCGCGTCACCATGCCCCACAGCTTGCAGGTCGGACCCGCCGAAGAGGGTCTTTGATTCTCGCCTGGAACCGCGCCGCCGGCGCCGCACAAACGAGTCGCCGCATGGCTGGAATCATTCATTAGTGACTGGATGCGGGAGTCAAGTCTTGGACGCTTCCGAGGGCTTGCACATCTGTTCCACACCCTGAACTTTTTCGCGGCGGCCCTCCGACGCCTCGCCTTGCCTTTGAAAACGCATCACGTCATCTCCCTTCCGGCCAAGTTTTCTACTGAGGAAACACCTGCAAGCGTCCGTCCAACCCCGAACGAGGGCCGCAATCTGGGCGCACGCGCAATAGAACGCGCCTAGTGCCGGAGGGATGGCGGCGCCTTCACGCCGCAACTTTTCGCCGTCCTCCATCTCCGCAAACAAGGAGTAATTGTGCCGGGCGAATAGGGGTTCATATTTCGCGGCTATAAATTGGCAGTACTTCCTGCCCAGCCCGGAGGTGAGCATCTTGTGCCAGCGATCCAAATACTTTTTGTTGTAGGAATCGGTGGCCGGCTCGACGTCCACAGGAGGACCCGCGCCAATAAACCGGGCAATCTGCTGATGATGCCGGTTTTGGTTTTCGATGTATTCCTCGTAGGTCAATTCATAGACCTGGCGCAAATATTTCTTGTCCTCCGTAAAAAGATCGTAACAACGCAACCAGTGCTCGAAAAGACGGTGAAGGGGGAAAGCGCTCCATTTGTAAGGAGTGTGGAAGGATAGGATGACGCGCAAACCTGGAGGTGTCATGGAATTCCCGCTCCATTTGCTGGTCGCGAGGCAGGCGGCCACTGGGTGGCGCTTGATCACGATGAAATACGAATTCTCAAAGACGGCCTGGAGGAACCGCCCTTTGATTAAGTTTCCAGTTGATTTTTCGATACGGATTGATTTGCTCTGGTCATACCATGCGTCCCAACTGGCTTTTAACTTCGCCGCGTTTTCCGGCGTCAACAAACTTGAGGTTTCCGTCAAATGCGCCCGCGGGTCGAAGGCAAAACGGCCACCCCCGCCGCAGTCCATATCGGTAGGATAGACCGTCTGTAGGTGCTGGCCCTCGTCCATGGCTGCGCCCGTATTTTCCAAGCCGCTGCAGTTTTCCATCCGGCCTACGTTGAAGGCCAGCAAGGTCGTGCCGCTGCGTGGGTGGCCGCCGATGAACACATACTTTCTTGGTGTAGAGTTAGTTTTCATATAGAGTCTTTTTTTCGCGTTTATTTTTCCTCAGTTCTCCCAGCGCGTTGAACAGATGATCCAACGCGCGACGCTGCGGCGGTGAAAAATAGATGTAAGCGGCGCCGCCCAGCAATCCGACGGGCACACAGATGAGAAGCTGAAGGAACGGCGACATGGCCGCGACAGCGTGCCGGGTCAACGCCGTCAGCGTCAAAAGAAAAACAAAAATCCAGAGAGGAAGATGGCGCACGAAAACCATCCACAGGTCCTTGGTGCTGACCGGGCCGGATCGGCCGGCAATATGGTAAATGATGGGCAGCCGGATCAGCAGGCCGGAAATCGAGAAGGCCACGGCGACGCCAACCGGACCGAACTGAATGCCGTAAACAAAGGCGCCAACCGTGACTGCGGAAACCAGCAGAGTGGAGATCAAAATGTCCCTTCCGCGGCCCTGGCTGGTGAGAAGCCAGCGCGTGATCATGGCGAACGGCAGATAGAGCGCGGCGATGGCGAATCCGGCGAAAATGGCGGCTGCCTGCTCCCACTTCGGCCCCAGGAAGACGAGAGTAACCGGGCGGGCGAGCGGCAAAACGATGGCCGTGCCAAAAAGCGACAGCAGCGCAATCGCGTCGTAAACCCGCAAAAAGGCGCCGCGATAGCGTTCCGGTTGGGAACGTAAGCGCGACAAGGTCGGCAGGAACACCGTGCTCATCGGTCCGAGTAGTTGATCCAATGGCCGCATGAGCAGGGCCTGGGCACGGCCATAGAGACCCACCGAAACGGCGCCGTAAACCCTGCCGATCAGCACGACGTCCAGACCCGCGACGATAAAACCGACGAAGTTGCCCGCCGTTAAGTTGGCGCCGAAAGCCAGCAAAGGGCGGGTCCCCTGCTGCCGTTTAAAGCGCTGGGGCCGCCATCCGGAAACCACCCATGTCAATAATAGAGCGGCGGCCTCCAAGGCGATCATGCCGCCGACGATGGCCCAATAGCGGCAGCCGGCCCACGCCATGGAAACGCCAACCACAAGGCTGGCGGTCATGGAACCGACTTCGATCAGGGCAACGAGCTTGAAACGCATCTGCCGGTTGAGGAGCGCGATGTGCTGCACCGCCGTTGCGCTGAACAGGAAAGTGGTGGAGAGCACCAAGGTGATGCCAATGAGCCGGCTGTCGTGATAAAACATTGAGATGGGAAGCGCCGCCGCCGCGACCAACAAACTCATCAAACCGCTGACCACGACGTTAATCCAGAAGAGATTGGAAACCTGGGCGTGGGTGACGCCTTCCTGTTGAATCGTGGCGGTCGAGAGGCCGGCTTCCTTGAAAATCCGCAGTACGCCCGTGAAAGCCGTCACCATGCCCACCAGACCAAAATCCTTGGGGTCGAGCAGGCGCACCAGAATCATCATGTAGGCAAAATAGATGACAAACTTGGCGGCTTGCGCCACTCCAGTGACTACGCCGCTGGAAACTGTGTGGTCTTTGAGATTGGCCAACAGATGATCCGTTGAAAGATGACGATCGTGGGCTGCATTGTCCGGCAGACCTGCGGCCGAAATCGCGCCGGAGATTTTTTCGCTGGCTTGGGAATGGTCGGTGGGCGCCATCAATTGTTTTGCTGATTCATTCGAGTTTCGGTATTTGGAAAGGCCGGGCTGGCCATGAGCCATCTAAGGAATTCCCGTGGCCAGTCCGCAGACGGGCCGTTGGTTCTCGCTGAAGTTCCTGCGGGTCTTTTGCAATAGATTCTCGATCGCATCGGCGACCGTTGCGGGGCCAAACTTGTCGCAAACTAATGGCGCGATGTTGCGCTCCCAGCGGCGCTCCTTGATGACCTGCTGGATGGAGGCGGCTATCTGCAGTGGGTCGTTCGACGGCAAGTAGGTCAAACCGTTTTCAAGTTCCTTCTCCAGCGTCCCGGCGGGCGTGGCGATGACATGCGCGCCCGCCGCCAGGTAGTCAATAATTTTGCATGGGAAAATGTTGCCGGGTGCGCGGCTTACTTGGGTAGGGCTGATGCAGATTTTCGACGAACAGAGGAAATCAGCCAACGCCTGGCCTCGAAGCACTCCGTGAAAGACTATGTCACTGCGGCCTTCCGCCTTTTTTTGCAGCGCGGCGGTGTCCTCGCCATGGCCGGCAATGTGAAGTTCCCAATCCGGCAGTTGCATCGTCTTCCAAGCGTCTATCAAAGGCTCAACTCCGTTTGATCTGGAATGGGTGCCCGCAAAGGACACCCAATTCCTTTTCGATGATTTGGCGCTTTGGCTCGTTTTGACGATGGCAGGATCAACCATTCCGCGAAGCAGGAGCTTGGGCACGCCGTCGGGCACGTGCGCGAGCAAATAAGGCGAAACGGCGAAACAACCTGACACCCTGTTGAGCACTCGCTGGCATCTCCGACGATGATAGTCCGCTATGATGCCGTTTGGTTTCTCGCCGGTGAAAGTGGTAAAGCCATCATCTTCATAGTCCAGAAGGACGGGCAAACCCAGACGATCCAGAGCGTAATCGGCACAAGCAAGCTGGGCCCGCTTGGTATTGTAGATAATGACGGCATCGAAGGGGGCGGCCTTATGCCTCATTCTGAGGAGTCGGCACGCCCGCATTTCCTCCCAGAAACCAGTGATGAATCGAATCGTCAAAGCCGATGTGTAATAGATCGGGATTTCTGGATGGAACCGCTGAGTTTCGGCGAAGGAAGGATAGAACCTGCACGCGGATTCAACCACCTCCCCTTGAGAAATGATCTCAACAGCGTGCGATTTGTCAAGAAGCAGCCGCGACATCAGTTCGACTTTGACATCTGAGGCAATACTGCGGTTATGCACGATAGGCCTGCGCTTAACCAAGTCAGGCCCCTGGTAGGGAGCAATATAGGCTATTCTCATTGGCCGCTGGGCTTGGTTTCCAAAAGGTTGTTTTCCACTAATTCGCATAGCAAATGCCCGATGGTGATGTGGCACTCCTGCACGCGGGCGGTATTGGGACAGGCGACGACGATGGGGATATCGGCGCACTGGGCCAGCGCGCCACCATCCCTGCCCGACAGACCGATGGTCTTGAGATTCTGCTTGGCGGCCTGCCGCACGGCGGCGATGACGTTGGGCGAATTGCCGCTGCTGCTGATGCCCACGGCCACGTCCCCGGGAGCACCCAGGGCCTCGATTTGCCGGGAGAAAACGCGGTCAAAACCATAATCGTTGCCGATGGCGGTGAGTATGGATGAATCAGTGGTCAAAGCCACGGCGGGCAGCCCCCGGCGCTCCAGCACGAATCGTCCGACGAACTCGGCGGCTAAATGCTGGGCGTCGGCAGCGCTCCCGCCGTTGCCAAAGAACAGCAGTTTGCCGCCGGAGCGCAGACACTGGACCATGATTTCGGCCGCCGCAACGATGGCCTGGCCGCAATCATGAGCGACCTTCAGCCGCAAGTCCGCGCCCTCCTTGAGCGAGGAATGTATCTGGCTTAATGCCTTTTCAGAATTCATGTGTTCAGGGTCAATCCAGCAGTTTGGAATAACAGGCTGTTGTAATCGCGGCCACTTTGCCCCAGGAATAACGATCGTTGGCGAAATCCTGGATACTCTGGCGTCGCTGATCCAATTGCTTGTAAAGATCGGACCGAAAGTAGTCTTGAATCGCGTCCGCCAGATGCGCGGCGCTTTTGGGCGGGACCACAAACCCGGTTTTCCCCTCGATAATCTCCTCCTTGAGTGATCCGACGTCGGTCGCGATCACTGGAAGGCCGAAGCTATATCCCACGAACAACACGCCGCTCTGGAAGATATAGGTGTAAGGCAGAATGAGAACATCAGCCGCTTTGAAATACACTTCCACGTCGGCATCCGCCAGATATTCAATTTTTTCCAGGACCCGGCTCCCCCAACCGCCGCGAGCCAGGGCTTGTTGGATTTTCAGCCAATAAGCGGCGTCCTGCCCTCTGGGCCTGCCCGCGATGATCAGACGGGCCTCGGCCAGTTTGGGCGCCACTTCGGCCCAGGCGGAAGCCAGGTATTCAACTCCCTTATAAGGGGCGATATTGCCAAAGAACAGGATCACCTTGTCGCCGGCGCCCAGGCCCAGCCGCCGCCGGGCTTGGGTGGAGGTCAGTTCGGTGTGGGGCAGCGTGTTATTGATGCCGAAGGGTACGATACTCACCTTGGCCTCCGGCACGCGGAAATCCCGCCGCAGCTCCTCTTTCATTTTCGCGGTGTGAACGAAAATGTGATCCACCAGCCGATACTGGATGCGGAGCGAAAGCCGGTTCAGCCACGAGTCATTGAAGTCGCGCAGGCCGGCGTTGACGTTGTGCGCGGTAAAGACGATTTTCTTGCCGAGCAATCTGTAGTAGAGCAGCAGCAGGGTGCGATCGAACAACTCGAAATTGTTGTTCCACAGAATGTGAAAGACCTTGGGCCGCGCGGTCGCGGCATAAGCGATCAGCCTGGCGTAGTATTTCAAGACCCGCAGCGCCTTGGTCAGCCGGCTCGCGGCCGGGTTTTGATCTCCGCGCAGGTTGAGAAAATTGACTTGGGGAGAGTTGTGCAATTCCGGGCCGTCCACGTAGTCACTGCCGATAAAGTCAAATGAATGGCCCTGGGAAATCAGGGCCGAAGCCAGGCCGAGGGCATACGGTTTGTCCGCGCCACCTGTCAAGATGGAAATCTGCGCGTCCGAAATCGTCCCTTGAAACCGGGCTGCGTCTTCGCGCGCGCGCGGCGCTGTTTCCGTGCGGGGACGAGCGGCGGCGCCCGGCGAAATATTCAAGGACGTTTTGGTCACAGAACTCATGAACGGTCAACTTGGGCCAGCACTGCCTTCAGAACTTCCTCCAGCGAGATGGCCGTGGTCGCGCGAGGGTCGAAATTCCGCCGGTAGAAGAATTCCTCCAGGAGCGGCGAAATGAGCTTTGTCTGCAAGCCGTAGTCATGAATTTCCCACGGGCTGGTGCAGTTGAAAATGGAGACGCAACGGCGGCCGGCGCCCAGGGCAAAGTGCATGGGCAGACTGTCGCCGCCGACCACGCAGCGGTGGTTGCGGACGTCCGCCAGGTGCTCGAGCAAAGTGGACCTTTTCGGCAGCACGTTGACTTTTAGGCCACGCTTTTCCAGCGCTTGCTGAAGCGGGCCGTAATAAGCCCAGTTTTTCATCGGCCACACCGGCCCCGCCTCGGCCGCGATGGCGACATCGCCCTCCAAGCCGGTCTCGGTCCCGCGCGGCAGCAAGTAGGTGTCATCGTTGGTGAACTGCCATCCCAAACCGGCGAAGACCAATTCCTGATAGGTCTTGCGGTTCTGAAACTTCAATTGATCGGCCTTTTGACGGCCATAGCTGCTGATCAAGCTCAGGTTAAACCAGGCCCGCGCATCTTTCGTGTAGCGCAAAGCGCCGCCGGCCTCCAGATAAGCGCCGAAGGTTCGCTTGGCCTTCAACGATTGCGCGAATTGGCCGGCCTCCACGGTGTCTTCGAGGTTGATCACCAGATCGTAATCAACCTTCGGAGCAAGATGCCGGTTCTCCCAGGATAAACTTTTGAGACGGTCATGAATCCCTTCCAGAAGAGCGACGTTTTTGTCCGCCGTAATCCAAGTAATCTCGCCCTGCAGATGGCGCAGGAAAGGCGTCGTCCGCACCACATCACCTGTGGCCCCAAGTTTAAGAATCAAAGTGTTCATGTGCTGATGGCGGACGCGGCGGGACGACTCGGGCTGATCCGATCCTCCAAACTATCGGCGTCGCGGGGAAGCTCTTTGAAAAGGAGCCGTTCAATCGCTTCTACAGTGAGGACCGCGCTGATCTCCAAGACTAGGTTTTTGCGCCCGTCTCGATGCTGGCGGGCGATGTGCCGAAGCACATCCTGGTTCCAAAACGGGCTTTCACGGACGCGCGCGGAGGCCAGCATGTCGTTGGCGTAGGGGGCCAGTTCCTCGCGGTACCAACTTCTGTAGTGGAGGAACTTATGCATTCCCAGAATGCCCAAGGCCGAAGTGACGCCCCGGAACAGGGGATCAACCGGGGCCAGGAAGCTGGGCAGCCCTTCGCTGTGCATGTAGTCAATCTTGAAGCTGACCTTCGCATACAGGCGCCGCAGGGACGTGGCTATTCCGGGTTTGTCTCCATTGAAACCCATATCGGTGGGAATCTTGTCCAGAATGGCGTTGTTGTCGCGGATCAGGCGCAAAGCCGGTTGGGAGGATCGGCGGAGAATATCCGGCGTTTGAAAGACCAGCGCCACCAATTCGTTGTCCATGAAAGGACACCGGGAGCGGAGTTGTGACCGGCTGACCGCCCAGGCTCCGTAGAGGTTCCATGGCACGTTCCTGAAGGCTCCAAAAGTGAACTGGTGTTCTCTGAGGGCGGCAAAACCAGCCACCGTAGCGTCAATGCGGCGATTCAAGTCCGCGTTCAGGAGCGCCGACGAAGGTCCAAATCGCTTCAAAGTGGATACCCCTCGCATGACTTCGCCCCCGCAGACCCCGGTCAGGCGGAATGGCGCCAGGCCACGGGCCTGCCTGGTAAAATAAGTCTCATGTGCTCCATCAATCGCGAAACAGCCATCGGTAAGGTAAACGGTGCGATCGGCGTGCGCGGCGAAATTGGAAAAAAAGTCAGGATTCAAACGCAGGAGTTGGTGCTCGAGGTCACAAGCCTTGGCCACGCGAGACGCCAGGAGGTCGTCCAGAGTTTCTCCCTGCGGGCCGGTGAAAGTGTAACAGACGGGCTTCTGCGTGGTCGGCGCGAGGCAGGACATGATCATCCGGGAATCCAGCCCCCCGGTCAGCGAAATGCCGATCTTGGATTCCGTTTCGCAGTATCGGGGCAGAATTCGTTTAAAGACCTGCTGAAACCGGGCGTTGAAGTCTTCGGTGGAAAGGGGAGGCAGTGACTCCCACGCGGCCGGTGCAAAATACTTTTCCTTTCGGCAGGTTCCGTTCTCAAAGGACCAAATGGATCCTCCGGGCAGCAATTGAATGCCGCGGAAGAGCGAACGCCATTCCAACGTGCAGCCGAAGCCCAGACGCTGAGCCAATCCTTCGGGGTCGAATTCTCTTAGCTCCGGGCGGATGCGAAGCAGCGCCTTGGCCTCACTGGCGAAATAGAGCGCGTCCGAGGTTTCACACCAGTAAATCCGCTCCATGCCATAGCGGTCGTTGAACAGAAACGCCTTCTTCCGCCTTCGATCAATCAGCAGGCCGCTGAAAAGCCCGTTGAGCCTGGCCCAGGTTTGATCGCCCAACTTTTCGTAAAGAGCGACGATCCAGTCCGCCTTGCCCGCGACCGGAACGTGCCCGTATTGAACCAACTCTTTCCGTGTTTCCGCATCCAGGAAACATTCGCCGGCCAAAACGAGGAGGATATCGCCCTTGTGATTGACAACAGGCGACCCGCCGGCAAAAGAGTTTTCATGCGCGACCCAGCCGGCATAGACTCCCATCTCCGGCCTAAAGGATGCGCCCGAGACATAAAAAGACTCGTGTTCCATGGAGGCGACCATCGCCCCCACCAGTCGCCGGCATTGGTCCGGAGGCTGGAGGCTAATAATTCCTGCGATGCCTGGCATAAGTTTGGATCATTTAGGTGGAAATTGGCGGAGAGGGGAAGGATTCGAACCTCCGAGGCGATTTTGGCGCCTAGCGGTCTTTGCAGACTGCTGCCTTAAACCACTCAGCCACCTCTCCGCAAGGGTGTTTAAGTAATCATGCTCTTTGCTTTTTGTCCAACCGGAATTTGTCATGCTTGGCCCTATAGCAGCCCGGCTCCATCATACTCAATTGATATTGACCGGGGCTGAAGTTCTCAGGCGGATTTTTGCCGGTGCTTAATGTCGTAATACCTGGCGCGCAGGGCCAAGCACTTCTCCGTGGCCCACTCTGGAACCAATGGCTTGAGTCCTCTGTGCAGGCGAAGGCGCAAAGCCAGCCGCCCTTTCCAAGTCAGCGGGATGAAGTATTCCGGAACGGGCATTTTTTCAAAACCGTTGCTCGCCTGGAATTTTCCCAGATCCCCCCGGCGCCAAAGCGTGTACGTAATGAAGGGTATGCCACGATGGGCGCAAATCTCCACCGCCTTGTCAATCATGCCGTTCATGGGCGCTTTGTCGCGCTGCGCCATTTGATCCAGAATCATGGTGATCATCGCATAGCGATCGGCGAAATAGAGCTTGATAAATCCAATCAATTCACCTTGGAAATGGGCCGCGAGAAAAATGGATTCCTTCATGTCCTGCCCCATCTCCCGCTTGACGGTATCGAAGTCTTTGCCGTAGTGATAGAAAAGCCGGCCTTGCCGCACGGGAGTTTGATTAAAGATAACCATGACCGCGCGCACAAATTCATCGGTGAAAGGCACTTCACTCACGACCACGCCCTGTTTGCGGGCTTTTCGGACCTTGTTGCGAACTTTTTGAGTGACTTGCTTCTCCCACCAATGCTTGTAAGTGGAGACGGGAATGGCCGCAATATGTCTCCACTCATGGTAATATCGGAACTTGGCCTCACGGTCCGGAATCCTCTGCCAAAATCTGAGCATGTCAATTCTGGCCGGGGAAGATCGCAGGATTTTAAGGACCGCTTCGGGATGGTCCACATCCTCCACCCATTCGGCTCTTTCGGCGCCAAGACAAGCGGTTTTAAGCCATTTTCCAGAAATGGTAAATCTCTGCCCGTTGACTTCCAAAGCGTCAAACGTGACGGGCACCCCTCTTATGACAATGGTCTGTTGTTGCATCATAACTTGGACGGCGCGGAACAGCCGCTTGCGCTTCGGTGAATTTGGATGTCTCTCATAGGACGGGCGCCGGATTCGAACGCATCCCCCGCATCCATTGTTCGAGCATCACCAGACTGAACAGCAGCTTATGGTTGTCCTGCAAACCCGCCTTATGATCCTTCAGCAATTTCCGCACCGGCTCAACTTTGAGAAGGTTGAACATGAGGGAATTCCCATCCAGCAGAAGCTCCGAAAGATGGCCTCCCACTGCGGACTGGAACCAGCCGTCCACCACATTGACGGCAAAGCCGCGCTTCTTGCGCCTGAGAATCCGCGGCGGCAAATAGTTTTTGCAGACCTGCCGGTGAAGCCATTTGCGGGTGCCGCGGCGGATTTTGAACCTGGAGTCCAGGCGTTGCGCGTATTCCACCACCGTCCGATCCAGGTAGGGAACACGGCCTTCCAGGCCGTGGGCCATGGAGAGTTTGTCCGCGTACATCAGCAGTTCGTCCGGAAGCGAAGATCGGATTTCCAGGAGTTGAAAGCCGCCCAACTCGTCCAAGTGCTCCATTTGCGGTTCCAAGGTCCTCCAATAATCCACCAATTCGCGGCCGGAACGGGGCAGTAGCTCATCGCGGAACAACCCGTCCACGACCTCTCCCGGAGCGAGAGAAAAAACGTGCTCATAGCGCTTCAGCCTGTCTTCGGTGCCCAACGAATAAAGGCCGCGCTTGAGGGTTTCGTTGCGCGGCAGCCGGCGGGCCAATGAACCAGCCAGCGAGCGAGCCGTGGACGGCAATCCGCGCCACCAGTCTCCGTACTGCACGCCCAAATGCCGGGTGTAACCGCCGAACAACTCGTCCGGGCCTTGGCCGATGAGGACGACCTTGACTTCCTGCCTGGCCCGCTGGCAAACGAAATACATGGGCACGATGGAAGAGGATGCGACCGGCTCCTCGAGACACTCGACGATTTTGGGCAGGGACCGTTCAAATTCGCTTTGATCGAGCTGGACCGGAATGAAGCGGGCGCCCAGAATCGCCGCCGTCTCTTTGGCATCGGCCAGTTCATCATCCTCGAAAACCTCGCCATAACCGACGGTGAAAGCAGGCCAGGGGCCTCCACGCTCGTTCATCAACGCCAGGAGCAGGCCGGAATCCAAGCCGCCGCTCAACAGAATGCCCACCGGCACGTCGCTCAACAGATGACGTTTCACCGCGCCGCGATAGAGTTCCAAAAGCTCATGCGCCGCGTCCTTGTCGTCTTTCCGGCCTGCGAAGGGGACCGGCCTGTAGTCGTACCACCGCTCTTCACGGCATTGGCCGTTCTCGACCACGAGCATGGAGCCGGGCGGCAGTTTTCGGACACCTTGGAAGATGGTTAGCGGCGAAGGCGTGTAACGAAAACGCAGGAACAAATCAACCGCCGCCGGATCCAATTCCGGCGTGGCGTCCAAGGCGGCCACGACCGGCCGGATCTCCGACCCGAAACTGAGCTGGCCGCCGGAGACGCGGTAGTAAATGAGTTTGATGCCCATGGCATCGCGCGCGATGGTCAACTTCTGCTTCTTGACGTCCCAGATGGCAAAACCAAACATGCCGTTGAGCCGCTGGGGCAGGGCCGTGCCCCACTCCTTGTAACCATGCACAATCACCTCCGTGTCGCAGTTGGTGCGGAAACAGTGGCCGCATTTTTCCAACTCGGCGCGCAACTCCGGGAAATTATAAATCTCACCGTTGAAGACGACCCAGACCGATTCCTCGGCGTCGGACATGGGTTGATGCCCCGCCGCCAGGTCAATGATGGAGAGGCGGCGGAAACCAAAACCCACGGGGCCGGAAAAATAATAGCCCTCGTCGTCCGGTCCTCGATGGATTATGGTCCGAGTCATGCCCCGGACGGTCTCCGGCGACACCGGCTCGTTCCGGGCAAAATTAAGCTGGCCGCAAATCCCGCACATAGTTTTCTTTGTTCGATTCCGTCACTTTTGGCGCTCGGGCTTCCCGAAGGTAGAACGCCAGACTGCGAAACATCTGGGACTGTGCCCAGCGGTGCATCGGCACATTATCCCAACCCAACAGCAATTGGCGCGAACGGAAAGACCCATCCGGCTTGACCCAGTCCCGCAAAATCCCGGCCACGACGGTTTGCAGGGTGCGCTCCATTTTGGGGAAACGGCCGCGCAGCAAAAGGCACAAATTGACGCACTCGGCGAAGTCGTAGAGTTCCCTCTTATAGACTATCAAGCGCGGGGCTTTGGAAAAAGGACGGGGCAGGCCGTCCTCAGTAAACAGATTGTTGAGATAATAGTCAACGCCCCGGGCCAGGCCTTCCAGGCAGCCCTTGTGGCCGGTCAGAGAGTGAATCTTGGCCAGCGCCTTCATCACAAAACAGGTGTGGAAGTGGTCCACGAATCCGCGCACCCCATCCACCGCGTACGGCCAGGAGCCGTCGGAGTTCTGGTTCTCCAGGACAAAATTCATGTTTCTCTCCGCCGTTTTCGCGTAGTCCTCATTGGAGAACATCTGCGCGGCGCTCGTCAACAAAAACGCCCGATACGCCGCCGCGTTGATGATGCCACCCTTGTCAAAAGGTGTGTAGGAACAACTGCTGGCGGCCGCGGAGACGGGAAAGTCCTTGATGTCCCACCGGGCGTGGCGGGCAATGGATTCCAGGATCTGCCTCCACTCCGGGCGTCCGTCGGCCTGGTAAACGGCCAGGAAGGCCTCGTAAGCATAAGGCGTGGTGGTGATCAAAGGGGTCTCCTTTTTGATGGTCCCGTTGAGGGTGACCCAGTCAAAAGCGTAGCCCCAGCCATACTCCTTGCAATCGCGGCACCGGGTTTCCTTGAGCACTTCCAAAAAATGGCGCGCCTTTTCCAAATGCGCGGACTCCGCCGTGGCCTGGTAAAGGAAAACAAACCCCATGGCGTAGTGCGCGTCGGCGATGGGGAAGCGAATGGGAGGAAAAAACAGCCGCCTCGCGGAAGGCACAAAGGCCTCGCAGAAAATGATCGGCGCAACCGCCACCGTGCCAAGGCGGCGGCGGCGGTAGTACAGCCCCTTGGCCCACCCGCCTAGCCGACCGGCGTAAAACGTCTGGAAATCCAGCGAGGTTTCGCCGTAGCCTTCGAGCCAATTGACAAAGCGGGCCAAAACGCGAGAAGTCTGTTCCGCCAGGGCAAGATTTCTCGGGGAAGACGGCATTTCAGGCGCCCGCACCGGCCGGGCGCCCAGGTGGAAATTGTCCACTTTTTTGAACCGGAGCAGCGCGTGGAATATGTCCTGGAGCTTTTCCATTTGCTCGCGCCGGTGGAACCGGATCAACTCGGGGCTGACTGGCCGCTCCACCCGCCGGAGGGCGGCCGAGCCGTAGCCGCACAGCAATGCCATGCCTTCAATAATATACGGCCGTTTGGCCATCCGATAAGCCACGCGAAACAACTGCCAGACTGGCGAGCCGCCGAGGTAGTAATCCTTTTGGCCGTAAGAGAATCTGGCCGCCAGGGAGCTTCTTTCCCCCGTGCCGAGCATGCGGTGGTGATGAAAGCGCTTTTCCGGAAAATTCCTGGTCGTCCATCCTTTCATCCGCGCCGTCGTCACCGCGATCCAGTCCACTCCGCCGGCGCGGTTGGGAATGAAGCCGCCCACGTCCTGAAAACAAGCGCGCCGGAACATCTGACAGCCGCCGGCCACGTGTTTCTCCCCCTCGAAGCTGTCGGTGGCGGAGTCATAACCGTCCTCCAGAAACGGCGTCCCGGCCACGCCCAGCTTGGGGTCCTCGGAGAATTTTCCCAGGAGAAACTCGACGTAGTCCTGCTCGAACGAAAGGTCCGCGTCGAGATTCCCGATCACTTCGAAGTCCAGAGACTGGACGCGCTCGAATCCCGCGTTGAAGGCATGAACTTTGGCGGCAAAACTGCGTTCCGTCCGCACCGGGCGGCGCACCAGCTCAATCCACGGATAGCGCCGGGTGTAGCCTTCGACGATTTCCACCGTCCGATCCGTGGAGCCATCGTCCACGACGACCCACCGCTCCGGCAGAACCGTCTGGGCGCAGACCGAATCCAGCGTTCCGCCGATGAAAGCCTGTTCGTTTCTGGCTGGAGTAATCAAGACGTATTTCATCGGAGCGAGGCCACGGAACATTCGGATTGCCCGGCCTCTTTGGCCGCGTAGATTTGCGCGAAAATTTCATCCATGATACGGGCGGTCGCGACGATTTCCCGATAGGGTATGGGCACAGGCGCGGAGGCGCGGATGCTGGCGTAGAAACGTTCGATCAGTTCCTTCATGCCCGAGTCCTGATACAGCCGCCGGCACAGAAAGTTTGTCACGTTGAGCTTGGCGTTGCGAAGGTGTTCGCGGGCGTTGAGCAGGGGCGGCACAACATACGTCAGGTAGCTTTTATAGGACCGGTTGGGATGGCGGATCAGGCATCCGCTGGCATGATCCACGACCAGGGAATTGGCCGGGCCGCAAATGCGCAACTCGTTCAACCCTGGTTTGAGTTGCGTTGAAAAACAGAAAAAGGCCGTTGTGCCGCCTTTGTCACGCAGCATGACCCTCAATTCATCCAGCACTTCCCGGCCGCCCAAGGCCAGCAGTTGCGGGCTTTGCGCCGCCAGGGTCGCGATCTCCAAGGGGCCGTCGTCGAGAAACTCGGCCAGTTTGGCAATGCCGTGGCTGAGGATGTTGTGGAGCAACTGGCCCGGCAACAGGCGCACCCAATGCGCGCGGCTGCCCAGGATCGGTCCCACATAACTTGGGTCGGCCAGGCTATAGGAAAAGTGACTTTCCACGTGGACGGGTTTGCCGCCCAGAAATCCCGCCGCCACCAGGCGCCGCATTTCCAGCATCTCCAAAGTAAATTGAAGATTATGTCCCGCGGTTATTTTCAAACCGCGACGTTCCGCCAGATTGATCAATGATTCCGCTTCCTCGGCGGTCACGGTGAAAGGTTTTTCCAAATAAACATGCTTTCCCGCCTCCAGACACTGCAGGGCCAATGAATAATGGCTCTGCGGAGGCGTGGTGATGTGAACGACGTCCGGGGATGCTTTCGTGATCATTTCCATCAAGTCGGAGTAGCACCCTTCGATGCCAAAGCGCTCGCCCAGTTGCCGGGCCATGAGCAACTCCCGGTCACAGACGGAGACGACGGCACAATCCAGGATGCGCCGGATGGCCAGCACGTGTTGATCGGCAATCTTGCCGCAACCTACTATGGCTGCACGGAGCATGGCTCAAGGTCGCAAGGTCAACGGATGAGGATACGTGAAGGGCACATAGCCGGGCTTCGGCGTGTCGTTGATAAATTGGACTCCTGGAACGATGGTGGGGATTGGGGTGGTAGGTTCGGTTTTGGCTCCGTCCATGGTGTTGCCCCACGAATAAATAGGTTCAATCTTTTGATTCGGCCACGACCCCAGCGCCTGGCCCCCGGCGCCGCGCGAGAGTTTTCCGCATATCCCCATCCCAGGCATGTCCAAGGCATAGATCACCTTGTAGAACTTGACGGTGTCGCCGGTGTTGAACACGTGAGGATGGTTGCCGGCCAGCAGATAGGCCGTCGTCGCGGTGTTGGAATAGATCGTGCCAAAATTAGTCACACCCGGTTCACTTGCATCCACCGCGGCGTAACCCACCCACTGGTTGACCGTCCAATTGGCGTTGGCCACCATTAATTCCTCGGGCTGATTCGCCCCGGTTTGAGTCACCGTTAAAAATGGCCCGTCAGGGGCGTTCTTATCGAAGGGATTGGTTCCGTTGGCCGCGCCCCAAAACTTGTAGGAGTCCGCGCTTCTAAAATTGGACAATTTGCAGAACCTATTCTTGTAACCTGAGGCCGTGTTGCTCCAAACCACCCCGGTGGCGCTGCGAAACTCGATGGCAAAGGCAAAGTGCGGGTCGGAGAGTGTGTTCATGTAAATCTCGCAACTGCGCGTGCCCCGATTAAAGGCTGTGCTCTCCGTGCCATGGTTTGAGATCCAGCCGTTGGACACCTTGTTGTAGCGAAACACCCAGCGGGCGCCGGCAAAACTGTCCAGCACCGCCCATGCATCGCCGGGTGTTGGACTGGTAAAAACATTGTCTTCCATAAAGACCGCGTTCGAAGTTCCCAATTCCGCCGGTGTGTCCCAGGAACCATCCCCATAGGGCTGGTTGGCCCACGATTGATGCATGATGGCGATGGCGTGAACAGGGCTGTGCCCGTTGAAGAGGCAGTGATCAATCACACCGCAAGCCGAATCCGAGACATAAATCCCTGTATCGTCCAGTTGATTCAAAGCGCAATGATCCACGCGAAAGGCCGTGGTTGAGCCATGTATTTGAATTTTCCCATGAAAGAACGGTTTGGCCCGCTTGGCTCCCGGGTCTATTTCAAGCCCGGTCAGCCGGCAGAATTTATTGGCCTCCGTGTTGAAACAGATGACCGCTTGGCTCCATCCGGGATTGCCATTGGGCATCACTGTCGCGATGTCATCCACAATAATGCTTTGCCCGATCCCGGCAAATTGCAAGGTGATGGCCTTGTTCACCGTCAGCGTGCTTTTCCAAACCTCCCGGCCCGGCGGAACAACCACCGTATCGCCATTCCGTGCTGAAAAGACGGCAGAGCCTACGTCCTCGCGAGACAGGCCGCGGGCGTTGATCACAGCACCTTCGGCCTGAAAAAGAACACTCCAGCAAAGGCTGGCGCCGATGGCCAAACACCGGTTCGCCATTGCGATTTTGAAAAGAGAATGCGTAATCTAACGGCTTTCAAACTGGCCCAGGAACGCGGACATGGCCTGTTCCATGTTAACTTTGGGTTTCCAGCCCAGACGCTGGCGCAGTTTTTGATTGGAGTAAGTGTTCCCCTTCCACTCGGCGGCGCAACGGCGCTGGTTGAAGACCGGCGGAAGCTGGCCTTGGGATCTTATGGAGTACTTCTCCCAAAGCCGGCACAGGAGGCTGGTCACACAATAGGGGACACGCAGGCAAAAAAAAGGCTTCACCCTTTTTCGGTAGGCTCTTAAGAATTGGCCGCTGGTGGGCGGATTGTCATCCACAATGTTGAAAACTTCGCCTTCCACGCCCGGTTTCAATCCCGCCAGCACGATGGCCTCGGCGCAGTTGTCCACATAGGTCAGCGGCAGGCGGTTTGATCTCCCAAGATGAACAAAAAATCCGAACGTGTTAATCCCGCACCGGCCTGTCAAGTCGCGCTTGCCCGGTCCGAAGACCACCCCAGGCCGAAGGATCACATGGGACAGCTTGTGATTCCTGCCATATTCCGCGACCAGTTCCTCCTGTTTGAGTTTGCCAAAGCCGTAGGCGTCATATCGCTCCTGGGGCGCGGACTCGGTGGGACAGGATTCGTCCAATAATGCGCCGCGCCGGAGAGTCAAATTGGAATAGACCGCAAAGGAACTCACATTGACAAAGCGCCCGGGCCGGCCGTCCTGCAGGAAAGCGTCCATCAGATTGCGAGTGGCCAGGACGGAATTCATGAAGGCCCCGGCGAAGGACTTCTCGATGCCGGCGGCCAGGTGGTAAATGACGGAAACTCCCGCCGCGGCTTTGTGGCAATCATCGCGTGAGAGCAAATCGCCTGCTACCCGTTGCACGTTTTTCGCGTTGGGATAGTGCTCAAGCACAGCCTCCAGGCGCTCCAGGCGGCTGCAAGGCCGGACGAAGCACCGCAGATTGGAATAACCGTGATCCAACAACGATGCAACGACTCTGGCGCCGATAAAACCGTTGGATCCAGTAACCAGGATGAGGTCATCCGGCGTGACGGAAGGCTTGTTGACCATAGCGAAATTCCCCTCAAAAAGTCTAGGGCGTGCCAGCAACCCTAAGATTGGTCGGCGGCAGCAGGATGGTGGGCGGCGGCGGATTGGTCGAGCCGAGCAAGGTCAATGGATGCGGGTAAGTGAAAGGAGTGTAGCCCGGCTTGGGTGTGTCGTTGAAATAATGCACGTTGGCCACAATAAATGGCACTTGGGAATACGTCGGAGCATCCACTCCGTCAAGAGTGTTGCCCCAAGAATAGACAGGTTCCACAGCGTTGCCTGGAAAAGTGGATTCGGGAGGGCTTGGGTCGCCCGCATCGGAGCCGGTCGGCACGCGGTAGAGAACATTGGTGCATACCCCGGTGCCCGTCATGTCAATAGCTTGAATAGGTGGATAATAAAAGACGCACGGATCACCGGGATTAAACAACACTCCGTAGGAAGAGCCGCCAGGAGAGCCTGTCTTGACGTAAACCACTGTCAATCCAGTAGTGGGGTTCCACGCCTGATTTGAAAAAATAATGCCAAAGTTGGTGACCGTCAGGTCGTTCACCTTTGAATTGGTCGGCCCCATATAACCCGTCAACAACACATGTTCGTCTATGACGGTGCATCCTTGATAGGCGTTCGCGTTCCAGTGATTCGTAATTTGCAATGTTAAGGAGTTGGTCGGAGTGCCTGCGGCCACAGTCGCTTTCATAAAGGGGCCGTTCGCATTTCTTGGGTCGTTGAGGTCAAGGTAGTTTGTTCCGGTGATACCGCCCCAATAATTGTAGTAAACGAACCTGAAGTCGGCCAGCACCGCACACTGCTTAAATCCTGTGAGTATATTGCTGAAAACCACGCCTGTTCCACTGCGGGCGCAGAAAAAATAATCGTAATTGGTGTTAAAGGCCACGTTGTTGTAAACTTCAAAATTACGCGCCCCGCGATCATTGCCTGTGCTTTCGGTGCCGTGGAGGGTTATCCAGGAGTTTGTAATATTACAATAACGCACAACGTAGTGCGCTCCGCCGAATGCATCTATTAAAGCGTAGCCGCTTCCAGGCCCCGGCCCGGTGAAGTTGTCGTTTTCAATATAAACCGAGTTGGACGTGCCCACGACGCTCGCGCCCGTGGTGGGATTCCATGCGCCATCTCCGTAAAGGGCGCCGCCCCATGAGGTATGTTCAATCTCTATGGCGTGCTGGTTGCCGTTCGTGGCATAAGAGGAGCAGTGGTCAATCACGCCGCAAGCCGCGTCCCAAAAGTAAATACCGGAGTTGAGAAGATTGGTAAACACGCAGTTGTCAATCCGCACGATGCCGCTGGTGCCAAAGATTTGCACCGAACCCTTGAGAAAGGTGCTTGGGGTACGTGTGCTGGCATTTCCAATGGTAAGTCCAGTCAGCCGGTAAATGTTTGTGGACTTGCTCGTGGTCGTAAACGAGATCACCGCCTCACTTGCGCCATTGCCGTTGTTGACAAGAGGAAGGTTGTCCAAAATGACGCTTTGAGCGGCGCCGGCAAATTGCAAGGTCACGGGGTTGGAAACGGCCAGATAATTCGTCCAGGTCGCAAGCCCTGCTGGCACCATCACGGTGTCACCTCCATTAGGGTTGCTCAAGAACACGGCGTTTGAAACATCGGTGTAGGCCATGCTCGCGGCATAGAGGATATTGCCTGCAGTGACCGCGCCTTCGACCCGGCCCGCCAGGGTCAAAACCGCGGCGGTCAAAAGAGCCGTGCAACTCGCGGCGGCAATGTTTGAATGACAGAACAGAGTTTTCATGTGTCGCCTATTCTCAACAATTCAACCTCATTTCGGAGCAATATTCAAGCCAGAAAAATGTTTGAATGTCCTTTTTAACCAAATCATTCTCAGGAGCCCATCTTCGCCCGGCGCCGAAAGTCCTGTGGCTGACTCATTATGCGCCTTGGGAGGCTCGCTCATGTGGAAACCGAGACTGCGTCTTCTTCTGCGGGAGCAGCTTCGCCCAATTCCGACGCGGAATCAGTTGGAGGTCCTGGGTAGTCAAGGGCGATGATGAAAAACAGAAGGAAGACCGGGTGCAGCCCTTTGAACGCGGACTCTGTCCAATTATAGAACACGATGGCCGCAAGGCAGGCCAATTGGAGGCCGCCCACTTCGGAATTCCGCAACAAATCTCGTTTGCATTTAAAGAAGACAGCCAGCAGCACTCCGAGCAACAGGAAAAGCCCGACCAATCCAAGGTCCAGATAGGTTTCAATATAACCATTATGGGCCTGATTGGGGTGCCACCAGTATATGTCCCACATTCTTTTAAGCCGATCCCCAAGCCAGAAACTTTCAAAACCCGTCCCTAAAATCGGGTTGCTGTTCATTCGCAAAACCAGCTTCCAGATCTCAACCCTTCCAGTGAAGGTGGAATTTCTGCCGATTAATCCAAAAACAAATCCCGATATTCCGAAGGTGAATTCAAAAAAAACAGCGGCCGCCAAGGCTCCCATGGCGTACGATCCGATTCGATTTTTGTTCACCCAAGGCCGGCTCAGAAGGTACATAATCAGTAATCCAAGCACGAACACCCCCAACGCGGTGGCGCTTTTCGACTTTAGAAACAGGTAGGCGATCATCCAGAGGAAAAATCCGGTCCAAACAAGCTCGTCACGCCGGGCCTTGTTCTTTTCCATTTTCCAGATTTTGAACCAATGCCAGACAAAAACCAACCCGAGGATAAAGCAAATGCAACCCATAATGTTCTTGGTCTGCGTAATTCCAGTGTAGGCATTTTCCGTTCCCCATTCCGATGCCGAACGGCCTAGTTTGGGATAGTATTTGCAGAACAGAATTGAAACAGGCAGGAGGACGAAAGCGCTTCTCTTCATTATGGTCCAAAGCGCTTCATCCCGATCAGGTTCGGACAAAACGACCAGGGCCATGACCGGCATGCCAATCTCTTTTATCAACCGCTTGCAGGCCACAAAGGGGAAGTCGGACCAAAATACGGAAAGGAAACAATAGACGATAAACACGGTCAGCAGGCGATTATTCCGGATGATTTCCCCCAACATGACCCGCCTCCGGGAAAGGACGTAAATACCCGCCAAATTGAGCGCCAATAACACGATGGCGTCCACCGGGCTTCCATCTGTCTCCTGGTTCCCTGCGGGACCCAGGCCACAGAGGGTAAGCCATTGGCCCAGCGGCCTCGATCCGATAATCAGCATCCAGATCGTCGGCAGCCAGAGCGCGCGGGGGACGTCGGGATGCTCCCGGGAGTCCCGCCGGAAGGCGTAGATGACGAAGCCCAGGGTCAGGAGAGCTGCTAATGGAGGTGGCATTTTACGCGAATAATTTACCGGGCCAGATTTTCGTAGGCTCGGAGCAGGTTTTGCCCGACCACCGACCACTGCAACTCCCGTTCCACGCGTTCCCGCCCGAAGTCTCCCATTTGCTTGCGCAACGCAGGGTCGTCCATCAACTTCACGATGGCCGCGGCAAAGGCTTTCTCGTCGTTGGGCGGCACATACAGGGCCGCTTTCTGCGCGGAAAACCGCGTTTCTTTCAGGTCGAACGTGACGATAGGTTTGCTGAAGGCCATGTACTCCATGATTTTGATCCAAGTCGAAACATCGTTCAGCGGACTGGAAGGGTCGGGATCAACACAAATGTCAGCGGCCGCGAGATTGAATCTCAATTCTTCTTCCGAGACATAGCCGGTCAGTTCCAGACAGGCTTCCAATCGCAAATCCCGGGCCAGAGCGCGCAGATCTTGGAGGGAATCGCCGTTGCCCATGATGACACAATAGAAATCGGTGCGCTTGAGGTCATGGTAAAGGTAGCGCAGCGAACGGAGCAGGTAGTCAACGCCGTCCTGCGGATTCAAGGCGCCGACGTAGCAAAGGATGGTTTTGTTCATCGCGCGCAGACGCACACTGGGCGCTGGCGGGACCATGCGCGAACCGTCCGGTCCGTTCCGGACCACAAAAACGGTTTTGGGATCGCGGCCCCCTCGATCAATCTGGATTTGCTTATAGGACTCGTTGGTGGCAATCGTCACATTGGCCAACCCCAGGCTGGCCGCCTCAAAAATCCGCAGCAACTTGGAATAAAAACCGCCTTTGGCCCCATAGCGAGACTGATAAAGTTCCGGACAGAGATCATGGTGATCAAAGATAAACTTTTTGCCCAACAACTTGTACGGCAACGCGACCAGAAAAAGCGTGTCCGGCGGATTATGCGCGTGCAGCACATCAAATCCATCCTTCAGCCAGATATAAACACTGAGCACCAGGCAGCCGGCGGTGAAAATTCCATATTCGGCCATGTAGCCCAGCAAAGACTTGGCCTTGAGCCAGACGATGCCCAACGGGCCGGCGTTGGCGGCGGGCGTCTTGCTGAACAATTCGCAGGGACGCATCCGGTAGGCATTGACGCCGCCAATCTTCTCGGTGGAAGATTGGCCCGGTTTGCGCCACGCAATGACCGATACCTCATAGCCCGCCGCGACCAGCAGAGTGGCTTCATTACGCACCCGGGTGTCCTGCGGGTAAAAATTCTCCACGAGCATCAAGATGCGGCGGCGGGATTCAGACATACTTGGCGAGTCTAATGCGAAGACGGTTTATCGGCAATCTACCAACAAATCCCGTCGTAGTTGGCCGCTTCGACCGCCGGTTTGCGCCAGATTCTCACCAAATCAATCAGGGCCTTGCCGTCCAGCCTCTTGGCCAGCGCGTCCACGAACTGGGGCGTCTTCTTGGCGGCGACGATGAGGTCGCTTTGGGTAAAGACATCCCCCAGGTTGGGCACCATGAGTGAGGAAATGTGCGGAATGGTCTGTTCGATGTAACGGCGGTTGGCGCCGATCAATTGGGAGAGTGAAACCTCTTCGTCGTAAATCGCCACCTTGTAACCTTTGCCCAAAAGGCGCTCGATGAGGATGACGATCGGGCTTTCCCGCAAGTCGTCTGTGCCCGCCTTGAAGCTCAGGCCCAGGACACCGATTCGTTTTTTGCCGGCTCGTTGCACCAACTCAAAGGCATGGTCCAAATGCTTGCGATTGCTTTCCAAAAGCGACCCCAGCACTGGCAAATCCACATCCAGGCTCTTGGCCTTGTGCAGGATGGCGCGCAAATCCTTTGGCAGGCACGAACCGCCAAAGGCGAAACCCGGCTTCAAGTAATAAGAGGAGAGGTTCAGCTTGGCGTCTTTGCAAAAAACGTCCATGACCGAGTGGCTGTCAATGCCCAGGCTTTTGCTCAAAACGCCGATCTCATTGGCGAAGCATACTTTCATGGCATGGAACGCGTTGCAGGCGTATTTGATCATCTCCGCCACCCGGATCGAAGTCTGTTCCAGCGGCGCGTTAATGGATTCGTATAGTCTGGCCGCCGTCTGGCCGCTGCGGGCGTCCAGGCTGCCAATGACCGTGAACGGCGGAGCGTGGAAATCCGCCACGGCGGTGGTCTCGCGCAAAAATTCCGGGTTCATACAAACGCCGAAGTGCCGCCCCGGAACTTGACCCGACCTCTCCGCCAACAGGGGAATGATCGTTTCCTCCACTGTTCCGGGTAGCACCGTGCTGCGGACGTTGACGACATGGTAGGAGTCGGCCTCGCGCAACGCCTCCCCCAGGGAACCAGCCACGCGGCGCACATAATCCAGGCAAAGGCTCCCATTGCTGTTGCTCGGCGTGCCGACGCAGATGATGGAAACATCACCCAATGGCCCGATCTCCTGCCGAGCGCGCAAACGGCCGGCCGCCACCGCCGCCTGAATCAAAGCTTCCAATCCCGGCTCGATCAGCGGACTTTGCCCGCCGTTGACCAAGGCCACCTTGTTGGGGTCGGTATCCACGCCGGTGACGTCGTGACCCAACTGGGCCAGACAAGCGGAGGTGACACACCCTACGTACCCCAGTCCAAAAACATGTACTCTCATAAATTCAAGCGACGTTCGCGCGTTGTGGCGCGTTCAAATTCTCGCCCAAACGCCCGCAGTCACGAAGCGGTTGGCAAATCCAACGGCAAAGGTACGGCCACGTTCTTGTACCATTGTGCCAAATCTTTAGGACGGCACGCCCAGTAGTCGCCCGCGTAATGCTTGGCCACGTATTCCAAGAACTCATCATAGAAGCGGACCGGAAACCGGCGCCAATCATTCTCCACGCCTTCAAAATCCACGTAATCCGGATGGATGTTGACCAGGACCATGCCGCCGTGGCTGGCGATCCAGTCCAGTTTGCGCAGCCAGATGTTCGGGCTGCGTTCTTGGAAAAGGAGGAACAACGCGAAGTCCTGCGGCAAGGTGTAAGGCAGTTCCAGGTATCTGCTGCCATTGGCAGCCGTTTTCCAGAATGGAAAAATTGTTCCAACACCGTCAGGCTGTGGCTCAAATGGATCGGTGTCGAAAGTGGAGGCGTCATATTGGATGTTCAAATCGTGGAACCATTCCAGGTTGTGAAACATGAATCCCGCGCGAAACCCAACCGCGCCCCATTCCTTGAGATAGCGGTTGATGCGCACGGCGTTGGCCAGAAAGTCAGCCCGGCTGCTGAACAATTTGCCATCGTGCCGCAAATCATGGACACCCACTTCGAAGCCCTTGCCCGTCAACTCGTCCCGCAACTCCTTGGAGACGAGATACTCGCCTTCGGGAATGAAATTGAAGGAAGAACGGAAGCCCCATTTCATCTCCAGTTCCATCAACAGGCGGCATTTGTCGAGGCCAATCTGACCTTCGACGTCATGAGTCAGGACGATGGCAAATTTCTTCCCGTCCGGCCAGCCGGGCCAGCCCGCTGGCGGCTGCTCGGAGCCTGGCAGGATGGGCCAGACATCGCCCGCACTCCGGCGTTTGCGCCAGGCGAAAAACCGCCGAACCGCGCGCCGAACGTAAAGCGGCATCAGCGGCTTGACCCCGTAATACATCTTGTTGAGCATGCGAGAGGGGCGTTACAGTCGTTCACCTCGCCTGGATGGCGCGGATGACTTTGTCCTGCTCCGCCGGAGCCAGGAACGGGTGCATGGGCAGGCTGAGAACTTCGCGCGACGCCTTTTCGGACTCCGGAAAATCGCCCCAATTGTAACCAAGCTTGGAAAACACGGGCTGCTCATGCAGGCACTTGGGATAATGGACCGCGGTAGGAATTCCCAGCGCCTTGAGCCTCGCCGCCGCCTGGTCGCGATCCGGCAGGCGGATGGTGTATTGGGCATAGACGTGGGTGTTGCCCGGCGCCACCGCCGGGACGGCGCAAAAGTCCTGCAACGCCGCCGAATAGCGCGCCCCGATCCTGGCGCGTTCCTGGACTTCCCACTGGAAATGCGGCAGCTTGGCCAGCAGAACGGCCGCCTGAATCGTGTCGAATCGCCCGTTGGTGCCCAGAAGGGGATGATGGTGGCGCTGGACGCCGCCATGCGTGCGGATGGCCTTCATTTTCTGGGCCAGCGGGTCGTCGTTGGTGAAAAGCGCCCCGCCCTCTCCGAAGCATCCCAAAGGCTTGGCCGGAAAGAAACTGGTGCTGCCAATAGTCGTCACACCTCCGCTTTTGCGCCCGCGCTGTTCGGCGCCAAAGCTTTGAGCCGCGTCTTCTATGACCGGCAATCCGCGTTGGGCCGCCAAGGCGTTGATCCGGTCGTAATCGGGCATTTGGCCAAATAAGCTGACCGGCAGAATCGCCTTGGTGCGCGAGTTGATCGCCTCCGCCATTAGGTCCACGTTGATGTTGAAAGTGTCCGGCTCGATATCAACAAACACGGGACGCGCCCCCACCAAGGCAATAACCTCGGCGGTGCTGATCCAGGTAAAAGGAACGGTGACCACTTCATCGCCCGGCCCAATGTCCAGGGCGCGCAAGGCGATCTCCAGCGTGTGCGTGCCGCTGGAGCCAGTGATGCAATGGTTGACACCAACGTATTGGGCCAGGGCCTGCTCCAGCTCCAACACTTCCGGTCCCATGACATATTGGCCATGAGCCAGCACGGCCCGCATCCGGTCGTCAATCTCCGCTTTGTAGCGCCGGTACTGTTCTTTGCAGTCAATGAATTCCATCTTGATGCTCCGGGAGGGCCGGCTTTTAACCGTGGTCCGCGACGGTGACGCCGCATGGGATTTCCTGGCCGCGGGTTTTGGACCGGTTTCCAGCCGCCCTCTGTTTCAAAGTCTCCATGTCTAATTAGCCGTCCGGCTCAAGGAGACGGACCTAAGGTTTCAAAACGGGAACTAATTGAAGGGCAACGCCGAGGATGGTGTCCACGTTCACCCTCAGACACCGGGACGCTGGCAGGAGGCATCCCTTGGCACGGCTCGGCGGAATGGGACTCGGAGTATTCACGTTATCGGCAACCCATGCCGGTTGAGTTTCAACCGGGCGCGGCCTGCCGAAACCGGACTCAGAGTACTTGTTCAAACCGCTTGGGCACGTAAGAGCGGTTCTTGTTGAGCACCAGACCCACGTTGGTCTTGGATTCCGCCAGGAGAGACGCCACGCTGGCCGCCGCGTCGCGCGAAGTTTTTTCCGATTCGACTACCAGCAAAACCATGTCCATGAACCGCGCCAGCCGCGGGGTAATGCTGATCTCGCTGACCGGCGGCATGTCGAAAATGATGTAATCATAGTCACTGGACTTCATCATAGGCACCAGATGGCTGAAACGCTTGGGGAGCACGCGCGGCAATCTGTCATCGGACTCTCGTTCCTCGGCCACAAAAAGATTGCTCTGCACCTGGGCCTGGCCCCGATTTTGCTTCTCCAGGACATCCTCGATGCCGCAAGCCAATTTGCCTTTGTAGAAATGGTGGGCTTCGCCGTCGCGAACATTCATGTTGACAAGCAGAACATTGCCATCGCCAATCTCGGAGAGGGAGGAGGCCAGGCCGGCCGCCGTGGTTGTGACGCCGGCGCCCTCGCCGCAACTGGTCACCGCCACCAGCTTGGGCTTGTGCGTCAAATTAATCATCTCGAAGTAGGTCATCAAGCGGTCCCGCAATGTATCGAAAAAGGGCCTCAACTCATGCCGTTCATCCCATGCCTCCATCTTGCCATTGGTGAGCGCCGGGACCATTTGATCCCCCGCGCCCAAGCCGGGCGTTTCACTGCCTTGAGCGGCCAACAGCGGCACCGGCCGGGCTTGCTTGAGCTGGGCCAGTTTGCCGGCGCCGTTGGTTCTGGGAATGGTGACAAAGAAGGGCATCCCAATCCTGGCTTTCACGTCCATCGGAGTCTTGAGCGATTGGTCCAGGATCATTTCAATAAAGAAGGGCAGGCCCAAAGCCAGGAGGACAAAGAAGCCCAGACAGCCCAGAGTGACCTTGAGGATTTGTTTGAAGTTGCGCGATGGGGGTGTTGGCGATTCGATCGGGGCGATGTTGGAAACCTGACTGCCCATGGCTGCTTTCATGCTCATCTGATCGGCGTTCAACACGGCGCGTTTGTATTTCGCCTCGGCGGCATCCTTTTCGCTCGTCTCCTCCATGATCGTGACTTCCGCGCCGTTCACGGTCGCGACTTGATTAGTAGCCAGGGCCAGTTGGTTGGTTAACTGGCGATGCCTGGCCGCCAAGGCGTGGTACTTCATCGTCCACTGCTGCAGCAGGGCTTCATAATCCACGGAGGGTGCGCCTGGTTTGTTGAGGTCACTAGCCTTGAGGCTCAGAATGCCTGGATTCTCCGTCTCAAACGCTCTGAGGTTGGCTTCCGCCGTTTCTCGCTGGCGCATCGCGTTTCGCACCATCGGGTTATTGGTCGTAAACTGACTCGAAAAGCGCTGCTCATCGGCGCGCCGGGCGTTGAGTTCGTCGGTGAGTTCCTTATATTTGGACACCACGTCCGCATTGGGCGGCGACGTGGCCAGCGCGATGTTAGTTGAGTGATTAGTCCCCGGACCATTGGTAATGACACCGAAGACTCTCTCTTGGAGATCTTTCATATTGGCTTCGGCTTCGGCCAAATCCGCCAAGGTCTGGAAAATACTCTGCTGGGTCTTGGAAACCAGTTCCGCCGCGTCTTTCTTGGCATCGTCCAGCGACGTGATACCCGTCTTGATTTTCGTATCCTCCAAGGCCTGCATGGCGTTCCCTAGGATGGCTTGGGATTTTTCTTTATTCGTCTCCAAAAAGTAATCGGATACGCCGGGCGCCAGGTGGATTTCGAAGTATTCGCTCTTGTAGTCCTTGATCAATTCTGTCAGAACCGGCCGCACCACGTCCGGATCCGCCGCGCTGAACCGGACAAAGATCACGTCACAGTCCTTTTGCACCTCCGCCGTGAGATGTTCGCTGATAAAGGCCGCCGCGGCGAACGTATTATTGGTATCAACGGACTTGCTCAAAACCTTCTGGACGTCACGATTAGTGGCGACCTCGGTAGCCAGGTCTCTGCTGGTAAGAATCTGAAGTTCCGTGTTCAAAATACCGGCGCCGCGGTCATCGGGCGTTCTTACCTTGGTCGCGGTGTCCAGATCGCTTGGGCCGGTGGATTCGACATCATAACGAACAAAGATTTCGGCCTCCGAAGTATAGGGGAATGGCCATAGAAAGTAAAGAGCCACGCTGCTCGCCACACCCAGCCCGGCCAAAATGGCGATCATCCATTTATGCCGAAACAAGATATAATAGACATCACGCATGGTGATGGCCGCCGGAGGCGGGGCCGAAACTTTTTGTTTTGTATTCATATATTTATAAACTCACTGGCATCCGCTCAAGATAGATGCGCGTATAAGATGGCTCCCGCCAGCCGAAGAATGGGCAGAGGCAAACGGGCGAACACCCGGTTATGCCATCCCTCGGCACGATCAACGTCCTGGACAAACTGTTCCGATGAAAAATCATACTTCATGTAGCTAATCTCTTCCTCGTCCGACCCCAGTCCGAGCTTGAAACGGCGCAATCCTTCATTCGACAACGAAGTCCGGCCCAGATCCAACGTGGCCAGCCCCCGCTCCGCGCAATGACGCATCGCCGCCCACATGACCATGTTGTTCGGCCGCGCCTCTTGCCACGCGTAGTCCGAAGCGCCGAACTTATAGAGCGCCTGACGACCGTCCAATAAGAAAACAGCCGCCGCCAGCGGCTGGCGACCGAGCCGCGCGGTGGCGATGAAGCCCCGCCCCAAGCTCAACAAATGGCGCTGGATATTCAAAAAAAAGCGCCACGGTTGCGGCGGCAGTCCGTGACGCCGGCGCGTCCCGCAATGCAGCTTGAAAAACGTCCGCATGGCTTCGGGCCCGGCGTCAAAATCAACATTCACTCCCATTCGTTCCGCCTTCTGCACGCCCCTGCGCATCGCTCCATTCAGGCCTCGCAAGAGCTTCTCCTCGCCCACTCCCAAATCAATCCTGTGACCGTAAAACGACAGCGATGGCCGGGCGCCGGCCCAAGCGCCATCAAAACCGCGGCACTCCAATCTCTTCCAGCGGCGCTGGCGTCCACACTCCATCGCCCTTTGATAGAGGTCCCCTTCATCGCAGCCTGCGCTTTTGAGCGCTGGACAAAAATCCGTGAAAGGAAGCGACACGCCCCGCCGCCCAGTCAACCAACTGTAAACTTCCATCATCGGCAACAGCCCCGCGAGTCGCTCGCCCTCGAACCGGGCGATGTAAAAGGGCCTGTGCCCGTAAGTATCCCGCAACACTCGCGCCCACCCACCGCTGTGGAAAATCGTGCTTTGCGGATGCGCCGCCACCAGAGTGTCCCAGTCTGCGTGCCCCAGCGGATCCACCGTGATGGCTTCGGCGTCCTTGCCTTCAGCCGATGCGTGGGCGGGCCTGGACATGGTCAGCGTCATGATCGCACGCAACTGCTGTGCGGCTTCCTTCCACTGATGCACGATTTGAGTTCGGCAGCGACAGCGTGAATCTGTTCCTTGGCCAGTTCCGGGTACATCGGCAGTGAGAGAAACTCCTCCGCACAACGCTCCGCGACCGGAAAGGATCCTTCATCGTAGCCCAAAAACCGGTAGGCCTCTTGCAAATGGACTGGGATGGGGTAATGGATCGCGCACGAAATCCCTTTCTCCGCCAGCGCCTGGAGGATTTGATTCCGATCCTGCACTCGAACGGCATAGATATGATAAACGTGCCGGTTGTGGGGAGCTTCAAAAGGCGTAATAATCTCCGCCGCGTCGGCCAGGAGCTGGTCGTAAAGCAAACCGTGCGCGTGGCGCCGCACGTTTCCCACGTCCAGATGCTTGAGTTTGATGCTCAAGACGGCTCCTTGAATGCCATCCATGCGGGCGTTCCAGCCCACGCGCGAGTGATAGTATTTCCGGTGTTGGCCATGATCCCGCAAGACTTGAATTCTCTCGGCCAGTTGCAGGTCATCGGTCGTCACTCCGCCCGCTTCACCCAAGGCGCCAAGATTCTTGCCCGGATAAAAGCTGAAACAGCCCAGCACGCCCATGGTGCCCGCCTTCCGCCCCTTATACTGGGCGCCGTGCGCCTGGCAGGCGTCTTCCACCACCGGGATGCCGTGCTTGTTGGCGATGTCCAGGATCGGATCCATGTCCGCGCATTGGCCGAAAAGGTGGACTGGAATGATCGCCTTGGTTCGCGGACTGATGGCTCTCTCCAACAGCGTCGGGTCCATGGTGTAAGTCTGTTCCTCGATATCCACAAATCTCGGGCGCGCCCCGCAATAGCTGATCGCCTCGGCCGTGGCCATGAAAGTGCTGGGAACCGTGATCACCTCGTCGCCCGCCCCAACGTCCAGGGCCAGCAGGCTTAACCAAAGGGCATCGGTGCCGTTGCCGACGCCGAGGGCGCGCTTGGAACCGCAATACTGCGCAAATTCACGTTCAAAAGCAGCCACAAACGGCCCGCCGGCGAAGGCGCTGCTGTCAATCACATCGCGGATGGCGGCATCAAGCTGCTCGCGGATAGGCTGATGATGTGCCTGGAGATCTAGGAAGGGGACTTTCATGGATTACAATTTCTTGGCCTGGCCCAATGAGCGCAAAACTCGGGCCGGATTGCCCGCCACAATGGCGTCGGCAGGCACGTCGCGCGTCACCACGCTGCCGGCGCCGATGACAGCCCGGGGTCCAACAGTGATGCCGCACAGGAGCGTCGCTCCCGACCCGATGGAGGCCCCGCGTTGGATGCGCGTCGGCACGCATTGCCAGTCGGCCTCCGATTGCAGCTTGCCCTCGCCATTGGTGGACCGAGGGTACAGGTCATTGATAAAAGTGACATTGTGGCCGACAAAAACTTCGTCCTCCACCACCACGCCTTCGCAAATGAAAGTGTGGCTGGATATTTTGCAGCGGGCGCCAATGCGGGCGCCTTTTTGGATCTCGACAAAGGTTCCGATCTTGGAGTCGTCGCCGATCTCACACCCGTAAAGATTGGTGAAACTGTAGATGTGGACGCCGCGGCCCAGTTTGACGTCCGGGGCGATCTGGCGGAAAGGCTGCGACTCAGGTTCAACGCGTGTCATAGACGGCCTATTAAAGAGTCAGCCGTGGTTCCTGGACGGCGGCCACTGGAATGCGAAACTTGCTGTTTTTGTGTTTGCTCTCACGGCCATTGGCCCCCTCGCGGTTGCCGTTGCGTGAAAGCAAGTGCTCCGGCTCGGCCCGCAGCGCCACCGGGCTGCCGCCCCGGCGCAAAGATTCGGAGGAGGCCTCGAGAATCTTCACCAATTCCAACCCTTGCCCGCCATGGGTCAAGGGCTGTTTGCCCTGCTGGATGCATTCCAGGAAGTGCTGGCATTCCGACTTCAGCGGTTCTTCCTGCCTTATGTACGGCGCGTAGGTGTCGCCGTAGTGATAAGCATAATGGAATTCGGCAAAGGTATCGTAGTGCGGCGGCCGCTCGACCCGGGCGTCAAAGATGCGGATCTTCTCCTGTTGCGCAACGTCATCATACACGATCATGCGCTTGCTGCCCACGATCGTCATCTCCCGCACTTTGCGCGGGTCCAGCCAACTGCTGTGAATGATGGCCGATCGGTCCTTGGGAAAGGTCAAACTCATGGAAGTCACGTCTTCGATGCCGGGCGTCACGTGCGCGCTGCCGCGGCAGTTGACGCTGGTCGGAATCTCTTCCAGGAGATGGAGAATGATCGAAATATCGTGCGGCGCCAAATCCCAAGCCACGTTGATGTCCTTCTGAAACAAGCCCAGGTTGAGCCGGCGGGCGCAGATGTAGCGAACGTCGCCCAAGTCACCTCGGACCACGATCTCCTTGATCTTGCGCACGGCGGGGGAATAAAGGAAAGTGTGTCCGACCATTAGCACCAGTCCCTTGCTGCGCGCGATGGACACCAGTTCGGCGCATTGCTCCGAGGAGGACGCCATGGGTTTCTCGATCATCACGTGCTTGCCGGCCAGCAAGGCCGCCTTGGCCATGGGATGATGCAGCTTGACAGAAGTGGCGACGACCACCGCGTCCAGGCCCGCGCCGTTGAGCATCTGTTCAAAATTGGTTTCTCCTTTGACATCGGGATACAGGGCGGTCAGATGCTTGAGCCGATCCTTGCTGATGTCGCACATGACCTTGAGCTGGCAATCGGGCAGTGAGCGGAAATTTCGGACAAGATTCGGCCCCCAGTACCCGCAGCCGACAACCCCAACTTTAGCTTGCTTAGACATACGTTTCTCTTTTTTTTGCGAACAACTAGTCTCTAGCAGGAACCGTTCCAGGCAGAGGTCCAGCGACCTTCCCCCGTGGCTCCGTGGCGGACTTGGCTGCTTTCCCCACCGGGCGCATTCCGAATTTGGAGCGGAGTTTCATCTCCCAGACGAGCTTCAAAATGGCCGGGACAGTCAAAGCCAGGATTTTCAAATCCAGCCATAGCGACTTCTCCCGCACGTATTTCAGATCCAAATCAAACATTTCCTCGAACGTGGTTTTGTTCTTGCCGCCGATTTGCCATAACCCGGTCAGCCCCGGCGGCGTCCCGCAACGCTGCTTGTAACGTTCCGGAAAGATCTCAAATTCGAAGGGCGTGCAGGGCCGCGGGCCTACCAGGCTCATGTCGCCGCGCAGCACATTGAATAATTGCGGCATTTCATCCACGCCTGCCGTCCTTAACCACATCCCTCCGAAAATGAGACGTTTATCCCCGGCGCAATCCAGTTTTCGGGTCGGTTGGTTCGCCATCATCAACTGCTTCAAATGCTCCTGATGCACCACAGTGTCGGCATTGACCTTCATGGTCCTAAACTTCAGACACATAAACCGGCGGCCTAAATGGCCCACGCGTTGTTGCCGGAAAAAGGCCGGCCCGGGCGAAACGATTTTCACGAAAACGAAGACAATAATCGCCACGGGCATCAAGAAGGGAAACGCCATGACGATGATCGTCACATCCAGCATCCGCTTCCAGCGCGGGATGGGTGTTAAGCCCGCCCCTGTCTCCGTTTGGGCGTCTTGTTCCCGTCCAGAGCAGTTGATCGCCGGTTGTATAATGTGATTCGAACTAGACATGGGCATAGCTGGAGCAGAAGCATGTTCGCTCCGAAAAAGGATCAGATGCCGGCACGCTTCTGCACGAACCGCTCCGGCCTTTAAGCGCCGGAACTAAAACGTCAATGGCCCGGCTCAATTTCCGAATTCTGCCAGCCGCTGTGGCCGCCAGATCGGATTGATTCCGTGAACCGCTTTTCGATGGCATCGCGCAAACCCATTTTCAGGCTGCTGCCTGCTCAAAGGCACAGCCAAGGTCAATAATAACGCGTGTATCAAACGACGGGCGCTCAAGCTTGAGCCGACTCTTGAGTCGGCGCCAGATCAATGCAAAGCTCCGCACTTGTAGGCGTCCGCTGCTCTTCGCCAACTTCTTCTACTCAGCCATGGATCCCCTGTTGATTTCATCCGTCGAACCCACCCCTACTCCGACACTGCGGTATCGGGGGATCCCGGTGTCGCCAAGAGCGGCAAGAGATCTGCTACGCGCCGATTCTCCACTCTTAACGATCTTCTATCCACTTCTGCTAAAGTGACGCGACCAAGGAAGTCCAGCAGGATCTGTACCCGTTGCCCCGCTGATAATGTTCGAACCACCATCCCGGAAAAGCCCATGAACACCCCTTCGGCGATCTTTACTTCCAATCCCGGAATAACCCCATCCTCAACAACCATAGGCTCTTCGGATTCAAAACATTGCTTTAATTCCGCGATCGCGTCATCCGGCACAGCCGGTATTTTGTGCCCAAAATGCACCAAACTGCTGATGCCTGTGACGTGTCTTATATCGTCAGAAAAATTCTCAAGTATGCAACGAACAAAAATATAACATGGGAAAAGCGGCTCCACCACGCGCACCACCCCGCGTCGGGTTGCCCTCTCCAGGCGCAACCGGGGATGAAAAACCTCCAATCCAAGCCTTTTGCTAACGTTGGCGGCCGCAATATGCTCATGCTTAGGCTTCGTTCGCGCGCAATACCATGCTGATTTGCTATGCTGCATTCGGCGGAAAATACTGAAATTCAATGAGTTATGGCTTCGGTCGGCGTTGATCTCGGTCGTCGGCAATTCCACCCAAGCCGGCTGGGATTCCGACCAGGCATTGACAAATATTTGGCTAAATCGCACATGTTTCAGAGACTTATCGGCAAAACACAGCTTTGTCTTTCGCGCTCAAACTGAAATCCCGTGACATTCCACGACACAATGCCATAATGTGCGCTATTACAACCTGTAAACCCGGCCCGGTCAAGGACTATTTTCAAATAATCAAGGACTATTTTCAGATAAATTAGATCGGTTCGTTCTTGAGCATATCTCACCCTCAGCGCATCCTTATCGGCAGTTTCCAAGTGAATCCGTATTCCATTCATGGTTTTTTCGAGCTTAAATTTTCATCTGCATTAGACGATGCGGCATAATAAATACATGGTTGGCGAAGTGTGCGCTATGGGGTCTTAACCCCATATATGCGTTTACGAGGTTGAATTGCGCCAAGCAGGTAAGGGTTATACCCCATGCCTGACCGGTTGCGGAAAGGGCGAAACGGGTTCATGGTGCATGCATGAGTGTATTTCTACAGATGTTCGCGGCGGCGGGTGTGTTTGGACTGCTGGCTGATGCGGCGCTTGCCGGTCCCCCAGCCGCCACAGCCAGCCCAACCTCCGCTCAAACCAGCGCCGCCGTCGCGCCTGCGGTGAGCGCATCCACGGCGCAATCGTCCGCGCCCCCAGGCGGAACCCTTTTCCCAACACTGATGAGCGGCAACTACCCGGCGCCGCTGGGTGGTTGGTTGGGCTTGGGGCCTCTGGGCGGAACGCTTTACCCCGGCCCGATGGGAGGCATGATGAATGGGCAGTTTTTCCCTGGTGGCCGGATGAACAGTGCAATCGTCACCGGCGGCAGTTATCCCGGTTTTCCGCCCGGCGGGGTGCCTTTGGTGATGGCGCCAGGCGGCCAGCAGAATGGTTCTAACGGGCTTGGCGGAGCTCGCAGTTCCAGCAATTCGTTCGTAGCCAGCCCCGGCTCCGCGAGCATCGTAAAAGGCTCGCCACCCGCCATCGTTTCGCCCGGAGGCGCGGTACCCGCCGGCTCGCTGCCCGGCGGCGTGATCGTCACTGGCGGCGCACCACCCGGAGGCGCGCCACCTGCGGGCGCAACGCCTGGAGGGGTGATCGTCACCGGCGGCGCTCCCAGTACAAACGCGTCCGGCGGACAACCGCATTAATGAATCATCGCAACCAGGCATCCACCACGGGTGACAATTTCCCTGCCAACTCCGCGGCAAGGAACGCTGCAAACGCGCCCGCCACGACATCCATCGTGTAGTGCGCCCGTAACACGAGTACTATGAACATTTCTCCCAACGCGATGACCGCCGCGATGACCGCCAGCCATGCCGGTCCGAAATATGCCGCCTCAATGGCCCCCAGCGCCGCCACGGCAGTGTGGCCGGAGAAGAAAAAGTCATTTCCCACCGAATATGTCACCAGCAGCGCAGGGAACCCCGGGTTTCTCCAGATCATGCCAGGCGGAGGAGGCAAAGTGCAGAGACCCTGGCAGAGTTGCCGCAGACCGAAAACGATGAGAATAGCCATAAATGGCGCAAACGTGGAGCCGAATATCGCCATGCCGATGAGCGAGAGGCCAAACACGTCAATGAAACTCGAACTGATGATCAAAGCCGCATTGGCGGCCCGATCATGCGTCGAAAAATAGCGGTTCCAGCCCGCCGTCAGATCATGCACGGCGTCTCCGATGCCATTCCTGGCTGCGGACTTGCGCGCGATCAGTGACTGCGTCCAGAACCAGGCGACCAGCGCCCCGGCGACGACGCCCGCGCGCAGGCCGATGGCAGGCCAGCGCAATAGCGCAAGGATAGCTGTCGTCGTGCCAGGTGTCATAAGCTCGTGGGGCCAGCCGTCAGGCGCGCTGGCGGCCCTTGCTTTCCTCAAGCATCAATTCCAATTGCCGCCGGAGTTCATTCGCCATGGGATCGCTCTCGGCGCTACGATCCCGTGTCGGCGTGGCTTCGATGGCTTCGCCGACAGAAATGATGGCATGAAGCGGCGGATGCGGGCGAGCCAAGTCGGTCAGGTCTTCCTCGTAACGCTCGACGGTTTCCAGCAGGCGCTCGGCCGTTGGCGCATCGGCCAGGTAATCACCCGAGTAACAATGCAGTTGCTGGACGACATACAAATCCGCCAACTGCCGCCAGCGGCGCGAACGCTCTTCCTCGGAAAGTTCGCCATGAACCATCTCCGGCAGGATGGCCGTGCGCAACCGCTTGATCCGCGTCATCGGATCAGGCTCGCGCCGGCCCCCGGTCCACTCCTTTTCGAGCGGTTCCAGCAGATGATCGAGCAAATGCGCGAGGCGTTCCTTCAAGGCGCCCGATTGGGTCGCGCCGAGGTACTCCATTTCCTTGAGCGCGAGCAATGCGTGGCCGGCTTTGACAATCCGTTCGCGCAAAGCCAGATGGCTCTGCGGCTGCCAGGACAAGCGGGCTTCGATGTCTTGCAAGACCGGCGTGATGGCCGCCACGGGGTCGCCTTCGAAGAAGTAGCGGACAAAAACCGGATGCATCACGACCTTGCCCGGCGGCGCGGAAGCGGCCCGTTGTTTGGCCGCCGTGCGCGCCAGAAACGTAACACCATCCATCAGGTTCATCAGCCGGTCGTTATTGCGGGTGACGAAGCCTTCCGGAAAAACGACCAGGGGAAAGCGGGCCTCAGCCAGGATGCGGGTGGCGCATTTGAGCGATTCGCGATCCAATCCTTCGCGATAAACGCTGAATCCTCCCAGGCGCGGCAGGATAAACGACAGCGCGCGGCTTTGCATGAAGAGATGCCAACTGGCCATGACATGGAACGGCCGCCCAACCTCGCGCGAGAGAAGTCCCAAAACCATCGGATCGCAAGGCCGGCAGTGGTTGGAGGCCAGCAGCACGCCGCAACCGGCCTCGAGTGATGCGCGCAGACGCTCCGCGCCCACGCACTCCCACGAAGCGACGCCGAAGCTTTTGCGGAGAAACGCCGGCAGATACCACTGGATGACGCGCGACCAGAACGCGCTTAAGCGCGGCGGCACGAAGCGGTAGGGTTTGGCTATGACAACGTTGTGCATGTTGATGAAACGATCCGCCGGCCGCTTAATTGGCGGCGGCTCCTTTCGAAAACTGCGCCGCCAGTGCGCGTATCTTTCGCAAGTCCAGCTTGCCCGTGCCGAGCATTGGCAGCGCATCCAGATGATAGAACTGATCGGCGCGCGGCTTCCAGAGATTCGGCAGATCAAGCTGCGGCAGCTTTGCGCTGAGTTCCGTCCATTTCGCGTCCGTCAGTTTGTGCAAGACCACCAAACGTTCACCTTTCTTTTCGTCGGGCACGCCGGCAACGACGAAAGTTTGCTCCGTCGCTCCGGCCAATTCATGCAGCTTCTCCTCGACGCGAATGTGCGGGACCATCTCTCCACCGATCTTGCTGAACCGGCTCAGGCGATCGGTGATCTGGAGGAATCCGTCCTCGTCCAGCGCGGCTATGTCGCCGGTGACATACCAGCCGTCGCGCAGCACTTCCGCGGTCTTCTCCGGCAGTCCCAGATAACCCTGCATCACATTTGGGCCGCGCACCAGCATCAGCCCCGATTGACCAAGCGGCGCTGGTTGCCGCGTCTCCGCGTCCACGATGCGCACGCTGATGCCGGGCAAGGGATGGCCAATCCTCCCGCGCTTGACCCCAACCTGGCGGAAACCCGCCGAGCGAAAATCATGCGTGTTGACCGCCACCGCAGGCGCGCACTCGGTGCAGCCATAAGCCTCGAAGGGCCGGACGCCGAACTGCTCCTCGAACGCCGACGCCAGCCTTTCGGGCAGCTTTTCCGCGCTCACGGCCACGACGCGCACGCTGCCAAACTGCTCCGCCGTGCAACCGCGCATATATAATTGCAGAAACGTCGGCGTCGCCAGGAGGAACGTCACTTTGTAATCGCAAACCAACTGGCCAATCGTCTTGGCATCGAGCGGATTGGCGTGATAAACCGCCCCCACGCCCAGCGCCGCCGGCAGACAGAGCGTGCCGGTGAAACCGAATGAATGGAAATACGGCAGGACACCCAGGAAACGATCCCGCCCGTCCAGGCTGAACACTTGTTCCATTTGCGCGATGTTCGAGCCGATGTTGTAATGGTTCAGCATGACACCTTTCGGCTCACCCGTGCTGCCGCTGGAAAAAATGACCGTCGCCAGATCGTCCAGCTCCACTTTCTTTGCGCTCCCCAACGCCCGCTCCAACCAGCGCACGGGCAAAAGCCAAGCCATCAATGCAGCCACGAATTTTTCCCCTGCGCGCGGAAGCGTGGCGCGTTCCTCGATGAACACCATCTCGCAAGGCACCGTCAGCTTCACCTTTTCCAGAAACGCTTTCGACGTCACCACGGTTTTGATGTCGCATTGCCGGATGCACGAGGCCAGGGATGCTTCCGACAAAGTGTAGTTCAAATTTACCGGCACCTTGCCGAGCAGCATCGCCGCAAAATTCACCAGCGCGCCGGGCACTGAGGGCGGCAAGAGCAGTCCCACCATTTTCTGCCCGGCCCAAACCGTTTTCAAGCGCCGCGCCAGAAAAATCGCTTTCACGAGCGCCGCACCAAAGCTCACTTTCGGCGTCTGCGAATCGGCCATGGCCAGGCGGAACGGATGCCGCCGCGCCGAATGCACAAACGCCTGCGGCAACGTCCGCATGTAGTCGCGCCGATGCGGCCACGCCGACGCCAGCAATTCCTGCACGGCTTGCCGCACCTCTGACGCCGTGGCTTGCGGCGGCATGGGCGGGCCGAAGCTCACCGTGATCGGATACGGAATGCGCCGCGGCCACTTCCAAACAAAACGCCGCTTCTCGAAACTGAAAATGCTGCCCCACACCCCGTCCAGCGCCACCGGCACGATGGGCGCCTCCACGCCTTTCATGATGTGTTCCATCCCGCGGCGAAAAGGCAGCATCTGCCCGATGCGCGTAATTTGACCCTCGGCGAAAATGCAAACCACGTCGCCCGCGCGAATGGCTTCGCTGGCGGCTTGCAGCGATTTGAGCATGTCGCGCGGCCGTTGCTCGGAGGAGATGGGAATGACTCCGAGGATGCGCGCGAAGGGCTTCACGTGGGGCAATTCGTAATTCCCGGCAAACATCATAAACCGCACGCGCCGGTCCGTGGAAGCGATGAGAAAGAGCGCGTCCACGAAAGAGACGTGATTGCAGACGAACAGCGCGCCGCCTTTTTCGGGAATATTCTCGCGCCCGACCACACGCACCCGGTACAGCGTCCGCGTCAACAGCCAGAGACCAAACCGGAGCAGCGCTTCGGGCAGGAGCCACACCACGTAGATTGTTCCGGCCAGTGTCGCCACGGCGGTAAGCACGAAAACAGTGGACGGACTCAGATGCAGAACAACGGTAACCAGATAATAAACGCCGGAGGCCGCGAAAATCCCCACAAACGAAAGCAAATTGGCCGCCGCCAGCACTCCTCCTTTGCTCTCCCGGTCCGGACGATGCTGGAGCAAAGCCGCGATGGGGACGATGAAAAATCCGCCGAAAAAACCCAGCAGCGACAAATCCACCGCCACGTGGGCAAAGGAGAGCCCGCGCCGCCCGAGCAACGCGGCAAACACGGTCATGCCCACGGAACCCAGCGGGATCAGGCCGTATTCGATTTTGCCGCCGGAAAGATACCCCGCGGCAAAGCTGCCCAGACCAATGCCAATGGCCGTCGCGGCCTGGAGATAACTGCTCTGCTGCGGATCGGAAAGATTGAGCACATCCTTGGCGTAGATGACGATGAGGAATTGAATCAGCGCCGCGAGAGCAAAGAAATAAGTGTTGCCCAGCGTGGCCAGCCAGAGCACACGGTCTTTGCGGATCAGTTTGATCTGCACCCACAAGTCCGCCAGAAAATTGGCGCGGAATTTTTTCGCCGGATTGGCGGCCGGCACCTTGCTGATGCCCAGGCTCGTGCAAAGTCCAATTCCCGCCAGCACGATCAGCACCACGCCGGACCAGCCCTGTTGTCCCGCAAATATTTTGCACAGCGACGCGCCGACCACGGTTCCGCCGATGATGGAAACAAACGTGCCGAGTTCGAGCACGCCGTTGCCCCAGGAAAGTTTTTGCTCCGTCAGCAGCTCCGGCAGCAGGCCATATTTGGACGGGCCGAAAATCGCGCTGTGAACCTCCATCAGGAAAACGCAGGCTATGGCCAGGTAAAGCCGGTTGGCCGCCAGCCCGCACAGCGCCAGCAGCATGACAAAAATTTCAAACACTTTGATGCCGATGGTGACGGAGCGTTTGCTGAAGCGGTCCGCGAAATAACCGCCGGCCATGGAAAAAAGAATGAACGGCAGCGCGAACAAAGCGCCCACCACGCCCACGAGTTGGTCGCGTTTGTCATTGGAGAATCCCATCCCTGTGATCAACGAAATGACGAGCCATTTCAGCACGTTGTCGCTGAACGCGCCCTGGAACTGCGTGATGAACAGAAACCAGAAGCCGCGCGGCCGAACCTCCGGCGCCAGGGCGTTTTCAGCTTTCATGACGGTTGCCGGGCGGCGCGCGCGGCGGCTAATTTGGTCAGCGCCAGATGCGTCGGCACATAGGCCAGCGTGAACAAAGCCGCAAACCAGGCCACCAGATACAGGCCCGGCGCCATCCACGTCTGCGCCTGCGCGTCATCGAGGCCAAAGACGTAGTTGACATTGCGCGGCCATTTCGGGTCCGCCAGGGTTGCGCCCGCGGGCGGCAGCAGAAAAAAGGCGGCCAGGCACAGCCCGCACGCCAGTCCGGTCCACAACTTCAAGGCGCGCCGGTCATAGCCCAGGCGAAAAACCAGGAAGCAGAGCAGGAAGGGCAGCCAGCCGTGAAAAAGCGAAAGCCCGCGCAGGAAAAGAGAGCGTTGCGTGTCAAACATGTAGCTCGTCATGCCGGTGAGATGAATTCCCAGCAACTCTCCGCCAAAATCCACGCACCAGAAGAATTGCGGAACGAGAATGCCCACCGCGGACATGGAAGCCAGCAGTGCGTTCTCCGTCCAGACGGCGAACAGGCTCAGGAACAGGGCCGCGTCACAGAAGTAGATGAAATTGGTCGGTCCATAGTTCGCCCAATAGACCGGCACCAGCACCATCATGAAAGCGGTGTAGGCCCACTTGAGCCACGCCGGCACGCGCGGCTGGTCCGAGGCCTCTGTTGTCATCAGAATTGTTTTGGCAGACTCGTTCGATTTCATGCCGTCCACCTTCGCAGATTGCTCCTTGCCGGGCAAATTGATAAAAACAACTCCACCATTGATTGGTACGATGTTTCGCCCGAGGGCGCATCCTAATTTTTGGCTGCATCGGGCGCGCCGCGCCGGCCCGGACGCCTTGCACACGGCACAATAATTCGGCTGCGCTCTTGGCGGGCTGCGATGTCCCTGGAATTGTTTAAAGCGCGAAATCCCCTCGCGGCACTCTCGAATTTCACATTTCAGCATATCCCCTTCGCTCTAGTCGCCGCTTTTCGTCGAGGGGCCACCGGTTGCGCCAGCCCGGCGCCAAACTCGGCACCGAGGTGAACTTGCCGCCCACTAGAGCAACGGGGATCTGCAGATTTCACATTTTTCTCGACAAAAAATGAGCATGGATATAAAATTGACGCTGCCCATATTGAAAGCCGCAATATGGGCAGCGTCAATTTCTAATTGTCCCCAACCTGTAGGGCGCCCCTATTATTTTGTCTTGATAACCCCCGAGAAGTGCCCTACGGAATAGTCCATGCAAATTCACTTTTGTCACGGCAGGATTCTTCGTATTTTATTGTTGACAATTCTGCTCGTCCCTCTCTCCTCCAATTTCGCCCAGGACAAACCTTCCGACAAAGACAAAGACAAACCGAAAACCGACGAGGAAGGCGACAAGAAATCCGAAGAATCCAAGAAACCCAAGATCAAGAAATACGACGAGGTCATCACGACCAATGCCGTCACCAAAATCGGCCTTTTCCGCGTCCATCGCATCGAGGACAGCCTTTATTACGAAATACCGGCCGACGCCCTCGACACCGATCTGCTCTGGGTCGTCCAGATTTCGGAAACCACCGCCGGCAGTTCCTACGCCGGCATGCCCGTGGTGGATCGCGTGGTTCGCTGGGAACTGCATGGCGACCAGGTGCTCTTGCGCGATGTCCGCTACGGCATTCGCGCCGACGCTTCTGATCCCATCGCCCAGGCGGTCAAGGAATCCAACCTCGCGCCCATCATCCGCGCGTTCGAGGTCAAGGCCTACGGCAAGGACAAGGCGCCGGTCATTGATGTCACGGACCTGTTCAAAAAGGACGTGCCGGAGTTCAGCGCCCGCCGAGCGCTCAGTGCCGGCTCGATGGACAGCGGGCGCTCCTTCATCGAAGAGTTCAAGGCCTTTCCCAGGAACATCAACGTGCGCGTCCTGGCCAGTTTTGCCCCGGGAAAGCCAAGAGGCGGCGGCGGCTCCTTCTCCTCCGATGACACCCCTGAATCCAGCGGCATCACCGCGCTCTTATGCCACAGCATGGTCAAACTGCCCGAAACCCCTATGAAACCGCGCCGGTTCGATTCGCGCGTCGGCTTCTTTACAGAATCATTCACCGACTATTCGGACCACAACGACCATGAGGCGGAACCCGTCGAGTATATCCTGCGCTGGCGCCTCGAGAAGAAGGATCCGGACGCCAAGGTTTCCGAACCCGTCAAACCCATCGTCTTCTACGTGGCCCGCGAAGTGCCGGAGAAATGGAAAAGCTACGTCAAGGCCGGCATTGAAGATTGGGCGCCTTCCTTCCTGGCCGCAGGTTTCAGCAACGCCATCATCGGCAAATACGCCCCCGATCCCCGCGAAGATCCCGACTGGGACGTGGAAGATGCCCGTATCTCCAGCATCCGCTGGCTCCCCTCGGACATCGAAAACGCTTTCGGCCCACAGGTCCACGACCCCCGCAGCGGCGAGATTCTCAGCGCCGATGTGCGCATGTTCCACAACGTCCAAAAGCTCGTCCGCGACTGGTACTTCGTCCAGGCTTCCCCGTGCGACCCGCGCGCTCAGACCCTCCCCCTGCCCGACGATCTGGAGGGTGAGCTGATCCGTTTTGTCGTCGCGCACGAAGTGGGCCATTCGCTTGGCTTTCCCCACAACATGAAGGCCTCCTCCAGCTATACCATCGAGCAACTCCGCAATCCCGAATGGACCAAGAAAAACGGCACCGCCCCTTCCGTCATGGACTACGCCCGTTACAACTACGTCGCCCAGCCCGGAGACGGCGCCGGCTTGATGCCCAAGGTCGGGCCTTATGATACCTTCGCCGTCAACTGGGGTTACCGCCAATACCCCAAGGGCGCCGATGAAAAGGCCGAGCTTGAGAAGCTCGTCAAGGTCCAGATTGATCAGCCCATGTTCCGCTTCGGAGATCCCAACGCGGGCGTGGACTCAACCCAGCAGATGGAAGACCTCGGCTCCAACGCCGTTGAAGCCACCAGGCTGGGCCTGCTCAACCTCCAGCGCGTGGCGGGTTACCTCGTCAAGGCCACCAGCAAACCGGGCAAGGACTACGATTTGCTCTCCAACGAATACGACGAACTTCTCGCCCAGTGGAGCCGCGAGATGGGCCACGTGGCCAACGTCGTGGCCGGAGTCGAAGAAATCAACCTCTATTATGGCGACGCCAACCGGCGATTCTTTCCCAATTCGGCCGATTACCAGCAGAAGGCGGTTACCTTTCTCCTGGAACATGCGCTTAGCACGCCCACCATCTTCACCGGCGAGGACATCGTCTCCCGCCTCACCGCCGAAGGGACGGCCCAACGCATCCTCAACGCCCAAAATGCCGTGCTCAGAAACCTGATCTCCAGCCAGCGCATCAGCCGGCTGTCCGAAATTGAGCAAACCTCCACCAACGCCACTTATCCCACCGCGAAGCTGTTCAGCGATCTCCGCGACGGCCTTTTCCGCGAACTGAGCGCCAATCCCGTGGATATTGACCTCTACCGGCGCAACCTGCAACGCTCCTACATAGACATGCTCGCCGCCAACATCAAAACTCCCGCCGTAAACTCCGACCTCCCCGCCTATTCCCGCGCCGAACTGGAGGCCATCCGCGCCTTGATCCAGAAATCCGTCCTCTCCCCCAAACCCGTCGTCCAAAAGCACTTGAAAGACTTGACCGTCCGCATCACGCACGCCCTCGATCCCTACCCACCCGCCGACCAGAAGGCGGAAAAGTAAATTCCGGGAACCGTGGCGCTGCCCAGTTCCTGTCTCGAAATTGAATGACACCTGAACGGTTGTGGGGTCAAATTTTACTTCTTTTCTACCAAAACTCGTTTAAATTCAAACGCAAATAGGTCATTACGTATTCAATTTCATGCCGCCAACAGAATTTGAGAAACAGCTTAAGGGCATACTCTCCCAGTATCGCCAGTCGTTCGACTTGAAGGAATGGCTACGAAGACTTGCTGTTACGAGGGAGTTTTTTGTTGCTCGATGAATAAGCCGCTAAATCCTATAATTCAAGGCGATTGTCGCGAAGCTTTGAAAAAGCTTTCCCCTGATTCCATTTCATGCGTGGTAACAGACCCGCCCTACAATTATGAGTTCATTGGGAGAAATTGGGATCACGATGAAATTCAACGACGAATGACGCGGATTCAAAATAGTTCCACTCTCATCAAAAATATTCCGTATGGTAGTGGATTAGCAGGAGGTGTTCGGAGCAAGCGCTGGTATGAACGCAACCGAGAGAATGTCGTTCAATATATTGAATGGGCAACAGAGTGGTCCGTGCAACTAATACGCGTATGCAAGCCTGGCGCCGTTGTTGCCGTGTTCAGTAGCACGCGCACTCTTGCCCATGTCCAAGTTGCGCTCGAAAACGCAGGTTTTTACGCAAGAGATGTTCTGGTTTACCGTCGGCATTCGGGAATTCCCAAAGGATTAAACGTTGAAAAGAAGCTTCGTAAGCGAGGCGATGAACATGCGACCGAGTGGAGTGGTTGGCATACCTGCTTGCGAAACGAGTGGGAGGCTATTGTCGTAGTCCAGAAGCCGCTTTTGAACAATTATATCGAGACTATTGAGCAGTTCGGATTGGGGCCATTTAAAGCGATTCTCGCAGACGGGTCTTTTCAGTCCAATATTTTGGAAGGTTTCTCGAAAGGTCGAGACGAGGAACTTGACGAGCATTGCACTATAAAGCCTTTATCTTTAATTCGGAAACTGATCGAACTTTTTTTGCCTCAAAACGGACAGCACACAGTTCTTGATCCATTCGCAGGCACGGGCACAACAATAATTGCTGCGATGGAGCTTGGCCACCGCAGTATCGGAATCGAGATCGAACAGCGGTATTGTGCAATCATTCAGAAACGACTTCAGGAGAGTCTTTTCACCGCTCAACATGCAGGTGTCACTCCTCTCCATTGACACAATTCAGCGTTGATGATGTTCTGTAACAGCTTGGAAACAAAGCCCAACCGCCCATGCACAGCACCTGCGCTATCCCTATGAAGCTCATCATCGTCGTTTCTTGTCGCCATCGGCGCGCCTGCGCCACTTTGCTTTTATCCCCTTTGGGCAGCCTCGGCAAGCCCAAGGTGGCAGCGGATGCAGAACAACACAAGAGCGGCCCGCTTTGCGGGCTGCCCCGCCGCTGTTCGCAGCCTGCCAGCAAGCGGCGGGACGCCGCTGCCACTTTGTTTGCGCCGTTTATGCAGAGCGAAGCTTGCCGACAGTCATCGAACTCTTCCGCCCCACCCACCATAACCAGATGACCCAGGCGCACGCCGCACTCATTCCCACCCATCCTGTCGTCCGCACCACGGCAGCGATTTGTGTGTCGTGATTCAGCACGTTCCAGCGCCCGAAAATTCGCGCCCAATCATGATCGCCCCCGCCCACCAGCGGCAATACCTGCGCCCGGGCATCCGCCATGTAGCGTGCGATGTTCAGCCAATTCTCAAAGAACCAGATGACCGAAACGGCAAAAGAGATGGCTTCCCTTTTGCGCCAGAATGAAACGGCCAGCACTACCGGAAAAGTCAGTTGCCCCATGGTGCCGCCATACGTCTCCAGGCGCTGGCTGAAAAGCCCCACCGCCGGATGTCCCGCCTCATGGAACACCAGGTTGGCATGATCCAGAAAGAGCACGAAACCAGGCTCAGACTTCAAGACCAGCACGGCAAAGACGGCGATTCCAATCAAAAAGCCTATCAGCTTTTGCATCGGAATTTCGTTCCACCGCCTGTCATTAAAATCATCCACGCACTCAAGAATTAGCAAGTCCGATGCCACATATTTGCAATCTGTGCAGCGCAGAACGGTTTTGCCAGCTGGTGCTCTCGCCGTAATGATTTTAGCACAACACAATAAAAATATTGATTAAATTGTATTGCGGTCCCGTCCAAATGTGGTATCCTCTGGGATACGGGCGCATTTGGCGCCGTGTTCTTTGACAATTTGCAGCGGGAAGCGAAGAGGGGAAAATGAGAAATTAAAGGCCAGCGGGGCAAGGGGCGCGTCTCACTTTTTGGACGGGGTGCCCTGATTCGTAGCTCCGCTAGGAGCGAAATCTTTGTAGATCAACCACATCCAATGGAAAATTAGCTCCGTAGGAGCGGCATATCCGGGGCGGAGCCAGGGCAGATGTCGCCTCTACGAGGCTTTGCTCTTTAGAGGAGAGGGTGATCTACAAATAGGTCGCGCCGACGGCGCTGCTAAAAAGTCAAATGCACCCCGGGCCAAGTGGGGAGTCGAGAGGCAGAGTGCAGAATGGGGAAGCGGATGACTGAGGCAAATTGAACCTGGTTGAACCTAATTGAGGCTAATTGAACCTTCAAAAAATAAAAAATGACGCGGTGCGTCCAAAAGCGGCAAATTTTGCCTAACCCCGTCTAGGCAAATCGGCGTCAATCGGCGTCAATCGGCGTCAATCGGACTGAATCGGAGCAATGAATATTGTTTTGAGGCGACAACGGCCAGTTGGGAGTTGCAAATAGTTGCGGGGAGTCAAAACACAATCCATGCGTTCTCCGGCCATTGGATTGGCCGGAACGGCGTTCAACGCAAGTTGTTGATTTCCAACGAGCGTCTTTTGTAAGTTGTTGATTTCCATGATAATTCCAGATAATTCCGGGTGACTGCGACTTCTTCCTCCGGGGAGCGCACGCGCCCCCGCGTGCAGCGGGTCGCGCCTCGCGGCCCGCATCAGAAACGTCCGGCAATTTAGATGCGTCTGCCCTGGCCAAAAAACTCTTGCCTCTCCAAGGCGGCGGTGACTATCTATATCAATGACGGAGCAAATTCTAATTCTGGATTTCGGCGCGCAATATACGCAGGTCATCGCCCGGCGCGTGCGCGAATGCAAGGTTTATTCCACCATCGTGCGCTTCGATATGCCGGCGGCGGAAATCGCGGCCCTCAAACCCAAGGGCCTGATCCTTTCCGGCGGCCCGGCCAGCGTCTATGCGCCAAAAGCGCCGATCCCGGACCCCGCCATCTATAACCTGGGCGTACCCATTCTTGGCATCTGTTACGGCGCGCAGTTAATGGCCCATACGCTTGGCGGCAAAGTGGCTCGCGGCCAAAAACGCGAATATGGCAAAGGCACCCTGCTGGTCACGGATCCTTCCTCGGTCATTTTCGCCAATCAGCCCGAATCCATGCAGGTCTGGAATTCGCACGGCGACAAGCTGGTCGCGCCCCCGGACGGGTTCAAACCCGTCGCCACGTCTGACAACTCGGAGTTCGCCGCCATTGAGGACCGCGCCCGGAAATTTTTCGGCCTGCAATTCCATCCCGAGGTCGTCCACACGCCGAAGGGCCGGGAGATTATTGCCAATTTTGTGCATGGCGCCTGTGGTTGCGGCAAAGACTGGACCATGCGCCATTACGCCGATCAGGCAGTCGAGCAAATCAAAAGCGAGGTGGGGCGCGAGCGGGTCATTCTCGGATTGAGCGGCGGGGTGGATTCCAGCGTGGCCGCCGCCCTGCTCCACAAAGCCGTCGGCGACCAACTGACCTGCATCTTTGTCAATAATGGTTTGCTGCGCGGGCGCGAAGCGCAAGTGGTGCGGGACGTCTTTGGCCGCCATTTCCGCATCAAGCTCCAATATGAGGACGCCTCCGCGTTGTTCCTGCGCCGCCTCAAGCGCGTCACCGATCCCGAACGCAAACGAAAAATCATTGGCAAAACATTCATCGAAGTTTTCCAGTTGGCGACCAGGCGCGCCGGCGCGGCCAAATTCCTGGCTCAGGGAACGCTTTATCCCGACGTGATCGAATCGGTGCCCATCGCCGGCAATCCGGCGGCGTTGATCAAAAGCCATCACAACGTCGGCGGCCTGCCCAAGAAGATGAAATTCAAGTTGATCGAGCCGTTGCGATGCCTGTTCAAGGACGAAGTGCGGCAGCTTGGTTTGGAACTGGGCCTGCCGCACGAGATCGTCATGCGCCAGCCGTTCCCCGGTCCCGGCCTGGCCGTGCGCATCCTGGGCGAGGTGACGCCCAAACGCTGTGAGATTCTGCGCGCGGCCGATACGATTGTGGTTGAGGAGATGAAAGCCAGCGGATGGTATTACAAAATCTGGCAGAGCTTTGCGGTCTTGCTGCCCGTGCGCAGCGTCGGTGTGATGGGCGACGAGCGCACTTACGATTTCACCGTGGCCATCCGCGCGGTGGAATCGCAGGACGGGATGACGGCGGATTGGGTCAAGTTGCCTTATGATTTGTTGGAGACGCTCTCCCGGCGCATCACCAACGAAGTCAAGGGCGTCAACCGGGTTTGCTTCGACATCTCCAGCAAGCCGCCTGCCACTATTGAATGGGAATAATTCGGACTTTTAACTATGAGACTTGCATGTTAACTTGCGGTCATGCCGGTGGAACGATGCATGGCCAAGAAGAAATTCATGGATTTTCTTCAACGCAAAAAATTGCGCGTGACGGCGCAACGCCGGGCCATCATCGAGAGCGCCTTCGATACCGAGGAACACTTCACGGCGGAGCAATTGCTGCAATGGTCGCGCCGGCGCGACAAAACGGTCTCGCGCGCGACGGTGTACCGCACCCTGCCCCTGCTGACCGAAAGCGGGTTGGTGCGGGAAATGGATTTCGGACGGGACCAGACCTTTTACGACCCCAACTACGCCGACCACCCGAACCACAACCATATTATTTGCCAGGAATGCAACACCATCGTGGAGTTCGACAGCGACCAGATCAAGAAGCTGGAGGGGGAGATGTGCCGGAAGCTGGGGTTCTCGGTCAAGACGCACCGGCTGCAAATCACCGGCAGTTGCGACCAACTCAAACGTCTCGGCGCCTGCGCGCGCAAGAAGCCCTCTTAACCCGCTCTTGCAGCGCCTCGGACGCCCTTGTGTCTTCCAGTCCGCCTCCGCGATCAGGCGGCTAGGGCGGCTGCTTCGGTGGAAGGCTGGTCGCGCTCTTCGATCTGCGCCCGCATTTTCACCAGCGCCTCGTCCTGAATCTGCCGGATGCGTTCGCGCGAAAGTTTGAATTGCGCGCCGATTTCCTCCAACGTCTTGGGCTTGGCGCCGTCCAGGCCGAATCGCAGGCCCAAAATCGCCGTCTCACGCTGGCTCAACCCAGCCATCGCGTCGCGTACCAGGCCCGCGTCGTTTTCCTGCACGATGCGGTCGAAAGGCGCGGCTGCGTTCGGGTCCGCCACCACATCGGAAATGCGGTTCGGCTCGTTTTCGCCCAAAGGGGCGTCCAAAGAAACAGGCGCTTTGGCCGCCTGGCGATACTGCCGGATGCGGCGGGCGTCGAGTCCCAAATGCTCCGCCAATTCCTGGTCGGTCGGCTCGCGGTCGAATGTCTCGCGCAGGACGACTTCCGCGCGGCGCATCTTGGCCACGCGCTCGATCACATGGGCCGGCAGGCGGATGGTCTTGGCTTGGTTGGCCAAAGCGGCCATGATGGACTGCTTGATCCACCAGGCGGCGTAAGTGGAAAGTTTGGCGCCCTTGGCCGGATCGAACCGCTCGACGCCTTTCATCAAACCGATGTTGCCTTCGTTGATCAAATCCAGCAGCGGAAGGCCCAAGCCTTCGTAATCGCGCGCGATCTTCACCACCAACCGGAGATTGGCCGTGATCATTTTCTCGCGCGCCCGATTGTCGCCTTTTTTGATGCGCTTGGCCAGTTGAATCTCCTCTTCGCGGTTGAGCAATTTCACCTGCCCGATCTCATTGAGATACAATTGCAAGGTGTCGCCCCGCGCCGACTCCAACGGAATCGGGTCCGGCGCTGCGGAGTTCGTGACGGTCACGGCGTCGGGAGCCGCCTCTGGCGGCGCCGGCAGTGGAGCATGTGGCCGCCGTGTCCAACGCGCCCCGGCGCCGGCCTTGATCTGGCGCGGCTTCTGACTTTGATTTCGTTTAAATGTCGTGCTCAACATAACTCTCCTCTAGTTGACTGTTTAGTCCAATATTTGTTCAAAGAAAATGAAATCCATTCAGGCGACGGCGGCTTGCCTCCCCTTCACGCCGAGCATGGTGAAAATTCCGCGCGCCGTTTCGCGCAGCACCTTCACATCGTTTTGGATGCGCGCCTGGGTCAGCAAGCCCTCGTAATAAGCCAGGATCATCCGCGCCGCGGCCACCGCGTCGGGCGCGTGGATGACGCCGCTGGCGTGGGCGTCGCGAATGGCCGATTCGAGATACTTGCATTTGTCGGCCAGCATTTCCTGGACTTTCCGGCGCAACCGGTCTTCCTGCGTGCAAACTTCCGACCCCAGGGCAAAGAGCGGACATCCCAGCACGCGGCCATACTTGGCCTTCATTTCGCTCTGAAAACGATAGCTGAAATCGCAATACTTTTGCAGCCGCTCCAACGGCGGCACGGCGGCGGAGAAGATGGAATCCAATTCCGCCCGCTTGACCCGCCAATTGGTCTCGAAGGCCGTCGCCGCCAGGTCCGCTTTGGAATCGAAGAAGTAATAAAAGCTGCCCTTCTTGACGCCGGCCTTTTCGCAGATGTGATCAATGGTGGTATTGCCGTAGGAACCGGTCCAAATCAGTTCCAGCACGGCTTCCATCAATCGTTCTTTGGCGTTGCTCACACGGCCCATAATGCTTTCCTTCGCTTCATCTTTGGCGCGACTTTCGTGCCTGCACTGATGCAAAATAACCCATTCGACTAAATAGTCAACTACCAGAAAGGGCATTTTGAATGACAGGAAATCTTGACAGCGATCGGTTTTGGTGGAATAGTCAGGATGCCGTAGTTTTTTGGGGGGGCGTACTGGTTTCGACCTGCGAGATGCGCCAGAGGCGGCATGCCGAGGATGGTTCGTTGGCCTCGTAAAAAATCGAGCCAAAAATTAAGTGCTAACCAAGAATTAGCTCTCGCGGCCTAAAGTGCCGCGACGTCCGCCCCTGGACTCCTGCTACGGGGGACGGACGCCACAGCAGGGTAGGTGGAGCGCGGAGTCTGCGCGCGTTTCGCCGAAACATATTCATGCGGGCTGGACCGTCGGATTCGCGTCAGAACGTTATCCGGCGGTTGAGACTCTCTTCTGACTAAGCATGTAGTCGCGGCTGGTTTGTTTGGCAGGGACGCGGGTTCAACTCCCGCCGCCTCCACCACTTTTTGCGAGGCAATGTGAAATGGCGCCGATCTCTAAGAATTTGAAAAGAGGGCTGGCTCCACACCATCAAGATTCTGGCCCCGTCGCTGGTTTTGCCAACTGCTCCAAACAACTCTTGTGGCTGGTGGATGACATCCGAAGAATCCATCTGCATTTTCAAATCGGCGTTTTCACCGCGTTTTCAAACCGGCACTCGCACCCGTCGGTCGGGCCTTTCACGGTTGCACTGCCTTAAAAAATTGCATTTGCTGGGTCGCGCTGGGGAGGCTGATGACCTGGAATAAGTCAGTCAAAGTTACCCTCCCCACGGTGGTCCAGAGACTGCTTTCGCTCAGATTTGTAGTCGAAAGCAGATCATAACTCATGCCCGGATTGCCGTAGAGCGTCAGTGTCAGACCAGAATTTGTGCCAAGAGAGGCGTCCAAGAGCGGCTGGCGGCCGAGCACCACCGCACGACCCATGTGGGCGATGAAGTTTGTTGCAGGAGTATTAACCCCATGAGTGACGTTCACGAATCGGATGGAGGCATTGATGAACAGCGGTGTGCTATTCGCCGGCAAAGGAATCACGCTTACGGCATCCAGCGCCACGCTTGTGTTGAAATTGGGAGCAGAAGTATCCGTGAAAACGAGGGTTGTGTTGGTGGACCGTGCGGAAAATGTCAATCGAACTGTGGACCAAACTTCCCTGTAAGGATAGGTGTAAGCAGTCACGTTACTGGCCAACAGCGAGCCGTCGGAGGCCAATGCCGCCATCGTAAGGCTTTTGAAGGGCGTGCCATTGTATATTGCGGGCGCGACCGAGTACGTGACAACATAAGTTTCTCCGACTATTGTCCGAAAGGATTGAGCTAAAGCTCCGTCTGGCGGCGAGTTCTGCGAATCAAATACCACCCATTGCCGCCCTTCTGCCGCGCTCAAGCCGGCAAATGATCCGGTGACCACAAAAACCTGGTCTAAAGTCCCGCCGATGATCCAACCTGTTAGCCATGTGTCGCCCAGGGCCGCGTATCTATCGTCGCCGGAGGTGATGACCGGAACCTCAAAACTTCCATTGGTGAACGGGCCGACGCTGGCAGGACGCGCATTGATGACAGTCAGCGTTGCTACCTGGCTGGTGACGCTGCCATAAGCATTGGTGACTATTACTGAATAATTGCCCGCCTTTGCAGGTTGTGCGTAGGGCACGATGTAGCTGCTGTTGGTCGCCGAGGATACATTCGTGCCGTTCAACAGCCACTGATAGGACAAAGGCGGTGTTCCGTCCGCCACGACGCTGAAAGGTACGGTTGTGTATTGACCCACGGTTTCGCTCAGCGGCTGTGTCACAAGGAAGACTGTGGAAGACGTTGAGCCGGCAGATGCAATTTGCAAACCTGAAAGCACGGCGTACTGGCTGGCGCCAGGTTCCACTGTGATAGTGATCGTCTGGCCGGCGGAAACGCTCACATTGGTGAACTCCACATACTGCACACCCTCCTGCCATAGTGAAGAAAGCCAGCCGGAACCGTTGGTCGTCGCCTCAGTTCCATAGCTCTCTGACCCTGCCGTGAGTTGAAAAACGCTGTTTTGGTTGTTCTCGCTCCCGTGCCCGTACAAATAAAAGCTATATGCGCCCGCATTAAGACTTGTTAGTGTCACCGTGATGTTCCCGCCGCTCACGGGATACAAATAAGATGAATACATGGGATCGGACGCACCGTTGATATTGGTTCCTGCGGCGTTGACAACCGTCAATGCTGCGCCCGACGCCGCGCCATCCATGAACTCCAAATTGGGCAATGATCCAGAATTCGCAACGTAGGTATTCCAAAAATCGTCGGTGCCGACTCCCGCAGCCGCAAATCCCGTCTCGCCTGTGACCGATGCGCCTGTGAAAGCCACATCAATAACCTGGGTAACCGGCGATGCGATGACGTTCAGTGCTGCCACCAGGCTGGCGACGCTGCCATAGGCATTGGTCACGATGACTGAGTAATAGCCAATATTGGCGGGCTGGGCGCCGGTCACGCTATAGTTACTGTTCGTCGCAGCCGGAATAGTGGCGCCGTTAAACAGCCATTGATACGCCAAGGGTGATGCTCCACCCGCGGCAACCGTGAAGGTTGCGGTTGCACCCAGACCTACTGCTTGGTTGGTCGGTTGGACGGCGATGAAAGCATTGGAAGAAGTTGAACCGGCCGTCGCTATTTGCAGCCCGGAAAGCACGGCGTAGTTGGCGGCGCCCGGTTCCACTGTGATGGTGATCGTCTGCCCAGAGGGGACAATCACATTGGTGAACTCCACATACTGCACTCCCTCCTGCCAAATTGAAGAAAGCCAGCCGGAACCGTTGATCGTCGCCTCATTCCCATAGCTCTGCGTCCCAACCGTAAGCTGAAAGACGCTGTTTTGGCTGTCCACATTTCCATGTCCGTAAAGATAAAAGTCATACGCGAACGGAATCAAATTGATTACCGTCACCGTGATGTCGCCATAGTAGCAATACAAATAAGATGAATACATGGGATCGGATGCCCCGTTGGTAGCGGCTGCTGTGGCATTGACAACGTTCAATCCAGCGCCCGAAGCTGTGCCATCCATGAACTGCAAATTGGGCAATTTTCCAGAATTTAATTCGCAGGTGTTCCAAAAATCGTTGGTGGCGACTCCCGTAGCCGCGAATCCCGTCTCCCCTGTGACCGAGGCGCTTGTGAAAGCGACATCAATAACTTTGGTGACAGGCGTAATGACGTTCAGTGCTGCCACCAGGCTGGTGACGCTGCCATAAGTATTTGACACGATAACTGAATAATCGCCGACATTGGATTGTTGGGCATCGGTCAGGCTATAGGTTCTGTTTGTCGCCGCAGAAATAGTAGCGCCGTTAAACAGCCATTGATACGCCAACGGCGCCGCTCCGATAGCCACAATGCCAAAGATCGCGCCTGAGCCTTGGATTAACTGTTGACTCGCCGGTTGCGTGACGATGAAGACATTGGAAGGGGAGGACGGCGCGCCTAAAGACGCAATTTGCATACCTGAAATCAGAGGTGCTGCCGTAATGGTGATCATCTGCCCGGCATAGTAAACGCTCACATTGGTGAACTCCACATACTGCACGCCTTCCTGCCACACGGAAGAAAGCCAACCCGAACCGGTGGTGGTTGCTTCACTTCCGAACTCTTCATTTCCGTAGTTCTGCGATCCAACAGTAAGCTGAAAGGTGCTGTTTTGGGAGTCTGAACTCCCGTGGCCGTAGAAGTAAAAATCATATAGTCCCGGACTCAAATTGCTTAGGGTCATGGTCAAAGTCGTGCCGTCGGCGGGCAAATCAATTCCATACATGGGGTCCGACGAACCGTTCTCACATTCGGAAACATTCTCGTAAGAGGTAATGGCGCCTTCGACGGTCAATCCTACGCCTGAAGCCGTGCCATCCGTGAAGTCGAGGTCGGCCACGGACGTGTCATAAAATGAAAGGGTATTCCAGAAATCGTTGGTGGTCAATCCCGTAGCTGCGAATCCCATTTTGCTCGTGCTAAAAGCGACCGTGAAAGCCACATCAATAAGCGTCGGGGTGATCGTCAGTGTCGCAACCGCGCTAGTGACACCGCCATAAGTATTTGACACAGTAACCGAATAATCGCCGACATTGGATTGTTGGGCATCGGTCAGGCCATAGGTTCTGTTTGTCGCCGCAGAAATACTAGCGCCGTTAAACAGCCATTGATACGCCAACGGCGCCGCTCCGCCCGCGATAACGCCAAAGATTGCGGTTGCGGTTTGAGCTACCGCTTGGTTTGTCGGTTGGCGGACAACGACCGGCGCACCAGAGTCGGGCACGACCAGAGGCGACATTTGCATTCCGGAGAGCACGGGATAGCCGGTGACGCCAGGTTCCACAGTAATGGTGATCGTCTGCCCGGCGGAGACCACCACACTGCTGAACACCACATACTGCTCTCCTTCCTGCCACACCGAAGAAAGCCAGCCGGAACCGTTGGTCGTAGCCTCACTGCCATAGGATTCCGAAGCTACCATAAACTGATAAATGCCGCTTTCAGCGTTTTGATTCCCATGTCCATAGATATAAAAATCATATACGCCCGCACCCAGATTGGTGACCGTCACCGTCATGTTCCCGTCACCTGGAAAATTATAAAAATAAACGTTATACATAGGATCGTACGCCGCATCACCGTACGCTCCGTCGGCGTTGGAGACTGCCAATCCTGCGCCCGAAGCTGTGCCATCCATGAATTCGAGGTTCGACAATCCCGCGGAATTCAGAACGTAAGTATTCCAGAAATCGTCGGTGGCCGCTCCTGTGGCGGCAAATCCCGTCTTGCTCGTGACCGAGTCGCTCGTGAAGGCCACATCAATAACTTTGGTAACCGGCGTAATAACGTTGAGTGCCGCCTTGGGGGTGGTGATGCTGCCATACACATTGGTCACGATGACGGAATAATTGCCGGAATTGGCGGGTTGGGCGCTGGTCACACTGTAGCTGCTGTTGGTCGCATCGTAAATCATGGCTTTGTTAAACAGCCATTGATAGGCCAATGGCGCCGTCCCTCCCGCCAAAACGCTGAAGGTTGGGGTTGATCCCGAAGATACGACTTGGTTCGTTGGCTCTGTGACAAGGAACAAACTCTCAAATGGCGGACCGAGAAAAGCAATTTGGAGACCGGATAGCACGGCATACCCACCGGTTCCAGGTTCCACTGTGATGGTGATCGTCTGCCCGGCGGCAACATTCACATTCGTGAATTCCACATACTGCACTCCTTCCTGCCACACTGAAGAAACCCAGCCGGAACCGTTGGTCGCAGCCTCAGTCCCATAGCTCTGCGAGCCTGCTGTGAGTTCAAAAATGCTGTTTTGGTTGTCCTCGTTCCCGTGTCCGTAGAGATAAAAGTCATAAGTGCTCCCAATAAGATTCGTGATCGTCAGTGTGATGTTCCCAGCCGAGAACAAATAAACTGCATACATGGGATCGGACGCCCCATTGTTATAGACTCCATCGCTCATTCCGCCGGCGTTGGAGACCGTCAACCCTGCGCCCGAAACCGTGCCATCCACGAATTCCAAGTTGGGCAAGGCTCCGGAATTCACACCGTAGGTGTTCCAGAAATCGTTGGTGGACACTCCTGTGGCGGCAAATCCCGTCTTGCTCGTGACCGAATCGCTCGTGAAAGCCACATCAATGAGAGTGCCAGCGTTTGACGTCATGGCAGCCGCCGCAAGAACCACCGCTAAAAGCAGGTTAAAACACCTTAAATTGCGCATCATCCGATCTTTTGGCAAGCGTGCTACATGCAAAGACATATAGACACTTCGTGTGTCAAAGTCAATGGGAAAATGCGTTTCCAGTCGAAATTATTGCCTTTCGGAATTGACCACCACGCCCAGAATCGGTTTACTGACCCAGGTGCCGCGCTTTTGGACCGCCTTCTGCCGCCTGTTTTGGCCGCGTTTCTGGCCTTTTGGATGAAAGGTCGAAGATTAGGGAAGTGTAGTTCCTTTAAAGCCAACGTATGAAACCTAATTCTCGCCCAAACTGCAGCACGAGGCGCCAACAGCGCTGCGTCTCATGGCCGACAGCGGTGGTTTTTATGCTTGCGTTTTTCGCGGCGACGAGCCTGCTGGCCCAAACAGCCCCAACTCCTGCGAGCAGCTACCTGGAAGTGGTGGCCTCCAACGCCGCCGGATCTTTCAACACCAACAAATGGGACGTATGGCTGACGAACCTTACGAACACACTCGGAATCAACGTGATTCCTATGCTGAACAGCAGTAACGCCGTCGTGTATCAGACCAATACTGTGATGAATTTGATTTTTGAGATCATCGGCGGTTCCAACGGCGTTGCCTACGACGTGTTCGCCACCCCGGCATTGACCGAGCCGAACTCCAACGGGATGTGGTCCTGGATGGGGCAAGGATACCCGGGTGTCACTTACAGCCTCCCCGCTCTGACCAACCAGGCTGTTTACCTGCTTCTAGGAACACCCGACGATCCAGACAGTGACGGCCTCACAGTGGCCTACGAACGACTCGTCAGCCACTCCAATCCCTACTCCAATTCGATCAACCCCGCGAAGCTCAATGGCTGGGCGGTGTTGCGGGAGTTGGACCCATTCGCCATTTACGACCAGTCGGAGTTTCCCGACTGTCCGCAGGTGCGCCTGGGATATTGGAGATTCAACAACACCAACAATTGGACGAACCAAGCCGGCGTTTATCCGACGAGCAGCAACGGCCTGAACCCAGGCAACAGTTTTAGCGGGACGGCGGTGAGCCTGACCGGGACAGGTGACAGCAGCCAGTTGGCTTATCCTATCACGGCCAATGGCCTGAATGATTTGGATGTCGCCAATGGCACGGTCCGTTTTTGGTATCAACCCAATTGGAGCTCGATCGGCGCCAATGCGCCACTTCAGGGCGTGCAATGGGGAAATGTTTTTATTGAGGTCGGCTTTTCCGCGACCAATTCCTGGCAATTTTCGGAGTGGAACACAACCGCCAACACCAGTTATTTCACGCTTAGCTCCCACAGCGGCCAGTATTCGCAACCTTGCTCATTCAGCACTCCGGATGTCAACCTTGGCGGCAATAGTGGAGCACCAGTTAATTTTCAATCCAACTTGTGGATGCAGATCGTCCTTACCTATAGTCCGACCAATGTAGCCATTTACACGAACGGAGTATTGCTCGCCACGGCCAATACGCCGCCAACGAGCAACAATGCTCCGATTTTTGGCGTGGGCAACGGTAATCTTTATTATCCGACGATCAGTTCCATTGATCCCGACTTTTCCTTTGGCTGCGAGGCAAACCAGTCCGTGCCAGTCATGGGCCAATTGGACGAACTGGAAACGTTCAATTACCCGCTGACGGCGCAGCAGGTGGCGGCGGGGTTTCCGTATTTTGGCGGGAACGCCACGAATATGGAAGACACCTTTTATTTGGGATGCAGTGACATGCTGCAAACTTACGTTTATGGTTTCCCCAATCCTGCATCCACAAACATGGTTCCTCCTTGCCGGTTGGGCTATTGGCGTTTTGATTCCCCGCTGCTATACGCCGAGCAGGGGCAGATGCCTCTTTCGTGGTCCGATGTCGGCTTGGCTCCGAGTTGGAGCGGCACGGCGCTGGTGATCACTAGCGACCCGGCCAGCCACATCACTTATCCGGATGCTGGGAGCAACGGTTGGGCCAACGTCAACTGCCGCCAGGGCAGCGTTCGCTTCTGGTTCAGGCCGGACATTACTGGCGGCCCCGGCCACAACGCGCCCTTTGTCTATATGGGCACCACGAACTGCTCGCAGGAGTGGGCGTTGTGGCTCAACGCCGGTGGGACTTCCATTAGCTTCATTACGGCCACGAACGGCGGGGGCACGAACACCAATCTTACCGCCAGTTGCAATCTAACTAACACGCATTGGACCCAAATTGTGCTTACTTATGGCTCCAACGGATCTAGTCTATACACCAACGGTTCGCTGGCAGCTAATGGGACTGCCGTTACGAATTGGCCCAGTTTGACCAGCCGGCATTTGGGCATGGTTCTCGGCAATAATCTGTCCCATAACGCCTCCATCAACGGTCAATTTGAGGAAATGGAGACATTCAATTACCAGCTTGCAGCCAGCAACATCGCATCCAATTTTCAAATCGTGGCCAGCGTTGACAGCGATCTGGACGGCATTCCCGACGTGCTGGAGGACATTCATCTAACCACCAATCGTCCATTCCTGGGCGCTCCGGTGGTGATCACGGGAACGATTGAAGCCGAGCAATTCGACATGGGCGGCCCAGGCGTCGGCTATTCCAATACGGTCGTTCATCCCAACAATTCGTATCGTCCGACAGGACTGTTCATCAACACGAACAACGATTTGGGCGGTGGCTATTGCCTGGATCAGATGGTATTCAACGAATGGGCGCAATACACGATCAACGTCCTGGTGTCGCAGACTTATATGGTCGCAGTGCGCGCCGAAGCAATTGGCACCAACACTGGTGGCGTCTTCGAGTGCGAATTCTCCACCAACGGGACTTTTTACACCAACACTGGCCCGCTAATGATCACATCGAACAACTGGATAAATGTGACCAATGTAGTATATTTGCGAAGTGGCATCAATGTTATGAAATTGCGTTGCCTGACCAACGCGCCGTCTAGCGCGAATGTGGGCCGCTTCAACTACATTTCGGTCTATCCTTACTGGGCGCCGCCTACCAATGGGCCGGGAAGCAACTACGTCAATCCTGCCTGCCTAATGTCTGGATCGAACTATTTCGCAGCTTCCAATAATGCCTACATAATTCAGACCAACGTCAACAACCTTTCGGCAAATGGCGGCATTGTGCAAATACCGGCTGGAACCTGGTACGTCAGCCAAGCCTATCCGAATGACGAAAATGCTGCGCCCTCCAACGCTGCCGTTGCGATTATAGGGAACAACATCGCCATTGCCGGCGAAGGCACAAACAACACATTTTTAATCGCTCACAATCGTGCTACGACGGTCTTCAGTCTCGGAATACGCATATTGAACGGTATTCCGATCTCAACACAATGCACAAACTTTACTCTGCGCGACCTGACGCTTGAAGCTCAACCACATGAAGTGGCATATCGCAATTCCTTGTTGGGATATACCAACTCTTATGAACTGGGACAATTGCAACTCACAACATCTGCTCAGGGTACCATAGCGGTTTTGTATGGCATTGCCCCAAATCGCTGCAGCTACAACATTCTCATTAGTAACTGTATTTTTCTGCATGGTGTCAAATCGCTTGTTGTGAACTATCCTGGAGTCAGCAACCTTATGGTTCAGGCATGTGAATTCATTCCTTGGGATATCAACAGCTTCTTCTTGAATGCAACCAACAATACACCGACGAACACAAGCAACACCGTGCCCTGGCAAAACGAGGATTGTGGCATGTTCGGGGGCGTTGTCAACGCCGTAATTGTGGATAACACATACATTGGGAATTCCGCGCTGATAGGCTCACCTGCAAATAACTTAAGCACTGTGGCTCCGGACGGCTTTATTTATTTGCAACAAGGCGGCAATATCTTTGTCGCTGGAAACACCATTTCCAACTACTTCCTCGAAGGAGTTCAACTAAGTTCTGGTCCTAACTCCATTGTAGGCAACACATTCGGCACGCTGGCTAGCGATGAGTCCTGCTGCGCGTTGGATGTATCTGACGCATGGCCCGGAGTAACTGGATCATTGCACGATTATGCAACGTGCTTTATCGGCAATTCGATTTATGGCGGCCGTCAGGGAGCGGAAGGCACGCCAAACCGCCCTTACACGCTCAATGTTTCAGGGAATTCGCTTGAGTTGTACCCGGCGTTTGACCAAGCGGGGGATTATCCGGGGGCTGCCGTTGGGGTCTATAACTGCCTGGCGGCAAATGTCTGCGGCAATACACTGACCAGCGGCGGGCACGGCTTCGTGTTTGAGGGCGGTTGCAGCAATGCGTTGATATTGAACAACAATTTCGCTGGTGCGACTTATCGTGGAATTGGCTATGGGCTGGGAGGCGGTTATTTGAACACCGCCCAAGTTTTCGGAAACATTTTGGGCCAAGGCGTCGGTTTCCATGTCCAACTCCCTTTCAGCAACAGCTTCGGCTGGTTCCTTGGAAAAAACACTTATGTCAACGCCACGAATGAGAGCGTTCCACCCTTCATGGACCCCGCCTCATCCGCCGTCCACATATCGAATTGACTCTATGAGAACATCCAACTATTCAAAAGTTTGGGGATCGCGGCCGTCCCGCCTTCTGCCTTTGACCTCTGGCCAAAAACTTCCACCGGGATCGCGGTCGGTCCTGTGTTTTGTATTAACCGCCTTCATGACCTGCTGCGCCAGCGCCCAAATCCAGCAAGCCTGGGTTGCCCGCTATAACAACGGCAGCGGCAACAGCACTAACCAAGCCGTCAAAATCGCTTTGGACTCAGCGGGGAACATTTACGTCACCGGATTCTCCCAAAACGGCAATTCAAACCTCGGCTACGTGACGATCAAATACGCCCCGAGCGGCAATCAACTTTGGGCAAGCCGGTACGATTCAACAAATTATCCATCGGCCACTCCAGCGGCGCTTGCGCTGGACAGCAGCAACGATGTGTTTGTCACGGGAAGCGCCCTGACCATAAAGTACGACCCGAATGGAAATCAAATTTGGACCGCACCTTATAGTGGAACATCCCTGGCTGCAGATGCGGATGGGAACAGCTATGTGACTGGTTTCTCGACGAGCTTTGATACAATCAAGTTGGGCGCGGCTGGAAGCAACCTGTGGCAGACATCGTACGTTGATGTCGGGCCAACGATATCGCAGGTTGTTCTGCTCGATGACAGTAACAACGTGTACGTGGCTGGCAGCGATACATACTACTGTTTTCCAGGAAACTGTTATGCACAGTTGCTTATAGTGAAGTATGATTCGAATGGCAATCAACTCTGGACATCAACCAATAATGAAGATGACGCTTCGATTTCTACTGTACATGTCCAAGGCGCCGCGCTCGACAGCGTGGGGAATTTCAATCTTCTTGTGGATTTTGGTTTGTATATTAACTTCGTAACGCTTAAATATAATGCCTCCGGGAGCCTGTTATGGACTGCTTTCGATCCCGGTCCTGACACTGCTGCCGATGTGCCACACGGTCTGGTACTGGACAAATTGGGGAATGTCATTGCGACTGGCCAATCCGTTTACATCGCCCCAAGTTACGCCTACGCAACGTTTCAATATGGAACCTACAAGGCGGCTGCGAACGGGGCGTGGATTTGGACAAACACCTTTCCAACGGTTCCTATACAGCCAAGCGTAGCCAATGCAATAGCAGTGGATGGTGCCAACAACTCTTATGTCACCGGCTACTCTCCTGGCGCCAACTCCAGCAACGACATTGCCACGATTAAGTATGATCAGAACGGCAATCAAATCTGGCTGCAACGCTACAACGGGCCGGGCAACGGCAATGACGCGGGCAATGCCATCGCGGTTGATAACAACGGCAACGTCTATGTCACCGGGTATGAAACCACGGCTGCGGGCGGGACGGAGATAGTCACCATCAAGTATTCGCCCCTCACCCTGCAACGGCGGGCGGACGGCACGGTGCTGCTGGAGGCGCAAGGCTCGCCGGGCGAGAGCTTTGAAATCCAAGCCAGCGCAGACCTTCTCTACTGGCTGGACCTGGGCAGCGTTGTGGCGGACACCAACGGCCTGATGCAATTCGACGACACTAACGCCCCCAATTACAGCGCCCGCTTCTACGTCACCTCCCCGCAATGAAGGCCAAATGGGCGGTTGAAAGGGCTTCGCCTTCTTAAATTGGAGCTTGAGTTTCATAGTCGGACGGCGGTACGAGTTTAAGGTTCCAATTTTAATCGTTTGTCGGGAGGAATTGGATGCACCGAAAACGGTGCATCCGCTTGACGGCAGCGGACGTTCTTTCTTGGAAGATGCCGGCTTGCAACCCGCCAACTGGTCTGTTATGAATGAATCCGCGCAACCTGATTTTGTGCGGGTGTTTTCGACTTTGCACGAGAGGCTGCCACGTAATCGTTTATTTTCGAAAAAGCCGGTGAACGAACAGACAGCCAGGGATAAAGACGCCGAGTTGCTCCAGCGGATTGGGGCCATGGATCGCTCTGCATTCGCGGAATTTTACGACAAGTATTCCGCCCTGCTGTTTTCGATTGCTTGCAGAATTTTAAACGATGCCAGCGAGGCGGAAGATGTGTTGCAAGAGACTTTTATCCAAATCTGGGAGAAGGCCGGCGACTTCAACCCGAAACTTGGAAAGGCTTCCACTTGGGCGGGGATACTGGTCCGCAACAAGGCGATTGATCGCGTTCGCGCCTCGCAACGGCGGGCACGCATGGCCAACGAAGCTGGGGTGGAATACGCCGTCGCCGCGGAAGTCCAAGAGACTGCCAACGGAGTCGTTCACGGCCGCGAAAAGGCAAAGTTGATCCAATCGGCCCTGGTCAAACTGCCGTCGGAGCAGCGCCGGGCCATTGAAATGGCTTTTTTTTCCGGCCTGACGCAGAACGAGATTTCTGAACAATTAAAGGAGCCTCTCGGCACCATCAAAGCGCGCATTCGCCGCGGCATGCTCAGCCTGCGCGACCGACTGGAGGATCTTCTATGATTGACGAACGCATGGAAGAGCAAGCGGCGCTGTATGCGCTGGACGCGTTGAGTGGCGTGGAAGCGCTCGAATTCAAAAAGGCGATGGAGGCCGACCCTGAATTGCAGGAATTTGTCGCCCGGCTAAGCACAGTCACAAGCGCGCTGGCGGGCGCGGTGCCTTTGGTTGAGCCTCCGCCACAACTGCGGGCAAAAGTTCTTGCCCAGGTGACGCCGCAACAAAAAATGGTCCTGCCGCCGGAGCGTAAATTCCGGGCCGCCTTCTGGCTGCCGTGGTCACTTGCAACCTGCCTGGGGGTTCTCTGCGTGATGCTGCTTTCGCAGGACAGCCAGTTGCGCAAAACCGTCGGCGATCAGGCACAACAGATCGGGGCGCTGAACCAACTTGCGCAATCGCTGGAATTGTCCACGAACAATCTGCGGCAAACGGTGTTGGCATTGCAGGAGACGAACCGGCTGGCGAATTTGCGCGTGGCCATGCTCAATTCCCTGGTAGCCGATGCGCCCAAAACCGTAGCCGTCACGCTTTGGGACAATCAACGCCAGGATGGCGTTTTTGTGGCCCAAAACCTCAAGACCCTGCCAACCGACAAGGACTATGAACTTTGGGTGATAGACGAAACTCAGACGCCAGTGGCGGCGGGGGTATTTCATGTTGAAGCTAGTGGCAGCATTCGAATGGAATTCAAACCCAGCCGATTAATCAAGACCGCCGGCCAATTTGCCGTCACTGAAGAAATCAAAGGCGGCGTTGCCTCGCCAACGATCAAGAACATGGTCCTGGCGAGTAGTGGAACCCCTTAACGCGCCGACATTTTATTGGGTGGACCAGCCATCGCAACTGGCAAGGACCAACGCGACATGTTCCGATTCTTCCGTCCGACTATACTGTGCTGCCAGACTTTGCAGGCCAAGCCGGACAGGGGATTGCGCGATGGTGGTCCGCCGCACCCCTCATAAATCAAAAACGGATGGGTGGCGAGAAAAGGCCCCCTCTTAGCCGCATCCATGCAGTCGAAGAACACGACAGGAAGACTTTGAGACAGGATTAACAGGATGAAGCACAGCGCACGGAGATCTCCTCAAACTGTAAGGGATTATTGCTGATGGCACATCCTCTTTTCCATCCTGTAAATCCTGTTAATCCTGTCAAAATTCAGTTCTTTAACTGCATCGTTCCGGCTTAGTCTGGCCAGACGCGCTGGATAAACCAAAATCCGCCAGCCAGAACGACCAGGGCAGAGCAAACTGGAGCCCAGCGCACGGCGAATTGCGGCTTATCCTTGACACTCCAAATCACCGGCAGGATCAGCAAGGCGACGAGCATTTGGCCTATTTCGACGCCGGAATTGAAGGCGACCAGCGGGATGGCGACGGCACTGCCATTCGAGCCAACCCCCATTTCTCGCAAAGCGCTGGCGAAGCCGAATCCATGCACAAGGCCAAACCCGAACGTCAGCCAGACGCGATGATTGACGGCTTGGCCGCGAAACAAGTTTTCGATCCCAACATAGACAATGGTCGCGGCGATGAAGGGTTCGATGATGCGGCTGGGAATCTCCACCCAACCGAGAGTAGCCAAGGCCAGGCTGATGGAATGGGCGATCGTAAACGCGGTGATGATCTTGATGATGGAGGATATTTGTTTGCAGCCGATCAAGAGAGCAAAAAGGAACAAGAGATGATCGTAACCAGTCAAAATGTGCTTGATGCCCATGACAAGAAATTCGGAGAACGGGTGGGAAGGGGGCCTTGCGACCGTCGTGAGAGCGGGCTGCAAAGGAACGGCAACGATTTCATCAGCGCCACCTAACAGCTTTTCGGCGAGAGTGGCGCCAGCGGCATTGACCAGCGCGAAATATTGGCGGTGCCCGAACGCAAGATGATCAAGCAAGGCGGAGCGGGCGCGCAAGCGCGTGGCCGTGGCGGCGGGAAATGTCAGTTGGAATTCGACATCCTTGTTCTGGAGGAAATGAACACTTACCGCAGTCGGTGCGACAGGGTGGTCGTCAAACCAAATTTCCAGGCTTTGACGCGCGATGGCTTCGAGTTGTTTCAGTCTCGCCCCGCCTTGTGGCGCGTTCTGGCCGCAGAGGGCCTCCATGTCCGCCGGCGCGAAAGTGAGAATGGCTTGCAGGGCGTTGTTTTGGAGGCTCAGTTTTGCGGAGCTTAAACCCGGGTCGTGCGCCACTGCCGAAACGGCCAGAAGCAGGCAGACGCAAACGGCAAAAACGGATTTCATGCCTGGGTTTGAATGACGGCTGACAAGGCGTGTCAAGAAGGCTGGAACCGGCGACTCTGAGCCGCCGGTTCCGCCTGAACCACGCATACTTAATTGTGTGTATTATTGCGCCCGTTGTGCGGGGTTGATTCATAAGGAAAGACGAGGTTGTAATAAACGTCGTTGGTAAGCACCCCGTCGCTGGCCGTCGGTTCGGTGTAAAGGCCGAACATCGGGCCTGCGAGGTTGGTGGAATCGAGAAGGGCCTTCAAGGCAATGTCCACGACGTTGTCGCCGTAGCGCCGTCCGTTAGGCCATCCGCCGGAAAGAGTGCCTCCGGTTGCAGCGCTGACTAGAACGTCGCCCCCAAAGACTCCGAGCGAGCTGTAGCCGGGATCGTTGGTTCCGCCTCCCTGGAGACGGGCGGGGCCTGTCGAGAGATCAACCTTGATCAGGTCAGGGATGTAGATGGAGGCAATATCGGTGCGGTTGGTTTCGATATTCGGATTGTTGACGCCGCCGTTGTAGATAGCGTTGAAGAGGGCGCAAGGCTCCGGGTTGAGCGCGTATTTGGCAAAGAGGACGCTGTCCACCGTGGGGCTGGTGCGGCTGTAGAGGTCTTCATCCGCCACGGCCACGAGCACTTCGTTGAAGAGAGGGTTGCCTTGGCGCGCCACTTGGACCCAATTTCCGCTGAGAATGTTGGCGGACTGCTTGGGGCCAGCCTCGAAGGGATCCTCGCCATGAGCTTGCAGGTTGGTGAGTTGCTTTTCGGTGTACGGAGGGATGGGACGCAAAGCGCTGATGGCGCGACGGCTGGTGGTGGCGTAAACGCCGACGGTTTGCATGTCGCCGCCGATCTCGGAGAAAGGAACACGCAACACCATGGCGTGAATGTTAAAACCCTTTTGCGAGTCGTGCGCGGTGGCGGGTGGGCGGAGCTGCAAGAGGTCAAAGACGGCGAGCACGTCGGCGTAAAAACCATCGTCACGCTGGCCGGCGAAGACCTGGTAGATGCTGGAGCCGTTGGTCAAAAGGTGAATGGCCTCGGTGGTGTAAGGATCGAGGCTGGCGGAATTGGTGACGCCCTCTTGGGCCGGGTTGTCGCCGCTGTCGCCCTGGTTGTAGAATGGAGTGGCGTCGCCCTCGTTATTGGGAGGGACGGTGAGGCCGGAGCCGAGGACGGTGCTCTTGCCGGTGCGATGATCAACCTTGGTAACGGTGTAGGTCTGGAGCAGGTTCTGGCTGGGATCGCCTATGTTGGTGATGACGCCCAAGTAGGAAGCCAGAATCGTGTCGGGGTCGCGATAAGTGGAAGTGAACTTGAATTGGTAACTGATGGTTTTTCGACCCGCCGCCAGGTCGCTTTGTTTTTCGCCGCGGGGCTTGTTGGTGGTGCAAATGTCGAGTTCGTAAAGAACATTGTCGTCGAACTTGTATTTGTTGGGTCCGATGCCGGGTTCCTCGAACGGATAAACACCCAGACCGAGGACAAGATAGTTGTTGGTGTCTGGAGATTCGCCCGCGGCCACAAACGCGTAAACGTCTGTGGTATTGGCGGCCGGATCAAGGGTGATAAGCGGGGCGTCCATGTGACTGGATGCCACGGTGGTTAAAGGCAGCAAGGCGGAGGCCGCCAAGGCTGTCGTGATGGAAAGGAGCTGACGTGTCATAATGTTGTCTGCTTTCTATGGACTTAGTTGTGGTTAAGATTGCTTTGGTAGTCTTGACTGTATGCTTCACCCGGCATGATGCGGCCGAGTTCTTCCCGTTCGGATGGATAGAGCATTTGCCGGGATTTCCAGGCTAGGCGCGAGTATCGGGCGGCCTCAACTTTGTCTCCTGCGGCGGCGGCAATGACCGCGCTGTGAAAGAAGAGGCGCGCGTCCTGCGTGCCTTCGGCGAGCGCTTTCGTCATTTCGGCGCGCGCCTCCGGCAGGCGGCCACTGGCTTTAAGCGACCAAGCCACCGCGTCGTGTGTAAAGACATCCATGCGCGCGTCCAACTCCGTTCGGGCAAGTTTAAGGGCCAATTCTGGCTGCTGCCCCCGGGTGGAAAGAAAGAGTGAAAAGGAACGCGGGTCTTCAGCAGCGCCACGTTGCTGGAGTTCCTTTTCGACGGCCTCCGCCGCCGAAAACCGGCCTGAGAGGCGCAAGGCGTCTGCCAAAACCCATTGCGCTTCCGGCAGATGATTCAAGTTAGCAGCTTTTCCAAGCGATTCGACGGCAGCGTTGGTTTCGCCACCGGCAAGTTGAATGCGTCCCAGGGCCAGCCAGGCGGGCGCGCTGTTGGTTTGCATTTGCAATGCGATGGAGGCGGAGTGTTTGGCGGTGCGAAAATCACCGGACTGTAATTGCAGCAAAGCCAGGCGGGAGTATGTCCAGGCAGTAGGCTCGGCGTTGGCAGGACTACCCGCCTGGGAAGCCAGGGCCATCGCTTCCACCGCTCCGGACAGATCCCCTGTTATCCAGCGAATTTGTGCGATCCGGCTGTAAGCCTGCAAATCAGGCCGCAGGTCAACCATTCTCTGATAAGCGGCCACTGCCTCCGGAACCTTTCCCTGATCGTACTCCACATCACCCAACAAGCCGAAGTCGAAAGCCAACTCACGCTTTTTTGTCAAATCCAAGGCCAACGTCTCGGCCTCTTTGAAGTGATGCAGACTATGAAGGACGTGGCCTCTCAAGAGCAACGCATCCAGGGAATTGCTATTGGCGGATTCGAGGCAAAGGGCGCAGGCTTCGGCCAATTTATAGAAGCCAGGATCGTTGCTCACCCGCGCCTTTTCCACGAAAAGCCAGCCCAATCGCTCGATCTGCGCTGCCGAGCCAGGGCCGGACTTCACCCGGGCTTGGGTCTGGGCAATTTGCGCGTCCACGGCGTCCTTCTCGGAGCCGCCCGGGTCCAACATGATAATCTTGCACGCTTCGCAGGAGAAGTCAGGGGACGCGAGCCGCGGAGACAAAGCAACAGTGGCGCTGACGGCTGGGGCAGCCAGAGCCAATGTTGGCGCCAATAAGCTGGGAAAAAGAATCTGCCAAAATGAATTTGTGTAACGCATTTCAATACTTCCTACGCTTGCCACAAAACTTTGGATGCATCCGCAGATGGCTTTTGTCGCCTTAGAATTGGGCGGTCAAGCCGATCCGCACCTGAAACGGTTCGACGGGGTGGAAAACATCTGTGAATGCCGGCTTGGCTGTGGGCGTTATGCGCGAAGTGTAGGCGTAGTCAATGTCGTGGTCGCGGCTGTCAAGCAAGTTCAAAAATTCGGCAAAAAAACGCCACGTCTTGTTGATTTGATAGCCGGCTTGCGCATTGAGCAACATCATTGCGTCCGAGCGATAAATTCCATCCGAGGTCAAATCGCGCGGTCCGAAGTAGCGCAGCCGGAGGCTGGCCGAGAACCCGTTCAAATCATGCAGCGTGACGCCGGACGAAATCACCGTCCCGACGGCTTCGGGCACGCGCGTGCCGCCAGGACCCAAGGTTGTGCTGCCAGGACTGATCGGCGCGGCATCGTCCGCGTCAGCCGAAGTAAATCGTGCGGTGGAGTCTGCGAGGTCAAAATCCAAAGCCAGATGTCTTATTGGCGTGTAGTAGTTCGCCCATTCGATGCCATAGCGGTTGCTCGGCTCTTTGGAGGCAACAGTGCTTCCCGTGTCACCATCCTGTTGTAGTTCGGAATCGCTGTAGAGATACCAAAGCGAGAGGGTGCTTTGCAGATCCGAGACGGCGAGAGTGCGCACGCCAATTTCCCCGCCTTTGGTTTGAACCAGGCCGTGAATTTTTGAGACGGCCGTTCCGGGATAGGGATTGTCCGCTGAGATCGGCTCCACCGTTTGCGTTGCGCCACGCCCGTCGTTGCTGTGAAAGCTGAATCCACCTTGGGCGTAGAACTCCGTTTTGGCCCACGGGCCGAAAACCAAACTCATCTTCGGGCTGGGTAGCAGCGTGGCAGAAGTGCCGGAGTTGGCCGTGTTGACCAGGCTGGTGACATCAAAGTAATCCAGGTCGCCGCGCAGAGCCAGGACCGAGCGGAATTTGTCCGTCCACTGCACTTTGTTTTCCGCATAAATGCCGACTTCGGTGTCCGTAAAATAATCCGCTTCCACGGTGGCTGGCAGAATGGTGCCGGTGGCGGCATCTAATTTATCCACGCGGACGCGATCTTCCGTTTGGTAAAGGCCGTTGTTGATCCAGTCATTGCGAACTTGCAGGCCGAACGAATTCTCCACGTCGCTGCCAAACCACTGGCTGAAAATCGTGTGCCGCGCGTCCAATCCGCCCACCCAGCGCCTGTCTTGCTGCTCGAATTGATCGCCGCGGTTGATGTCTGTGAGGTAGTAAGTAAAGTCGGAAAACAAATCGAGATCGTAATAAAACCCGTAAGCCATGATTTCAGTTTCGGAGTTCCCGTTAGCGCGATGCCATTCGGCCTGCAAGCTATAACGCTCCGAATTGCCTCCATCCGTCGGATTGAGCGTGCCGAAGTATCCGACCAACGGCACGGCATTTGCGGCGAGTTGATCGCTCGAATTCCATTGGCCATGATAGGCGCGCCCAGTGATGCTGAAGCCATTGGCCGCATTGCTTTGACTATAGGTCAGAAGGCCATTGAATTTGGAATAGTCATCAGGATGCACCCAAGGACCGTCGTCGTGCGACGCTTCGCCTCCGACAAGCAAATTACCCGGACCAACTTTTTGGGACAGGCCGAAGACGCCGCGTTCAAAACCAAACATACCGCCTTCCACCGTGAGAAAGTCCTGGGGCAACGTTTTGTAAAACTCCAGATGGGCCGCTCCGGCTGACCCATAGTTGCCGACGTCCGCGTAATAAGGACCCTTCTCGTAATCGAGCTTCTGCACGAATTCCGGGATGACGGTGTTCATGTCCGAATAACCCTCGCCATGCGCGTGCGAAGGCAGGTTCAACGGCATTCCATCCAGGTAGGTTGCAAAATCCGTTCCGTGATCCAGATTGAAGCCGCGCAAAAAATACTGGTTGGCCTTCCCGCCGCCGGCGTGCTGGGTGATAATCATTCCCGGAACAGTTTCCATGATTTCCCCGTCGCGCAGAATCGGACGATCCGCTATCTCCTGGGCGCCCACGGTCCCCTGCGTGGCCGACGACGCAATGCCGATCATGCTATCCTGCCGGCCTTCGACCACCACGGCGGGAAGTTGGATGGCATTGGTCTCGCCCGGCGCCGGGTTTGAGCCGGACCCATTGCTGTTCTGAGCCAGGGCCGGTCCGCTCATGAGAACAACCGTTGCGAACGCAACCAATCGGCCCACCACAAGCCCCGTTGCATGCAACAAAAGCGTCGCCAGAACAAATCCAAGACCGAACATGAGGATGTTGGCCGAACAGGGCATCTCCGCCCCGTGCGCGAACCCGTGGAAGAAAGCAAAGAATCCAACAAGACATACGCTCGCGCTCAACCTCAGACGCGTTCTTTGCGCCACCAGCGCCGCAAAAACAGCAACCGACAGCAAAATGGCCCATTCAACACCGGGCAGCGAAACGCCAGTGACGCCGGCAATTCCGCCCACTGCCATCACCCCGACGAACGTCAGCGGTATCAGCCAGACCGCGCGCCCGCGTTGCTGGGCCGCCCACCATCCGACGGCGACCATGACCAGCAGGTGGTCCCAGCCATGAAGCGGATGATTGAATCCATCATGCCACCCATTCATGGACGTGCCCGCCGAGTGTGCGTTCGCCAAGCTGGGAAATAAAATCGCCAGCCCGAGGATGGTCTTTATGATTCGCATAATTAACACAACCGATACGTCATAGAAGGTGTTTTGGATGCGCGCAACAAAAAGCCGCCCGGTTTAACAATCGAGGACCCATTCCGACGGCTAGAACTCCCTGATCTGGGTGATTTTGGCCACCGGCAAGCGGGCGAGCAAATCCTGCAAGTACTCAAAGGGGTTGCCCCATGCCGCCGGGAAGCTGCCCAGCAAGGTGATAATTCCAGTTAATTCCGGGTCATTCAGCGACGCGGCGTGTCAAACGCGTTTGCCAGCACTTTGCGTTGGGCGCTGGTGAAGGGCAGCTTTTTTATTTCCGCCGGTGTTTTCCACGCGGCCCCGGCTCGGGCCTCGGCGGATGCCGGCCCAGCGGGCAGTTCGGCACGGTAGGCTTACGGGGGACGCGTGCTCGGTGTCACCCAGCCCTCATGCCAGTAGAGAGTCCACAGTTGCTCCAGTTTGACCGATGCGACATGTCCATCAACAAATCCAGCGTCGATGGCGCCAGCCAATGACGCACCGGCCGGAACAACTCTTGGCGCTGCTCCAGCGGCCTTGTATCCATGCCGCGCTATGGTCAGGCGGTCCATGCCGCCTGATGTGTCGGACCCGCTGTACAAGTCTGTCGAAGGCGCATCCGTTTCACTAGGGGCACAATCCACCCAAATTGAGTCCGCGAAGTAGGGCGTTAGAGACGGGTGCGATACATTGGACTCTTTCTGATAAACCTCGTTCTCAGGCATCCCAAAGACCTCATAAGCATCGCCGTAACACCAGGCATTGATCGCGTAGCCTCCGACATACGACACGGCGCCCGAATTCCAGAGCCAGGGGTAATCGGCTGTGCCAGCCGCGCCCGCCAGAGGCGGGGCCTCATCCTGTGGCGTCTTCCATGCGCTTATTGGGCTTGGTGCGGGGGCCGCCGGACAACACCGCACACCTTGAAATGCGCTGTAATTTGACTGGAGCCTGGCGATCCACAAAGTGTCATTCATATTATCCAAAGGGTCGTTGTAGGTGATCAATGCGCCTTTGGCATCGTCCACGTACATCTTCATGCTGAGGAGCATCTGCTTGCAGTTGTTGAGGCAATTAAGGTCCACGGCGTTGCGCTTGGCGCTGGCCAAGCCGGGCAGCAAGAGCGCGGCCAAAATGGCGATAATGGCAATCACCACCAGGAGTTCGATCAAGGTGAAGGCCTTCTTCAGCCCTTTCCCGTGCGCCGGGTGCGATTGATGGAATGACACTTTCATGCTCCATTACTTACCTACTCCTTTCCGGCTTTGCCGTCAAAGCCTCACTTGCGGCGGAAAACATCCGCTGGCCGTGCCAACCGGCGCCACGCAGGTCCGTTACCGATTTGCCTGCCTACACGCTCGGTTTGGAGGGTTTTGGGCCGTTTGGCATCCTTCACGGTGTCGAAGTAAGCCAAGTATTGGGCCGCGTATTCTCTGAATTTTGGCGTCAGCTTGAGAATCGGCAAGGCGTTTTCTTCCCGCTTGGTCATGAGCCGTCGCAATTCGGCCTGAGCCTGGGCCACGGTGGCTGCTGCCAAAGGGACGCGCCGCACCTGCTTGCGCCCGGTGCCGGGGTCTTCCACGGAGATCCTCGCATCAAACTTCCCCTTGCGCTGCCAGAGGCCGCGAATCGGCCTCTTGCGGCCATCCCGAGCTTTCTGGTATGTTCCAGCATGGTGACATCTGGATGGATGATGATCGTCCGCTGTTGGCCCGTTGTGTTGTGTTTCATTCGTTTGCACGCTGTAACAGTGGCACAAAGTCAAAGATTCATTTTTGTGTCAACGCAAGTTGTTGATTATTAGGGTTGCGCGAGTGGTGGAATGGCAGACACGCCAGACTTAGGATCTGGTCCCGCAAGGGGTGGAGGTTCGAGTCCTCTCTCGCGCACCAATTTTACGAGGGAAGCTGAGAATTCGAGTGCAGGCGACACAAACACGACGCAGGAAACGCCCGATTCCGAAACGGAGAACATGCGATTGACGTTTCTAATGACGCGCGCCGAAGACGATGATGCAACCCGCGCCAACGACCATGATCAACGAACCACAGAGCCTTCTGACGATGTTCGTCTCTTGAAAAAACTTGTAGCCCAGGAACACGCTCAGGATGGTTGACGTTTGAAATAAAGCCAGCGAATAGCCGACCTGCATTTTCCCGAAGGTCAACAGGGTGGATAACTGCATAAGGCCCGTTGTGACAGCCAGCCAGGCATAAGTTCGTTTGTGCCGGGCCAGCGTCACACACTCGCTTTTCGCCCGCCCTCTTAATATGACAGCCACCGCCACAGTCGCAATGGGCAGCCCGAGAATGCACCACATTAAAAATGTCGTCAGGGGCGAAGAGGCCAGAAGGGCTATTTTCAGAAACACAGCTTCGACAGCCGATAATATCAAAGCGGCAAACCGCCATTGAACCCCTCTCTTTGCGAAGAATTGGGCAAAGGCGCTCTTGCGGGGCTGGTCCACAGGCTTGTCCGCGATAAAGAAACTCCCGGCTAATATCAATGCGACTCCCAAAAATCCCATCGCCGTGGGGATCTCGTGCAGGAGAAAAATTCCCAACACGAGACTGATGACCGATTTGTAAGCGTTGATCGGGCCGACGATTGAAAGATCAGTGCTCTTGAGCGCCAGCACCAGGAACATGTTTCCCGCCACCGCCAGCAAGGCGCAAATAATGATATTGCTCCAAAAGGCCTGAGACACGCGCAATGGCAGAAGGCAAAGCAAGCATGGCAACGCCGCCAGGCTCAGCAGGGCGTGCGTCACGCAGATGATAAAGAGCGGGTCGGCAGAATGGTGGGTTAGTTTTTTCTGAAAAACATTGGATACCGGGTTGGCAATTATTCTTGTTAAAACATATAAGCACGTCAGCACGCGGCATCTTAGCCGGTTTCCGGCCTTTCCGACAATGCTCCATTATAGGAAAGTGGGGAGACGGGTTGACATCCGGCGGAGCGCCCGTGAAAATCGGCCCGCCAAGCATGACTTTCCTGCCCATCGTCGAACGAGAACTGCGTGTGGCGGCCCGCCGGCGCGGCACTTATGGGATGCGCGTGAAAATCGCGGGCGCGGCGACGCTGGCCTTTGCCGCCTGTTTCGTCGCCAGCCAAATAGCGCCCTCGGTTCACTTTGGGAAAACTCTCTTCACGGGATTGTCCTGGCTGTGCATGATTTATTGCCTGGCCGCCGGCAGGCTGATGACGGCGGATTGCCTGAGCCGCGAGAAACGGGAGGGAACCTTGGGCCTGCTCTTCCTGACCGATTTGAAGGGATACGACGTGGTGCTGGGCAAGCTGGCCGCCACCTCGCTGGACGGGTTCTACGGGTTGCTGGCGGTGTTCCCATTGCTGGCCATTCCGCTGCTGTCAGGCGGGATGACCAACGGGGAGCTTTGGCGCATGGTGGTGGTCCTGATCAACACCTTCCTGTTTTCCCTGGCCATCGGCCTCTTCGTCTCCGCCTTGTGCCGCGACGAGCAGAACGTGATGGCGGCGAACTTCGGCCTGTTTTTATTGCTGGCCGCCGTGCCGCCGGCGTTGGGCGGCATGCTCATGATGGCGCCGGTGCGGCCGCCCCCATTGATTCATGGTTTTTTCTATTCCTGCCCGGTTTATTCCTTTTTGCAGAGCGCGGATGCGGAATATAAAAAGTGGCCCGGCCATTTCTGGAGCTCGATTGACATTACCTTCTGCTTGACATTGTGGCTGGTGCTGCTGGCTTGCCGGATGGGGCCCCGCTCGTGGCAGGACAAGCCCGTGTCGCCGCGCTCGCTCAACCGGAAGCGCGGAGGGCGCAGGCGTCGGTGGCGCGAGGGCAGGTTGGAAAAAGCCAACGCCTTCCGCCGGAGGCTGCTGGACATCAACGCCTATTTCTGGCTCGCGGCAAGGCCGTATCTCAAAGTCTCCTACGTTTGGACGTGCCTGGTCTGCTTGGGGTTTTGGTGGGTGTTCACCACCCTGATGGTCGGCCGCACCGATGAAGCGGTTAATTATGGAATGGCCTTTTTGCTCAACGGCATGCTTAAATTGTGGATCACCACGGAGGCCGGTCACCAGTTGGCCGCGGACAAGAAGTCGGGCGCTTTCGAGTTGTTGCTCTCCACTCCGTTGACGGCGGCGGAAATGGTGCGCGGGCAATGGCAGGCCTTGCGCCGGCAATTCCTCATGCCGGTGGTCGCGGCCGTCATCCTTGAATTGCTCCTGGTGGATTCCGTCCGCTACATCCGGGCGCAGGAACAGGCCCAGGCTTGGTGGATCTGGCTGGCTGGAATTCTCATGTTTCTGGCCGACATGCTTACGTTAAGCTGGGTCGCCATTTCGGCGGCGTTAACGGAAAAAAACCATGACCGCGCCACGCTCAAAACCGCCGCCTTCGTCCTGGCGCTGCCTTGGCTCCTCTTTGGTGCGGTGCAACCGGCGACTTATTTGTGGATCATGCTCATCTCCCGCAAAAGCTGGGAGCCTGGCTGGCCTTATTACCTGTGCTGGTGGTTCGGGTTGGGGATTTCCCTGGACCTATTATTGCTGTTGACAGCTAGGCGGCGCGTGCGGACAAGCTTTCACCAACTCGCGTTGGAGCCTCTCGCGCCAAAATCGCGTCTTGCCTGGCTGCGGGGTTGGCGGATGGGGAGTCCGGAACGGAAGACCCCGTTGCGCGCGAAACTCCGCCGCCTGGCTATCGCCGGCCTCGTGTTGCTGACGGCTGGGGCGGGCGCGGTTCTATGCGCCATCCGCGCTTTGCGCGTCAAACTTCCCGATCCAGTGGTTGTTTCAATCAGACGAACCAACCAACCGGTGCGGGTCTTTGCCGGGCAAGGTGGCTTTCTCTTCATCCTGCCCGACGGCACGCTCTGGCGCTGGGTCCACCCTTTGGGGCAAAAGTACACTATTTCTCAACCGCAGCAGGTCGGAACCAATCGCGATTGGGTGCAGGCGTCGTTGATGTATCCCAGCGCCGCTGGCCTGCGCTCGGATGGAACTTTATGGGCTTGGGCAGTTCAGGACGAGGAGCCAAGCCAGGTCGGTTCCGATCACGACTGGATGGAGGCGCGCGCCAGCGCGAATCTCGTGCTCGCCCGGAAACGGGATGGCACGTTATGGGCGAGAGGTCTCAATGCATACTTTGGCAACGGCCCCAGCACGCAGATGACTCCTAGGTCGGTCATCCACGGTATGGTGCAGGTGGGGACCAATCACGATTGGAAAGCCGTCAGCATCGGCGCCAATGCCAGTGTGCTGGCTTTGCGCGCTGATGGAACTCTCTGGACCTGGGGTGACCTCAATTTTTTCGCAAACGGGGTATGGTCTCGCGCCAACAATCCGTTCCCGATTCAAGTTTGCCGTGAAAGCAATTGGGTGGGACTGGGCGACGGAGTTTGGAGCAGCGCGCGCAATCAGGCGGGCGAGTGGTGGAGCTTTGTTCCCTTCGCTGGTCTTCCGGGCGCGGATGTGCCCGTCTCGGCGTTAGGCCAGTTGACCTCTTCCAACTCTACGATGGTTGCCTTTGGCCCTTTCTTCAGCACCAATTGGAGCTGGGGCAAGTATGAAATTCACCCAGGCGGGAAGATGTGGGCCAGTCCTTTTTCGTGGCCGCTGACCCCACCTCTGCCCACCCCGGTTCGCTTCGGCCAGCGGTCCGACTGGATTTCTCTGTGGGGCGGCGCCGGGACGCTCGTCGGATTGACCTCGGACAAAACGTTATGGACCTGGGGAATTGATTATGGACAGGAAAGGCACTTCGACTTCGGCGAAAGAGTTGGCTTGGTCAGGGCCGCGATCTCCAACGCATTCGGGGCCACTACTCGGCAAGGCTTGTATGACGAATGGGGTGGATACCAACCACAAAAAGAGCCAAGACCTTTGCTGCGGCTGGTTGAGACGAACTCAGCCGAGGGGAATTCTGATATAAAATAAATTTAACCGAAAGATTTGACCTTGGCCGGGCTTTCACGTATAAAACAAGGCTTGATGGTATGAACTTTCGTTCCTCCAAATCGGTTGCGGCTTTGGCTCTGTTGATCGCCAGTGGCGGTGGCGCTCTGTTCGCTCCCGCAGCCCGCGCCGGCGAGCGCCTCGAATTTTCCACTCCAGCCATGCCTTTGGCCGTCCCGAAGCCGGATGTGGAAACCAAGGATACCAAGAAAATGACCGGTTCCGCAAACGTGGACCCCGGATTGTATTCCGGGGTGGAAGCGGGTTTGCCGGAGGAAATTATTGTCATCAAGTCAAAGTCCAGGAACAAATACGACTGGGATTCAGAATCACGCCTGACCGACCCGCTTCTGGGCATGGACACGCTGTTGGGCAAGGAAGAAGACCAGCGCGATGACGACGATTGGTTGAATGGGCGGCCTGAATCTGGCCGCGCGACCAACGGCAGCAATTTGAAAATGCCGCGCGGATGGGATGCAAGAGCTTCCGACGGTTCGAACCGGCGAACCAACGATTCCAATCTTCATGGCCGGCAGAATACCTGGATTTTCGGCTCAAAGATTGGATTAGACGCAGAAACTTCGCGATCCGGCAACCGTGATGGGCAGGATGACAAACGTGATGGGCTAAACGGCGACCGTGAAAGGAAGGATGACGACCGTGTTGGGCTTAACGACGACCGCGATGGGCGGGATGACGATCGTGACGCGAAGGCCGGCGCCTATGATGGACGATACGGCACGCATGATGGGCGGTCTGGCACCCAGATTACATGGGACGGCGACCTTAAAGGACAAGATGCTTCCAAGGAAAAGAATGGTTTGTTTTCGTCCGTGAAATTCGGTCGTGATTCGTCGGGCACGGACCGGTTCAACGCCGCCCGGTTCACGCCCTTCATGGGCGAATCCGGAGACTTCGCTGGCAGCGCGCATGAGCCACAGATGATCATGCCGGGCCAGGCGCCGGCCTCCGCCCACATGACGGACCTGCCTTCCGCCTTTCCTCGTGATGATTGGAACTACACGCCCTTTGGCGACAGCCAGAGCAGCCAGAGCAGCGAGCCATTCGGCGGCCTGGCTGGCGAAAGCCAGGGGCTGCGTGCGTGGGATCAGCCTCCCTCCAGCCAATCACCGACGAGAAGCAATTTCAGCCCAGGCCAAAACAGCCCGACTCGGATGGAGGCTCCGAGCCGGCCCGTCATCCTCCCGTTCCCAAAAAGACCCGGAGACCCGTTTTAGCCAGCCCAGGCCAAGGGCGCAAATCCGTTTTTGTGACGGGTTTGTGGGATGGTTTGTGACGGCATTTGTGACGGGTTAAGTGCTTGATTATCAAGATTTGTGACGGTGTGACGGGTAAAACGGGGGGGGAAGGTATAGGTAGGGGTCATAACCAGATTTGCGCCCCCAGGCCAAATAGGACAAGAATACTATTTGTGTTTTGCGGATTTTTTGCTTTAATGACAGGCACCGAAATATAAAGCGGGCATCCTGCGGGATCGAAGAATTCCGATGTTCGGCGATAAAGAGTATGAAAATGGACCTTACAATGGTAAAACGTTCGACGACAACGAAAAGAGTCAAGACGAGTAAAATCTCGCCCATTCCTCTTGCCAAAGGCCAGCTTTGGAAGATGGACGACAAGCACATCGAAATCATGGAAGTGGGAAAAACGCTCACCCACTACCGCCTTTTCCAGAGCCAAAAGCGGGTTCCGATCAGCCTGGGTGGCATCGCCGCGGTCCAGGCCTATCTCAAAACAAACGGCGCCAGATTGATCAGGAAGGCGCCGGTCGCCAAAGCCGCCTGATTTCCCTCCCGCCTGTTCCGCGACATTGTCAACGAACTCTTGGCCTCCAACAGGATCACCGAAGCAACCATCGCTTCCCGGAGCGATGGCAGATAGAATCTGCGGCGTATGATTATGAAAACGTCCATCATCCGAGGCCTCGCTCTTCTCCACCTGTTATTGCTTGGCGCTCCGGCCGCGCGCGCGGCGCAACCTCTCCACGCCCTCCTGATCACCGGCGGCTGCTGCCACGATTATGACCGGCAGAAAAAGATCCTGACGGAAGGCATCAGCGCGCGCGCCAACGTCACCTGGGACATCCTTTACGAGGGCGGCAGCGTCACCAGCGGCGGGACGCGCAACCATCGCATGAGCATCTACGAAAAGCCCGACTGGTCCAAAGGATTCGACGTGGTCGTGCATAACGAGTGTTTCGGCGACGTGAGCAACGTGGATTTCGTCAATCATATTGCCAAGGGGCACTGGGACGGAATCCCGGCGGTGGTGATTCATTGCGCCATCCACAGCTATCGCCACGCGAATACCGATGAATGGCGCAAATTGCTGGGCGTCAGTTCCTACAACCACGAAGACGCGCGGGCCTTCGAAGTCATCAACCTCATGCCCGATCATCCCGTTATGAAGGGATTCCCCGCCACCTGGCAGGACCCTGAAAAGGATGAATTGTACCGCATCGTGAAATTGTGGCCGGATTGCGTCCCGCTGGCCAAGGGCATCGGCGTCACCAACACGCCCAACGTGTGTGTCTGGGTCAACACCTACGGCAAGGCGCGCGTCTTTGGCACCACGCTGGGCCACGGAGATCAAACGATGGGCAGCGACACCTACCTGGACCTGGTCACGCGCGGGTTGTTGTGGGCCTGCGGCAAATTGGACGACAACGGCGCGCCCATGACGGGTTACGGAAAAGAAACCGCCCCTGCGAAATGACGGAGTTGGTCCTTCCAAAGGCAAAATCGTTTATCGTGGGAATCACGTCATGGTACGCCGTCCGGGGCCTGGCCGGATGCGCCGTCGGGCTGGTCAAGGCACTCGGAGGAGGCTGGCAATAAGGCCTGCGTTACCATAAGGCCAAATGGAAGGAAGAATTAAACTTGCTTTGATCGGCGCCGGTATGTTCGGCGGCGATGTCCATTTGCGCGCTTACGCGGATTTGCAGCGTTCCGGCCTCGCGCCGCAATTGGGCCGCATCGGCCTGGACCAGTGGGGACGCGATTTGGCGCCGATCTCCTTCGAACTGGCAGCGGTGGCGTCCCGGTCAGAATCTTCCGCCAAGCGCGCCTGTGACGCCTTCCAACAATGGACCGGCCATCGGCCAAATCCCTATTTCGGCGCGGAACCGTGGATGGATGTATTGCGCGATGTGCCGGAATTGGATGTCGTGGCGGTGGCGACGCCTGACCATCTGCATACGCCGGTCATCCTGGCGGCGTTGCGGCATGGCGCTCACGTGATTACCGAGAAGCCGATGTGCCTCTCCATCCACGAGGCGGACCAGATTGTGGAGCTGGCAAAGGCAAAGGATCTCATTGTCTCGGTTGACATGCACAAACGATACGATCCGGACCATGTGAGGATTCGGGATGAGATCAAGAATCGCATCGGGGATCCTTTGTATGGCGTGGCCTATCTGGAGGAGCCGCTGGAGGTTTCGACGAGCACCTTCAAGTGGGCGGCGCAGAGCGATCCGTTCAGCTACGTCGGCCCGCATTGGGTTGATCTGATTTGGCATTATTACCGCAGCAAGCCGGTCTCGCTGACGGCTGTCGGCCAAAAGAAGCGGCTGGCCAGAGAGGGCATCCAGGCTTATGACGCGGTGCAGGTGCGGGTTGATTATGCCAACGGCATGAGCATCCACTTTCAAAATAATTGGATCACACCGCCGGATTTCGAGGGGCCGGTCAACCAGGGGCACGAACTCGTCGGCGCGGACGGGAAGGTGGAGAGTGACCAGCAATACCGCGGACTGCGCTTCTGGCACAAGGGCGGGGGCAGCCGCACCGTCAATACTCATTTCACCCGCGAAATCGCGCGTCCGGACGGCAGCAAGTCGTATGTCGGTTACGGGGTGGACAGCCTGACGGCGGGCTTGGCGGCGATTTGCCGGCGCAAGTTCTTCGGCGCTGGCCGCGACGAACTGGCCGCGCTTTATCCGACGGCCGAGGATGCGCGTCTGACGGTGGCCATCGTCCATGCGGCGGCGCTGGTGCGCGATCTGAACTTCAAATACACCCAGAGCGGCCTGGGCGCGCCCGTGACCGCGCGCTTCGGCCCGGATGGCATCACCATTATTGACCCCAACCGCGCCGGCGAAGGAGCGGAAAAAGTCTTCGCGCGCATTTACGAGAAAGCAGTTTGATCAAGCATGGGCCAGGAATTCGACATCGCTCCAAAGAACGTCCCGCGCGTCGAGACCCGGTACCGGCGCATCGTCAGCCCCTTGCCACACCCGGATTCGGTGCCGGTGTTGGAAAAGCTCCACCAGTGCGAACCGGCCTCAATGCGCGGCCAGCCGCCGCTGGTGTGGGATCGCGCGGAGGACATATTTGTCTTTGACAAATACGGCAACCGCTGGCTGGACTGGAGTTCTGGCGTGCTGGTGGCCAACGCCGGCCATGCCGCTGCAGAAATCCGCCAGGCCATCCTCGACCAGGTCAACCGCCCGCTGCTGCACAACTATGTCTTTCCGAGCGAAGAGCGGGCGCGGCTGGCGGAATACATTTTAAGCCTGGCGCCGGCGGGGTTGGACAAAGTATTCTTTTTGACAACAGGTTCCGAGGCGGTGGAATGCGCCATCAAGCTGGCCCGCGCGCGCGGCCTCAAAATCGGCGGGGCGCGCAAGATCGGCATCGTCGGCGCCGAGCGCGGTTTTCATGGCCGCACTTTGGGAGCGCAGCAGGCCGGCGGCATGCCGGCCCAGAAAGAATGGATCGTCAACCAGGACCCGGCCATCGTGCAGGCGCCGTTCCCGGACGGTTACTGGACCCAAAACACGAGCTTCGACTTGTTTCTGGAAACACTTCAGCGCAAGGGCCTGGCTCCGGCCAGCGTCGCCGGCGTCATCTTCGAAACTTACCAGGGCGCCGGGCCGGATTTCGCGCCCAAGGAGTACATCCAGCGCCTCGCCCAATGGTGCGAAAAGAACGACGTCGTTTTCATTCTTGACGAAGTTCAGTCCGGCTTCGGCCGCACGGGAAAATTCTGGGCCTTCGAGCATTACGGCGTGACGCCGGACGTGATTTGCTGCGGCAAGGGCATCAGCAGTTCTTTGCCGCTCTCGGCGGTGATCGGGCGGGCGGAGATCATGGACCAATTCCCGCCCGGTTCGATGACCAGCACGCACACCGGCAACCCGGTTTGCGCGGCGGCGGCGCTGGCCAGCTTGAAAAAGATTGTCCACGATGACCTGGCTGGCAATGCGGCACGCATGGGGGTCGTCCTAGAGGGCGGCCTGGCCGGGTTGCGCCAGCGGCACACCGGCGTGATCGGCCATTACTCGGCCCGCGGTTTGGTCGGCGGCCTGCAAATGGTCCGGCCCGGGACAAAGGAGCCGGACGCGGCCCTGGCGCACGACGTGGTTGAGCGTTGCTTTCACAAAGGGCTGCTGTTTTTCGCGCCGGTGGGCGCGTGGGGTCAGACGGTCAAGATCGCCCCGCCGCTGACCATCACCGAGGAACCCCTGCGCGAGGGATTGGCTGTGCTGGGCGATGTCATGGACGAAGTCTGCGCGGCCAGAAGGAAGAACCCATGATGAACATCTGGCTGCCGGTTTGCTGCGTTTGCTTCGCGGCCTTGATGGCCGAAGCCACAGCGGCGCAAGGAGCGGCTGGCGAGAGTGTCGTCCTGCTGCATGGATTGGGGCGGAGTCCTTTCAGCATGGAACGAATTCAATGGACACTCCAGGCGGCAGGATACCAAGTGGTCAATGTTTCCTATCCGTCGAGGCGATATTCAGTTGAACGGTTCAGCGAGGATTATCTTCCCGAAGTCATGGCGACGAAGGTTCCTGTTGGCGCGACAAAGGTTCATTTTGTGACACACTCGCTGGGCGGGATCGTGTTGCGCCAATATCTGGCCCATCACACCGTCACAAATCTCGGACGGGTGGTGATGCTGGCCCCGCCCAATCACGGGAGCAGGCTGGCCGATACGCTGAGAAAAGGTGCCATCGGCCGGTGGATTTTGGGTCCTGCCGGGTGCGAACTCGGCACCACGGGCAACGATTTGCCCCAGCGTCTTGGGCCGGTTGAGTTTCCCTTGGGTGTCATCGCGGGTGATGTATCGCTGAATCCGTTTTTCTCCCGTATTCTGGAAGCTCCCAACGATGGCAAAGTGACCGTGGAAAGCACAAAAATTGCCGGGATGAGCGACTTCGTGGTAGTCCACTCCAGTCACACTTGGATGATGTGGCGTGCCCAAACGTTGCGCTGCATCCTGGCCTTCCTGCGGGAGGGTGATTTTGGGAAGAACCGGTAAGGAGTCCCTCCCTCAATTCATTCTCCTTTTTGAGAACATGGCCCGCCAAGGCGCGCGCCGGCTGGTTGAAGACGGAGGCCATGTAATACTTGCCCGCTGTTTTTTTCGCACGCCCGAATGTGGCACCATTCTGGCTATATTGCCCATTCGTAAGGACTAGAACATGAATGCAACTCTGACGGCGCACAAAGCGAAATGCGCATTTACCGCCGAATCGCTGCCGGAGCACCCTCTTCTCCAAGGAATGGGGGAAAGGGATCGCCATATCCTGGCCGAATGCTCCATGCACGCTGCCTTCGAGCCGGGCACTCTTGTTGCCGAAACCGGCGAGCCTGCAAACTGCTTTTACCTGATCGTCAGCGGTCTCGTATCCTTGGAAACAATGGGCGACTATTCGTCCTTGCGCGTCCAAACTCTTGGCCCGGGGGACGTTTTGGGGTGGTCGTGGCTCTTCCCGCCCTACTGCTGGCATTTCGACGCCATCGCCAAAGAGCAGACCGAGGCGATCTTCTTTTATGGCAGCCGGTTGCGGCAGGAATGCGACCGAAACCATGATTTTGGTTATGAACTCTTCAAGCGGATGTCGCAAATCCTGGTCAGCCGTCTGCAGGCGACGCGGGAAAGATGGATCGAGGCCGCCCAATTTTCTCCGCTGCGCCTGGGCCTGTCGCCTGATTATCTGATTATTTGAGGCCTTCACCCGTAGCGGAACGGCGGGCTTACTGTGAACGTGTTCGGCAGGTGCCGGACTTCGGTCACTTCGTCGTCTTCCAGCAGAACCTCCACCACGTCAAACCGAATCTTTATGGCCGGGTTTTTTAGCAGGCGCAAATAATCGAAGGCGCAACGCGTCAGCGCCAGCCGTTTGCGGGCGTTGACCGCCGCCGCCGGCCGGGTCCAACTGGCCGTGGTGCGGGCTTTGACCTCGACGAACACCAGGCAGTCGGCATCCCGAAAGATCAGGTCAATCTCGCCCCGGTCAGAGCGGAAATTAGCCGTCAGAAACTTCAGCCCTTGGTGTTGGAGATGCTTCCTGGCCGCGCGCTCGCCGGCCCGGCCACGGCGGTGTTGCACCGGCCCCTCCTCGCGATCCTTCCACCACTTGAGTTTCTCCAGCATGGGTTAGAGGAATCAACCTCAAATCGCGTTTCACCCTTCAGGCGGGAATTTGCTCGAAGGAAAAGCGCGGGATGTCGGCGCGCTCCCTGGCGTGCTCGACGGTCATGCTCAAGATGCGTCCCTCCTTGTCCACGTCCAGCAGCGTGTTCTCGTCCAGGTCGCGTGTCTCGGCCACCTCGCCGGATTTAAACTCGATGTGCAGCGTGTCAGTGTCTTGAAAGTGTTGTATTTTCATAACTTGAATGACCGGTCAAAGAACGCATTATGCACGGTTTCGCCGTCGGGTAACAGTATAACACGCAACGCCCGTCTGTCCATCTCTGCGATCCGCGCCCAGCGCCGAATCCTTCCGTCCTGTTGTACGACTTCCCTTTCCGGCGACTCGATGACCTGTTTAATCCACTCGAGCCGGATCATGGCGCGATCGGGACGTTCGCGCATGGCCAAAAAATACCCAGTAAATTTCACGGCACCATCCTCGGAAACAGCAGGCTCGAAAATCAAGGCTTAAACGCTCTTGGTGGCCTTTACCCACCGGGAATTTTGCGTGCGTCTCGACCAACCTTCCCTCGTCATCATAACATTGAAAGACACCCTGCTCTTGGATCGGATCGCCCTCGAATGTGGCGGCTTGACTCTTTGGGTCGGCTCGTGGAGGCTGGTGCTCGCAGCTTATGAACGTCCAACCGATCCTGGAGCAGCGCGCCAAGGTCGAGGAATTCCAACGCAAGCACCGCCTCGGGTTGGTAACCTTGCTCTTTACCGACCTGGTCGGCTCAACCAAGCTCAAACAGGAATTGGGAGATCGCCAGTCCATCCAATTGATCCAGCGCCATCACGCCTTGGTGCGCGAAATTCTCCGCCCTTTTAAGGAAGGCGAGGAAATCGAGACGGCGGGGGATTCATTCTTCCTGGTCTTCGCCAAGCCGTCGGATGCGGTGCGGTTTTCGTTGCTGTTGCAGTCCAGGCTCCGGGCTTTGTCCCAGGAACTTGCCCGTGTGCTCCTGGATCGCATCGGGCTGCATCTGGGGGAAGTGGTCATTGAGGAACGGCCCGACACGCCCAAGCCAAAAACATTGTATGGACTTCAGGTAGATATCTGCGCGCGGGTGACGTCGCTGGCCGAGGGCGGCCAGATTTTGATGACCCGCTCGGCCTTTGACAACGCGCGCCAGGTGCTCAAGGGGCGGGACATGGAAGGACTCGGAGGCTTGAGTTGGCTCAATCATGGGCCTTATGTGATGAAAGGCGTGGAAGAGCCGCTGGAGATTTGCGAGGTCGGCGAATCAGCCGGCGCCATCCTCCAACCGCCGCCCGATTCGGAGAAAGTGCATCGCTACGTTTCGCCGGATGCCGAGCCGGTCCTGGGCTGGCGGCCCGCCTTGGACCAAGTGGTGCCTGGGACCGAATGGGTCCTGGAACAAAAACTTGGCGAAGGCGGCTTCGGCGAAGTGTGGATGGCGCGGCAGGACAGGCTTAAAGAGCGGCGCGTCTTTAAGTTTTGTTTTCGGGCCGACCGGGTGCGCAGCCTCAAGCGCGAAGTCACGTTGTTCCGCTTATTGAAGGAGCGGATTGGCGAGCATCGCAACATCGTGCGGCTCTACGACGTGTTCTTCGACCAACCGCCGTATTACGTGGTGATGGAATACGTGGCCGGAGGGGACTTGAAGACGTGGAGCCAGGAGCGCGGCGGCGTGGGAGCGATTCCGATGGAGACGCGCCTGGAAATCGTGGCGCAAGCCGCGGACGGATTGCAAGCCGCGCACGACGCCGGGGTGATCCATCGCGACATCAAACCGGGCAACATTCTTGTGGAACGGGAAAAGGGAGAAAGGACAGGGTCTTTGGCAAACGTCTCCGGCTCTTCTTCACTTTCCCCCTTTTCCCCTCTCCCTTCTCTTCAAGGCGTCAAGCTGACCGATTTCGGCATTGGGCAGGTGGTGTCGCAGGAGGCCTTGGCGGGTATGACGAAAGCCGGCTTCACACAGACGATGATGGCGTCCGGGACTTCTTCGCAGACCGGAACGCAAATGTATATGGCGCCCGAACTGATCGCGGGCAAACCCGCAACGACCCGTTCCGACATTTATTCGCTGGGGGTTGTTTTGTACCAATTGGTCGTCGGAGACTTGGCGCGCCCTCTGACGACGGATTGGGCCGGGGAAATCACCGATCCATTGTTGACAGAGGACTTGAAGCGATGTTTCGCGGGCCATCCGGAGCAGCGGTTTGCCGGAGCGGGACAATTGGCCGAGCACCTGCGTTCCCTGGGCAAGCGCCGGGCCGCGCGGGCGGAGCAACAAGCCGCTTTGGAGGCGACGGCGAGAGGGGCCTATCGGCGCGGACTGATTCGGGCCGCAAGCCTGGCGGCGGTCATTGTGGCTTTGGTCACGGGCTTGGCGTTGCTGGCTTGGAACCAGCGCGCGCGCGCAAAAGGGCGAAGCCGAAGCGAGCCGCCTGCTCTACGTGGCGAACATGAACTTGGTCCAGCAAGCCTGGGAGCAGAACAATAGCGGGCGACTGCGGCAATTGCTGGAAGAGACGCAAGGATATCCCGAACGCGGTTTTGAGTGGTACTACTGGCAAAGGCAATCTCACTTGGAACTCAAGACGCTCCGTGGTCACTTGAATGGCGTGCGTTCCGTGGCCTTCTCCCCGGACGGCCAGCGGATTGCCACTGGCAGCAGTGATAATACGGCCAAGGTGTGGGAGGCGGCCAGCGGCAAAGAGATGCTCACGCTCAAAGGGCACAGCGAGGTCGACGGAGGATCCTCTTTCGGCAGCTTTGTCAAAGAGATGCTCACGCTCGCATGGAGCATCGAGGGGATTAACTCTGTAGCCTTCTCCCCGGACGGCCAGCGGATTGTCACGGGCCGTGGGGATGGGACAGCCAAGGTGTGGGAAGCGGCCGACGGCAAAGAACTGCTCACGCTCAAAGGGCACAGCAGCATGGTTTCTTCCGTGGCCTTTTCCCCGAACGGCCAGCGGATTGTCACTGGCAGCGTTGATAAGACGGCCAAGGTGTGGGACGCGGCCAGCGGCAAGGAATTGCTCACGCTCAAAGGGCACAGCGAAGTGATTACTTCCGTGGCCTTTTCCCCGGACGGCCAGCGGATTGTCACGGGCAATGAGGATGGGACAGCCAAGGTGTGGGAGGCGGCCAGCGGCAAAGAGATGCTCACGCTCAAAGGGCACAGCAACGTGATTACTTCCGTGGCCTTCTCCCCGGACGGCCAGCGGATTGTCACTGGCAGTTATGATAAGACGGCCAAGGTGTGGGAGGCGGCCAGCGGCAAAGAGATGCTCACGCTCAAGGGGCACAGCGCGGGGATTTCTTCCGTGGCCTTTTCCCCGGACGGCCAGCGGATTGTCACCGGCAGTTATGATACCACGGCCAAGGTATGGGACGCGGCCAGCGGCAACGAATTGCTCACGCTCAAAGGGCACAGCAACGGGATTTGGTCTGTGGCCTTCTCCCCGAACAGCCAGCGGATTGTCACTGGCAGTGAAGATAACACGGCCAAGCTGTGGGAGGCGGCCAGCGGCAAAGAG
>Ga0302324_100000187_pt1 | contig 165041 bp, 125 predicted proteins | sample Palsa_T0_1_FD_201949 | JGI IMG/M metagenome (GOLD analysis project Ga0302324, IMG submission 201949) | Peat permafrost microbial communities from Stordalen Mire near Abisko, Sweden - Palsa_T0_1 | ecosystem: Environmental > Terrestrial > Soil > Palsa > Peat permafrost | place: Sweden: Abisko...
GAACGGTATACGTCAGGGACGAATCGAAAAACGAAATAGTGTATGAGGGCCCGGACGTTGAGATGGTTCCCGGCTTGATTCAGGAATTGATCGAATATCTGAATGACGGAGATTCTGGGCCCCATGCTCTCGTCAAGGGAGCGATGGCGCACCTGAATTTGGTTATGATCCATCCCTTTTCGGACGGAAACGGGCGCATGGCGCGATGTTTGCAAACGCTGGTTCTCGGCCGAGAAGGAATTCTTGAACCGGAGTTTTCCTCCATTGAGGAATATCTCGGCCGCAATACGCAGGATTACTGCAACGTTTTAGGAAAGACCGGCGAGGGATCGTGGCAACCCCGAAATAGTACGCGAGAGTGGATTCGGTTCAATCTGACGGCCCATTTCCGACAAGCAACGACCTTGGTCATGAGAACCAAAACCATCGATACCCTCTGGCAGGAACTAGAGATTGAGCTTCGTCGCCACGGCTTGCCAGAGCGGTTAATTTATGCAGTTGCCGATGGCGCAATCGGTTACAGAGTCAGGAATTCCAGCTATCGCAATCTGGCCAAATTAAACGATATTATGGCAAGCCGTGATCTGAAGGCAGCCGTCGATGCGGGATTGCTTATACCGGACGGTGAGCGAAGAGGAAGGGTCTACGTCGGCTCCCCGCAGATCAGGGCACTGTCCGATAAATTGCGGCGGGAGTTTATAAAGTCAGTCCCAGATCCGTTTGTACCAAAAACTGAAAATCTACCCTTTGAGGGTAGCTAGTCCTGCGTAGCTTCTCTTACCATCCGGGCAGCAGCTTGGCTGGCGTCCTCCCGGAATATTTCTACGTTCTGCCAGCATGCGATCAAGACAAAATCGGGACAGCCAATCTCTACGAGTTTGGCAGTCTTGCGATCAGAATGAAATCGCTCTAGCCCAGGCGCTTCTTCAATTCATCCAGGCGTCTGGTGAGCGCGGCCACACTGTTCGCTTCGGTGGCCATCTGGTCGGAGAGCTTGCCGATCTCCGTGGGAGTGAGCTTGCCGCGCGCCATGGATGAGACAATCTGATGGGCCACGTGCAGGTGCAGATCCGAAACCGCGGTGCTTGGCGTTCCAGTGCCGTTCGGCGGGAAGGCCTTGTCAAACGGCGGGGTGAAAGCCGGCGAATCCTGCCTTGCACTTGCCAGTGAAAGGACGCCCTCGAACGTGGGAGCGTGGTTGGTGCGGTCGCCCATAAACCAGCGCTCGCGGGGAATGCCAAACCAATGAAGTAGAGTCGCCAGGAACGACGTTCCGTCATACTCGACATTGGTTTCGGAGCGGAATATGGTCTGCTCGGCAATCCATGGGGAAACCAGAATCGTGGGTATGCGCGGGCCCATCAGGTCGAAACGGAATCCGTCTTTCTGATCGTTAGGCCAGGAGTTCTCGGCGTAAGGTGGAGGCACGTGGTCGAAGATGCCGCCGTGCTCGTCGAACGTGACCACGAACAAGGTTTCATTCCAGTTCGGCCCCTTGCGAAGCGCGTCGTATATCTTGTTGAGTTCCTCTTCTCCCGGAACCAGGTCCGCGCCGGGGTGATATGACGTGGTTCCTCTGCCGCCAATCCACACAGGTTCCAGGAAGCTGAACGCGGGAAGATTGCCGCTGGCCGCGTCGGCATAGAACTGGTCGATGGGCGCGATGTAGTCTGTCGAGTTCGCGTCAACCGTGGGAATCTGCCCTTCCAGGAACAGTTCGTAGGTGAAGACGTGGTCGTACCATTGCGTGGAATTGTAGATTTTCCAATCGGTGAACCCGTTGGTCCACAGCAGCTTGAAGATGGAAGGGCGATGCGGCTGCTGCGGCCAATAGAGATATTGTGGCGGACTCATGAAGTTGTTCGGCTCCAGCAGCGCCGAGCCGGTAAGGGCGTAGGCACGATTCGCGTCAGTGCTGCTGGGGACGGAGCAGAACCACTTGTCTGAGATGGCGAATTTGCGGGCGAGCCCATTGAGCACGGGGAGTTGCTCAGGCGAGTAGGTCTGCATCACCTGTGCGCTGCTGTTATTCCAGATGAAGCCTCCCATGTCGGGCACGGCGCGCCGCGCGTAGCCGTCGCGGTTGGCAAAGAAGAGCTGCCGCAGGACATCCGAAAGGTCATGATAAGGATCGAAGGCGAACATTTGCAGCGGATAATCGGTGCTGAGCTTCCCGTCTTTGTATTTGCTCAGGAAGACCTGCTTGTCGCCGTCCATGTTGAAGTACTTTGTGTTCGCGCCGTCGTAGGGTCCTTTAGGTCCGATGACACGAACGTTCTCCTCCCCGTTTTCGTAGAGCCAACCGACAGCGTGATCGAATGACCTGTTCTCCAGCATGTAATAGACAACGTGTTTGATCTTCGACCGCATAAATTCGATGGTGCCGGGGACGCTAGCCTGCGCCGTGTCCAGCGGAATGTTGGGCTGGAAACCCATGAGCCTGGAACTCGACGTAAATTCGCCGGGCAGGGTGCCGGAGCGCACGGGGCCAGTGAGCGGATTCGCGCTCTTAGGATCGAAGCGCCAAAGCCGATAGCTGCGTTCGGTGGGCAGCCAATCGAGGACGTAATCGCCAATGGGAACTAACTCATGATCCTCGTCGATGTCGGACCACGAGCCGCTCTGTATGGGAGGGTAGGCCAGCGGATTTTTGTCTTGCGGGTCGAAGCTCCAAAGCCGAAACTCTCCGGTTGCGCGTTTGCGGTCGAGCACGTAACCGTTCAGGGGGATCAGTTCATCGCCTTTCTGCATGTCGCGAAATGCGCCCTGGGCGGTGAAAGGATGGTAGCCGGCGATCGGGTCCACCGTACCGGGCGCAGTGGGCGCGGGATCAAAATTCCACAGCGAGTACGTGCCCCGGCCGGTCGTGGGAATCCAGTTCAAGATGAAAGTGCCCAGCGCAACAAGGATGAGGGTTCGGTCCGCTTGAAATTCCTTGCGGGCGCCTGACTGATTTCCGAAGTCGGGAACCGTGCGCCAAAATTTTCCCCAGGCCCACTGGCCGTGCTGCAGTGGAGCGGCCGCAAGCGGATCGGCTGCGCCCGGGTCGAAGGAGAAGAGTCGAAATTCGTAGAACGGATTCCCGATCGCGTTTTGTGCCGGGCCCCACTCCAGGAAGTAGCCGCCGATCCAGATGATATTTTTGTTGCGGTCGTAGGCTGCGCTGGGATTGAGCGGCAGCGGCGACAGGATCTCGGCTCCTTCGGGCTGGAACTTCCAGACTCCGTACGCGTCGTCTTTGCAACTGCGGCTGATGACGTAGCCTTGCGCAGCAACCTGTTTCGTCATGAGGCTCCTTTCGCCGTTTCTGGCAACGGTTCCCAGCCCAAGAACCTACTTAACTGGGCGGCCATGGTCAAGGGGGCCGCTTAGTCCTGACGATTCTACGCGAATTGCGCTACTCGGTTCACGGATAACGCCGTCCAATTCCCGGCGATCGTCTCCCGGCGAATCGTTGATATCAGCGAGGAGACAAGCTGTCGGCCTTTTCCTGAAGTTCCGCCCACCGCGCATAGAGCGTGTCCAGAACGTTTTGTGCCGCTTCCATTTCCGCTTGAGCGGCAACCAGCCTGGGCCCGTCACTGGCAATCGCGGGGTCCTCCAGGGCAGCACGTTTGCTTTGCAGGCTCCGCTCAGCGTCCGCAATACGCTGCTCAATACCGGCGTATTCGCGTGCTTCGAGGTATGAGAGCTTTTTTTGTGCTGGTGCCGGCGGAGCAGGGGACTCGGGAATAAGGCGCGTCGACGGTTCGGTCTGGTTGCGGGCGCGCTTGCGTTCCGCCTGCCAGGTTTCCCATTGACCGTAGTCCGCAAAGCTGGCCGCACCGCCTTGACTATCCTGACTAATGCCATCCAAACCCAGACCATCGAGGCCAAGTACGACCGTGGACACGCGATCCAAGAGGTACCGGTCATGCGTGACCAGGACGAGAGAACCGCGGAATTCGAGCAGGCTCTGTTCCAGGATTTCCAGAGTCGGAATGTCGAGGTCGTTGGTGGGCTCATCTAACAGAAGAACGTCGGCGGGCTGCAGCATGAGCTGAGCAATCAGCACGCGGGCGCGTTCGCCTCCAGAGAGCCGCTCGACGGGTTGGTCGAGTTGTTCGCCAAGGAACAAGAATTTGGCGGCCCAGGATGCGACGTGAGTAACGCGATCCTGATAGACGACAGAGTCCCCTTCGGGGGCAAGAGCGCGGCGCAGGGTCAGGCTCAGATCGAGCTTGCGGCTCTGGTCGAAGTACACAATGCGCAGCCAGTCAGCGCGCCGGATTTCGCCGCGCGAGGGCGCCACTTCGCCCTTCAGCATGCGCAAAAAGGTCGTCTTACCGCTGCCATTGGGCCCGACCACGCCCACCCGCGCCCCAGCGGGGACGATGAAGTTCAACCCTTCGAACAAAGTGCGATTCCCCATTTCGCAAGAAACGTCCTGCAGTTCGATCAGGCGCTTGGTCTTTCGGTCGGTGGCTGCGAAATCAATTTGTGCTGTGGCGCTGCGCGTCCTGGCATTCAAGTCTGCGAGTTCGCCGATCAAGTCGCCGGCCTTAGCGATGCGGGCCTTGGATTTTCGTGTGCGCGCTTTTGCGCCGCGTCGAAGCCACTCGATCTCGGAGTGAACCAGATTTTCCAGAGCCTCCTGACGCTTCGATTGAGCGTGGAGGAATTCTTCTTTCTTTTCCAGGAAATCGGTGTAGCTTCCGTGGACGCGCAGCAGGCCCTCGGGGTATACCCGGTTCAGTTCCGCCATGTCGGTTGCAACGTTTTCGAGAAAGTAGCGGTCGTGGCTTACGATCACGCAGGCAAACGACGCCTGCTGCAGAAGGTCTTCGAGCCACTCAATTCCGGCGAGATCCAGATGATTCGTAGGCTCATCGAGCAGCAAGACGTCGGGCTGCTGAACCAGCGCCTCGATGATGGCCAGCCGTTTCTGCCAGCCTCCGGAGAGTGAGGCGGCTTCCACTTCGAGATCCTCAAAACCCGCCCGACCTAGAATCTCTGCGAAGTGCGTACTGCGCTCGGAGTCGGCCGCTACCGAGCGTTGCATCGCCATCTCGACCACGGTGCGGATGCTCGCTCCCGCGGCGAATCTCGAGTCCTGTTCCACGTGACTGAGTTGCAGGCGCTTTCGAATTGCCAGGCCGCCACTGTCCGGCTGTTCCGTCCCCGCCAGAATCCGGAGCAGTGTGGATTTTCCGGAGCCGTTGGGACCGATCAGGCCAATTCGGTCGGTCTCCGAAACCGTGAAAGAGACATCCTCGAAAAGCGGCTTCGCTCCGAACCTTTTTGAGATGTTTTGTGCGTTAATGATCGGCGGCAAGAATGCGGTCCCCACTTTTGAGGTTATCAAGAAATCCCGACGGGTGCGCGGAGGCGGCGGACTCGGTAGGGGCTCAGTTTGAATCCCGATTTTCGATTTGCGGTTCTCGATTGCCTATTGTTGATTGAAACGCCTCAGCTCCCGCGCGGCGGTTTTCAATCAACAATCAAGAATCAACAATCAACAATTCTCTCTAATTCTCTCCTGTGTCCGAACTCTTGAAATCCAAAACTTTGAACTTTGAAACTTTGAAACCTTGAAACCTGTTCCTCGAAACCTTGAAACCTTGAAACTTGCCCTTTTCGCTAAGTTGTTGAAAGTTGGTGTAAGTCGTTGAAAGTTGGTGGAAGTTGTTGATTTGTCGTAGAACGCGTTTTAAAGGCCCTCTGGCGAACTTTAACCGGCTCCAACGTGGTGGGGGCCAGTCGAGTTCTTACTATCGCTCTACGGGCCGTTGCTGACGCAGCAATGGGCATTCTACAAATCGACCGGACCGGGTTTTTCACTCCCCCTGGCGCGAAGGGGTAAGTTTTCTGTCCCAAAATGGGAATTTATGACAATAATGTACGTCAATATATGTACGCCATTGTACATTTTCTTGTTATTACTACAACGGTGTACGTACAGCACTCTTGGCCGTTTCTTCGCCTCGGCGACGATCTCCAGACCCACAAGTACGCGCAAGAGATCCCTGGTGCAACAGCATCCTTGTCGCGAAGACAGCTCCGATTCCGACTGCGGCATTTGCCGTTTTCGGCAATAATAGATTTGCGGGCCGGGGCGAGATGTTCACCGGGCAGGTTGAAGAGCGTCGCGCCCGATCGGCAAGGCAACGATCTGCACGGCGAGTTGGCACGGCAGATTGCACTTCCATTGTCATTGGTCAGGAATCTCCTATTGAGCTTTCGTAAATACCTTGTGATTCTCTCTATGATGGTGTTCGGAGCCAGCGGCGACGCACTGCTGGCTCGCGGCGTGAAGCAGACGGGATCGATCGACGTTCACCACCTTCTCCATGTCTTCGCGGTGCTGGCCAATCCCTATGTCGTTGCCGGTATCTTTTCGCTTCTCATCTTCATGTGCAGCTACATGACGGCGCTTTCCTTTGCCGATCTCAGCTATGTGATGCCGGCAACAGCCATCAGCTACGTGCTGATGACGCTGCTCTCCATCTTCTGGCTGCACGAGCATGTCGGCGCCGACCGCTGGCTGGGAATTCTGTTCATTGTCATTGGAGTAGGCTTAGTTGCCGGGGAACCGTTGCGCACGGGCGATCCGCCGGCGGCCGTTACCGCTATCGAAGCGGCAGAGGAGCGGCGATGAGAGTGCTGTACACATGGGTGTGCATCTTGATTACGGTGTGCGCTGCCACCGCCGGAGATGTTCTGGTGGCGCTCGCCATGCGGCGCATTGGCGATCTGGGGGAATTTCGGCGCAAACGCGGGGTTGTGCCCATGCTTCTGCGCGTGCTCTCCAGCGGAGTGCTCTTTGCGGGAATTTTCTTCATGGGCATCGCTTTTTTCAGCAACCTGGTTGGCCTTTCATGGGCCGACCTCAGCTTGATGGGCCCAGCCTCGGCCGCGCTCACTTACATTACCAACGCCCTGGCCGCCAAGCTTTTTCTGAAAGAGGATGTCAACCGCCGCCGCTGGCTGGCCACGATTTTTGTGTTTTGCGGAGTCCTGATCCTGACCCACACCTGAGATGGACGGCGCTTCGGCGCAAGTTTGAAATGCAACGCAACTGAGGAGAATCGGATCCCATGATTTCGTCCCCAATGAATTCCGGCTCCACGCCGGATTCGAGCGGCACAACCATCCGGAATGCAAACGGCGCTGCTGCGGAGCGATCGAGCCCCAGACGGAGCCGCTGGCGTTTTTCGGTGGCCGTGATCGCCGGATTGTGGGCCGTGATCTACATGGTTGGCCTCTCCTGGCCCGCGCTGCTCGACGACGTGGATACCGTGCATGCCGAGGCCGCGCGCGAGATGCTCCAGCGGCACGACTGGGTCACGCTTTATACCGATGGGTTCCGCTACCTGGAAAAGGCTCCCATCATGTATTGGGCCTTGGCCGCGAGTTACCGGGTGTTCGGCATCGGCAACTGGAGCACGCGCCTGCCGCTGATGCTCGCGGTGCTGGCGCTGGCGCTGGCTACCTATCGTTTGGGACGGCGTATTTTTGGCGAGCAAGGCGGGCTCTATGCCGGCGTGGCTCTGATTACCTCGCTGGGATTATTTGTGTTCACGCGCTTCCAGATTCCCGAGGTTCTCGTGGCTCTCTGGCTGACGCTTGGCTACGATCTGTTCCTGCGATCGCTCGAACCGGAGCGGCCATCGCGCTTTGTGTGCTGGGGATTTGCAGCCACGTGCGCGCTGAACGTGCTCACGAAGGGACTCATTGGGCTGGTCTTTCCCATTGGCGCAATCGGGCTTTTTCTGTTGCTCACCGGGAGCCTGCGCCGGCTCCTGCGGATGCATCTGATTTCAAGCACGCTGGTGTTTCTGGCGATTGCAGCGCCGTGGCACATCCTGGCGGCGCTACGAAATCCTCCTGCGGGGCAGGCGCGCGGGTTCCTGTGGTTCTACTTCATCAACGAACACGTGATGCGCTTCTTAGGCAAGCGCGTGCCGCCCGGATATGACACCGTTCCGCTCCTGTTGTTTTGGGCGTTGCTGCTGGTGTGGCTTACGCCGTGGAGCGCATTCTTGCCGCAGGCGCTCGCCGGCGTTCCGCGCTGGCGCCAACTGCGGTCACAACTCGATCCGCGGCGCCGGGCCAATTTACTCTTCTTTTTGTGGGCCTTGGTGATCGTGGGCTTCTTCAGTTTCTCCACGCGGCAGGAGTATTACACCATTCCCGCTTTACCGGCCGTGGCGCTGCTGGTCGGCGGATGGCTGGCTCGTGAATCGGCGCCAGAGGCAACGGAATCGGATCGCCGGGCGGGCAGAATATCTTCGGCGGTTCTGTTTGCGCTTGGCGCGATTGCCTTGGTGGCCGGCATGTATTTCCTCTCGGTTTCGCACGCTCCCGCACCTGGAGTGGATTTGGCCGACCTGCTCAAGGACAATCCGCAGGACTATAATTTTGCTCTGGGGCATGTGCTCGACCTGACGCCGCAGGCGTTGGGGCTGTTTCGCCTGCCGTTGTTGGGCGCATCCCTGGGATTATTCCTGGGCACGGGTGGAAACTGGGTAATGAGGCGCCGGGGGCGGCCTTGGGCGGGCAATGTGGCGTTGGCGGCGATGATGGTGGTACTGCTGGCCTGCATCCACATTTCGTTCGGAATTTTTTCGCCCATCCTTTCTTCTTATAACCTCGCGGAGGCGATTCAAGGACGTTATCGGCCCGGAGATGTGATCGTGATCGATGGCGAATATCATGAGGCGTCGACGCTGAACTTCTATACTGGAGTCCAGGTGCACGTTCTGCACGAACCGAGCGGCAACCTCTGGTATGGCGCGAAGTTTCCCGATGCGCCGCACATCTTCGAGAGCGCGGAGTCGCTGGCGGCGATGTGGAACGGAAGCTCGCAGGTCTTTCTGTGGACGGACCAGGCAGAACCGAAGGAGCTGAGGGGATTGAAATCATTCTTACTGGCGCGGAGCGGCGGAAAGTCCATCTTCACCAATCGCGCGCCCGGCCGGTAATACGGACTCTTATGATTGCGAATGCAATTCTGGTGATTGCGGTTGCGGGCACCATTACTTCAACGATTGTGTTGATTCTTACCGTTCTAGGAGCGTTCAAATTCCATCGAGACTCCGGGCGCGACCGTGAAAGCTTTGCCCGCTTCGCCAAGAATCTGCCTCCGGTTTCGGTACTGAAACCCGTGCATGGCAACGAGGCGCGGCTGAAGGAAAACCTCGAAAGCTTCTTCCGTCAGGACTATCCGCAGTTCGAAATTCTGTTTGCCGCCGACGAGGCCGACGATCCCGCGCTGCCTGTAGTGCGGGAAATCTGCGCGCGCTTTCCCAACGTTCCCAGCCGGATCATGGTGACGGGAAAGCCGCCGTGGCCCAATGCGCAGAACTATTGCTTTCATCATCTCACCGCCATTGCGGCGCATGACATTCTGGTGACCAGCGACAGCGACGTCGAGGTGGACCCGAATTATCTGCGCGCGGTCACGACGCCCCTGCTCGACCCCAAGGTGGGAGCCGTCACCTGCCTGTTCCGCGGTAAAAGCGCAGGCGGATTCTGGGCAGAGTTCGACGCCATCGGACAGTCCGTGGAATTCACCGCCGGCGTCCTGATCGACAATCTGATTGAAGAGACGAAGTTCGCGCTGGGGCCGACGATCGTGGTGCGCAAAGATTCGATCGGCAAGATTGGCGGCTTTGCCGGTGTCCGGGAGTATCTGTCGAATGACTTCGTGGTCGGCAATTTTATCCATAAGGCTGGGTACCGGGTGGTGCTCTCCGGCTATGTGGTCGATCATGTGTGCGCCTCCAAAGGCTTCCGGCCGATGTGGGAGCGGCAGTTGCGCTGGGCGATGGGAACGCGGTACTCGCGCCCGTGGGGCCACCTCGGTTCAGGGCTGACCTTCGCGGTTCCCTTTGGAATCCTGGGCCTGGCTGCGGGATGGATGCTCGGGCGTCCGTGGCTGGGGATTGGTCTGTTTGCCGCGTCGCTGCTGAACCGGATGCTGGAGTGCTGGCTGATCGGCTGGTGGGCCGCCGGAGATCGCATGGCCAAGCGTTGGGTGTTCCTTTATCCGCTTCGCGACCTTTACGGATTCGCCGTGTGGTGCGCCAGTTATGTGAAACAGCGCTGCCTGTGGCGCGACACAAACTATCGCCTGCTGAAGGGCGGCAAATTGGTTGCGATGCGGGCCGATGGCTCGGTGCTCGATCCGGAGTCGGCCCGGTCAGTCACCCCTGAGGCCGGGCGGTTCTAGCGGAATTCGAGTTTTGCGGTGCCGGCGGAGCACCCCAGGTTTCAGTTTTTCTGTGTTCCTCACCTCTCCGGATCAACCAGAAACTGCTCCAGCTTTCCATCGGGATAGGTGTAGGTCGTCAAGCCCAGCGTGCGCGTAGGATACACCACCCGAAACGAACGGAAGGTCATCCCGCCGCGCAAGCTCGTAGCCGTCTGGCGAAAAGTCAGCGGCTCGCCCAGCGGTCCCAGGCTGTTCTTGAAGTCGGCAACGGTCTGCGTGTCGAAATAACCATCCAGATTCGGCGCCAGCTTGCTGCGGTCCAGTTCTCCCTTTTGCAGGCTCCGATACATGGCGAGCGTTTCGTCTTCCGCCGCGGTTCGCTTCTGCCCCACGACGGTCGATGCGCACAGCTGCGCAATACCGCCTGCACCTCCCGCCATGTGATTGGTTAGCACGGCCACGGCCACGCCGTCATCCACCAGCACTTCGTTATCCGACACAAACCCGGTTACCTCGCCGCTGTGCGAGATGTCCCGGTGGCCGTTCAGATCCGCCACAAAAACACCCAGTCCGTAACGGGTTCCATTGCCGTCCTTGAGCTTCACTTCGGTGAACATCTCCCGGTAGCTGTCGGGCTGGAGAAGTTTCTGCGCGATCAGGCTCTCATCCCAAAGCGCCAGGTCGTGCGCGGTCATGGCCAGTTCGCCTGCGGCAAACATCCAGCCGCGGCCCTCTTTCGGCGCCGCTCGCAGCGGTCCGAGGGCGTTGCGGATATATGCCGTAGCGTCGGTCTGCGTCAGCTTTGCCTCATCCGAGTTCCACACGCTCCGCATTCCCAGCGGATGAAAGATGTGCTCTCCCAGGAACTCCATGAGCTTCTTTCCTGAAACCTTTTCCACAATCAGCCCGGCAATTACGTAATTCGTATTCGAATACTGCCATTGTGTCCCCGGCTCAAAGTCCAGCGGCTTCTTGGCCCACCGGTCCAGGATTTCCTGGGCTGTCGTCGGCTGCTCCATCGGCTTCATCAGATAATCTTCCGGCCAAAAGTCCTGATATCCGGCGGTGTGGCTCAGAATCTGCCGGATCGTGACCTCGTCGCCGCGCGTTAGTCCCGGCACGTATTTCCCGACCGGATCATCCAGCTTCAGTTTTCCCTGTTCCTGCAGAATCAGAATCGCTGCTGCCGTGAACTGTTTCGAAATCGATCCAATGGAATACCGCATCTCTGGCGTCGCCGCTTTATCGGGATCGATGTGCGCCCGTCCATACCCGTGCGTGTATACCAATTTCCCGCCCTGGACCACGGCCACGCTTGCCGACGGCACGCCACGCTGTTCCATCACGCCCGCCGCGATCGCATCCACGCGCGCCTTGATCGCGGGATCGATCGTATCCACAGTCTGCGCGCTTGCCGAACATACGGCGCAGACGCCGAGCGCCACTCCGAGAACCAATCGAACTCTAGAAATGCTTTTCATTGAGCCTCCCTCCTGCAGGAAAAGATTACAACGTGATTCAGTCTACAACTCTAGTCGCGGCTTTAAGGACGCCCCGTGGTGCTATCGGGTTTTCTTCGCAATGCGGTTGTGCGAGATCGTCGATTTGGCGAGGAGTGCAGACAGGAATTCTACCGAGAACGAGTGATTACTTACTACCGAGGCGGCCCCGGCGGCGGGCTTCTTCGCAAGCCTCGACGGGGTCGCGCCCGGTCACCTCTTTGTACCAGGCGGGATGAAACGTCCAGGCCCAGGCTTCGCTGACTGCGCCGCGAATCATCGCCTGAAAGGTGCCGGGCTCGCCGATGGTGCTCAGATAGATGTGAATGAAGACTCCGCCGAGCATGATGAGCGCGGAGATGTCGTGCAGCACATAGCTGACCGCGACCGCCCAGCGCCCGAAAGCGCCCGCGCCAATCCAAAGGATGATTCCCGTGATCAGGTAGACGATGCAACCCGCAACGATCTCCCAGAACTGGGCCTTCTGCCCGCCATTGAAGAAGCCGGTTTCGGGCGGTTCCATCTTTTCTTTCCCGCTGACGATACTTTTCAGATTGCGCATCCAGCGCGTGTCGGCCGCGGTCCAGCGCATCGGCTTAATCCAGTTCAGCGCCTGCAGGCCGAAGAAAATCACGAATCCCAGCCCGAACCACGGATGCATCCAGCGCGCTATGGGGCCGCCGCCAAAAATCGGCGTGAACCAGCGGAACAGCCAGGGCAGATAAATTCCGAATCCAGACAACAACGCCAGAAAAAAGAAGAGAGCGACCATCCAGTGCAGAAAACGCGTGTAGACGCGATGCCGCAGCAGTTCGCCCTCGTACACTTCCGTCTGCCCGATCTGCCCGAAGGCCGAGCGCGCTTTGTCATCGAAACGGTCAACGGCTGTGGACATCAGCTTTCCCTCTCTTTGATCGGAGGCTCGGGCTGCGGCCGTCGTGGGCCGACGGTCACATAGTGGAGCAGAACTCCGAGGCCGCCGAAGAGCGCGAGCGCGCCGAGCACCGGCTTGAACAGCCACTTCCAGATGGTATAGCTCCACGGGATGACCGGATTCTTAGGCAGGCCCCCATAGCGCTCGGGGTTTTCCGCATCGTGCAACACGTAAACGACGTGCGTACCGCCGATGGACTGCGGATCGTAGACGCCGGCTTTCTCGAACCCGAAGTTTTCGCGAAGTTGTTTGGCGCGCTCTTCGGCAACGTACTTCATGTCGTCTTTGGTGCCAAACTTCAGACAGCCGGTCGGGCACGCCTTGATACAAGCCGGTTCCAGGCCTTGCCCAACGCGATCGGAGCAAAGCGTACACTTATAGACTTTTTTCGTCGCCGGATTGAACTTGGGAATGTCGTAGGGACATCCGGAAACGCAGAACTCGCAGCCGATGCAATTCTCCTGCTGAAAATCCACAATGCCGTTGGTGTACTGAACGATCGCGCCGTCGGCGGGGCAAGCGCGCAGGCAGCCGGGATCGGCGCAGTGCATGCACTGGTCTTTGCGCATGAGCCATTGCACGGTGCCGTCTTCGCGCTGGTGCTCGTTGAACTTGATCAGATTCCAAAAATTCCAGCGCGTCGCGGGCATGGTCTGGTAGGTGTTGTCGAAGGTGGTGGGACTGAACGGCATGTCGTTCCACTCGACGCAGGCGACTTCGCAGGCTTTGCAGCCGATGCAGATGGTCGTATCCACGAGCTTGCAGACTTCCTGCTCGCGCTGCATCCCGAAGCCGGGCGCCGGGCCGGAGTGGCCGGAAATCTGTTTGATCTGAAGAGTTCGTCGATCGCTCATAAATAGCCGTTAGCTTTCAGCCGTTAGCCATTAGCTTTCGCCGTTGAACCGTTCGCTGACGGCTGAAAGCTGATCGCTGCTCTCACATTTTCTCGATCTTCACCAGGAACCCTTTGAACTCCGGCGTGTACGCATTCGGATCGATGATCGTCGGAGTCAATTGATTCGTCAGCGTCTTCGCGGTCTTACCTTCGTCCTCCGCAATGCCGCGGAATCCCCAATGAATCGGAATTCCGATCTGAAACGTTTCTTTACCGTCGATTTTCATCGGGCGGATGCGGCGCGTGACCATCGCTTTGGCGATGTAGTGGCTGCGCGCACTGGTGACGCGAACCTTCTCGCCCCCGCGAATGCCCATCCGGTCGGCCAGTTCCGCGGGTACTTCCACGAACGGCTCAGGCACGAGCTGCACATTCATGGGATTGTTTTTCGTCCAGTAGTGATAATGCTCGGTCAGACGATAGGTGGTGCAGATCACGTTGTATCCCTGATCGACTGTGCCGTATTTGTCGGCGTCAGTTTTATATTTCTTCACCACCGGATTGCTCGACTGATTGGGATGCAGCGGATTTGCTATCGGGCTTTCGATCGGCTCATAGAATTCAGGGAACGGTCCGTCAGCCAACCCGCCGAGAGGCACAAACAGCCGGCCAATGCCTTCCGGATTCATAATGAATGGGCCCATGTGATCTTTAGGGGCCGAATCCGGCTTGAAGTCGGGCACGTCGTTGCCGACCCAGGATTGCTTGGCCTCATCCCACCACACCTGACGCCGCGACAAATCCCAGGGCTTGCCGTTGACGTCACAGGAGGCGCGGTTGTAGAGAACGCGCCGGTTCATCGGCCATGACCACGCCCAGTTGGGATAGATCCCGAGGCCCGATGGATCTTCGGTTCCGCGCCGCTGCGTGAGCGCGCCCGCTTCTGTCCATGATCCGCAATAGAGCCAGTTGCCCGAGAGCGTTGTGCCGTCGTCTTTCAGCCAGGAGAAGCCGGGAAGTTGCTGGCCGGCCTTGATCGTTACGTTGGTCTTAGGATCGGTAAGATCGGCGAGCGCTTTGCCATTGATCTCTTTCGCGACCTCCGTCAGCGAGGGATTGTAGGGATTGGTGTAGGCGAACGACGCGTTCAGGATGGGGTCGGGGAACTTGCCGCCCTCCTTCTGATAAAGCTCGCGGACTTTCAAGAAAATCGTTGCCAAAATTTCCTGATCCAGCCTGCACTGCCCGGGCGGTGGCAGCGCCACATTCTTCCACTGCAGCCAGCGCGCGGAATTTACGAACGTGCCGTCCTTTTCGGCGAAACCTGCGCCGGGCAGGCGGTACACGGTGGTATTGATCTTCTTCATCTCGTCGGTCGAGATGCCGGGAGCGCGCCAGAATTCGCTGGTCTCGTCGGGATAGATTTCGCACACCACCAGCCAGTCGGCTTTCTTCAACGCATCAATATTTTTCTGCGAATCGGGGCCGATCATTACGCCATTCATGCCGAAGGCAAACATTCCCTTCACCTTGCCTTCGTACATGTCATTCCAGATGTTGACCCAGGAATAATTGCGGTCGATCTTCGGAATGTAATGGAACGCGTAGTCGTTTTCCTTGGTCGCCGCAGGGCCGTACATCGCCTTCAGAAATGACACCGCGAATTTCGGCGTGTTCGACCAGTAGTTGAAAGAGTCCCAGGGATCGGGTTTCGCCACGGTGGGCGTGATTCGCTTCAGGTATGCCGCCAGATCGGTATCGTTGGGATTCGGCATCTTCAGGTATCCGGGCAGATTGTCGAAGATGCCCGCCATGTCGGTTGCGCCCTGAATATTAGAGTGTCCGCGCAGCGCGTTGACCCCGCCGCCGGCGCGTCCTACGTTGCCCAGAAGAAGTTGCAGCATCGCCGCAGTGCGAATGATCTGCGTGCCAAAGCTGTGTTGGGTCCAGCCGACCGCATAAATAATGGTGGCGACTTTTTTCATGTCGCCGTCTTTGCGGATGGAGGTGAACATGTCCGCAGCTTTCAGGAACTGATCCTGCGGAATGCCGGTGATGCGCTCGACCATCTCCGGCGTGTAGCGTTCGTACTGTTTTTTCATCAACTGAAACACGCAACGCGGATGTTGCAATGACCAGTCGAAGGCGACCTTGTCGGGCAGTGCGGGCGCCGGGGTCGCCCCGCCTTTCGCGCCCGCCGGCGATGCGCCCTGATGTCCTTGAGCCTCATGGGAGGGCGCTGGCTGTTCATATTGTGCCGGCGGCGTGGCTTCGACCGGCTTCCCGGTAAGATCGCCGCCCTCTTCATAGTTCCAGGTCGACTTGTCGTAAGTCTTCTTCTCCGGATCGAAGCCGGAATACAAGCCGTCATCGGGGAGCTTGAAACGGTCTTTAATAATGAACGCAGCGTTGGTGTAGTTGAGGAGATAATCGTGGGCGATGCGATTGTTCTGGATCGCATAGTGGATCAGTCCGCCGAGGAAGGCGATGTCTGAGCCGGCGCGAATCTGCAGAAAAAGATCAGCCGTCGCGGCGGTGCGCGTCAGCCGCGGATCCACCACGATCGTCTTGGCATTGCGATGCAGTTTGGCCTCAATCGGCCATTTAAATCCGCATGGATGGTTCTCAGCCGGATTGCCGCCCATGATCAACATCATGTCGGTGTTCTTGATGTCGATCCAGCCGTTCGTCATTGCCCCGCGTCCGAATGTTGGCCCCAAACTGGAGACCGTAGGGCCGTGTCAAACCCGGGCCTGGTTTTCCAGGTAGCAGACCCCCAGGCTGCGCATGGTCTTGACGACCAGATAATTGAACTCGTTGGTGTCGGTGCAGCCGCCGGTGAAGGTAATGCCTTCGCAGCGATTGACGGTTTTTCCGTTCGCATCCTGCTCCAGGAATGTGGCGTCGCGTGTGGTCTTTACTTTTTGCGCGATCTCGGCGTAGGCCTGCTCCCAGGAGATGTCTTCCCAATCGGTCGCGCCGGGGCGGCGAACCTGCGGCTTCAGCAGCCGGCGGTCGTTCAGAATATCCTGCTCCAGCGACGATCCCTTGGGGCACAGCGTTCCGCGGTTGATGGGATGGTCGGGATCGCCTTCGACGTGCAACACCTGCGGAATGGCGTTCTTGGCCTTGTCGCCGAGCGTATAAATAATGATTCCGCAACTCACCGAGCAATAAGGGCACGTGCTGCGGGTTTCGGTGGCGCGCGCAATTTTCAGAGTCTGGGTTTGCGCGTAGACCGGGGTGAGATCGAATCCAAGGGTCGAAAGGCCAGCCCCACCGATGACGGCGCTCTTAAGGAAAGTCCTGCGGGAGAATTCCATCGAAACCTCCAGCAATATGCTCGCGCCATAGGCTAGCGCGAGGTGAAGGACAGATGCGCGCAACTATAACGCCGGGCTCGGGAACCTGTCAAATGCGGCCCGGCCAGAGTGGTGTCCTAATTTGACTTCGGCGGTCCTACGCGGTCTAAAAGCAGGTTCCTCACCGCGCCTTCGGCCCGGTTCGGAATGACAAATTAGGACACTACCCCGGCCAGACATGCTCGCGGACATGGTCAAGATGAGGAAGCAACGTGCAGGGTTGCCCTTGCACCCGGCGGCCTTGATAATGGCGCGATGACCGCAAACGGCTGGCAGCGGCGAATCCGGCGCGCGCAGGAACTGATGAACCAGCAGCCCTCCGCTGCCGAGATTCTGGGATTCTACATTCATGTGACGCGCTGGCAAGAGGAGACTTTTCGCCAAATCAGCGGGCTGGCTAATCCGCATGGTTCGATTGGCAACGAACTCGGAGAGAGGGAACTGTCGGAACTCGGGCCCAGATTTGCATCGTTTCTCTCGCTGGCCGAAACGCACGGGCCGCAATCGTTGGCTCAAGTGAGCCGGGACTTGCGGGCACGGGGAGAAGAGCGCTGGTCCGCACTGCTGAATGACATCTGGATGGCGCGCTCGCCTTCCGATGCTCCAGGCTATCTCGCGCTTGCAGTTCTGCAGCCCTATGCGGAGATGTTACGGGCGCAGGCTGGGCCGCAGCCCGGCCGGCATGTGTTTTGTGTATGTACATTCTGCGGCCGCAAGCCGGTGGCCGGCGTGTTGCGGCAATTGGGCGAGGGCGCAGCCCGGTCTTTAGTTTGCGGATTTTGTTCGAATCAGTGGGAATTCCGTCGCGTCGTTTGTCCGGCTTGCGGCGAGGAGAATGACCGGAAGCTTCCCGTTTTTACAGCCAGCGAATTCGAATACATCCGAGTCGAATGTTGTGACTCGTGCAAGACGTACATCAAGACCATCGATCTCACCAAGAGTGGCCACGCCGAGCCGCTCGCGGATGAAATCGCATCCCCTTCGCTCGATTTATGGGCAAGCCAGCAAGGATACGCCAAAGTGCAGCGCAATCTGCTGGGTCTCTAGTCGCGCAGTTCCGGCGGGCCCAAGAAAGTAAAGCTCAACTCTTCTTGCCGCCAGTTTCTCCAACGGTTTCCAGATAATGTTGTTCCGGCAGGCTGCGCAACTGTTCGGCTGCCGCTTCCGCAGTAATGTCGCGTTGCGGCATCGCCAGCATTTCGTATCCCACCATGAACTTCTTCACCGTCGCTGAGCGCAGCAGAGGCGGATAAAAATGCGCATGCAGATGAAATTCAGGATAGGCTTCGCCGTCCGTCGGCCGTTGATGAAAGCCGAATGTGTAGGGGAACGATGTTCGAAACAAGTTGTCGTAGCAGACGGTTGCCTTATGCAGGATATCGGCCAGTCCGGCTCGTTGTGCTTCGCTTAGATCGGTGAGCGCGGAGACTGGCTCTCTGCTGACGATGAGCGTCTCGAACGGCCACACTGCCCAGAAGGGCACCAACAGCACGAAGTAGTCGTTGGCCCGAACGATCCGCTCGTTCCTGGCCAATTCCAAAGAAAGGTAATCGCTCAACAGGGTTGCGGAATGCGTGCGGCGATAGGCGCGAAACGCAGCGACTTCCTTGGCCAACTCGTTGGGTAGCGTTTCGTTTGCCCATATCTGCCCATGCGGATGCTGATTGCTGCAGCCCATCATCGCACCGCGGTTTTCAAAAATCTGCACCGACTTGATCCGCGGATTTTGCCCCAGCCGGGAGAACTCCTCGACCCAGGTATCGACTACGCCCCTCAAGTCGGTCAGGCTCATGCGCGCCAACGTCAAGTCGTGGCGCGGAGAAAAACAAACCACACGGCAGATTCCCGACTCATTCTGCGCGCGCAACAGATCCCCTTCGCAGACTTCCCCCGGCGGTGCGTCGGGCTGCAAAGCGGAGAAATCGTTGTCGAAGACAAACGTTGACGTATAAGAAGGATTGCGCGCGCCGCCATGGCGCGCATTTCCGGGGCACAAATAGCAAGCCGGATCATACGCCGGCTGGGTTTCGCGAGCAGCCGTTTCGACCTGCCCCTGCCAGGGTCTCTGAGTGCGCTGCGGCGAAACCAGCACCCACTCACCGTTTAGCGGATTGAAACGGCGATGGGGATGAAGATTGAGATCACGCGAGTTCATGGGTGTTTCTTGCCAGACTCTGTATCTATTAGACTACTTCGCAAGCCCCGTCGGCGGCAAAGCAGACATAGATCTCGGGTTTCACACCCACTTTCGCTTCGTACTTTGCTGCGACGGTCTTCACGAAACCATCCACACATTCTTCGCGGACCAGATTCACCGTGCATCCGCCGAAGCCCCCGCCCGTCATGCGCGCCCCGTAAACCCCATCGAGACCTGCGCTGATCTCGACGAGCAAATCCAGCTCCGCACAACTCACTTCAAAGTCGTGCTGCAAACTCGAATGCGAGCTGCGCATCAGCGCACCGAACTCTTCTAGATCTCCCTTTTCGAGTGCGGTCCCCGCTTTCAGGACGCGAGCATTCTCCAGAATCACGTGCCGGCAGCGCCTCCGGATCAACTCGGGCAGAGATAGGCTCACGGCCTCGAAATCGCTCTCGGTCACATCCCGCAATGCGCGGATATTGGGAAAATGTTCCCGCAACAAACGCACTCCTTCTTCGCATTGGGCGCGGCGCTCGTTATATCCGCTGCTCGCGATGTTATGGCGAACCATCGAATTGCAGATGACCAGCCGTACCTGATCCGGCAGCGGGTGCAGACGATATTCCAAAGACCGGCAGTCCAGCAGCAATGCCCGGCCGCGTTCGCCGTGACTGGAAATGAACTGATCCATAATGCCGCACCGGGCCCCCACGAATTCGTTCTCGGCGCGTTGGCAAAGCAAAGCCATTTCCTTGCGATCGATTGCGCAATGGGAAACTTCCAGAAGTGCGCAGGCCACAGCCACTTCCAGCGAAGCCGACGAACTCAGTCCCGCACCCTGGGGAACGTTTCCTTCAATCAGCAGATTGGCGCCCGAAAGCCGGCAGCCTGAAGCTTGCAAGATCTTCGCCACGCCCGCGACGTAATCACTCCACGAATGGCTTGGCAGCGCGGGCAGATCGTCGAGCGAGAATTCGATCTGCTCCTGAAAATTTTCCGAGCGCACGACCAGCTTGCGATCGGGCCGCGGGGAAACAGCGACCCAGGTGAAGAACTCAACCGCCGCGGGCATGACAAAGCCGTCGTTATAGTCCGTGTGTTCGCCAATCAGATTGACGCGACCCGGAGCCCGGTAAATTCGAGCGGTCACTGCAAACCGGCTGGCAAACCTCTCTCCCAGTCGCCGGCTTACGTCGTTAGCAGAATCGGTTCTTTGCATGTGGTTGTTCAGCGCCTGGTCGCTCTCCGCGGCGTTGCTCCGCCCAGCACGAGCTCGCAGAGGTGGTCGACAAACTGAGCCGTCAGGCGATCGTGGCGGATCAGAAAACGCATGTAGATCGGCCCATAGAGTGAATCAAGCAGCAGGTCCAGGTCAACATCCTTGCGTAATTCTCCGCGGCGAATTGCGCGCCGCAGAGTCTCGTAAGCCTCGCGGCGGCGCGGCTTCAGAAAGCGCTCGCGAAATGCCGCAATCGATTCCTCATCGCTCTGGCCGGCGGCGAGAATGGCCGAAACGATGCGGCCGCGGGGACTCTTAAAAACTTTGATGAGCTGCCGCATCTGCCGGCTCATATCGGAATGGATCGATCCGGTGTCGGGGAAGTGCAGCCGGCTCGTGGTGCTGCTGGCAAACGCATCCGCAATCAAGGCGTCTTTGTTGGGCCACCAGCGATACACCGTGGCTTTGCCCACGCGCGCCCGGGCGGCAACCTCTTCGATGGTGAGATCCGAAAAGCCGGTTTTGCCCAGAATCTGGAGTGTGCTGCGCAGGATAGCCTGGCGCGCCTGCTCGCTGCGCGGGCGGCCGGGAGGGCGCTTTCCTCCGCCTTCTCCGCCGCTTCCGGCGGACGCCCCTGCTTTGCCCATAGCCCCTACACTACCATATAATCGAAGCAGTTTTATTTGGAATCCGATACGAGGAGTATCGAATCTAAAGTCGCATTGGTCCGGTGCTGGGGCGGCATCTGGACAGCACAAAATTGCATCTCGCAATTGGCCGTTCTTAACTGGAGTTGGGGATAGCTCATGTGGATTGTCGCTTTAGCCCTTCGTCGCCCTTATACCTTCGTGGTAATGGCGCTCGTCATCATCATTCTGTTCGGCGTTACGGTTCTGCGCACTCCGGTCGACATTTTTCCCGACATCAACATCCCCGTGGTCTCGGTGGTCTGGTTTTACACCGGCATGTCGCCGCAGGACATGGCGGACCGCATCGTGGCCAACTCCGAGCGCGGCATCACCACGACCGTGAACGACATCGAGCACATGGAGTCGCAATCGGTGTACGGATTGGGCGTCATAAAAGTCTTCTTCCGGCCCGGCACCAGCATTCAAGGCGCAATCGCGCAGATCACCGCCGTTTCTCAGACAAACCTGCGCTTCATGCCGCCCGGCACCACGCCTCCGCTGATTATTTCTTACAGCGCTTCGACGACTCCGGTAATTCAACTGGGGCTGAGCAGCAAGACCCTGTCGGAGCAGGCGCTTTTCGATCTGGGACAAAATTTTCTGCGAACCTATTTGGCCACCGTGCCCGGCGCGGCTACGCCATATCCGTACGGCGGAAAAATCCGCCAGATTCAGGTCGACCTGGATCTGCCCAAACTGCAGGCCTACGGCCTTTCGCCCAACGACATCGTAAACGCCGTCAATGCGCAGAACATCATTCTTCCCACCGGCACCATCAAGATGGGATCGCTCGAATATGACGTGGAGATGAACGGCACGCCGCAGAAGATCTCGGAATTGAACGATCTTCCCGTCAAAACGACAAACGGTTCGACGCTTTATATGCGCGACGTGGCCCACATCCGTGACGGCTTCGCGCCCCAGACCAACATCGTGCGCCAGGATGGGAACCGCGGCGCTCTGATGTCGATCTACAAAACCGGTTCTGCGTCCACTCTCGATATTGTGAAGGGCATTAAGGGCATCGTTGCGCAAGCGGCACAGGCGTTGCCCCCGGAACTGAAGATTTCTTCCTTGTTCGATCAATCGTTATTCGTGCGCGCCTCGATCGAAGGAGTGATTCGAGAAGGCGCGATCGCGGCCATTCTCACCGCGATCATGATTCTGATTTTTCTGGGCGACTGGCGGCCGACCATCGTCATTCTGATTTCCATTCCGCTCTCGGTGTTCGTTTCCATCATCATGCTGGGCGTGATCGGCGAGACCATCAACATTATGACCCTGGGCGGATTGGCGCTGGCCGTGGGCATTCTGGTAGATGACGCCACGGTGGAAATCGAAAACATCGAGCGCAACCTGGCCATGGGCAAGGAAATGCGCCAGGCCATTCTTGACGGCGCGCAACAGATCGCCGTGCCCGCGTTCGTTTCCACGCTCAGCATCTGCATCGTGTTTGTACCCATGTTCTTTCTGACGGGCGTGGCGAAATTCCTGTTCGTGCCGCTGGCCGAAGCCGTCAGCTTCGCCATGCTGGCCAGCTACCTGCTTTCCCGAACTCTGATTCCCACGCTGGTGATGTACATCATGCGCGGGCATGAGCATCGGGCAGAGGCGCCCACGTCGTTTTTCGGCCGCTTCCAGCGCGGCTTTGAACGCAAATTTGAAAGCTTTCGCCTGTCCTACGAAGCCTTGCTGGAAACCACCATCGAACACCGCGGCCTGTTTGTGACCGGCTTTCTGATTTTTTGCGTGCTTTCGCTGGGCTGGTACGCTTTTCTGGGACAAGACTTTTTCCCGCAGGTAGATGCCGGTCTGCTGCGGTTGCACGTCAGGGCTCGTCCTGGCCTGCGCGTGGAAGAGACGGCTCGTCTGTGCGATGAGGTTGAAGGCGCAGTGCGCGAGCAGATTCCGCAGGGACAGCTGCAGACGATTCTCGACAACATCGGCCTGCCCAACTCGGGGATTAACCAGTCTTACAGTTCGAATGGCACCATCGGCACCAGCGACGCCGAAATCCTCATCGCTCTTGACCCCGAGCATCATCCGCCCATGGCCGAACTGCAGCGCAAACTGCGCGAGTACTTGCCCCAGCATTTTCCCGGGGTGGAGTTTTTCTTCCAGCCGGCCGATATTGTGACGCAGATTCTGAATTTCGGCCTGCCCGCGCCGGTCGATGTGCAAATCGTGGGCAACGATGTGCGCAGCAGCTACGCCATCGCCCAGCAGATCGCGAACAAGATGCGGCACATACCGGGCACTGCGGATGTGCACGTGCAGCAATTATTGTCGCTGCCGACTCTCGAAATGGACATCGATCGCACCCGCGTGACCCAGGTTGGACTGACCGCGCGCGACGTTGCGCAAAACGCGCTGGTTTCGCTGAGCGGCAGTTTTCAGACCACCCCGAATTTCTGGCTCGACCCCAACAACGCGGCGACGTATTCCATCGCCGTGCAATCCCCGCAATATCGCATGACCAACCTGCAGGATTTGCTGAATATTCCCGTGGTCTCGCAACAGGGCCCGCAGTTGATGGGGAATCTGGTGCAATTGACTCCGGCGGTGCGCGCGGCTACGGTCAACCACTGGAATGTGCAGCCGGTGGTCGACGTCTATGCCAGCACCCAGGATCGCGATCTGGGCGCGGTGGCCGCCGAGACCGATAAAATTCTCAAGACGTTCGCGGGCAATCTGCCGCGGGGAACTCACATCGTCGTGCGTGGTCAGGTCGCGACCATGCGCTCCTCGTTCTTCGGACTGGGCGTGGGATTGGTCGGCGCCATCGTGCTGGTCTATTTATTGATCGTCATCAATTTTCAATCCTGGCTGGATCCGTTCATCATTATTGCGGCGCTCCCGGGAGCGCTGGCGGGCATTTGCTGGTTTCTGTTGCTGACTCACACCACCCTGAACGTGCCATCGCTGACGGGCGCGGTCATGTGCATGGGGGTGGCGACGGCGAATTCGATTCTGATGGTCAGCTTCGCCCGCGAACAAATGGATGAAGGAGTCTCCGCGGTGCGGGCTGCGGTCGCCGCCGGATACACGCGCATTCGCCCGGTCCTGATGACCGCCCTCGCCATGATCATCGGCATGGTGCCGATGGCGCTCGGGTTTGGCGAGGGTGGCGAACAGAATGCTCCTCTGGGACGCGCGGTCATCGGAGGATTGCTTTTTGCGACCGTGGCGACTTTGTTCTTTGTGCCGAGCGTGTTTGCCATCGTCCACAGCCGGCGCGAGGCGCAGCGGGCGCAACCGTAGAATCTGATGCAGAAACGTTTTGTGGAAGCCGGGAGTCTTCGATGAGCGCAGAAAACGAACAGAAACCAGTGCCGGGGAAAGCCGGAGAACAACCAGTTCCGGCGCAGCCCGCGCAGGCGGAAGAGCCGCGTCATGTGAGCGCGCAGCAGCAGCGGGATGAAGAGATCGCGGCCATCATGCAGCATTCCAAGCACCAGCTGCCGACCGTCCAGCGCCCGCCGGAGCTTCCCCCTGCGCCCCCGGGCAAGGCTTTGCGGATGGTCGGCATAGTAGTGCTGATTCTGCTGGTGGCGGGGGCCGTCACCTTGATTGGCCACTTCAGTCACGAACGTACGCTCGCCAAGGAAACCGAACGCGAGACGATTCCGACCGTTGCAGTGATTCATCCGCTGGCGGAAAAGCCGGACGAAGAACTCGTGCTGCCGGGATCGTTGCTGGCCTATGAGGAATCTCCGATTTATGCGCGCACCAGCGGATATCTGGTGCGCTGGTACAAGGACATCGGCAGCCGCGTCAAAGAAGGCGAATTGCTGGCCACCATCGACACGCCCGAAGTGGATCAGGAGCTCAACCAGACGCGGGCGGCGCGGCAGCAGATCGTCGCGCAACTGGAACTCGCCAAGATCAGCGCCGACCGCTGGGAGAACCTGCGCAAGACCGATTCGGTTTCCGCCCAGGAAGCCGACCAGCAGGCCAGCGGATACAAGCAGGCACAAGCCAATCTGGATGCGGCCGACGCCAATGTTCACCGCCTGGAGCAACTCGAAGGGTTCAAGAAAGTTTACGCGCCCTTTTCCGGTGTTCTTACCCGCCGCAACGTCGATCCGGGCGCACTGATCAATGCGGGCGCGGGCGCAGCCGGCCGCGAGTTGTTTGACCTTGCGCGCGTTGATCCCTTGCGCGTGTACACCAGCGTTCCGCAAGCCTATGCGCCGTACATCAAAGTGGGCGCGAACACGACGGTCACATTGCAGGAATTTCCGGGCGAGAAATTCTCGGCCCTGATTGCGCGCACCGCCGAGTCCATCGATCCCAACACGCGCACGCTTCTGACGGAAGTCGATGTGCCGAACAAAGATGGAAGGCTGTTGCCGGGTTCGTTCGGCGAAGTGCACTTCGCCATCGGCTCGAACGTCGACAAGGTCACAGTGCCGGTGAATGCGATGTTGTTTCGGGCAGAAGGCGCGCGGGTGGTGGTGATCGGCAGCGACTCGAAAGTGCAACTGCGCCCCATCAACATCGGAAGGGACTACGGCACCAGTCTTGAAATTCTGGGCGGAGTTTCCACCCAGGATCAGATCGTGATCAATCCTCCCGACTCGCTGGAAGAAGGCCAGCAGGTGCAGATTGCGGCGGCGAAAAGTCCATCCACGCCTTCGCAGAATTCACCGAGCGGAGGCAAGCCATGAGACGCGTTCTTGCCGGCCCGGTGGTGGCATTGCTGTTTCTGACGGCTGCCTGCACGGTGGGTCCGCGTTACAGCCGGCCAGCCGCGCCGGCGCCGGCGCCCGACGCATGGAAGACACAACCGCCATGGCAACAGGCCGACCCCAAGGATCAAATTCCCAAAGGAGCCTGGTGGCAGGTTTTTCACGATCCGGAACTCGACGCCTACGAGCGGCAGCTTCTCCAAGCCAATCAGTCGCTGGTCGCCGCGCGCGATCGCCTGAACCAGGCGCGATCGCTGGCGCGCGTCGCCACGGCAGATTATTTTCCGCAGCTTTCCGCCGACCCCAGCGCGGTGCGCGAGCGTGGATCGGGGAATCGTCCGCTGAACGGCGAGCAGCCGACAGTGATCAACGGTGTGGTACAGCGCGTTCCTCCCTACACACAAAGCGTCTACACGGTTCCGTTCGCCGTGAGCTACGAAGCGGATTTGTTCGGCCGTGTGCGCCGCAACGTGGAAGCAGCCAACGCCTCGCTGCAGTCCACCGCGGCCGACCTTGCTAACGTGCAACTGGTGCTGACGGCGGAATTGGCCGCCGATTATTTCATGCTGCGTGAATTAGACGCGGAGTATCGGGTCGTCCAGGAATCCGCCGGCTATGAGCGCAAAGGTCTGCAACTCGTCGAAGATCGTCACAACGGAGGCATTGCCAACGGGCTGGAAGTTGCGCAGCAGGCCACCGTGCTCGACTCCACGATAGCGCAACTATCGCTTGTGCAGGAAACGCGCGCGCAATATGAACATGCCATCGCCGTGCTGGTCGGCGCGCCGGCAGCGAGTTTCAGCGTGCCGGTTGCACCCCTCAAATCGACTCCGCCTCCTGTTCCGCTCGGAGTGCCTTCCGACATGCTGGAGCGCCGGCCCGATATTGCCACGCTGGAGCGCGAGATGGCATACGCGAACGCGCAGGTGGGAATCGCGCGCGCAGCGTTCTATCCGCACATCACGCTCAGCGGCGCAGGTGGATGGCAGAGCACCAGCGTTACGGAACTGCTCAATGCTCCCAGCCTGTTCTGGTCGCTCGGCGCCGATGCGCTGCAGCCGATTCTTCAAGGCGGAAGAAATCGCGCCAATCTGGAGGCGGCCCGTGCCGCCTATGATCAGTCGGTCGCCAATTATCGCCAGTCCGTGCTGGCTGCGTTCCAGCAGGTCGAAGATGGCATCAGCAATCTCAGCACGCTTTCGCAGGCGCTTACCACGCAGGGCAAGGCAGTGGAGGATGCGCGCAAGGCGCTCGAAATCGCCAATAACCGGTACGTTGGCGGCGTCACCAACTACCTGGACGTGATCACTGCGCAGACGACTTTGCTCAGCAGCGAACGCCTGCAAACCCAGTTGCTCGGGCAGCAGATGGTCAGCTCCGTCTATCTAGTGAAGGCGCTCGGCGGCGGATGGGATGCAGCCCAGATTCACGGCGAACAGGTTCATCCGCAGGCGGGGCAGATTGTGCAGCCGTAGTGCTCGGGCTCGCGGTATTTCCGTACAATTTCCGTACAATAAGACCTTATGCAGAAACTCAAATTTCCTGGCTTTACCCTTGGCCTGGTTTTCGTCGTTCTCTTTTCCAGCGGCGCGCAAAAAGCGTCCGACACTTCTCACTACGTCATCTATGTGACGAATGAGCGCTCTGGCGATTTGACCGAGATTGACTCTTCGACACTGGAGGCGACGGCGACCATCCCGCTAGGCAAGCGGCCGCGCGGCATTCATCCCAGTCCCGACGGCCGTTTTCTCTACATCGCATTGAGCGGCTCTCCGTTTGCCGGGCCGGGTGTAGACGAAAGCAAGCTGCCCCCTCCTGACCGAAGCGCCGATGGCATTGGCGTTTTCGATGTCAACCAGAACAAGCTGGTGCGTGTGATTCCGAGCGGCATCGACCCGGAGAATTTTGACCTGACAAAAGATGGCAAGACCCTCATCGTTTCCAACGAAGATGACGCCAAGGCCAGCTTCGTGGATATCGCTTCCGGCAAGGTTACAAAAGCCTTGCCCCTGGGCGAAGAGCCCGAGGGCGTGACGGTCAGCCCGGATGGCAAGTTTGTTTACGTGACCTCGGAGAATACCGGAACGATTTCTGCGTTCGATATCGCGAGCAAGACTCTCATCAAGACGTTCAAGGTCGGGCGACGCCCGCGTTCGGTGGTGTTTCTTCCCAACAAGCCTCGCGCCTACGTCAACGCAGAAAACGATGGGGCGGTCACGGTGATCGACACCGCAAAGCATGAGGCGATTCAAACCATCACTTTAGGCCAGCAAGGCGTGATCAAGCCGATGTGTGTGCTGCTCTCGCCAGATGGCGCGACTCTCTACGTGAGCACGGGACGCGGTCACAAGCTATTTGTGATCGACACGGCCACGAACAAGATCACGAATTCGTTTGACATCGGCGAGCGCCCCTGGGGCATCGCTCTTTCCCCCGATGCGAAAACGCTCTTCAGCGCGAACGGCCCCTCGAAAGATGTTTCGGTCGTCAATCTCGCGAGTTCAACCGTTACGAAAAGAATCAAAGCCGGCGACGGACCGTGGGGAATCGCGATTCTGTCCCGATAACTCACCTCGCGCTGTTCGTGGTTTGCGTCAGCGTCCCGCTTGCTGACAAGCCCCATATTGCTTGGGAAGTGTTCAATACCTACTAAATCGCATTAGTAGATACCTGTTGAAATTGTATGGATGACGATCGGGGGCCCGCCGTGGTCAAGAGCCATCCGGAGCGAGCTACGGAAACAAAGGCTTGCCCCGCTCCTGCAATTGTGCGAGACTGCGCTGCGTGGCGGTAAAAAAAAGTCGATCCGGCGCCCGGCCATCCGTAGCCCTGGGCCGAAAACCGATGAGTCTGAAGGATCTGGCGGAGCACCTGGGCCTTTCGCCCGCCACGGTCTCGCTGGTCATCAACCGTTCCTCCGTAGCCGACTCCATACCCGAGGAAACCAAGAATCGAATCTTCGCCGCAGCCCACAAGTTCAAATACCGCCCCAATTTCTTTGCCCGTTCCTTGCGTGCCCAGCGCAGCTACACCATCGGGGTCATCGTGCCGGAAGTCAGCGACGGATATTCCACTTCTGTCATGAGCGGTGTGGAAGAACATCTTCTGAATGAGGGATATTTCTATTTCGTGGCCAGCCACCGCCATCGCGCCGATCTCATCGACGAATATCCTCGCCTGTTTCTGGAGCGGTCGGTCGACGGTCTGATCGCCGTCGACACGCCCTGGACTCTCGTGCTTTCGGTTCCAGTCGTCACCGTCTCCGGCCACAATCACGTCAAGGGCGTCACCAATGTGGTGCTGGATCACCGCCGGGCCGCCGAGGTCGCGCTTCAGCACCTTCACCAACTGGGACATCGCCGCATTGCCTTCATCAAGGGGCAGGAGTTCAGTTCCGATACCGCCATCCGCTGGGCCAACATCGAAAAAGTCGCCCGTGAGCTCGGTTTGGCGATCTCGCAGTCTCTGGTCACGCAGTTACAGGGGGATTCTCCCACTCCAGAGCCGGGCTATCAGGCAACAAAAAAGTTGCTTTCCTCCGGCAAGCCCTTTACTGCGCTGTTCGCATTCAACGATATGTCGGCGATGGGCGCCATGCGAGCCTTGCGCGAGGCCGGTTTGCGCGTCCCGGACGATGTTTCCGTCGTCGGATTCGACGATATCCAGAGTGCGGCCTATCAGAATCCCGGTCTGACTACCGTGCGCCAGCCGTTAAAGGCAATGGGAAGAATCGCGGCAGAAACTTTGCTGAGGCGCATCCGTCGTTTAGGAACGGACGGACATTGCCCCGAGACCATGGTCGTACCGGAACTCATCATTCGTGAGACCACCAGCACTCCGCCCCACGGCCTGCCCGTGCCTCGCCTGTCCTTGCCGCGTAAGAACGTGCGCATGCGGAAACGCTCCCGCAAATCGTAGCCGTCCGCGCTCAACCAAATTGTGTTCAACAGGCGATATGCGCCGCGCGTGCAGATGTATCCTAGTGGGCCTTGGCCTTATCTTCCGTGATGAGCTGTGCCACCTTCGAGTTCGTGCCCACAGGTTCAATCAGAATAATGTGCCGGGCATTCAGCACCATGCGGTCGGGCCCGTGCAATTCATTGCCCAGCGGAATCAGAATGTTGGTGACGGCCTTGGTGTCCTGATTCACCTGGCTGTGGATGTAGTACACATCCGTCAGCTCCGGATAATCCGTGCCTGCATTGGTGAGCTTGCCATAGAACACCTGGTTGTTATCGAGCAGCACGGCGGAATAAGGGGTCTTGATATCGATGACGGGCGACTCGGTATGCTGGCACGATGTCGCCGCTATCGACATAACAATGATTAGGATAGACAGAACTAGCTTTTTCAAACGGGGCTCCTTCAACTGATTTCGGGAATCCACAACCAATCGCGATCCGCGAACCGAACTATAACATTCGCGGCAGCTTAAGGCATAGTACTCCTCAAGCACCTCGGTCTCGAAAAAATCCTGCGATGAGCACGTGGCTCATCGCAGGATTGTAAAGCACGGTTACAACTGCGAACCGCATACGCCGGTTAGCGTACGGCCGGAAGCGCAGGCATCGACATCTTGGGCAGCCTTCTGGAAACTCCGCTCCAGGGAGCCACCGGCGTGCTGTGCACCCCAACGTTCGTGCTTCCCGGAACCCGCCAGGTGTTGACCGGGTGCGCCAGGCCAGAACGCGCGTTTGTCGGGTTCACAAAAACCGGCACTCGCGTCGCCACATTGTTCCACGAAGACGTGACCGGGATACGATCCCAGGGACGATTACCCGAATAGTTATCGAAACGGCCACTCGCCTCGCCGCTTCGACTGTTCCAGACGGGCGGCACGAACCGGTTATTCGCCAGGCGATCGATCTTACCCGGAAGAACTGGCTTCTGCGTCTTTGCTGAAGCCTGAGCATTCCCGTTCGCCTTGGTGTTCCCCGTAGGCGGCGTACCCGAATCCACCGTCAGGATAACGCCGGTCGAAGTGTACGAGATCGCGAAGTACTCGGTCGAGTTGATCACGATGTAAGAATTGCTGAACGTGCCCGTGATGCTCTTGGCGGTCAGGATGGTAAACGTCTGGCCTACGGTCGGAGTGAAGCTGTTGATCAACGCCACGTTCAGCGTGCCGCCCAGGCTGGCGGTGCCGGTGACCTTCAGTTGGCTATATTGCGTGCTCACCGTTGTTCCGCCGATCGAAACGTTCATCGTGCCCGTTGAGAGCTGCGTGTAGTTTCCGGTGATGGTCAAGAGCCCAGCCTTGCCGGCGTCGCCCACGTTAATCGTCGGAGTCGTGCCGCTGCCGCCGATTGTCACGTTCGACTTGATATTGCCCTTGCCCTCCAGCGTGCCGCCCGTAACCGTCACACCCGAGGACGTAGTGTCTGTCAGAGTTCCATCCACGATTGTGGTTCCGGCGGTCTGCGTATAGGTGCTGGTGCTGCCGCCGATCGTGAGCACAGTTCCCGCAGAGGCGTCCACCGTGCCGGAGTTGGTGAAGTTTTTCGTGGTCGCGGTAGTGAGCTTTGCGCTGCTTGACAACGTGAAGGTGCCGGTATTGTTGTCGAAGCCGGACAGGGCGTTTGCGGAGCCGTCCTTGATCGAAGCACTGGTGCCGCTCAGAATCAGGGTAGCCGCGTTGGTGGTGATGCCGCCATTAGCGCTGGCCAACTGCAGCGTGCCATCGACGGTGTAGGTCCCGCCGGTCAGGGTTCCACTGCTCAGGTTGGTCAGAGTGCCCGTAACGCTAAAGGTGCTGCCCGCGTCGATCGTCATCTTGCCATTGTTGGTGAAGTTGGCCAGCGTCGTGAAGTTGGCGTCATCAGCCAGCGTGAGCTGTCCAGCGCTGCTGATCGTGTTGAAGTTGACCAGTGCATTCGAGTTTGCGCCCGTGGTCGTGTTCTTGATGTTGCCCGTACCTTCCAGTGTCAGATTGGAACCAAGGGTTTCGATGCCGTTGGCTCCGGCGGCGAAGGCCAACTGGCCTGCGACCACGAAGATTCCGCCCGAGAGCGTATTCGTGCTGGTCTTATATTGCGTCAGCGCGGTGGCGGTGAAGCTGCTGCCGCTGTCGATGGTCAAAGTCCCCGTGTTGCTGAAGCTCGCCACGGTGTTCACATAAGCATAGTCGTCGGCAATCGTCAGGCTCTTGGTGTTGGTCGCCAGATCCAACAGCGCGTTGACGCCGTTCGAATTGATCGTGCCGCCCTCCAGCGTCAATGTCGCGGAGTTGGTGGTGATGCTGATGCCGGCAGTGGTCAGATCGATGTTGCCGCCCAGCACCCACGTGCCTGCCGTCAGCTTGCCGGCGCTGATTTGCGTCAGCGTGGGAGCGGTGAACGTCGACCCGGAGGCCACCGTCAGCGTGCCCGTGTTGCTGAAGCTGGCAGCCGTGGTGGTGACCGCAGCACCGTTGTTGATCGTCAACTCTCCGGTGTTCGTGGCCAGACCGCCAAGCGCGTTGCTGCCGTTGGCATTCTCAATCGTTCCACCTCCCAGGGTCAGGTTGGTGGCATTGGTCGTGATGGTCTCAGTCGCGCCGGTCAGGGTCAAGTTGCTATCCAGATCGAAAGTTCCCGCCGTCAGCGAACCGCCGCTGATCTGCGTTAGCGAGGCAACCTTGAAGCTCGTTCCGCCGAGGATGGTCAACGATCCGGCGTTGCTGAAGTTGCCGGCGTCGGTAAAGTTGACATCGGTGGTCAGGCTGCCGGTAGACGTGATACTGGTCAGATTCGCCAGGGCATTGGTGCTGTTGAAGGTGTTGGTGAACTGTCCGCCGCCTTCTTCCGTCACCTTGGCCGCGAGGGTGGTGATTCCTGTCGCACTGCCGAAGTTGTAGTCGATGTTGCCGCCGTTGGCGATGTAGTTTCCGCCGGTCAGCGTGTTCGTGGTGCTGCTGTAGTTGGTGAAACCGGAGCTGTTCACGTCGATGGTCAGGGCCTGGCCGGCAACGTTGGCATTGACCGTGCCATTGTTGGTGAAGCCCATGTTGCCGTCGCCGATTAAGCCCGCTCCCTCGATGGTGCCGTCACTGGTAAGGATCGGAGTGGTGCCTTCGCCGTAGATGAAGGTGCAGCTGGCGCAAGACCCGCCCAGATCGATGGTTCCCGACCCGGCGAGGGTGACGGCGCCGTTGATCAGCAAGTAGGTGTCGTTGCCATTGCTGGTCACGTTGATCGTGCCGTTGTTAGTGATCGTGCCGGTCACTTCCATCTGCGCGTTGTTTTCGACGTTGATGGTTCCGCTGTTGGTCAGGTTCGTCAGATACGCGCCCACGGCGTTGGTAACGTTGAACGCCCCGGTGCCGGAAGTCGTCAGCGTGCCGCCGGTAATGCTGACCCCGCTCTGCAATGTGACCGACGAACCGTTCAGGGCCTCGATCGTCCCGCCGGTGTTGGTCCAGGTGGAACCAGTGAAGACCAGAGTTCCGCCATTGGAGGCTTCCATCGTTCCGGTATTGGTGGCAGCACTGAAAGTCTGGAGGGTCAGACCTTGGCCGCTGACGTTGGCATTAATCGTTCCGTTGTTGGTGAATGTCCCGTCTTGGATGCTGCCCGCGCCCTCGATGGTTTCGTCGTTAGTGAGAGTTGAGGCTGCTTCAACCACGCCCGTATAGCTGCCGTTCGTGCTGGACAAGACCAGCGTGCCCGATCCCGTCAGTGTGGCCGCACTCGGAGCATAGAAGTAAGTGGTGTTGCCCGCGGCCTCTAGCGTAATCGTGCCGTTGTTGGTGATGGTCCCAGTGACATTGAGCTCCCCGTTGTTCTGCACGTTCAGCGCGCTGCCGCTGCTGATGGTCAACCCGCTCAGATTCGCCTCGTTGCCGCTGGCCACGTAGATCTGGCCGGTGCCCGCCGTGCTCAGCGTCCCGCCCGTGATGGTTGTGTTGGCGGTCAGTTCGACGGAGGCGCCAGTTTCAGCCGTGATGGTGCCGCCGGTATTGGTCCAGCTGGAGCCGTTGAATTCAAGATTTCCACCGTTCGAGGCTTCCATCGTCTTGGTGTTGGTGGCGGCGGTGAAGCTTTGCAGCAGCAAGGTCTGGCCGCTCACATTAGCATTGATGGTTCCATTGTTGACGAATGTTCCATCTTGAATGGAACCCGCGCCCTCGATGGTTTCGTCGTTCGTAAGGGTGGCGACGGCCTCAACGACACCGGTGTAGCTGCCATTGGTACTGCTCATCACCAGCGCGCCCGTGCCGGTCAGCGTGGTCGTCTCCGGGGCATAGAAATACGTAGTGTTGCCGGCGGCCAGCAGGGTGATGGTGCCATTGTTGGTGATCGTGCCGGAGGCACTGATCTCCCCATTATTGATGACGTTCAGCACGCTGCCCGTGCTGACGGTCAGGTTGGTCAGGTTTGCCGTGTTGCCGCTGGCAACCTCGATCACGCCCGCGCCTGTGGTGGTCAACGTTCCACCGCTCACCGTCGTGTCGGCCGTAAGAATCACAGTCGACGCGTTGCTATGGGTGTCACTGCCGGAAGCCTCAATCACTCCGCCCGATCCCTGCGTGAATGTGCTGCCCGACAGCGTCAGCGTGCCGCCATTGGTGGCTTCCAGCGTTCCGTCGTTCGTCATGCCGCCCGAGCCCGGCTGGATGGTCAAGATGCTCGTCGAAACCGTGGGACTGATGTTGGCGTCGATGGTCGAGTTGTTCGTCATGGTCAGATCGCCATCGCCGATGTTGCCCACGCCGGAAATGTTCTGATCGATTGTCAAAATCGCGCCGCCGACGCCGTAGATCAGGTTCGTCGTGCCGCCCGCCGACGACATCACGATCGTCCCCGTGCCCTTCAGCGTGGCGCTGCTGCTCGTGCCAACCGTGTCCACGTAAAGCCCCGTGTTGTTGCCGGTGCTCAGAATATTGATCGTGCCGTTGTTGGTGATGGTCCCATTGATCTCCGTGACGGCGTTGTTCTGAATGTTGTAGGTTCCGGCCAGGGTAACGCCATTCAGGAATACATCGTTGCCGGAAAGATCGTTGACCGCGCCGGTCCCTGAAGATTCCAGCGTTCCGCCATTGATGGTGACGTTTGCCTCAAGATTGACCGCGGAGCCCGCTTGCGCCTGGATCGTCCCGGTGTTCGTCCATGTCCCGTTGTCGAGGGTCAGAGTGCCGCCACCCGTAGCTTCCAGAGTGCCCGCGTTGCTGGAGGCTGTTGTCGTGTAGGGGTTCAGGATGAGATTTCCGCCGCTGACGTTCGCATTGATGATCCCGTTGGAGGCGTTGGTGATCTGAAGCTCCCCGTTGCCAATGGCCCCGTCGCCCACAATCGTCGTCTCATTGGTCAGGACTTCTGCGCTGATTCCGTAGATAAGGTTGTTCTGATTGCTTGAGTTTACAAGCGTAATGGTGCCGGTGCCGGCCAGCGTTGCGTTGCCGTCGAGGTACAAGCCGGTGTCGTTGCCGGTACTTTCGATACTGATGGTTCCGTTATTCGTGATGGTTCCGGTGATTTCGGTGGCGCCGTTATTTTGAATGACGTATGCGCCCGAGTTGGTCAGCGAGTTCAGGAAAACGTTACTACCGGAAACGTTGACGATCGTTCCAGTGCCGCTGGTGGTCAGCGTTCCGCCGGTGATGGTTACGTTGCTCTGCAGGTTGACCGTAGATCCGGCGGTCGCCTTGATGGTCCCGCCCGTATTCGTCCAGGTACCATTCGAGAGAGTCAAGGTGCCGTCGTTGGTCGCTTCCAGCGTGCCCGTGTTGGTGTTCGTGCAGCCGCTGCAGGAATCGGGATTGACCAGCAATGTCTGGCCGCTGATGTTGCCATCGATCGTGCCGGAGTTGACCAGGTTCAACTCCGTATTGCCGACCGTGCCCGCGCCCTCGATCGTCGAAGACGTCGTAAGCACGGCTGCCGAGGTGCCGTAAAGCAGGCCCGTGTAGCTCCCGTTTGTGCTGGTCAGATTGATCGCCCCGCTGCCGCTGAGCGTCAACGAGTTGTTCACGAACAACCCGGTGTTGTTGCCCGCGGCATTGAAGGTGATCGTGCCATTGTTGGTGATGTTGCCTTCGACGGTGGTCTGCACGTTATTGTTTAACGTCATCGTATCGCCCGCGTTACTCAGCGTGAGCGTGCCGATGGTATAGCTCTGATCGTCGACGGTATTGGCCGTGGTGGTGCTGATGGCGATGTTTTCGCCGCTGGTGATCGCTCCATTATTCCAGTTCGAGGCGTCGCTCCAATCCGTGTTGGAGCCTCCGCCGCCCGTCCAAGTGTCCGTGGTCAACGGTGACGGCGCGCCATTTCGCGGTTGCGCGGCCGGCACCGCGATCTGCGGGGCTCGCACCGCAGGCTGCGAGTCTTTGCGTTTGGACGACGATTGAGCGGAAGCGAATAGGCTGAAGGCGACCACAAGGATGCAGAGCACACACATCCACTTCAAGGTCAGAGCAGACGATCGGCGCATGGGAGACTCCAAGGTGTTCCAAGAATTCAAGTGCAACTCAAACTTATTTTTGGCTTTACGCCCAGCTGAGGGAGGCGGGGGCGCGGGTTTCGAGCGCCAACGCTCGTAAACCGGCGCGTTCAAAAATATGAGCCCAATGATGGACAAAGTCAAGATGAAAGTGCCCCTGACCGCGAGATTTAACACAAAGAGGGGTCTTTCGTCACCAGTCACTCGACCCCAACCGCACGCGTGGCCACTCAGCCGCAACCCCGCGCCCCTCGCTGGATTCAGCCCGCTTCCTCTGATTTGATCCCCGCCATAGGTCGAAATCCTCAGTTTCAAAATTGACCCACACCCCAAACCGCGACACTGCCAGCCAGTCTTCTTCGGTAGAATCAGTTCTGCCTATGCGATTTCTTGCCGGGAAGGGAACTGAGTTCCATCTGCGAAGAAAGAAGATTGTCTCGCCTGCAATTCCGTGCCGGCACTTTGGCATCGGCCTGGCGCTCATTCTCGCCGCCGTTGTTTGCCTTCCGGCTTGCCGGAGTTCAGCCCGCGCCAAAGAGCACGTCGAGAAGGCCAACCAATACGTCGCGCAAAAGCAGTTCACCGAGGCTCGGGCCGAATATCGCGAAGCCATCAGGATCGCTCCCGACTTGGCCGATGCCCATTACCGACTGGGCCTGCTCGAGTTGCAGCAGGAGCATCCCACCGCCGCTCTCCAATCTCTCACGCGCTCCGTCGAACTGGATCCCAGGAATACGGATGCGCGCCTTCGCCTGGGAAACCTGCTGGTTTCCGCAACACAATATAAGGACGCCAGCTCCCAGGCCAATGCTGTGCTCGCCTCCGACGCCAGCAATGCCGCGGCGCACCGGCTGCTCGGCCAGATATTTCTCCAGCAGCGTCAGTATCTCCCGGCCGAGCGCGAGTTACAGTTGGCGATCAGCCTGGCTCCCCGCGATCCCCAATCGTTCGAAGATCTCGGACTTGCCCAGATGCTCGACGCCGAATACGGAGCCGCGGAAAGAAGTTTTCAGGCCGCCGTCGATCTCGCGCCTGCCGATCCTCAAACCTACATCAATCTCGCCAGCTTCTATAAAGCTCAGGAAGCGCCCGACCGCGCCGAATCCGCATTGCGCGGCGGCATGACTCACAATCCGCACGCCGTTGAACTCCCTATCGCGCTGGCCGGTCTCTACGCCGAGCACGGCCGCGCCGCCGACGCGAAACGAATATTGGATCAACTCGAAACGGACACCAGCAATTTCCCCGATGGCCGCCGCGCTGTGGCTGAGTTCTATCTCACCAATGGCGATCCGGCCGCCGCTCTCGACCGCTATCGCGCCTTAGCTGAAAAAGATCCTCGCGATCACGCCGCCGCAACCAAAACCGCCGAATGCTATCTGCAACTGGAGGAATGGCAGGAAGCCATCGCCTGGATCGACGCACATGGCAAAGACGCGCTCGATCGCGACGACCCCGATTTCCGCCTGTTGCGCGCCCGCGCCGATCTCGGCGCATTTCGCTTGCGTGACGCACTAAATGAACTGCAAGCCCTCATTCAGGATTCGCCCGACACCGCCGCCGTCTACTACTACCTGGCGCAAGTCCATCTCCGCCAGGAAGAACCCGCGCCCGCGCAGCAAGCCTTCATCGATGCCTTGCGCGTCCAGCCCGGATATCTTCCCGCAGTTCTCGGCCTGGGCAACATCAGTCTGCAGCAAGGTAATCCCGAGGTCGCACTAAGCTACGCGGGCCAGGTGATTGCCGGCAGCTTCTGGCTCGCCGATGCCCACCTGCTGGCCGGCAGCGCACTGCTGGCGCGCAACGACCCCGATCAGGCGCAGCACGCTTTCGAAATTGCCGCAGGCCTGAATCCGCGCAGCCCGGAAGCGCAGGAGCGCCTGGGCAAAGCGTTGAGTGTGCAAGGAAAATACTCCGACGCGGAAAAGGCCTACGAAGCTTCTTTGGCGCTTGCCCCGGACTACGCCCCAGCCCTCGGCGGTTTAGCCGATGTGCTCGTAAAACAAGGAAAAGCCAGGCAAGCCGCTGCCCGCATCGACCGCCAGATCTCCGCCCACCCCAAGGCCTATCAACTTCAGGTGGCAAAGGCTGAATTTTGCATCACGCAGAAAGATTGGTCGTGCGCCGAGCGCAGCTACAACCAGGCGTTAACGCTCAATCCTTATTACATCAACGGATACCTGGCTCTGGCTCACGTCTACGCCGCCACCAATCGCGCCGACGCCATGATCCGCGAATATCAAAACGCCATCGCCAAATTCCCCGACTACCTGCCCACCTATATTCTTCTCGGCCAGGTCTACGCCTACGTCGGCGACGCCAATCGCGCGCAGCAAACCTATCAGGGCGCTCTCAAGGTTGATCCGAATTTCTATCAGGCGCAAACCAATCTCGCGCGCCTCTACGCCGATCAGGGAACGTCTCTAGCCGACGCCCTGCAACTCGCCCAGAAAGCCAAGGCTTCGCAGCCCGACGATCCCACGGTCAATGACACTCTAGGTTGGGTTTACTACAAGCAGGGCCTTTACAGTTCGGCCGTTCCATTGCTGGAAGCCGCGGTCGCCAAGAGTCCGCAAGTCGCAGGCTTTCAATTTCATCTGGGCCTGGCCTACGCCGCATCCGGCCAGCGCGCCCAAGCCCACACCAATCTGCAAACCGCCCTGAACCTTGGCCTGAACGCAACCGACACCCGCACCGCCCAGGAAGCCCTGCAGAAATAGCCGGAATCTCACAACCGGTTTGGGGAAGAGCACAGTGATCGAAGGCCGCTCGAGAACTAACGGAAGCATCCCGTGACGTGGAAGAGCGGCCCTTCAGGGCCGCGTCAGTCGCATCGAATTCATTCGGGCTTCAGCCCCGGAGGACCACATCTCGCGATCACGAAGACCGCCCATTTAGAGCCGGCTCGTACTCTCGCAACTTCACCAGCCAATTCTCCGGCTCTGGCAAAATCGCAAACCGCGGCAAAGCCCCGCGCACCATCGCCGCTTCATCGCAGCAATGAAGCGCCTTGCCGACTTGCCAATAGTAGCCTCGACGGGCACAATGTCGTCGGCGGAGGTCAGGTCCCGAAGGGGGTGCTCTAGTGGACGGTGAAACCGTTCGGCCGGTAGTGAGGATTTTGCTCGTGGTTGCGGGCCTGATCATCGTGGGCATCCGGGGTTACGACTTCTTGTCCCGATTGCACCATTCAGCACCCCAAGTCCAAATATCGCTGCGGACTGGCACCGAGCCTGCACGGCATTTCATGCGAGCCACGCCCGGCCCGTACTCCTTCTCCTCCTTGTCATCTCACAGCTTTTCCAGTGTAGCGATCAGCCCAGACAGTCGCCTCCTGGCTGCCGGTTCCTACGACAACTCGATCACGCTGTGGGACTTCGCCTCGGGGAAGGAGATCCGCACACTCTCTGGACACACCGACTCGGTCAGCAGCGTAGCCTTCAGCCCAGACAGCCGCGTATTGGCCTCCGGTTCGTATGATCAGACGGTCAAGCTATGGGATGTCGCCTCGGGCGGTGAACGGCGAACGCTCGGTCACGGCACCATCCTGGGCGGGGTTAATGGCGTAGCCTTCAGCCCAAACGGCCGTTGGGTGGCTTCCGGCTCGTTCGACTACGCCGCCACGCTGTGGGATGCCGCTTCGGGACGAGAGCTGCGGACGCTCGAAGGGCACACCGCCGGCGTTCTCCAGGTAGCCTTCAGCCCAGACAGCCGATTCCTCGCCTCCGCAGGCGGCGATGACGCGGTCATCCTCTGGAACATTCCCTCAGGGAAAAAGCTCGGCATCATCAGAGAGCACATCAAAGAGGTAGACAGCATAGCCTTCAGCCCGGACGGCCGCCTGTTGGCCTCCGGCTCCGATGACAATACGATCGAGTTGTGGGATCTCGCCGCGGCAAGAGATCTGCGCACGCTCAACGGCCATACCAGCAAGGTCAACAGCCTGGCCTTCAGCCCAGACGGTCGCCGGCTAGCCTCCGGCTCCGATGACGGCACCATCAAGTTGTGGGACGTCGCTTCCGGGCAATTGCTGCGGACATTCACCTATCAAAACCCGATCCGCAGCGTAGCGTTCTCCCCTGACGGGCGCTGGCTGGCCTCATGTTCGGACATAGATAGCGTCCAATTGTGGGGGATGACGAACTGATCTGGGAGTTCTCGCAACCCGGAGAAACTTTATCGATCGCCACCTCGGAACAGCGTGGGAACTACGGCGGCGAACCTGGCCGCGAAGCGCGGGCATCGCTCCGCTCTTAAGACGATCTCGGCAAACTCGGCTCATACGCCTGCAACTTCACCAGCCAATTCTCCGGCTCCGGCAGAATTGCGAACCGCGGCAAATCCCCGCGTACCATGGCGACTTCATCGCAGCAATGAAACCTCGGACACGCATGGCAATCTTTGTAAATCTTGTCGGGAAGATCCTCGCGCTGCGCCACCGAAAATCCCTGCGCCCCGAAAAACTCCGGCTTGCGGGTGAACAGACAGATGCAGGCCACGCAATGCCGCTTCGCCTCCGCCAGCAAAGCCTTCACCAGCCGGCCGCCGCCGCCCTTGCCCTGTGCCCACGGCGCAACCGTGATCGAACGAATCTCCGCCAGGTGCGTGCCATAAAGATGCAGCGCGCCGCATCCAATAATCTTCTCGTCGTCTTCGAGCACGACGAAGTCGCGCACGTTTTCGCAAATCTCCGGCAGCGTGCGCGGCAGCAGCGTGCCGTCGCCCGAATACGCCGAAATCAATTCGTGAATCGCCTGCGCGTCCGGCAGGATGGCTTTACGCGTGTTCATGAACCCCCTCGCGACTTGCATTAAGAAGTGAATCAATTCTCTGTTTCACGGCGGCCAGCGCCTGCCGCACTCGCGCCGGCGCAGTTCCGCCCGCTGCATCGTGAATCGCCAGCACAGACGCCGTCTTCAAAGCCTCATAGAAGTCTTCCCCGAATGCCGGATCGAGCGCCCGCAGACTCTCCAACGGAAGATCCCGCAGTTCGCAATTCCGTTCCAGGCAAATCTGCACCGCCTTGCCGATGCGCTCATGCGCCATCCGCGATGGCACACCTTTCTTCACCAAATACGTAGCCGCAGCCCACGCATTCATGAAGCCCGACTCCGCCGCCTGCTGCATGCGCTCGAAATTAAACTGAACCGCCTTCATCCAGCCCCTTACCAGCGGAAGCATCGGAAGCACCGCCTCCGCGGCCCCAAACAACGGTTCCTGCGTTTCCTGCAAGTCCTTGTTGTAGGCGAGCGGCAATCCTTTGATCGAAACCGTCAGCGCCGTCGCATAGCCAATCACCCGCCCGCATTTTCCCCGCACCAGTTCCAGCAAATCCGGATTCTTTTTCTGCGGCATCGCGCTGCTGCCGGTCGAATAGCTCTCCGGCAAAGCCAGAAATCCAAACTCCTCGGAAGAAAACAGAATCATCTCCTCCGCCCACCGGCTCAAATGCAACGCCAGCACAGACAATGCCTGCACGAACTCCAGCGCAAAGTCGCGGTCGCTGGTCGCGTCCATGCTGTTCGCAGTCGGCGCATCGAAGCCCAGCTGATCGGCCATCAATCCCCGATCCAGCGGCAACGTCGCTCCTGCCACCGCCCCCGATCCCAGCGGACTCATATTCACTCGCTTGCGGCAATCCGCCAGCCGCTCCGCGTCGCGCAAGAACATCTCCACATAAGCCAGCATCCAGTGCGCCACCAAAACCGGCTCCGCTCGTTGCAGATGCGTATACGCCGGCATTGCGGCATCGCCTGCCTGTTCCGCCCGATCCGCCAACGCGCTGCACATCTCGGCAATTTCCTCGGTCAACTGATCAATCGCCGCCCGCACGTACAACCGCAGATCCGTCGCGATCTGTTCATTGCGGCTGCGTCCGCTGTGCAGCTTGTAACCCACATCTCCGATCAGCGCGGCCAGCTGTTTTTCCACGAAGTGATGCACATCTTCCGCCTCGCCGTCGTCAAGAAACGCCGGCGACGCCGCTGCCCGCTCTCCAATCTGTTCCAGACCCTGCAGAATCGAAATCAACTCGTCCGCCGACAAAATTCCGGCATTCTTCAGCGCCCGCGCATGCGCTCCGCTAGCCGCCAGCTCATAACGCAGCAACCGACGGTCAAAACCAAACGACCGCTGCCAGCGTTCGAACTCCGCATCCAGCGGCTGCCGGAATCGTCCCGACCACATCTTCATTCCTTTACTCCCATCGCCGCGACCTCAGCCTGCCCATGCACCTTGGCGCGCGATCGCGAAGGCAGCCCCAGGATTTTGATGAATCCCTCCGCATCCTTCTGGTTGTATTCCGTGCCCATGGTGAACGACGACAAGTCCGTGCGATACAGCGAGTTCTCCGATTCCCGGCTCACCACCGAAACATTTCCCTTGTAGAGGCCCAAGGTGATCGTGCCCGACATTTCTTTCTGGGTGCTCTCCACAAACGCGTCCAGCGCCTCGCGCAGCGGCGTAAACCACAGTCCGAAATACACCAGCTCCGCATACTTCAGCCCGATGTGCTGTTTGAAGTGCGCCACCTCGCGCTCCAGGCACAACGCTTCCAACTCGCGATGCGCTGCCACCAGCAGCGTCCCGCCCGGAGTCTCATAACACCCGCGCGACTTGATTCCCACAAACCGGTTCTCCACCAAGTCCACGCGCCCAATCGCATTCCGCGACCCAATTTCGTTCAGCAACTCAACCAGCGAAACCGGATCCATCCCGTGACCGTTCACCGCCACCGGAACGCCCTTCTCAAATCCAATGGTCACGCGCTCTTCCTGATCCGGCGCTTCCTGAGGAGATTTCGTCATCTGCCACGTCGTCGCCAGCGGCGCATTGCCCGCATCCTCCAACTCGCCGCCTTCATGGCTCACATGCCACAAATTCCGGTCGCGGCTATGAATCTTCTCCCGGCTCGCCGCCACGGGAATGCCGTGCGCCTCCGCGTAATCCAGGCAATCTTCGCGCGACTTCAGCGTCCACTCGCGCCACGGAGCAATAATCTTCAACTCCGGCGCCAGCGCCTGATACGTCAACTCAAACCGCACCTGATCGTTGCCTTTACCCGTGCACCCATGTGCCACTGCCGTCGCGCCTTCGCGCAACGCCACTTCCACCTGATGTTTCGCGATTACCGGCCGCGCCAGCGACGTTCCCAGCAAATACTTGTGCTCATACACCGCTCCCGCTTTCAAAGCCGGAAACACGTAGCCAATCAGAAACTCTTCCCGCAGATCCTCGACGATCACCTTGCTCGCGCCCGTCGCATACGCTTTATTCACCACGGCCTCAATGTCGTCTCCCTGCCCCACGTCGCCCACCATGGCGATCACATCGTAGGAATAGTTTTCCTTTAGCCACGGAATGATGATCGACGTGTCCAATCCTCCCGAATAAGCCAGCACCACTTTTTCACGCATGAGCGCTCCTCGCGGGCAGCCGTACCGCGCCGCCCAGCAATACATAAAGAATAGATTTCTGCACGTGCAGCCGGTTTTCAGCCTGCTCGAAGATCACCGAGTTGTCGCCGTCCATCACTTCATCGGTCACTTCTTCTCCGCGATGCGCCGGCAGGCAATGCATGAACGCCGCATGGGGAGCGGCTTCCGCCATCAGACCCGCATTCACCTGATACGGCTGGAAAATCTCTGCCCGCTTCGCCGCCTCGTGTTCCTGCCCCATACTGGCCCAGGCGTCGGTATACACCGCATCCACGCCCGCAACCGCTGCCTGCGGATCGGTGAGCAATTCGATCTTCGCCCCAGTCTGCTTCGCCAGCTTGCGCGCTTCCGCCACGATCTGCGGATTGCACCCATACCCTTTCGGCGTCGCAATGCGAATCGACGATCCCAGGCACGCGCACGTCAGCAGCAGCGAATGCGCCACGTTGTTCCCGTCTCCCACATACGCGAGCGTGATCTTTCTCAGATCGCCATAGCGCTCCTGCAACGTGAAGTAATCGGCCAGCGCCTGGCACGGATGCTCCAGATCGCTCAGCGCATTAATCACCGGCACCGACGCGTGATGCGCCATGTCCGCGACCGTTTCATGCGCGAACGTGCGCAGCACAATCACATCGACCCAGCGTTCCAGGTTGTGCGCAATGTCGCTCAGGGTTTCGCGCGCATCCAGCCGGCTCTTCGACTGATCCACAAACATCGTGGTCCCGCCCAGGCTCGCCATCCCGGCCTCAAACGTCAGCCGCGTGCGCAGCGACGGCTTCTCAAAAAACATCACCATCTGTTTGCCCGCCAGCGACCGCTGAAACACCGACGGGCGCGACTTCATCAGCTCGGTCAAGTGCAGCACCGCCTCCACTCCCTGCGGTCCCAAATCGCGCGTCGATACCAGATCAGGACACCAAAACGTGCCGGGAAACGTCTGCGGCCCCGCCGGTATCCGTGCTTGTAATTGTGAATTCAAGTATTTCCTCTTTCTAAATTCCTCTGCGTTCCTCGGTGTCCTCTGTGGTGAAAGCTCTTAAGATCTCAAGCGCAAGTAACTTCAGTCCCAAAACGTGCCGGGAAACGTCTGCGGCCCCGCCGGTATCCGTGCTTGTAATTGTGAATTCAAGTATTTCCTCTAATTCCTCTGTGCTCCTCGGTGTCCTCTGTGGTGAAAGCTCTTAAGATCTCAAGCGCAAGTAACTTCAGTCCCGCAATTCAGCTTGGTCAAATAAAACTGCGGCAGCGCGTCGGCCTCAGCCGCCGGCAGAATCCTCACCCGCCCCACGCCCTGCTTCAGCGCTTGCGTGCACGCCGCCAGCTTGGGCAGCATGCCGCCGCTGATCACCGACCCTGCCGTCAACTCCTGCGCCTGCCGCGTGTTCAGCCATGGAATCACCGATCCCGCCGCGTCATGCACTCCCGGCACATCGGTCAAAAAGATGAGCGCATTCGCGTGGCACGCAGCCGCACACGCTGCCGCCATCTCATCCGCATTCACGTTGTAATATTCGCCGTCGGCTCCCAGCGCCAGCGACGCCAGCACCGGAATCCCTCCCTGCCGCCACAGCGCTTCAATCCAGCACGGTTCGGCAAAACAAATCTCCCCAATAAATCCCACATCGTTGCCGCTGATCTGCTTGCGCCGCGCCCGGAACGACATCCCGTCGCCGCCGCAGAAACCAATGGCCGGCATACCCGCCGCCTGAATCGCCGCCACCACCTTCTTATTCATCATGCCGCCCAGCACCATCAGCGCCACGTCGCGCGTCTCCGCATCGGTCACCCGCAGTCCGCGCACAAACTCGCTCTGCTTGCCCAGTCGCTGCAGAACTTTTGTCAGCGCGCCGCCGCCGCCGTGCACCACCGCCACGCGATGCCCATCCTGCGCCAGTTCCGCGATCGCCCGCGCGCACTTGCGCAACGTGCCCGCATCTTCCAGCGCCGCACCCCCAATTTTGATAACGACGATCATTGCAGACCTTCTTCCTCGCCCCATCCGTACATCAGATTCATGTTCTGCGCCGCCTGCCCGGCCGCGCCCTTCAGCAGATTGTCGATGCACGAAATCACCACCAGCCTTCGCCCATCCTCCGCCAGGCAGAATCCCAAATCGCAGTAATTCGTGTTCAGCGAAAACTGCAACTGCGGCAGCTTCGGAGTCTGGAACACCCGCACCCAGCGCTTGCCCGCATAAAAATTCCGGAAGCAGCCTTCGACTTCGAGCGGCGTCATCGCGCTCTTCAACTGCACATAAATCGTCGACAAAATCCCGCGCGGAATCGGCAGCAAATGTGGAGTAAAGATCAACTCCGCGTCCTTCAACCCCAACTGCTCCACGATCTCTCCCGTGTGCCGGTGATTGAACACCGCATACGCCGACAAATTGTCCGCCACAGAAACAAAATGAGTCTTCGCCGTCGGCTCTTTTCCAGCCCCCGATACCCCCGACTTCGAGTCGGAAATAATCCCGTGCCTGCGATCGACCACGTCCGCCTTGAGCAAAGGCGCCAGCGCCAGAATTATGCTGGTCGCATAGCATCCCGGATTCGCCACCAACCCCGCCTCCGCAATGCGCGCCGCATTCAACTCCGGCAACCCATACACCGCATCCGCAGTCAGCCGATCCGCGTAACCTGCATCTGCATCGTCAAAGTCGTAAACCTCGCGATGCTCCTGCTCTTTCAGCCGCCACGCCCCACTCAAATCGATCACCCGCAGCCCGTGCGAAATCGCTTCCGGCACCAGTTCTCGCGAAACCTCATGCGGCGTGGCCAAAAAAAGCAATTCCACTCCCTGCGCCTTCAACGCCTCCCACGAAAGCGGATGCAGCGGATATCCGCCGTTCCCCGATAGCGCCGGAAACACCTCAGCCAGGTCAACCGGCCCGCCGTTCCCGCCGTTTTGCCCGTGCATTGCCGAAGCAAAGCCCGAAGCCGGGTCCGAAGAAGACAAAGCCCGCCGCAGCAGCACCGGCTTCTCCACCCGCGGATGGCGCAAAAGAATCCGCGTCAACTCCAACCCGGAGTATCCCGTAGCCCCCAACACCGCCGTCTTCAATTTCGCTGACATCGTCAATCCAAAATCGTCAATCCAAAATCGCCAATCGCGCTCACCCCATCATTTCTTCAATCCGTCCCGCTACCATCTTTGCCTGCTCTTTATCCGGACACACAATCAGAATCGTGTCATCCCCGGCAATCGTTCCCACTAACTCCGGCCAATCGGTTTCATCCATCGCCGCCGCCACCGGCTGCGCGCTGCCCACGATCGTCTTGATCACCAGCAGATTCTGCGCCGACCGCACGTCCAGCACGAACTCCCGCACCAGCCGCGATGCCGGAGGAAGCGCCGCTCCCACCCCGTTTTCCCCTTGCGCCAGCGCATAACCCTGCGGCGTCTTGCTCAAATTCAAATCCCGGATGTCGCGCGACAAAGTTGCCTGCCCCACCTTGAAGCCCCGCCGCCGCAAATGCCGCTGCAGATCTTCCTGGCTCGCGATCGAGCCGTGCTTGAGCACATCCAGAACCGCCCGCTGCCGCAAGGTTTTATTCATGATGAATACTTATTCACAATAATGAATAATTATTTCAATGATTAAAGACCCCCGCCCAAATGTCAAGCGAAAATCGCGCCGAAGAACCTATCTTTCGTATACCCGGAACCAGGTAGGGGCGGATGCAGCTTGCCCGGAGCGGAAGCGAAGGCTCCGCTCCGCGATCGCCAAGCGAGAGCGTGGGCGCCAACCCGAGGCAAGAACTCTCGTATAGTGATGGAAGCCCGCACGCGAAGGAACCTCATGCGCTTCATCGACCGCAAAGAAGTCTCCCGCCGCCTCACCTACGAGCTCTGCATTCCCATCGTCCGCAGCGCCATGATCGCCTTCTCCCGCGGCGAAACCAAACAACTCCTGCGCTCCCTCATCCCGCTCTCCGAAGACCGCCTGTTCGGCATCATGCCCGGAGCCATGGGCCCCCGCGCCGTCTTCGGCGCCAAACTCATCAGCGTCTTCCCCGAAAACTTCGCCAAAGGCATTCAGTCGCACCAGGGATTGATCATCCTCTTCGATCCTGAATCCGGTGCCCCCGTCTGCTGCGTCCATGCCGGAGAAGTCACCGCCATCCGCACCGCCGCCGCCAGCGCCGTAGCCACCGAAGCCCTGGCCCGTCCCAACTCCCGCCACCTGGCCCTCCTCGGCTACGGCGAGCAAGCCTCCACCCACGCCCGCGCCATCGCCAAAGTGCGCGACCTCGCTTCCATCGCCGTCTGGGGACGCTCCCCCGACCGCACCCAAGCCTTCGCCCAGCGCATGCAGCCGGAACTAGCCGTGCCCATCACCGCCGCGCCCACGGTCCAGGACGCAGTCGCCCATGCCGACATCATCTGCACCCTAACCTCCGCTCACGATCCAATCCTGAAAGGCGAGTGGGTCCGCCCCGGCACGCACATAAACGTCGTGGGATCCAGCCACGCCGGGCCCGCCGAAGTCGATAACGATCTAGTCGTCCGCTCCCGCTTCATCGCCGACAGCCGCGAAAGCGTCCTCCACCAGGGAGCAGAATTTCTCCGCGCCAAAGCCGCCGGCCTCATCTCCGACGACCACATCGCAGCCGAAATCGGCCAGGTCCTCTCAGGACAAATCCCCGGCCGCCGCAACCACGAAGAAATCACCGTCTACAAATCCCTGGGCCACGTAGTCCAGGACCTCTCCACCGCCTGGGCGCTCTACTCCCAACCCGAGTAAGCAAGAGAAATGCGTGGTTTGGAGATCTGGCATCCGCGTCCTCGTGACGCCCGAAAATAGCCCGGCGTTTCAACGCCGGGTAAGCAACATAAAGAGGATAACCACGTCCCGTAGGGACGCCTGAACTGACGCGACGTCCACTCGCCAATTCACCGGAAATTCTGTCAAGGGGGTAAAACCGTCCAATACCGCCGAAGTCGCTGATACGGCTTGAGCCGTGCCGAAAAGTGTCTACACTTCTTAACTTGTCATTCCGAACCGCAGCGAAGCGGCGGTGAGGAACCTGCTGTTCGTTCGAGACCCCGAAATGTAGCGCTCCTGTCCTGCCGCGAAGGTTTGGCTCTTGCGTGCTATAGCTCGTCAGGACGGCGATAAGTCAGCAGGAATCCTTGGTTATTCCCCTTGACATGCTTCACGATTGTGTTATGAAGGGTGTCGGTCCTAGCTTCTAATTTCGACGCAGACCGTGCGCCGACTGTTGGGAGGTTACATCCGTGAGCATCCAGGATGAGATGCGGGAGCTTATCGGCGTAGTCAGAGAAACATATATTCTGATAGCTGGTATCGCGATAACACAGTTCTTCAGTAGTGGAGTTGTTGTCGATACTGACCCGGCCTTTCTAACAACAGTATCGGTCGGCACATCAGGCAGCCCGGCTTCCAGTGCTAACACTGTTGTCGACACCGAGAGAGTCTCTGTAGCAGCAATATCTGCCAGCGCAACAGGCATCACCACCGTTGTTGTTGATGCAACAACAACGACCGGCGATGCAGCAAGCGTTCCCAAGCCCGAAGTTGTTGTCAATAACCTGCGGCCTATCCTCTATCCCATATGTTATGCATTCTCACTGATCATCCTCGTCACGCTCATCTTGAGATTCCTTTTCGGCAGCTATGTCCAGATGATTCAGCAATACGGAAACCAGCCGAGCCTAGGCCCCTTTCACAAATTTCTTGCCGACGTCTGCTTCCTCATGTTCTTCGGCGCTTTGTTGGTCGGGGCAGCACTGGCCAAAACTGTTCGCGGTTTCATGGGATGGCTCGCCCTGAGTTCTGCGTTGGGGATTCTCTGGAGCGTGATCGCCCGTTGGCGAGGCGATCCTAAAGATCTGACTACCTGGTGGCTACTGGCTAATTTCGTCCAATTCCTGTTCACCGCCCGTTTTTATCTCTTATGCGAGTCTACGGGGAACTCGGAAGATGACCGAAAGCACGCCTATTCATCTCTCATCATAGCGGGCATCGTGTTTATGATCATATTTCGCCTTGACCTTAAGACGATATTCTCTCAGCTGCCCAAATAACCTCGATCAGCGTCTCTCTTTCCTGTCGTCTGACGCAAAACAGCATTTGGATCGGATCGCCGGTACCATCTGCGCTCCTGGTGGTCCGCCTCTCTTGTAGCAATGTTTTTGACTTTCCCTCTTAGGAACAAGAGCGTTCCCGTTTCAACGCGGGGTAAGCCACGCGATGAAAAGATAACCGCGTCCCGTAGGGACGCCTGAGCTGAGCGGACAAGCACAATCGAAAGAAGGCACGACCTCGGACGCTCCGACACAGCTGAGAACTTAGTGTCGGGTGTTTGTTTTTTGCTAGAAGGTGGGTCTCATTGTGAGACGGGTGGGATGTTGAACGTCCTACACCCCCACCGCCTCCCGCTCCCTCGCCAGCAACTGCCGTAACACATACTGCAGAATCCCACCGTTGGCGTAATACAACGCCTCCTGCGGAGTGTCGATGCGCACCAGCGCATCGAACTCGAGGGCGGACGAGGCGTCCGCCCCTACATGCGCGTCCGCCCCTGCATGCGCCCGCACCTTCACCGTGCGGCCCGCGGCGAAATGTTCCACCACATCCCGAATGCCGTTGATCTCGAACGTTTCTTCCCCCGTCAGCTTTAGCGATTCGGCATTTTGTCCCGCCGCGAACTGTAGCGGCAGAATGCCCATGCCCACCAGGTTCGACCGATGAATGCGCTCGTAGCTTTCCGCGATCACGGCGCGCACGCCCAGCAGCGCCGGACCTTTCGCCGCCCAGTCGCGCGACGATCCCGATCCGTACTCTTTGCCCGCAAGAATCACCAGCGGCGTGCCCGAGGCGTGATACTTTTCCGATGCTTCGAAGATAGACATCTCAGTATTGGTCGGGAGATAGCGCGTGAATCCGCCTTCGGTCGCAACCAGCTTGTTGCGCAGGCGCACGTTCGCAAACGTGCCCCGCACCATCACTTCATGATTGCCGCGCCGCGAGCCGTAGGAGTTGAAATCGCCCGGCTTCACGCCATGCTCCTGCAAATATTTTCCCGCCGGGCTGTCTTTCTTGATCGAGCCCGCGGGAGAAATATGGTCGGTCGTAACGCTGTCGCCGAGCACGGCCAGCACCCGCGCGTTCTTGATCTCCGCAATAGCTTCAGGCTTCACCGCCATGTCGTCGAAATACGGCGCGCGCCGGATGTAGGTCGAATCCTGGTCCCACGCGTAGGTCTCGCCCTTCGGCACCGCAAGGCCGCGCCAGCGGTCGTCGCCCAGGAAAACTTCTGCGTAGGATTTGGTGAACATCTCGGACGTAATCGCCTGCTGCATCGATTCTTCGATCTCGCGCGAACTCGGCCAGATATCGGCCAGATAAACCGGTTGGCCGTCTTTGCCCTTGCCGAGCGCATCTTTGCGCAGGTCGGTGTCGATGCGCCCGGCGAGCGCAAACGCCACCACCAGAGGCGGAGACATCAAATAATTCGCCCGCACTTCCGAATTGATGCGCCCCTCAAAATTGCGATTGCCCGAGAGCACCGAAGCCACCACCAGATCTTTTTCGTCGATCGCCTTCGACACTTCGTCGGGCAGCGGCCCGGAGTTGCCGATGCAGGTCGTGCATCCGTAGCCCACAATGTGAAATTTCAGCTTTTCGAGATAAGGCATCAGTCCGGCGTTCTCCAGATAATCGCGCACCACTTTCGATCCCGGCGCAAGCGACGTCTTCACCCAAGCGGGGACGGTCAGGCCTTTCTCAACCGCTTTCTTCGCGAGCAATCCCGCCCCGATCAGCACCGAAGGATTCGACGTGTTCGTGCAAGAAGTGATCGCCGCAATCACAACGCTGCCGTGCTTGAGCGAGTTCTTCACCGAAGCCGAAACGTGCTCATGCACATTCGGATCTTCCACGCCAATTGCGGTAGGACTCCCGCCTTCCTGCTCCCACCGTGGACCGTTCGTCCCCGGAGCCGCAGTCTTGGTGCCCGTTTTCGGCTTGATCAGCGAAGGCAACGCCTTGTTGAACGATTCTCCAGCCTGCGACAAAACCACGCGATCCTGCGGACGCTTCGGCCCCGCCAGCGACGGCTCCACCGAATCAAGATCGAGCGCCAGCAACTCGGAGTACTCGGCTTCCGAGGTCTTCTCGTCATGAAACAATCCCTGCTCGCGGCTGTAAGCCTCGACCAGCGAAATCAGCTCCGCGCTGCGCCCCGTAAGCCGCAGATATTTCAAAGTCTCCTTATCAATAGGAAAAATCCCAACCGTCGCTCCATATTCCGGGGACATGTTTGCTATGGTGGCGCGGTCGGCCAGCGGAAGGTCGCGCAGGCCGGGGCCGAAGAATTCTACGAACTTTCCGACTACTCCGTGCTTGCGCAGCATTTCGGTAATCGTTAGCACCAGGTCGGTGGCGGTTGCGCCTTCGCGCAGGCGGCCTGTCAGTTTTACTCCCACCACGAGCGGGATGAGCATGGAGACCGGCTGACCTAGCATGGCCGCTTCGGCTTCGATTCCACCCACGCCCCAGCCGAGCACGCCCAGACCATTAATCATTGTCGTGTGACTGTCGGTGCCTACTAACGTGTCGGGGTAGGCGGTGCGCTTGCTGCCGGCTTCGTTTACGAAGACTACGCGGGCGAGGTATTCGAGGTTGACCTGGTGGACGATGCCGGTGTCGGGGGGGACGATGGCGAGGTTGCGGAATCCGGTTTGGCCCCAGCGGAGGAACGAGTATCGCTCTTTGTTGCGCTGGAATTCGAGCAGGGCGTTCATTTCGAAAGCGTTGGCTGTGCCGAACTCGTCGACCTGCACGGAGTGATCGATGACCAGTTCGACCGGCTGCAGAGGATTGATCAGCGTGGCATCGCCGCCCAACGTCTTCATGGCGTCGCGCATGGCGGCCAGATCGACGACGCAGGGGACGCCGGTAAAATCCTGCAGCAGGACGCGGCTGGGGGTGAAGGCGATTTCTTTGTCGGGCTTCGACTTGGAGTTCCAGGCGGCGAGCGCGCGGATTTCGTCTTTGCTGACGTTGCGTCCGTCTTCGGTGCGGAGAAGATTTTCGAGCAGGATGCGGAGGGAAAACGGCAGGTGTTTGGTGGAGATGCCTTGCTTATCGAGCGCGTCGAGGCGGTAGATTTCGTATTCTTTGCCGCCGACTTTGAGAGTGGAGCGGGAATTGAAACTATTCACAGACATGATGGCCTGCCTTCCTTGGATGGATAGCGCACGAGAGTTTGGCCGCGCAGAATGATGCTTCTAGTGTACTGCGGGTGGGCGCTGGGCGTCAGGCGGCGGGCGTTGAATTCATCGCGACGGATTTACGAAGATACTCGCGATGGTTGTGAATGCTGTCCGGGCATCTTTGCCAGAAAGGGAGGCGGTGTGCAGCCCTCCGCCCCCATTTCTTAAGCGCTTAGTTGGTTTTCACAAAGTTGTGGAAGTTGCCCTCCTGATCGAAATATGAGCCGGCAACCTTGCCATTACCGCTGACGCATGATGGATAGGTGCCCTGCGACCCGGCGCTTGGGTCGGCAAAAAAGCTAATGCTACCGGCGGATGTGCGCTGCCACCCTCGGCGAGTCGTGGAGTCGGTCACTTGAGAAAGCCCTTCGGCGTTGCCATTGTCTTCTATTCCGCCGACGCCTTGGAATCCTGTAACGCTGAAGGCGGTTACATTGCCGAATTGATCTCGGACGAACGGCTGCACTGCGCCGCCATCAGAGTAAGAGCCGGCGATCCCAGAGAAAACCCGGTTGCGCCTGCGTTCGTGTTTCTCCCCTTTCGCAAAAGACGCGAAAGATGGGGCACCCACTGTGTTGGCGGTGCCGGCGAGATCAAGAGCCACACGGCGGGTTTTATTTCCCAGGGAAAACCCGGTTGCGCCTGCGCTCGTGGTTCCCACCTTTCGCAAAAGACGCGAAAGATGGGGCACCCACTGAGTTGGTGGTGCTCACCGAGATCAAATGCCTTGGCCTCCCAGCCGACGTTTTAAGATGGGACACCCGCGCGCCTCAGGATGACTTGGGTACTTTCGAAACAAAAAACACGCAAGAAATGGGAAATCTGGCGTATAGAATTACAGGGAGAACTCCGGAAACCATGAATCGTTTCGTTCTTGTCTTTGCTTCGGCGATGCTTGCGGCGGTAGTGATACTGGGGGTTTGCGTGCCTGCGTATGCGAGTCCGGCTCCGCGGGGGGATTCGCAGGCGCGGGCCGATGCCAAGGCGAATCGGCGTCAGGCGAAGGCGCAGAAGAAGTATGCCAAGCAGCAGAAGAAGGCGGAGAAAAAGATGCTGAAGATGGAGCGGAAGAACACGCACTATCCGAAGCAGGTGTTTTGAGCTCTAAGACGGGACGTCCCGTCTGTTCCAGGTTTTGTCTGTCCCCAGGTCCTGTTGTCCCAGGTTTCTTTCTAATTGTGGACCGTTTCAATCCCAAATGCTCGGGCAATTTCTGAGAAGCGCGGATCGGAGCGTAGCGGGTCGAGGCCATGATCGTTGTTGATCTCGCTGGCGGTGCACGAGTGATCATCTACAGAGCGTTTCAGCCAATAAAAAGCTTTATCCTTTTCGCCCACGCTCGCATAGGCCGCAGCCCAGGTGTAAGGTCCCACCGTACCCCGGCCTGGGTCGGCGAGCGCCGACGCAATCAATTTTCTGGCTGTTGGCTTGTCGCCCTTCAAGGCATAAATGCCAGCCTGCGACTGTCGGTACAGCCGGATCCGAGGGCCTGACCAGCTTATGGTTCCAAACTATGAACTGCGCAGTGTCCGGCGGCTGTACGCCGTGACGGGGTACACTGCCCGGTTTTGTGTGGATGAGATGCGGGGCTCGCTGTGATCCAACAAGACGCTGTACCTGCCGGAGCTGTGCGCTCGTGCTGCCCACCCTTCGAAACTGCGAAGGGTGGGCACCCTTTCGTGGAGGCACCACCGAGATCAAAAACTTGGGGCGCCTGTCGTTCTGTCCCCTCTGTGGCTTGGTTTTGTTCGCGCCGTGCCCCCGATGCCAGCCATCAGGGCAGAACCGGCAGCGCCTTTATTGTTGCTGCTGGGGTTTGCGGCTTGGTCCAGTGGATGCGGTCTTGGGAGAAATGCAGCGGGTCGTCCTGGGGCCAGGGCATCTTTACTGGTTCTTCGATGATTGCGAATTTGCCGTGGTCGAAGGGGACGCCTGGGGCTGGGGATTCCAGGATCAGGCGCTCGCGGATGCCTTTGCTTTGCTGCATTAGCGACCTGTGGTGGCAGTAGGGATTGTTGCCTCTACGGCCGAAGAAGACGTGGGCTGTCCAACTGCAGCCGCCGCGGCAGAGGTTGGCATAATCACAGGTCTGGCAGAATCCCCAGAGATGCTGCGTGGCTTGGTGCGTGCCTTGGGCGGCGTTGATGGTTAGTTCGGGGGATTCTAGGATCTCTTTCAGCGGCTTGGTGCGAATGTTGCCGCCTACGTAGGCGGAGGTTGGGAGCGAGGGGCATCCCTTGATGTTGCCGTCGGCTTCGATGCCGATGGAATTCATTCCTGCCTGGCAGCCGTCCCAGATGGCGCCGGGACTCTGCGTGTTGCGCAGGCGGCGCTCATACGGACCGAAGTAGCCGATGTTATTGCCGGGGAAAAAGAGGATATCGTCACGCTCGGCCCAGGAGGCGAGTTCGTTTAAGAGAGGGAATAAGTCGAGCAACTCGGGCGGTTGGAGGAGTAACTCGGGGTGGTCGGCGGCGCGGCCCATGGGCACGGTCAGGGCCAGTTGCCAGGCGCGGCAGCCGGCTTCGCGGATATCGGCATAGATTAGTGGCAGCTCGGGAGCCGAGAGTCGGTTAATTTGAGTGTTGGAGGAAGTGGGGATGCCTGCGTCGCGGAGGGTTGCCAGCGTGGCGAAGCAGGCGTTCCAGGAGCCGGGCTTTCCGCGCAGGCGGTCGTGGGTGGGGCGGGTGCCGTCGATCGAGATCGATACCTGCTCGAGTCCAGCTTGGCGCATGGCGACCGCGGCGGATGGGGAGATGCCGTATCCGCCGGTGGTGAGAGTGCAGGACATTCCGGCGTCGCGAATGGCTTTGACTATCACTAGCCAGTCCGGGCGCAGGAAAGCTTCGCCGCCGATGACTGTCACTTCGGAGATGCCGGCGTCGGCCATCTGACGAACCAGGTCGAGAGCTTCAGCGGTCGTGAGTTCCTCGGCGCGGGCGTCGCCGGCGCGCGACCCGCAGTGCACACAACCCAGGTTGCATTGCAGAGTGAGTTCCCACACCGCGTAAGTGGATCGGAGATTTTCCATGGAGAGTGAGCGCTGAAGAGCTCGTCGCGCTATTGCGGCGATGCGTCTGGTTTGGGAGCCGGGGCCGGTTTGGGCGGCGGGTCGGGCTTGGGAGTGGAGTTCGGTTGGGGCTTGGGGCGCGGAACTGGACCTCCATAGACTGCGGCATTGGGTTTGCGAGGTTCGGGCTGAGGGGCAGGGTGGTCACCGTGCGGAGATGGGTGGGGCTTTGTTTTGGGCGTAGGTTTGGTGCTCGGTTTCGGGCTGGGTGTTGGTTTCGGGGGAGTGGTCGGTGGCTGCGTCGGCGGGTGCGGCTGCGGCGTGGGGGGTGGACCGCCGTAGACGGGAGCCGATTGAGCGAGCGAGACTTTGTTCCCAAAAATCCCGGTGATTGCGGAAATGAATCCGCCGATGGCAAAGAGAAATAATCGCCGGATGGACGTGCGGCGCGGGAGCGGGTCGACCTGATCTGAGCGCAACGCGGCTTGCTCCTCTGCGAGCACATGACGCAAAGCTTCGGCGCGAAGACTCTGAAGGCTGCCGGGATCTTTGACGGATCGGGGAAGGGGCGGGCGGGAATCTGAACTCATTTTTGGAACCTCAACGCGACGCAGATTCTGCCCACTTTACCTTGCGATGGTCTGGCGTGCAAGGGATTAGTTCCGGCAGGGCGGCGAATGGGGCTATTGCGTCGGAATTCTTCCGTTGGAATTCTAATGAGTGCCGGTAAAGATCTGGTAGAGGACTACTCCGAACATGAAGACGAGGTAGAGGCGGAGAGCCCAGAACAGGATCATTTCGGTGCGGGTGAGACGGCGGCGGGGGCAGTGGAATTTTTCTTTGGCGGCGGTCAGTTGATCGGGTTCGAGGGCGGCGGCGACTACGGCGCGGTCGTCGGCGGTGACGGGGGAGTCAGATTCGAACTGGTGAGCTTCCATTTCAGTTGCCTCCGAGCAGCGCCAGAGCGCGGGGTGCGACCACGCTGATGCCGAAAAGAATTCCGGCTGCGACCAGAATGATCACGACTGCTAGTGCCATGATGTTGGCCCAGAGCGGGCTGACGAGGTCTCCCATGATTTCGCGGTCGTTGACCAGCATGTAGAGAAACAGCAGGGCTGGAGGCATGGCGAGAACTGCGATCACATTCACCACGAGCACAATGTAGACGAGCGGAATGCCGGGGATGAGGACGAGCGCTGCGGCGGCGGCGGCTTCGAGAATCAGGACGAGATAGAACGACTTTCCCTGCTGGAAGGGAAGATTGAGGCTGTGGGGGCGATGGGCGACTTCTCCGAAGGCGTAGGCGGAAGACGTGGAGATGGTGATGGCGGCGACCATGCCGGCTTCGAACATGCCGAGAGCGAACAGAGCGGCGCCCCAGTGGCCGACGAAGGGGCGAAGGGCTTGGGCGAACTCGGCGGCTTCGAAGTTTCCGGTGGACATGCCGTGAGCGAACAGCGGGGCGGTGCAGACGATGGTGGCCAATGCGGCGATGGCGGCTAAGGTTGCGCCCAGCACGGTGTCGATGCGTCCGAAGCGGATGTCGTGGGTGGTGAGGCCCTTGTCGGCGATGGCGCTTTGCTGGAAGAAGAGCATCCAGGGGGTGACGGTTGCGCCGATGTTGGAGAGCAGGATGAGGACGGTTTCCTGGGTCAGGCCGGGGCGTGGTCCCCAGGTGATTAACGCGCTGCCGAGGGCGCGCCAATGGGGATGGGTGAGGAGGGCGACGGGGATAAACACCAGGTTGAACATGGCCGCGACCAGGATGATGCGCTCCCAGGTCCAGTAGCGATGGGCCATGAGGGCGACGAACAGGACAAGCCATGCGCCGAGGACGGAGACGGCGGGAGGAACGCCGAAAAATCCGAGGCCGGCGCGGATGGCGATGAATTCGGTAACCAGGGTGAGGAAGTTGCCGACCATGAGGTCGATCATGGAGAACCATCCCCAGAAAGGTCCGAAGCGGTCGAAGATAAGTTCAGCGTGACCACGGTGGGTAGCGGAGCCGAGGCGGACGGTCATTTCCTGCACGACGCAGGCCATGACGAAGGTGAGCACAACGAAGGGGAGAAAGAAGCCGATGCCGTAATGTGCGCCGGTGGCGGCGTAGGACAGCATGCTGGGCCCGTCGTTTTCACCGAGCATGACCAGAATGCCGGGGCCGATGAGAAGCCAGAGCAGGCGGGCGCGGGAGCCGAAGCCGCGGCGGGCGCGGGTTTGCCAGACCACTTCACGGTCGTGGGCGCGGTCGATATCTTCGTGGGTGAGGGCGACTTCGCCGGCTAAGGGAGCTTGAAGATCGGAGGGTACCGAAGTGGCCGGTTTCGGGATAGTCTTCAGCTCATGCATGCGGTTAACGGATCCAGCGAGGTCTGGCTGGAAATAGTTAGCCTGAGTATATAGGAAGATGTAAACCATAGTTAACTATTTTCGAGAGGCTGAGAATTCACCACGGAGGGCACAGAGGGCACAGAGGAAAGCTTGGGGATTTGCCGGGCGCTCGCTTCGCTCGCGGGCGGACGAGGCGTCGGCCGCTACACGGGCTTGATCAGGGTTTGGGGCGCGGGTTGGGCGAGAGCCAGACGCGCTGGGAGGCGGCGGGACCGAGCGAGACTTTTCCTGCAGGAGTGGTGAGCGTCAGGGTCTGGTCGTAGTTGCGTTCGAGGAGACGCAGTTTTGCTCCGGGACGGACGCCGCGATGTTCGAGAAATTCCAGGAGGCCGCGATCGCGCTCGTAGATGCCGCTGACGGTGTAGTGAACTTCCGGTAGAGCGTCGGCCAACAGGACCAGGCCGCGGCGGCGGCGGCTGGCGGGGCTTTCCATCTCGCTGAGATTGCCGTGCGGACATGCACCACTGGAGCCGAGCCGGGCGAGCAGCTTGGCCTCGAAGTCGGGAGAGACGGCGTGTTCGAGGCGCTCGGCTTCGTCATGCACCTTCCACCATTCCATGCCGAACATTTCGGAAAGCATGCGCTCAATCAGATGGTGGCGGAGGGTGAGCTTGCGGGCGATCTTGCGGCCTTCGGCGGTAAGGCGCACCTCGCCGCTGGTGAGGACGCGCACCAGGCCATCTTTTTTCAGGCGGCGCAGGGCCATGGTGACGGCGGGCGGGGAGACGTTGAGCAGATGCGCGAGGCGGGCCGAGATGACGACCTCGCCTTCGGTTTCGGCTTCGAGGATGGACTTGAGGTAGTCCTCCTTGGAGACGGTGATCATTTTGCCGATTATACGATGGGGGGTTAGCGGCAATTTTTGATTGTTGATTGAAAACATGGCTGGGGGATGATTTCAATCAAAAATCAGGGAATCAACAATCAACAATACAAAAAGGACAGTCCGGAGCCCCCGAGACTGTCCCTCAAACCCTCCCGGTTAGAAGGGCAACTTGATGACTTGAGGGTACCGCCGGCATGTTGCAAGGGAGTTGCAGAACGATGAATATCTGATGAAAATTCGGTAGTGTCCTAATTTTGACTTCGACAGTCATACGCAGTCAAAAAGCAGGTTCCTCACCGCGCCTTCGGCCCGGTTCGGAATGACAAATTAGGACACTACCGAAAATTCCCGAGGGGGCGGCGCTGCTATAGTATTCGGTTGCATCCCTAAGGCGCTTGAGACTTAGTTTTCCTCTGTCGAGAGGATTCCGATGCCTTCCACAACCTTGCGCAAGACTGAGCGATCACGGCGCCTGCAACAGCGCGCCGAGAGTATGATTCCGGGAGGAGTGAACTCGCCGGTGCGGGCGTTCCGCGCCGTTGGCGGCGATCCGCCGTTCATCATTCGGGGCAAGGGATCGCACGTGTGGGACGCCGACGAGAACGAGTACATCGATTACATCGGATCGTGGGGACCGCTGATTCTGGGGCACGCCGAACCCGGTGTGCTGGATGCGATTGTCGCGGCGGCGTGCAATGGAACGAGTTTCGGGGCGTCGACACCTGCGGAAGCGGACTTGGCGGAGTTGGTGTTGGGCGCGTTTCCCTCCATGGAAAGAGTGCGCTTCGTGAGTTCGGGGACGGAAGCCACGATGTCGGCGATCCGGCTGGCGCGGGCGTATACGAGGCGTAAATACATTGTGAAGTTTGAGGGTTGCTATCACGGACACGCGGATTGCCTGCTGGTGAAGGCGGGATCGGGAGTGGCGACGCTGGGGATTCCGGGCTCGGCGGGGGTGCCGGAAGAATTCACCATGTTTACGCTGGCACTGCCGTTCAATAATTTTGCTGCGGTGGAGCGTGCGTTCGCCCGCTTCAAGCATGAGATCGCAGCCGTGATTGTGGAGCCGGTGGTGGGCAACATGGGATGCGTTCCCGCCGCGGACGATTATCTGGTGGGGCTGCGATTGATCACGGAGCGCGAACACGCGGTGCTGATTTTTGACGAGGTGATGACGGGATTTCGCGTGGCCTTCGGCGGCGCGCAGGAGTTGTACAACATTCGTCCCGACCTGACGACGCTGGGCAAAATTATTGGCGGAGGATTGCCGGTGGGCGCGTATGGCGGACGCAAGGAGATTATGGATCTGGTTGCGCCGCTGGGGCCGATGTATCAGGCGGGAACGCTCTCGGGGAATCCGCTGGCGATGGCTGCGGGCTGCGCCATGGTGAAGCAGCTGCGGGATCGGAAGAATGAGATTTATCCGCGTCTGGAAAAGTTGAGCGGGGAATTGGTGGATGGCGTTTTGGCAGCGGCGAAGGACGCTGGCGTGCCGCTATGCTCGAACCGCGTGGGATCGATGTTTACTTGGTTCTTCCAGGATGGTCCGGTGACGGATTGGGATTCGGCGTCGCGATCGAATACTGAGGCGTTTGGGAAATTCTTCCGTGGCATGCTCGATAGCGGAGTTTACTTGCCGCCTTCGCAGTATGAGGCCGCGTTTCTCGGCGCGGCGCATACGGAGGAGGATGTGCAGAGGACGGTTGCGGCGGCGCGAGGGACGTTTGCGGAGATGAAGGGTTAGATCGACGAGTCCTGTACGCAGTCAAGAGAGTCAAAATCGCGACTTGCTGCCCCTCAGGCGCTTGATGAGTGTAATCGGGATGTTACAGCAGTTGAGCAACGCCGAAGGAGTCTTTTAGCATCTTCCGACCATGGGAAGGTTTCAGATGGCAAGTTCATTTCGATGGGCGGCCGCGGTTTTGACACTAGTTCCTTGCGCCCGGAGCGCTGCCGCAGGGCAGATCAGAGAGTTCCGCGAAGTCGATGGTAAATCCTTCCAATGCCTTCATAGCGGCCTGAGCAGCGATCTCAACGACTGCGGTTTTCGTTCCGACTGGTATGCCTACGTGTTCGTGGGCTCCATTTCTGCTATCTTGCCCAGCGATAAAGACGAAAAGAAACTCCAGATCATGCCGGAGGAAATCTTCCACGGGAAACCTCCAAGTCCCCTCACGGTGCTGACATCGCAAGGAGCATGCCTCCCGAAGCTAGGGGTAGGAGATCGCTGGCTTTTCTTCCTGCGAAAGGAAGCCGATAGGCCCATTGTCCTCGATTACTATGGCAATGACAGTCGTCCTGTAGCTGACGCACAAGAGCAAGTAGAGACCTTGCGCCGTCTCAAGGCGATGGGTGACTTCGGCCTTCTACGTGGCAACGTAATGCGAGGACCAAGCTATTCGAATCGAAAACCTGTTCCGGGTGTGCGCGTCGTTGCCACCAGTTCCTCTGACCGCGCAAAGTACTTCACAACGACCGACGCCGAAGGAGATTATGAGTTCCAGCCAGTGCCAGTTGGAAGCTACGAACTCGCTGCGGAAACCGTTGGCCCTACCTATGTCGGGGACTCCGCTCTCAAAATAACTAGCGGTGTGTGTTGGAAAGTGACCCTTTGGAAATCCCCTGCAGCACGCCTAAGCGGGCACATCAGGCGCTCCGACGGCTCAGCGGTATCCAAAACCCAAGTGCTGATCATGAGGGCCGACTACTCTTGGTTTACTACACAGGAGTCAGACGCCAACGGCTATTTCCAGGAAGACTCACTAGGCGCGGGAAAGTATGTGGTCGGAATTAGTTTGCCTGGCGATTCCCCTTGGAAAACCGGCGGCTGCGCCGGTGCCTGCCTGAATGAGATCCCCCCCGTGTCCTTTTATTACCCGGGCATGTTGGGCCGTTCCAATGCACTTGTGATCGATCTAGGCACGGACGAAGAACGGGACAACCTCGATTTCACTCTTCCGCCCCAGTAGGTCGTCCTCCGCTCCCAATTTGACGGCTGCAATATCAGCATTGTCGTTAACAGGCCATTACACTCAAACCCGGCTCGCCTCTCGGGTTATCTCCTGATTATTTGTGTGAGGGCAGGATGGACCAGATCTCGGGGTCTTCGGTGCCTAGCACCCAGGAGCAGAATCCTTGCAGGCCGTGATCGCGGGCTAGATTCCAACGCTCCTGAAATCCGCGCTTGTCGGTGAAGAAAACCCACTCGCGATAATCGTCCCGATAAAAATAAAACCAGGCGGTGCGATCGGATGCGTCCCACTCGACGTGGGGATGGTAAGCGGCGAGGTACTGGTCGATCTCCGGCTGGCCGATTTGTTCGGCGGAGGGATTGGGCTTCTCGTCTTTGCCTTCGTCCTTGGTGGGATCGTCGGCGAACCAGTGATAGCCGTAGAGTGGAATGCCGAGGGATAACTTTTCTTTGGGGACGAACTGCAGCGCGTAGTCGAGATTCGCAACAGTCCACGGGTAGCCGGCGACGGGGCCGGGCTGGGTCCAGCGTGTGTTTTGATCGTAGGTCATCAGGCAGATCAGGTCGGCGGATTGCGCCAGCGCTTTCAGATCGTAGGCCCCGCGCCAGTTGGCATAGATCCAGCGCGAATAACCGCTATGCAAGGGCCCGCCGGGAGCGTTGGGTACGGTGGCGATGGTGAGTTGCAGTTTTTCGCGATGAAGAGCGGACGCGGTTTCGGCGACGAGCGCGGAGAGCAGGTCGCGGTCGGTCCAGTTGATGTTTTCGAAATCGAGCTGGAAGCCCGAGTATGCGAATTGCTTGCACTCGCGAAGAAGTGAGGAGATGAAGGCGGAATGCGCTGCGGAGGTGGTAAATAGCTTGTGCAGATCGGCCTGATTCATGAGAGCTACGATGGGCATGACGGGGACGTGGTGCGCGGCGGCGGTTTTCAGGATGTCGGGATTGGGACCTCCCCAAACCAGGCCGTTGCCATCGACGTAATACCACGCAGGGACGAGGATATCGACCTTGTCGGCGTGGTCGGTGAAGGACTTGAGAGAGTTGGGAGTGTCGGTCAAGTAGAAGAGGGATTTGGGCTGGGCGGCGCTGAGGATCGTGGTGGAGAGGATCGTGGTGGAAAGAAGAAATAGAAGAACACGTTTCATTTTGTTGCTCCTTGTTAGTTCAAAGACCCGCTCTGGCCGCAAAGAACGCGGCTGGAATGGGGCACGCTTTCTTATGGCCGCTACGCGAGCATTTCTGGGATTTTGGTGAATGCATATCCTTCGTTTTTATAGCGCGTAATCAGGTTGTCGGTCGCAATTACCGTTTGGGAACGGTCGGCGCCCATCTCTTTGTGGCCGCCGTCATGCAGCAGGATCACGTTGCCGCCGCGAATCTGGCTGGTGACTTTGCGCTCGATGACTTCGGCCGGTGGCGCGTTCCAGTCGAAGCCGGTGACATTCCACATAATCGGTTGCAGGCCTAGCTCGCGCGCGATGCGCAGCACGGCGGGACGGCGTCCGCCGAAGGGTGGGCGAAAAAGTTTGGGAACTTCGCCGGTCACCTCGGAGATGGCAGCCTGGCAATCAGAGAGTTCTTTGCGGATTTCCGCTTCACTTTTGAAAATCAGGAGCGGGTGCGTGAAGGTGTGGTTGCCGATGGCGTGGCCGGCTTTGACGATTTCGCGAACGATATCGGGGCGCTGGCGGGCGTAGCGGCCGACCAGGAAAAATGTCGCGCGGACTTCATGCTTCGCCAGCACTTCGAGCAGATGCAGCGTGTGGGGATCGTTGGGGCCGTCGTCGTAGGTGAGGGCAAGTTGTTTCGTGCCCCGGGCGAGGCCGGTGAAGGTGCGGCCATACCACTGGCCGGCCGGGGCCATGGACTGATAGCCGGCCGCGAGGGCGGCGGCAGTGGCGGTTCCGGCGAGCAGGGCTCCCAGCATGAGGGGATTCTAAAGGATTGGCGATTTCCGATTGGCGATTTGCGATTGCTGAAGTGCCTTGGAGGGAATCTGCATCGTTGGTACTCCTGGATTTGTTGTTTCGGCGACGCAGGCAGCTTCGGATCGCCCCTGCTATTCCTGATTCAAACTGTCAAACATCTTCCACAGTTTGTCGGTGGAAGCGCGGTAAATGACCCAGCCGGAGCCGCCATCGGAAGTCTCGCGGAAGAGAAGTTCGCCGCGGCCGTCGCCATCGGCGTCGACGGCGTCGATCAGTTGAAGACGCGGGGTCATGTCGAGATGGAATTTGTCGGTCACTGTCGAATGGAGCTTGCGCAGGTTGCCGTAGATGTCGGGATAGGCAACCAGGAGAATCGAGTATTGGGGCATGGACCCGGCAACCGCGGTGTTGGAAGGCAGAGGCATGTGGGCATCGGCGCTGAACACGATGATCGCCGTATTGGTGTTCCACAGATCGAAGGCGGTCATGGTCACGTTCTCGAAGACCGCGTCCTGCGGCTTGGCGGTCGTCCGCTTAGTCGCGGGATGAAGCGGCTTGGTGGCGGTGGAAGTCGTGGTTGCCTTGGTTCGCGCATTGATATAGGCGCGGAGATCGTTCTGTGCAAGGTCGGACATCTGCTTGCGGCGGTCGGCTTCTTCGGTTGGGTATAAATCGAAGGTGAACGAGTGCGGCCCGGAGCTGGAGGCATCGGAAATGGCCGGAATGATCTGAACGTTGCTCTCGAGATCGGGATCGGCTTTTGTGTCGGTCTTCTTGTCGGTGTTCGAAGCTGTCTTGCCGGGCTTGCTGTAGCCGGGGATTTCTTCCTCGGCAAAAGCTTCTACGGGCTTGCCGCGCCGTAATTGCGGGCGGTTGGCTGCTTTCGCGCCGCTGTCGGAGGCAGGGACGTTCACGGTGTTCGCCGGCTTGGCGTCTGCTTTGTCGCTCGACGGCGCTGATGTTGACGGGCCTGATGGAGCCGAGGTTTTGTCTGGAGGCGGTTGTGGGTCTGGAGTTGACGATGGCGGCGCTGGAGCCGGTTTGATCAGGCGCGGCGGTTCGTCGCTGGAACTGGGACCTGCGGGCGTCGAAGGCGCCGGGGGTTGAGCTGAGGCCGGCTTTGCGTCGCTGCCTGGGGTTCCGCTGCCAGTCGTTGCTGCGCCGCTGGCCGCAGCCGGATTGCGGGTGAGCCGGGGCGGCGCGTCGGTGGCGGTGAGTCCTGCGGGTACGGGTTCGGCTTTTGCCGGTTTGTTGGAAGACTCGGTCCCAGTGGGACGCCAATCGCCGGTGCCGAGCCAGGGCACAGGAGCGTTCGCGCCGTTAGCGTGGAGTGCGCTCTGGACCGTGAACAGGCCGACGGAATTTCCTGTGCGCTCTACTTCATAAACGGTCTCCGGTTCCAAGGCCATAGGAATGGGATCGGCCTTGTAGGCGGCGGCGTCCCAGAATTTGCCGTTGATCAGGATAGCGATCGGCACCAGCGAAGACTTGCCGTTGGCCGAGAGGCGCAGAACGGCGAGGGCGCGCGGTCCCGCGTCTTTTTTGGGGGGAACTTTGCGCTCTCCCGGCATGATTTGCGGGCGCGTTTCCTGAGCTGTGGCTCGAGGGATTATGAAGGCGAACGCCATCAACAGAGTCGAAGCTGCCATTCGGCAGAATGTGGCCCGGTGTAAAATTCTCCCGAAGGTTGAGCCGCAAGGTCCGCTTACCGGCTTGGCGGTTTTTCTCATATTCGATGGTTTCGGAGAAATTCCCATGAAAGTCAATGATAAGGCTCCCGACTTTACTTTGCAGGACGAGAACGGAAAAGAGATCGCGCTGAAGGGCTTGCGCGGCAAAACCATCGTTCTCTTCTTTTATCCGAGAGCCAGCACTCCCGGTTGCACCGTGGAGGCTCGCGGGTTCCGCGACACCTACTCTAAGATTCAGAAAACCGGCGTGGTGCTGCTCGGGATCTCCCCCGACACGCCCAAGGCGCAGAAGAAATTTCAGGAAAAAGAGAACCTGCCGTTCCCGCTGCTGGCCGATGCCGAGAAGAAAGTCGCCGAGGCGTTCGGCGTGATGAAGGAAAAGAACATGTACGGAAAGAAAGTGTGGGGCGTGGCGCGGACCACTTTTGTCATTGGTCCGGAGGGCAAGATCCAGCATATTTTCGAGAAGGTCACGCCCGATGGGCATGCCGAAGAGGTGCTGGAGTACCTGAAGGCGTCGGCCAAGGGCGCGGCGTAGGCTCGCGGATTGGCCGGGATTATTTTTTGACGGAACCGATTTGACGGTCCGTTCGTAACATGATCTGTTCGCAACAATGACTGGGCGTATTGTTTCCCGCGGTTTCGGAAGCTGCTATGCGTTTCGCGCTGCAGATTAGGGTGGTTCAAGCGATGATCGTTCGATCCGTCTTTCGGCGGACCGTGATGGTGCTTGGGATTGTCTGCCTGGCGTTTACGTGTGTTTTTGCGCGGCCGGCCGAGGATCGTAATTCCATCGTGATCGTGTACAAAGACGCGCATCGCCAAACGCTTGCCGCAGGCGAGATCGCGCGCATCGACCTGAAGCCTGCAGAGATTGTCTACAAGGACGGGCACCGCGAGAAGGTCGCTGAAATCGATCACCTGGAGTTTGGCGAAGCGAGCGTGAGCGCAGCTTTGCCGGGGCGCAATCATTTCATCGGTAAATGGAAAGTCGGGGAGGGAAATGGCGATTCTTTCTTCATCACCCTCGATGCCAGCGGTGAGGCGAAGAAAAACATCGGCGAGGAGCATGGCACCTGGACGCTGGTTGACGGGGAAGCCCGCATCAGCTGGGATGACGGCTGGCACGATGTGATCCGCAAGGTCGGGTCCACGCACGAGAAACTCGCCTACGCACCCGGCAAGACTTTCGCGGATAAGCCTGCCAACGTGACCGAGGCGCGGAGCACGGAAATTAAGCCGATCTAGCGGACCTCCCGGCCCATAGAGCGTGTGCCGGGAGATCCCTCGGCCCGCTGGAGAAAACGCGGGCACTTCGGGATGACGGCTTGAGGGCATTGGCCACGGATTCTCACGGATAAAACGCAATTTGCTATTCAAGATTCCCGGCGGGTTAAGATTCTGTGCATGAGCCCGCGACCGGGAGTTCCCACCAAGCTGATACGTCCACTGAATCGGGCGTTCTTCGCACGCGATCCACGGCGGGTGGCGCGTGAGCTTTTGGGCAAGGTGCTGGTCCGTGCTGCAGAACCGGGTGGTGCCCAAGAAAGCGGTACTCCGGGAAAAACTCGGCTCACCGCCCGCATTGTTGAGGTCGAAGCTTACCTCGGCGAACGGGACCCGGCGGCCCACTCTTATGCCGGGCGAACCGCCCGCAATGCCGTTCTGTTCGGGCCGCCCGGCCACGCCTACGTCTATTTCATCTACGGAAATCACTATTGCCTGAATGTTTCCTGCGAGCCCGATGGCGTGGCAGGAGGCGTTCTGTTTCGCGCCCTGGAGCCTACGGAAGGCATTGAGGAAATGGCCCGGAACCGGGGTGTCGAACTCGACGGAAAGAAAGAGCTGCAGAAGAAATTCTGCGCCCAGCTGACCAGCGGCCCGGGCCGGCTTTGTGAGGCCTTCGACGTTACGCGTGCTCGCGACAATGGTGGCGATCTGACGTCGAGTGCCGGCAGCTTGTGGATTGGCGACGACGGCTATCATGCCCGCGGCATCCGGTTGACCCCGCGGATCGGAATCACCAAGGCCGTGGATCGGCCCTTGCGCTATATCCTCAGCGGTAGCCCCTGCGTATCGGGACCGAAGAAGCTTGCGGGCTGAGCCTTTCGGCCCGGTCCATAAAATTATGTCGATCCTGCCGGGCGATTCAGCGTCATAATGAGTGCGTAGGAATGCCCGTGCTTGGTCGTCCAAGATTCCGGATTGCTCTGGCCGCTCTGATCCTGTTTGCCGCGGTGGTGACGCCCCTTCTGGCTGCGGAGGGCGGCGCAATGCCAGCGGCGCAGTCCACACCTCCCTACATCCTGATCGGGTTTGTCGGCGGATTCGTTCGCCACGATAATGCTCATCACGGACCAGTGCAGTTCGCCGAGCGTTCACGGCAGTGGCTCCCCAAAGATGCGCACCTACAGATGTTTGAGAACCGTCACCGGAAAGCGGCCTTCCGCGCCATTGTTCGATTGCTCGATTCCAATCACGATGGAGTGCTGAGCGCAGAGGAAAAATCGCAGGCCCGGATTATTTTGTTTGGCCACAGCTGGGGAGCGGCGGCTGCCGTCATGCTGGCCCGCGAACTGAATCGAGCCCGCATTCCCGTGTTGCTCACCGTGCAGGTGGATAGCATCGCCAAGCCCTGGGATCGCGATGGGGTGATACCGGAAAACGTGGCCGAGGCGGTGAACTTTTACCAGCCGCACGGGATATTGCACGGACGCACGGAAATTCGCGCCGCCGACGAGTCGAGAACTCAGATTCTCGGGAACTACCGCGTCGATTACAAACAGGCGCCAGTACAGTGCGAAGGCTATCCCTGGCTGGACCGCACTTTCACGCGCGACCACATGCAAAGCGACTGCGATCCGAAGATGTGGCAGGAGGTCGAGAATCTGGTGCGCCAGCGGATCGAAATGGCTCCCAGCATGGCTACTGCGGTGCCGAGTTCGCAGCCGCATCCGTAAGGACTGGAAATCGCGAGATCGTACGCGGATGCGTCCAAATGCCTTATCCTGCGCGGGTTGCAGTTTGGTGCAACTTTCCCTATGCTTCAGGGTTCCAATAGAGTACGGAGTAGTCCCGGCGGGCTGGCCAGCCGGGAACCACCCGTGGTACAGAGGTGGAAGGAGTTCTCAGATGCGCTCTTCTACAGTGTTGAAAACTCTTCTTGCAACATCCGCTTTGGCATTTTTGATGGCCGCTCCCGGCTCGGCTCTTGCCCAGCATGGCGGCGGCGGTGGCGGACACAGTAGCGGCGGTAGCGGCGGCGGATCCCATGCTAGTGGCGGCGGTGGTGGCTATCACGGCAGTTCGGGCGCTGGCTCCCATGAGGGCGGTTCCTACGGCGGACGTTCCGCTGGCGGTTATGGACACAGCTCGTCCGGAGCAGGCCGCGGCTCCTACGCAGGTGCGCGCGGCGCCGGTTCCTCGGCTCGCGGGGGCGAGTCCAGTCATCCCTGGTCGTGGGAGGGTCACAGCTCGAGTTCTGCCCGTGACGCGTCGCCGGGCTGGCATTCGTTTGCTGGATCGGGCAGCCATGAAGGCGCTGCGACGGCCCATGCTGCGACGGCCCATGAAGGCGCAGCCGGAACTCACGCTGCAGAAGGCACGGCACGCGCAGCGTCGGGTTCTCATTTCGGCGCGGAAGGCGCGACCCGCTCCGGCTTCGCGGGCGGCATTCCTTGGCGCGGAGGCGTAGCCTGGAGCGGCGGTTGGGGTTTCCGCGGTGGATGGGGTTGGGGCGGTTGGGGATGCTGCGGTTGGGGCTTTGGCTGGGGTGGATGGGGTTGGAACCCCTTCTGGGCTTATCCTCCCTACTACTACTGGGCCTACCCGTATGGATACGAGTATCCGGATGACAACTATTGATTCGTTGGCTTCTTCTGTTTTTCCTGGGGACACCGCTGATCTAGGCAGTGTCCTCTTTAGTTTTTAGGGAGGGGTTCTTAGGGATGGCCTGACCTCTTGCCGATGAGGACGTTGTCAATCAGGCGCGTGCTGCCGACGAAGGCTGCAACCGCCACGAGAGCTCCTCCAGACACACTTTCCAGCGGATCGAGAGTGTCGGGATCGACAATCTCAAAATAATCGAGACGGACGGAAGGCTCGGCGCGGAATTCTTCCCGCGCCGCCGCGGCTAGTTTCGCCGTTGCCGCTTGGCCTGCGTCCACGAGCGCCCGTACCCGCATCAGGGAACGATGCAGCACCAATGCCTGCTTTCGCTGCTGGGGATCGAGATAGGCATTGCGCGAGCTCATGGCCAAGCCATCCGGCTCACGCACAATGGGACAAACCACGATTTCGACCGCCAGATTCAGATCGTGCACCATGCGCCGAATCACGGCCACCTGCGCCGCATCCTTCTGTCCGAAAAACGCCGCGTCCGGTTCGACAATGTGGAACAGCTTGGTGACGACCGTTGTAACGCCGCGAAAATGTCCGGGACGGGATTGTCCGTCTAACTTGTCACTGAGTCCTTCCACCGTAACCGAGGTCAACGGTGCGAGGAAGCGACTCTTGTCCGCTCGGGACTCGGGACTCGGGGCCCGGGAATCGATGGGATACATTTCTTCGGCCGAAGGCGCGAACACGAACTCGACTCCCTCGCGCTCCAGCATCGCGCAGTCCCGCTCGAACGAGCGCGGATATTTGGCCAGGTCTTCATTCGGCCCAAACTGCGTGGGATTCACGAAGATCGATGCGGCCACTGTATCGCACGATGATCTGGCCGCGCCCACCAGCGAGAGATGTCCTTCATGCAGCGCTCCCATGGTGGGCACGAACCCCAGTCGCTTGCCCGCGACTTTGAAGGCGCGAGAAGCGGCCCGCATTTCTTCGATCGAAGCCAGCGTCTTCACGGCGCGGGCACCCATTTCACGTTCAGCTTCGCGCCCTCGAGAGTTCCGCCGACGATGCCTTTGTTGCGGCGGATTGCGACCGCGTCTTGTTCGGAAGCACGCTCCGGGGTTTCGCTCACCGCGACCACCCGTCCGTACGGCCAAGCCGACGCCGGCAGCCTGGCCAGCGCGGGAACCAGTTCCTCCGGCTTTAAATGGATTTCTACGTTGTCAGCCGCATCGAACAAATCCACGCCATTCAGACGCACAATGAGATAGGGATTGCGCCAGTTCTTCATGTCCTGAATCCGATCGTATTGCGCGGAATCCGCCGGCGGAATGGCATGCAGCGCATCGCTGGGATCGGCTGGCTTGGCGGGAGGTTGCGTGGAGCACGCCATGAACGCGACCTGCAGGCAGAGCACCGCCGCCAGCGCAGTCAGTGTACGCACGGACCCGCTAGTACCTCGCCACCACCGGCACGTCATGCTTGAGCGCCCACACCAGGCAGACGATCCAGCCGATCACCGTGATTCCCAGAAACAGATTGAGCATGAAGATCGCCAGCAAATCCCGCTTGCTGCGCGCCAGGGCAATGATCGAGGGCAGAAAGTACATCACCAGCGGAAGACCGAAGAAAAATGGGAAAAAGAAAAATGTAGCGAGACCCATAGTGACCTCCCTCGTCTGTAGCCTAGCACCATCGGGTGCGATCCGGAACTGCGCGGCCGTTGTGCTGATTAAAGATACGCAACCGTGGGCAGTTTCGTTCCCTGCGTTTTATCCGTGTGAATCTGCGGCGAAAGGGGTTGCGCTTGCCCTAGCGCCGCAACGCGTGCTTGCGCGCCAGAACCGTCTCCAGGCCCGCCTTCGTGTCTTTGGGCAGATGATACGACTCCGCGTCCGACGGATACTGATGCGACCGCACGTCGGCGCGGAAGGACTGCACCGCTTCCATGATCAGCGCCGCGGCATCGCCATAGCGCCGCACGAACTTTGCCGGAGCCGTGAACGTCAGGTTCAGAATGTCGTGGAACACCAGCACCTGCCCATCGCATTCCGGGCCGGCGCCGATGCCGATGGTCGGAGTGCTCACCTCAGCAGTGATCATCTCCGCCACTTCGCGAGGAATGCCTTCCAGGTACAGGCAAGCCACGCCCGCGCGGTCGAGCGCCACGGCATCGTGCATGAGTTGCTCGATCGCGCTCAGGTTCTTGCCCTGCACCTTGTAGCCGCCCATCACGTTAACCGACTGCGGTGTCAACCCGATATGCCCGGCCACGGGAATTTCGGCGTCAATGATGCGGCGAATCAGGTCGGCGCGCTTCTCGCCGCCTTCCAGTTTCACCACTTCGGCTCCGCCTTCTTTCACAAAACGCGCCGCATTACTGACCGCGGTTTGGGGGTCTAATTGATATGACCCGTAGGGCATGTCGGCGATGAGCAGCGCATTCTTCACGCCGCGCCGCACCGCCTTCACATGGTGCAGCATCTCGTCCATAGTGATGGAGAGCGTGTTCTCGTATCCGAGCATGGCTTGCGCCAGCGAGTCGCCGACCAGCACGACGTCGATGCCCGCCTCGTCCACCAGGCGGGCGCTGGCGTAGTCGTAGGCGGTAAGGCAGGTGATGGGTTGGTGGCGGAGCTTTTGTTCCCGAAGAGTGGCGGTGGTGATCTTGGTACCGGTAGAGCAGCGTCCGGAATCGTCAGGACGACGAATACCGATCGGGGTCAAACTCATTTGTCCTCCAGTGCCCCTCCGTCATGCCGGATAGAGCCTGTAGCCGCGTCGACTGGGACGGGGCGTGTTTTTGCGTCTCCTTCTTGGATGACGCTTGGGGTATTGTAGCGGCAAAAAGCCACATAGTCTATTGGACTATCAGATGTTGACGCATTAGTTGACATTGTGCCACTATTTTAATGTGACAAAAAGCTACGATAACGATCTCTCTGCAGCGCTTTCTGAACTAAAGCGACTGATTACCGTCCGCGAAGATATGGAGGCCCAAATCGCTCGGCAGAAAAGGAAGGTCGCGGCCCTACAAGAGCTTGTCGAGTCCGACGAAAGCGGCACAAAAGCACTGAAACTCGTAGATGGGGTTACTGATGCTTGCCGCACCGTCTTGAGGGCTGCCGGAAGACCTCTCCTTCCAAGCGAAGTTCGCGATGGAGTATTGAAGCTGGGATTGACGTCACAAATCAATCTCTTGGCGTCCGTCTACACAGTTCTGAGGCGCCTTAAGTTTTCGGGCGAGGTGATCGAAGATTTCCAAGCATATCGTAATCCCGTGGGAAGCGCCGTGATGGCTTACCGATGGGCAGGACCGATGCGGAAGCTTGGCTACCCAAATTATACGAACACGCAGAAAGAATGATATGCCAAACAAAAGCATACATCATTGGGAGCTCCGCATCGACGGCTTCTACTCCGTCTGCGAGAAGATCCTTCTGCGAACGCTAATCTTCGCGTGCTTCGTGTACGAGCTCGGCAGATTCGCAAAATGGTTGTGGAAGTGAGGACGAAAGAATCAAATGCCTTCAAATCGAATTGGTGTTGGTGGACGAATCACGATTCCCGCGAAGTTCAGAAAGAAGCTCGAACTCCGACCCGGAACTCTAGTAAGCTGGCGGGAAGTAAACGGCCGGCTCGAACTAGTTGCGTTCAACAGACTCCTGAAGCAAATCCGGGGTTCATTAAAGTCGCGCCCTGGCGAGCCCTCCGCATTCGACTTGTTGTTTGAGGAACGAAAACGCGAGCGAATGCGCGAAGAGTCTAAATTTAGAAAGCTAACAGCTAAGAGCTAATAGCCGCTTCTTACGCCCCCACCGCTTCCTGCCCGCCCAGCGGCAGAAAATACTGCGTGCCCTTGATCGGCTCGCTCACTTTGCGCAACAGTTCCTGCAGATCTTCGTTGTGATCGACGAAGTCGATCTCCGACGTATTCACGATCAGCAGATCGGACGACGTGTAGTGAAAGAAGAAGTGCTCATACGCCTTCACCACTTCTTCCATGTATTCGTCGCTCACTCCGCGCTCGCCCGCGGCATTCTTTTTTCGCAGCCGCTTTTTCAGCACCTCCGGCGTGGCCTGCAGATAGATCACCAGGTCGGGCGTGGGCAACTGCTCGCGGAAGTAGTTGTAGTAACGGTTATAAATCTCCAGTTCCTGATCGTTCAGGTTGAGGCAGGCGAACAGCTTGTCTTTCTCGAAAATAAAATCGGCGATGATGGTGCGCTGCGAGCGCGGCCCCACATCGAGCGTGCGCAACTGCTGAAAGCGGTTCACCAGAAAGGTAAACTGGGCCTGAAACGCCGCACCCGGGTCGCCCTCATAGAACGATCGCAGGAACGGATTTCCATCCGGCTCCATGACCCGCTGTGCATTGAGCTGATCGGCCAGAATGCGCGCCAGCGTGCTCTTGCCGACTCGGATGGGACCTTCCACCGCAATGTAGCGCGGCAACTCGAAGAGATTGGCCATGTTTGCGAAAGACGCGAATCCGGATGTTTTCGGATATCGCAGGATAGCTCGGAAGCGACGCCGAAGCAATTGAGGGAAAAGTTAACAGCTGAGGAAAAATCCTCCGCCCACGTTTTATTTACAATACGTAGCCGTCACCCTTGGAGGATGAAGCCATGTTCCATCACCGTTCGCTCCGGCAAATTGCCGCTCTATTTACCGCCCTACCTGCCCTTCTGTTTCTGACTTCAGTTCTATCTGCTGCTCAGGAACAGGACTTCAGCAAGGTGCAGATCAAAGTCACCAAGGTTGCCGGCACGGTCTACATGCTGGAAGGCGAGGGTGCAGGCAACATCGGCGCGTCGGTGGGCGACGACGGTATTGTCATTGTCGACGACCAGTTTGCTCCGCTGGCCGACAAGATTCAGGCGGCGTTGAAAGGCATTACCGACAAGCCGGTGCGTTTCATTATCAACACGCACTACCATCCCGATCACACCGGAGGGAACGCCTATTTTCAAAAGCAGGCTCCGATTATTGCCCAGGACAACGTGCGGAAACGTCTGGAAACCGGCGGCCCCGCGGGCAATGGAGGGTCCGTACATTTTGAAGCCAAGCCTGCAGCCAAAGAAGCGTTGCCGATAATCACGTTCGATCATGACGTGACCGTGCATCTGAACGGCGAAGATATTCGCGCTCTGTACTTTCCCGCCGGCCACACCGATGGTGATGCCATCATCTTCTTTCCCAAATCGAATGTCGTGCACATGGGCGACGACTTTGTCACCTACGGCTTTCCCTTCATCGATGTGGAGGCCGGCGGCAGCATCAATGGCATGATCGACGGAGTGGAGAAGGTGCTCGCTCAAGTTCCGCCCGACGTGAAAATTATTCCCGGCCACGGCGCGGTTTCCAGCGCCGATGACGTGCGCGCGTATGTGATTATGTTGAAAGCCACGCGGGACGCGGTCGCGCAGGCGTTGAAGGAAGGCAAGTCGCTCGATCAGATGAAGCAGGCCAAGTTGCTGGACCCATGGAAAAAATATGGAGGACCGTTCGTCAGCGAAGATGTGTTTTTGGAAACGCTCTACAATTCTCTGACTGGGCAAAAGAACGGAAAATTCGTCAAGCACAATTGAGTAGAAGCGCGCCCGGTGCGCGATTTCTGAAGGAGTCCAACGCTGAATTTGCCGCACACCAGACGCAGGTTCGTCCGCTCAATTCTCGCGGCTGGCGCGGCTTCTGCTTTGCCTGTGGCTTTGTCCGGATGCAGCGGAACGTCGAAAGCGACGGCGGCGGAGAAGGTGTTGAGCCCGCAATTTCACGCTGCTTCGAATCTCACTTTTCCCAGCGGATTCTTTTGGGGTACGTCCACCGCTGCCTATCAAATTGAAGGGGCATGGCAGGAAGACCGCAAGGGTGAGTCCGTCTGGGACCGCTACGCGCACACGCCGGGAAAGATCAAGACCGGCGACACCGGCGATGTGACGTGCGATTCCTATCATCGATGGCGCGACGACATCGCTCTGATGCGCGCCATGAATCTGAACAGCTATCGTTTTTCGATTTCCTGGCCGCGGATTCAGCCTTCAGGTTCGGGCGCTGCGAATGCGAAGGGAATTGATTATTACAGCGCAGTCGTCGACGCTTTGCTGGAAGCGCATATTCGTCCGTTCATCACGCTCTATCACTGGGATCTGCCTCAGAGGTTGGAAGACGCGGGCGGATGGCCGAATCGTGACACCGCGGCGCGTTTCGCCGATTACGCGCAAATTGTCGTGAAGGATCTCGGCGATCGCGTTTCCGACTGGATTCTGTTCAACGAGCCTTCGGTCTTCACTTTCAGTGGCTATCTGGAGGGCACGCACGCGCCCGGACGAACCAGCCTGCTTGATTTTCTCCGCGCCACGCATGTCGTCAATCTGGCGCAGGGCGAGGCATTTCGCGCAGTCAAAGCGATTCGCCCGGCCGCGCGTGTAGGCACGGCGTTCAACATGTCTGCCTGCGAACCCGCCACGGATTCCGATGAAGATAAACTTGCCGCCGAGCGCGCCCACGCCATTACCAACCTCTGGTTTCTCGATCCCGCTCTGCGCGGACGCTATCCGGAAGCGTTCACGTTTCTGCCGGAAACGGCGATGCGCATTAAATCGGGCGATATGGAGAAGACGCGAGCTGTATTCGATTTCATCGGCATCAATCTTTACTACCGCACCATCGCCGCCGCGGTGGGATCGTTTGAGCGCGTCACCCATCTGCAGGATTGGCTGTTTCCCGTGAAGATGACCGGCGGACTGCAAGGGCCCAAGACTGACTTCGGCTGGGAAGTGTGGCCGAAATCTCTTTATGACATGGTCATGCGCATCACGCGCGACTATGACCGGCCCGTCATTGAGATCACAGAAAATGGCTGCTCCTATGGTGATGGGCCCGACGCGAACGGCGTGATTCATGATGCCCGGCGCATCGACTATCATCGTGGATACCTGGCGGCGCTGGCGCAGGCGATTGCCGAGGGCGCCGATGTCCGCGGCTATCACGCCTGGAGTTTGTTGGATAACTTCGAGTGGGCCGAAGGCTTCAGCCAACGCTTTGGGCTCGCCTATACGGACTTCAAGACATCTCAGAGAACCATCAAAAATTCTGGACGCTGGTACGCGACAGTAGCCGAGCAGAATCGAATTGAATGAAGAAAGCAGAAGTCAGAATGCAGAAGTAGAACGAGAGGGGCGCTGGCTGCGGTTTTCAATCGGAAATCGGAAATCTGAAATCAACAATCAATCCGCATTCTTGCATTCTTCCTTCTGACTTCTGCATTCCTACTTTCCCTGCATCACCAGTTCGCCGTTCTGCACTTTCACACCGCCAACGTTCTCCGGCAACTTGAGCCGGTCGCGCTGTTCGGCCAGCTTTTTCTGCAGCGCGGGATTCACCAGCGACACAGGGATGTCCAGGTCGCCGACTTTGAACTCCGTGGGATCGAAGGTCGCATAGCCGTCTTTCTCTCCGATATGCCCCGTGACCGTGATCCACACATCTTTGCCCGCGACCTCGGTGAGGAACTGGCCGTGCACCAGATCGCCGTCGAAGCTGACTTGCTGGTCTTTGATGGCGGGCGCTTCGCTGCCGATGTTGCTTTCGGGTTTGAGTTCGGCCAGGCCCGCACCGCCCGCATTGCCGAGCGTCTGCGCCAGCACAGCGCCGATCTCGTCGGAATTGATGTGCACCTCAGGCTTGGAAGTGCCGGCGTCGGTAGGCGGAGCGGAAGCTGTCGTCGTGCCGGGCTGAGCAGCCGCGCTTTGCGAAGACGAAGACTGCTGCGTAGCCTGTGTGAACTCGGCCATCTTCTGGTCGAACGACTGCGCGTTCTGCACAATCGCAGCCGGCGCCTGTGGCTGGGCCACCGGCGCGGGTCTCTTCAAGACCAGGATGATTGCGATCAGCGCGGCCAACAGTGTTGCAAGGCTGATGATGCGGTCCAGTTTGAGTTTCATTAGGATTCTCAGTCCGCGGCGGGCAGACATACTGCGATGCTACCGGGGACGCGGGCAGCGCATCAGATGACAGAAGTCACAGGGCAGGCATGGTACTTAAAGTGGGATCAGGCCGGGACTCACGGGACGTTCTTTAGACAAGCTCAGCGCCTACGGGCTTGCTATCGCACCACTCCCGCTCCTGCTGGTCGGCGGGATTTGGGATGGCATTGCGCCAGCAACTCGTCAAGCATATAGCGGTGCCGAACGGCTGGGGTTCCACTCGGCAGTCCCGTTCGCTTGAAACCTTGGTTGGCACGTTTGCCTGATGGTGCGGTCCGAACCTTCATATTCAAATCTACCATGTGAATTCTGCAATCCGACTCACTTCTGCATTGTGCCTTCTTAATTCTGCATTGTCTCTACTCCAACTTCTTCACTAGCAACTCATTCACAATCTGCGGGCTGGCCTGGCCTTGGGACGCTTTCATGACTTGCCCCACAAAAAATCCCAGCATGGCCTTCTTGCCGGCGCGGTACTGCTCCAACTGCTTAGGATTCCCGGCCAGCACCTCATCGATGATCTTTTCCAGCGCAGATGTATCCGTCGACTGCTGCGGCCGTCCTTCTTCCTCGTACACGACGGGAAAATCTTTCCCGCGTTCGAAGCACAAATCGTAGAGATCTTTCAGCATCTTTCCCGAAATCGTTCCCGCCTCCACCAGATCCGCCGACGCGGCCACGCCGCGCATCGAAATCGGAGACTGCTCGATCGCAATGCCCTTCGTTTTCAGCCTGCCCATCAGTTCGCTCTGCACCAGATTCGCCACGCGCTTGGGATTCTTTGCCGCCTTCGCCGCTTGTTCAAATTGATCGGCCAGCGTTTTCGCGGCGGTGAGCACCTGCGCATCATATTCGGTGATGCCGTATTCCTTCACCATGCGCGCCCGCCGCGCCTCGGGCAGTTCGGGCAAGGTGCGCGCGATTTCCGCTCTCCACGTTTCGTCGACGACCAGCGGCAACAGGTCCGGCTCTGGAAAATAGCGGTAATCATGCGCCTGCTCTTTCGAGCGCATACCGTAGGTCTTGCCCTCATTTGCGTTGTAGAGCCGTGTCTCCTGCGTGATCGTGCCGCCGGATTCGATCACCTCGATCTGCCGCCCAATCTCGTATTCCAGCGCCTCGCGAATAAACCGGAACGAATTCACATTTTTAATCTCCGTCTTCGTTCCTAGTTTTTTCTGCCCCCGCGGCCGCACGCTCACATTGGCGTCGCAGCGCAGCGATCCTTCTTCCATGTTGCAGTCGCTCACGCCGGTATAAAGAATGATTTCCTTCAGCCGCGTCAGATACTCGTAGGCTTCGTCGGGGGTAGCGATGTCTGGTTCACTGACAATCTCAATCAACGGCACGCCGGTGCGATTCAGATCGATGGCGGTCTTCTCGTCGGAATCAGGAAAGCCTTCATGCAGGCTCTTGCCCGCGTCTTCTTCCAGATGTACACGTGTAATGCCAACGCGGGTGACGCCAATTTTCTTCGCCGACTCGCCACCGGTCGACTTGCCGCCTTCCGCGGGCACTTCGATGAATCCAAACTCGGCGAGCGGCTTATCGTACTGGGAAATCTGATAGCCCTTGGGCAAGTCGGGATAGAAGTAATTCTTGCGCGCGAAAATCGATGTTTCGTTGATGCGGCAGTTCAGCGCCATCGCCGCCAAGGTGGCGAACTCCACGGCCTTTTTGTTAGGGACGGGGAGAGCGCCCGGCATCCCCAGGCACACCGGACAAACATTCGTATTCGGCGGCGCGCCGAACCGGGTCGAGCAGGAACAGAAAATCTTCGTCGCAGTGAGCAACTGAACGTGCACTTCCAGCCCGATCACGGGTTCGAACTTGGGATGCGTAGCGATCGAAGTCTCCGCAATCGTGGCCATGAAAAAATTATAAAGCTAAAAACTATGAGGCTGAATAAGTGCGCGTCACCCTCACGGATTTGCCGGCCGGTTCAAATACTTATCCATCGTGATCTCAAAATACAGCAGCTCGGTGCCCTTGGCATCGTCAACACCGGTCACCTCAACGCTCGCGCCCTTCAGCGGCGCCGCAATCCCGCCAACATCGAAGAACAGAAATCCCGACTGGGTAGTGTGCGGCTCAACCGCACGCGCCGCAAAGTGCGCCAACTCGATTTCTTCCATCGCCTTCTCGCTGAGCGGCTTTTTGTGCGGCAGAGGAATCGGCAGCGGACTGGGCGCGGTATGAGCCTGTGGGTTCGAGAGCCGCCGATACAGATCTTCGGCCCCGATGGGCGTGAGCTTCGCGCGATTGCCGGTGATCATGGTGATTTCCATGTTGGCCAGCGCGATGGGTTGGTCGCCGTCGTTGGTTACCAGAAAAAAGACCGGCAAAAATCCGTGCGCCGCAAAGTCCACAGAAAAAATCTTCGCTTTCTCCGGCGTGTCGTAGGGATCGGCGGCAATGGCGACCTTCTCGTCGCTGTGCGCATCGTGCGCGGGATAGTTGACGGCGGGCTTGGTCTCCGGCTTCACAAAGCTTTTCGACGCGATGGCCAGGGGTACCAACACAACCGCGCAGCACAAGGGGACAATCCATCCACGACGTAAGCTTGACGACGGCATGCGGCCATTATAAAAGCAGAGGCCGCCTGCCCGGTTTAGAATGGCTCCACTTGATCTATTTTCTTTACAGTCTGGCGTTGGGGCTGGCCATGCTCGTCAGCCTGCCGTACTGGCTGTACCAGATGCTGCGCCACGGCAAATATCGCCGCGGATTTGCCGAGCGCGCAGGACGGGTTCCGCCACGGCTCGCCGCGGCGCGCGCTGAATCTCAGGCGCGGGTGCTTTGGATTCACGCCGTCAGCGTTGGCGAGGTGCAGGCCGTCAGCGGTTTGGTCGAGCAGATGCGCCGCGCCTGGCCGCAACACCGCATTGTCGTCTCCACCACCACCGACACCGGACAGGATCTGGCGCGCAAACGCTTTGGCGAAGAAAATGTCTTCTACTTCCCGATGGACTTTGCCTTTGCAATTCGCCCCTACCTCGAGGCCCTGCAGCCAGAGATGGTGGTGCTCGCGGAAACCGAATTCTGGCCGAACGTTTTGCGCCTCGTACATGCAAGCGGAGCGCGCATCGCCGTCGTCAACGCCCGCATCTCCGACCGTTCGTGGCCGCGCTACCGCCGCTTCCGCTGGGCACTGCGGCGCATGTTGCAGCATGTGGATCTTTTCCTTGCCCAAACGCCGGAAGATGCCGCGCGGCTCGAATCCATCGGGGCCGATCCGCGCCGCGTGCACGCCACCGGGAATCTGAAGTACGACGTGAGCTTGCCCTCGGCTCCGCCGATCGTCGAAACTCTGCGCCGATCTCTGGCCGCCGAACACGCCGGCCCGGTGCTGGTGTGCGGCAGCACAGTCGAAGACGAAGAACCGCCGCTCCTGCGCGCCTTTGAAAATCTGCGTGTCTCGCATCCGAAAGCCGTCATGCTTCTGGCACCGCGGCATCCCGAGCGTTTCGCCGCCGTCGCCGCCCTGCTCGAACCGATGAGCCTTCCCTGGCAACGGCGGTCGCGCTGGCAGCAAGAGCCGCTGGCGGGCGGCGTTCTGCTGGTGGATTCCATCGGTGAACTGTCCGCTCTTTACGCTCTTGCCGACGTTGCCTTCGTCGGCGGAAGCCTGGTGCCTCGCGGCGGCCACAACATCATTGAGCCCGCGCAATACGGTGTCGCCATCGTGACCGGCCATTTCACCGAGAATTTTCGCGACATCGTCAGCTTGTTTCAGTCGCGCGACGCGGTTCGCATCGTCACCCTGGCCGAACTTCCGCATACGCTCATGCGCCTGCTCGAAAACCCCGCGGAGCGCCTTGCTTTAGGCCGCCGCGCTAAGGACACAATGCAGTCGCAGGCAGGCGCGACCGCGCGTACTCTGGAAGTTCTTGAAGGGTTGCTGGCCCGCGAACGCGAAACCGTACACACTGTGTGAATCCCTTAGCTTCCATCTTCGGCGGCATCCCAGGCGGCATTTATGGCGGCATCGTTGGCGTGCGCAATGCATTCTATGATCGCGGGGTTCTCCGCGCTCGCCGGCTCCAGGGCCCCGTGATCAGCGTGGGCAATCTTTCTGCCGGAGGATCGGGCAAGACTCCCTTCGTGATGCTGCTCGGCGCGTTGCTCAAGGCGCGGCAAATTCAATTCGACGTTTTGTCGCGCGGCTACGGCCGCAGCACGCGTGGAGTTTTACTGGTCGATCCGGCCGGTCTGCCGCCGCAATTTGGCGACGAGCCGTTGCTGATCGCGCGCAGACTGCAGGTTCCGGTCATCGTCGGGGAAGACCGTTACCAGGCCGGCCGCTTCGCCGAATCCAAATTTGGGCCGCAGTTGCATCTGCTCGATGACGGTTTTCAGCACCGCCAACTGGCCCGCGACTTCGATATCGTTCTCCTCACCCCGCAAGAGGCCACCGACCGCCTGCTTCCCGCAGGCCGTCTCCGCGAGCCGTTACGCGCTCTGCGGCGGGCCGACGCCGTGGCACTCGCCAGCGGAGCATCGGCTGATTCCTTTCCTTTAGAAGGCAAGCTAGTGTGGCGCGTGCGCCGCGGCTTGGTTACTGGGAATGTTGTGCCCAATGTTCCCCCGCGCCCCGTGGTCTTCTGCGGAATCGCGCGCCCGCAAAATTTCGTTCTGCAATTGCGTGCCGCCAATATTGATCCGATTGCTGAGGCTTTTTACCGCGACCACCACGCCTATACCGAAAAAGACGTGCGCGAATTGCTCGATCTCAAGCGCCGCAGCCAGGCCGGAGGCTTCGTTACCACCGAAAAAGACGCAGTCAATCTCGGCCCATACCTTTCCGCACTCGAACCGCTCGCCGTCATTCCGGTGCGCATGGATCTAGCCGACTCGGCTAACGCCCTGGATACCATGCTGCGCATGATCGACGAACGAAAGGGCCGGACATGAGAGAATCGGTTGCGTAGCGCCGCCGTCCCGGCGGCTGTTGCGGAGGCTTGCCCTGAGCGGCAGTCGAAGGGGCGTTCCGCCTCCGCATTCGGGCGCGGCAACGACGAGCCGGTCTCATCATGACCAAGCATCTCAAAGAAGCCGACCGCCTTAAAAAGATCGTCGAGGCCTTTCCCAACCTCACGGTCACGGTGCTGGGCGATCTGGTTGCCGACGAATTTGTTTTCGGCGAAATCTCCCGCGTTTCGCGCGAGGCGCCGGTCCTGATCCTGAAGCATTGCGAGCGCACCGTCCTTCCCGGCGGCGGAGCCAATGCCGCCAACAATCTTGCCGATCTCGGCGTCAACGTGCTTCCTGTCGGCATCGTGGGCGACGACGAACCCGGCCGCCTTCTCCTGAAATATTTCCGCCACAAAAAGATCGCGGTCAGCGGCGTATTGAAAGACAAGACCTATACCACCGTCACCAAGACGCGCATCCTCGCCGGCATGACCCACACTGCCCGCCAGCAGGTCGTTCGCATCGATCGCGAACCGCAGGACGCGCCCAGCAGCCATCTCACCCGCGAACTCTATCTCGCGGCCCGCAACTACGCCCATGCCTCTGACGCGCTGCTGGTCTCGGATTACGGTTATGGCGCGGCCACTCCGGCGATCGTCACGGCGCTGCGGGAAAAGGGTAAGCTCACGTCGCTGCCCATCGTCCTCGACTCGCGCTACCGCATGCTGCAGTATGAGGGCGTAACCGCATCCACCCCTAACGAGCCCGAAGTCGAAGAAGCTCTCGGGGTTCGCATCGGCCAGAACTGGGATAAGCTCATGTCAGCCGGCGAGCAATTGATGTCGCGCATGAAACTGCAATCGCTGGTGATTACGCGCGGCCGCGACGGCATGGTGGCCTTCGATCGCCAACACAAGCCCGCGGACATTCCCATCTTCGGTTCCGACCAGGTAGCTGATGTGACCGGCGCAGGCGACACCGTGATCGCGTCGTTCACCGCCGCCCTCGCGGCCGGCGCCACCACCGAAGAGGCCGCGCAACTGGCCAACTATGCGGGCGGAATCGTAGTGATGAAACGCGGCACGGCCACCGTTTCGCGCCAGGAGTTGCTCGAGGCGATCGAGCGGGAGCCGCCATCCACGCGAGAGCATTGAACAGCAGACACAAAATTGTTACCCGTGACGAGCTCCGCGCCCGCGTGGAAACCTGGCGGCGCGCGGGTGAGCGCATTACTTTGGCCAACGGCACCTTCGACCTGCTTCACGTCGGCCACGTGCGTTATCTCGAGGCCGCCAAGGCTCTGGGCGGAAAACTTGTGGTGGCCATCAACTCCGACGATTCGGTGCGCGCGCTCAAAGGCGAAGGCCGTCCCATCATGCAGGAGAATGAGCGCGCCGAGATTGTGGCCGCGCTCGCCCCTGTGGATGCCGTCGTGATCTTCGCGGAACTCGACGTGCGCGCGCTCATCGGCGAAATCCGGCCCGACATTCAGGCCAAAGGCACCGACTACACCGTCGATTCGGTTCCCGAGCGTGACGCAGTCGCCGAGTACGGCGGCCGCGTCGCAATTGTCGGCGATGCGAAAGATCATTCGACCAGCGAGATCATCCGGTCGCGCTTTTCCCCGAGGAAATCGTGAGCGCCGTCACCGGCGGAAATAAGAAGATCGAGCGCCTCCTGATCGTGCGTCTAAGCGCCATGGGTGACGTTATTCACACGCTGCCCGCCGCGCAAGCTCTGCGCAGCGCGTTTCCCGAGGCGATGATCGGATGGCTGATCGAAGAACGCTGGGCCGAACTTTTGTGCGCGCCCGGAACTCCCCGCCGTGGGCCACTTTCGGCGGAGCGCCCGCTCGTGGATTGGGTTCACACCGTCGATCTAAGAGGATGGCGCAAGTCGCTGTTCACGCTCCAGACGATAGAGCGGATCACGCGCGTGTGGAATGATGTGCGCAGCCTGCGCTATAACGTCGCGATTGATTTGCAGGGAGCCATCCGCTCGGCGGTGCTCGCCCGCTGCTCGGGCGCGGGCATAGTGTTTGGATCTGCGATGCCGCTGGAATCTCCTGCAAGTCTGTGGTATACCCGTCAGGCGATGCCGCGCGGCGCGCATGTGGTAGAGCAGAATTTTTCCATCGCGGCAGCGGTAGCGGGACGCGAGCTACCCATACCGAGGGCCGAGTTGCCGCGCGATTTAGCATCGGAAAAACGGATGGAGCATCGGCTTGCGGAAGATGGCATTGCGGACTTCGCAATCCTCAATCCCGGCGCTGGCTGGGGCGCAAAACGCTGGCCCGCCGAACGCTACGGGCGAGTGGCGCGTGCATTAGCTGCCGACGGCGTGCAGTCCATCGTCAATTACGGCCCGGGCGAAGAAGAACTGGCTCGCGAGACAGCAGTTGCCAGCGATGGCGCTGCAAAACCGATGCAATGCTCCATCAGCGAACTGATGGCTCTCACCCGGCGGGCCAGGTTGTTCATTGGAGGCGATACGGGTCCCGTGCATCTTGCGGCCGCGCTGCAGGTTCCGGTAGTTGCCATCTTCGGCCCCACTGATCCCGCACGTAACGGGCCCTACGGGACGCGGAACATTGTTCTGCGCAACCCCGCCAGCGCAACCAGCCATGCCCGCAATCCGGATCCCGACGAAGCCATGCTGCAAATCAGAGTCGACGATGTCGTGAGCGCGGCACGCGGCTTGCTGGCGGACGCCAGGCACGCGGGCGAGGGCGCACGCGCCACATCACGAGAGGCCACGCATGGCTGAGTGGTCGCGCGTTGCCCGCCGCATCCGCGTGCCGCTGGGATTCCTCTTCGCCATCCTCTATTTCTGGCTGGCAAATCCATCGTGGCGATTCATAGGCTTCGGTGCGGTGCTGATTGTGCCCGGCCTTCTGATCCGCGCTTTCGCTTCCGGCCATGTGCGCAAGAACGAAGCATTGGCCACAACTGGCCCCTACGCCTACACGCGCAATCCGCTCTACCTCGGCTCGCTGCTGATTGGGATTGGCTTTGCCATCGCCGCCCGCAGTTGGTGGGTCGGCGTCGCCCTGCTGGCAATGTTCTTCGCCATCTATCTTCCGGTCATTCGCAGCGAAGAAGAGTTCCTGAGGACAAAGTTTCCCGAGTTCGAAGAATACGCAAAGCAAGTGCCGCGCCTGCTGCCGCGCCTCACGCCTTACTCGCGCGGAGATTCTGGAGGATTCTCGATCGAACTGTACTTACAACACCGTGAGTACAACGCGCTGCTAGGCGCACTAGCGATGACGGCTGCTCTGATCGTGAAGATGAGGATCTTCAAGACCTGACCCGCAGCCATCAAGAGATCACTTCTGCGCCAGCAACTCCTTCGCCCGGCTCACCTCCGGCCGTGTCGAACTCCCGCCCTCGCATACCTCCACCAGCAACGCGTAATACTCGTTGGCATCGCTCTGCCGGCCCGCGGATTCCGCGGCTCGCGCCGCGCCATACAGCCCGTTGAAGCGGTTGGGATTGAATTTCAAATCCGTCTGATACTCCGCCAGCGCCTGCTGCGGACGCTTGGCTTCCAGCAGAATCTCGGCAATCATCTCCCGCGTCGGAATGCCCTGCGGCTCGTTGCCCAGAGAATCTTCCTTGTCGGCAATCGGACGCAGAGCTTCAATCGCATCATCGTACTTGCCTTCGGAGAACGCCAGCCACGCCCGCGCCTGCTTCAAATCGTCCTCAGTCGCGTCGGCGAACATTTTGTTTTTCTCTTTCACCCACTTCTCGTGAATGGCCTCCATCGCCGCGATATCCTTGCGCACTTCGTCCGTCTGATGCAGGTGCGCCGCGCCGATCACCTTAGCCCAATAAGCGCCCGAATCCTCGGCGGTGTTGGGAACGTTCATCGGCGTAAGCGCCGCGGCCGCTGCCCAGTCGCGCATCTCCAGCGGATCTAACGACGCAAAGTGCGCCTTCAGAGCCAGATGCGGATCGAATCCCAGGCCGTACATGTCGTGCATCTCCGGCATGTGATCCAGTTCGTCCATCAGCGCGCGAGCGTCGGCCTCGCGACCACTCTGCAGGTAGGCATAAAACAAAAAATCCATGGCATGGAACTGATGGCCTTCGCCGCCCATGCCCATGGCTGCAGTCTTCCGCGTAGCCGCAACCGAAGCCAGATTCGAGTTGATGTCGTCCTGCCACAAACCCACGCGGGCAAAAATGTGCGACGGCATGTGCAGCGCATGCGGAGCCGCAGGCGCAATCGCCGCATACCTCCGCGCTGCCGGAATGCCCAACTGCGCCAGTTGCGGCTTGTCATAGGCATGAATCAGATAGTGCGCCACGCCGGGGTGATCCGGCTCCACGGCAAACACCTTCTCCAGCACCGCAGCCGCTTGCTTGCGATTGGCGAAGGTCGCATCGTCAGGCGGTTCCGACGCCAGCAGCGACAACGCATAGAACGTAGCCCCTTCGTGGTCGTCCGGATTCGCCTCATGCACCTTCTTCATTGCGTCGCAATAAGGCTTGGCGCGCACTTCGCTTTCCAGCTTCGGCGACGTTTTGTAGAACTCGGCGACGGCCGCAATGTATTGCTTCTCGCGCGGCGTGGCATGCTTCGCCAGCTTCTCGGCGGCTTTCACTTCTTTCAGGCCCTGCGCGGTGACCGCAGCGTCCGGATTGTTCCACAACTGATGCCACAGGCTCATGGCAACTCCCCAGTGAGCCATGGCGCAGTGCGGATCGTCTTTGGCGATGCCCTCAAACTCCTTCTGCGCCTCTTCGTACCAGAAGGAGTGCAACAGCGCCACTCCCCGCGCAAAGGGCTGCTGCACCGCCGCCGCGCACGACACCGGGAAGTGCACCGTGCCGAGCTGAGTCTCGGTCAGGTCTTCGTGGTGATGATGATGGTCCTTATCCTCATCCTGCGCGCCCGCGGCAAGATTGAAGGCAAAGAAAAAGAAGGCGACAAGCAGGAGGCAGATACGTTTCGTAGCGAAGGTTTTCATGGCGAACCCCGTCGGCAGATGAACCGATTCTACGCCATCGCCAGGCAAGGTTCGAGATCGGGCATCACTTCCCAAGCCGCTGCAGGTTCTTCTTCGCCGACTCATTGCCCAGCGCAGCCGCCTTTCGATACCAGGAAACGGCCTGATCAACATCCTTGGCTACGCCCTCCCCGTTCTGATACATCCAGCCCAGGTTGTTCATTGCAGTGTCGTCGCCGTGCTCGGCGGCCTGGCGATACCAGTTCAGCGCTTGCGCATAGTCCTTTTTGACTCCCTCCCCGTGCTCGTACATGTATCCAATGTTGTTCATTGCCGATGCGTCGCCTCCCTCGGCGGCAGCGCGGTACCACTTCAAAGCCTGCTCGTAGTCCTGGGCCACTCCGCGACCCCATTCGTACATGTATCCCAGATCGCCTTCCCCCCCAGCGTCGCCCTGATCGGCAGACTTGCGGTACCAAGAAACCGCTTGCCCGTAATCCTGTGCTACTCCTCGACCGTGCTGGTACATCGATCCCAGGTGAGCCTCGGCATATGCCGCTCCTTGATCGGCCGCCTTGCGGTACCAGGAAACCGCCTGGGCATAGTCCTGCTTCACGGCCTGACCGTTTTCGTACATCACTCCCAGGTTGCTTTCGCCGTGAGCGTCCCCCTGGTCGGCGGCCTTGCGGAACCAGTACACCGCCTGCGTGTAGTCCTGCGCCACTCCCTTGCCGTTGTCATACATCCACCCCAGCGCGCTCTGGCTACGGGCGTGTCCGCTTTCCGCAGCCCTCTTCACCAGCGGAAAAGCTTCGTCGTACCGTTTAGCGTCGTACAACTCCATGCCTTTTCTGGCATCGTCGTTGCCCGAATCCGCCGCGACCGGCGGAGTCGTTGGCTGCGCCCCGGTGTTCGCCGGCGCCTTTGAGGATTCACTCGTCGGCGATCCGGGCACCTGCGTCCTCCGCTCATGAAACAAGAGCCAGCCGGCTCCTATACCGATTGCTAGAATGACCGTGGCTGCGATAACAAACTGTGTGACGGACCGGCTCATGCTATGAACGATCGGTCCGGGCTGTGGCGCCGCTGGGGCTGTTGCCTGAGGGATCACTCGCTCTTCCGGCTGAATCAAAACCGGCGGCAACGGCGCGACAGGCTCCAGAACGGTCTTCGCCCGCGCGGCCGAAATCGGCTTCCCCGACCGCACCGCATCCAGTTCGCGAACGAATTCCTCGGCACTTGCAGTCCGATGCTCGCGATCCTTCTCAAGCATGCGAAGAACCAGTTCGTCCAGGCCGTTCCATCCCGCCAACTCCGGGCGCAGCCTGCTGGGCGCTTCGGGCGGCACCTGCAGGTGTTGATACATCCAGCCTTCGGTATTGTGCGCTTGCAGACTGGTGCTGCCCGTCAACATTTCGTGCAGCACTCCGCCCAGCGCATAAATATCGACTCTGCCGTCAAGTTCTTCTGCCGGCATTCCTTTCCACTGCTCGGGTGCCGCATATTCGGGGGTAAGCAAAACGCCTCGAGTGCGGCTGATCGCGGTTGCGCTCTGTCGCATCGCCGCGATGCCGAAATCCAGAATCTTTGGCACTTCAGGCTTCCCCGCTTCCTGAGCCAGCAATATGTTTTCCGGTTTTATGTCCCGGTGGATGATATTCCGCGAGTGCGCCATAATCAGGCCTAAACCCACTCCTCTCGCAATCGATAAGGCCTGCTCCACCGGAAACGGCGCATCGGCCAGGGCCTCCCGCAGCGACTGCCCGTCCACGTACTCCATCGCAATGAACGGGGATCCGTCTTCCGCCTGATCCAGATCCACAACGCCCACAATATTCTGATGATGAAGTTCAATCGTGGCCAGCGCTTCCAGGCGAAAGCGCTTGAGGAACCGGGCGTCCTGACTGAGTTCAGCCGACATGAATTTCAAAGCCCGCTTGCGCCCCAGCAGAATGTGTTCCGCCAGGTACACCGTCCCCATGCCGCCCCGGCCCAGCACTCGCACGATGCGGTACTTGTTGCGCACCACAAAACCCGGCTCCAGGTCGCGGGACTCGATCAGCATCGCACCGTCCGTGGGACAGGCAGTCTGGTGATTGGGAAAGCTGGTGTCACAAACCGGGCAGGTCTTCATATTCTCGGTCAACCGATCGCGCCATTATGCCTGCGGGCGGCGCTCCCAGACAATAGGACGCCCTCATCGCCAGCGCCTCTGAGTGAATAAGCGCAAAACCGATGCATTTCTGCTCGAAAATGATCCGTAGGGGCCGACGCAGCCTGCCCTGACAGAAGGGTGAGACCCAAAACTGAAACGTCCGATCACGAGCCCTGAATCACGAGTAAGCCAGAGTCACCAGAATCGATGGCTGTGGCGATGACGCAGGGGCAGGCCCGGAAATCGCCGGCTGGACTCCGGCCTGGCTCATCAGGGTGGTTAGAGCCGCGCTTGTCGGAATCAAAAAATCGGCGGGCACGTCTTGTTGAACAATCTGCTGCAAGGCGGCATGCAGGTCGGCCCACGAAGTAGCAGAGCTCTCGGTCAGGGTCGCCAGATGGTGCAAATCTTCGCAGAGATTCATGAATCGGCTCGCCGAGTTCAAAATGAACTGAATCAGCACGGAGGAAACCTGTGACCGGAAGTGGACATCCAGAAATGTCGCCCCAGCCGTGTTGTTCATATCAACGGGATCGCGGCGGGAAGGCACACCGTTTGCGGGGTCGCTGCTGCCGTTGGCGATAATGTTCCATGTTCTCCACAGTGGATAGTTGAGATCTCCGGGCTGGGAAACGGAGAAATTGGCGGGACGGCTGTCGCCGAAAAACTGGGCGCACGCCGCCGAGAATTGGGTGTAGTTATTTTGGTCCAGGTTCTCGTTAACGATGGGGTGGTTGCCGTTCAGCGTAGAGGATTGCACCCTGCCGTAGGCCGACGGGTTGAAGATCAACTGCAGAGTTTCCGTCGTGTTCTTCTGCTTGGCGCTCGCGGCCAACTGGTTGGTAAGCTGGCGGGCAACGTCTCCGGTCGCTGTGCGCGAAAGGAATCCGGCGATCGACTGGCCGAAGCTGGGGTTTGAGGTTGCTTTCAGCAACACATACAGGTTGACGCTGCCAATCTTTATGCCCGCCGGCGAAGCAGTCGCCTCGGCGGCGAAATAGAAATCCACTTCCCGTCCCTTGCCGTTGATGGTGGAGATCTGGCGATCGCCGATGCGTTCGATCAAATGGAACACATTGTTGCCGACGTAGATCATGCTGTAGTTTTCGATTTGCGAGGAATCGAATTCGGCCTTAAACAGCCCGAAAAGATTGAGCGTGACTGAGGTCGTGCGGTTGTGGAATTCCTCCAGGCCGCTGCCCGCATCGAGGGAAACACCGCTATTGGGCAGCGTCATCGCCGCGTTGAAGTCGCCCGCAATAATCTTGTTCCAGGCGGCGGGGAATCCGACGGCGGTCAAGTCGAACGTGGCATCGATCAACAGGAAAGTGGAATGGGTATCGTCGATGGCGACTTGCAGCTGGGTCTGGCCTTGCTGGAAAGGCTTCAGCCAACTGTTGATCTTAGTCTGCACGTCCTTGATCCAGGCATTTACATGGTCTTGCTCTTTGCCCAGTAACTGCCCGACCACCTTTCCGGTGCCACCGGGTAAGACTTTGTTCGCGAGAGTGGTCAGGTCGCCGGCGAATAGCGTAACCGCGGGATCGGCAATTACGGTGATCGTGGCGCCAAGCTTAAAATTGACGTCATCGGTTTTACTCTTGTAGAGATGAAGATGCCCTGTCTTGTCGTCAACTTTCTCGAGGAAGGCTTCAAAGCTGCCCGTGTACTTAAAGGACGCGCCAAAGCTGGCTCCCACTTTTAGCTTGCCTTTGCCGGAGAGACTTATGCTGGGGGCGCCGGGCAGACTCTTGGGAACGTCGGTCTTATATTGCCCCGAGAAGAAGACCTTATCGATCCCGAGTTCGGCTCCGAAGCCGAGGTTCAGCGTGGCATTGAACTGATGGTAGAGGTAGTCGCCGGGTTGAAGAAGCTGATAGGTCTGGCTGTGCAAAGGCAAAACGAACCCGGCGAACGCGGCGGCCAAAGCGTCTTTCAACAAGGTCGTGCCGAGGACTTGCTTGCAGAACTTTACCGCGAAGGTATCGTTCGTGCCTGCGCTGCCGGAAATCCCCACAGAACCGATTGACACGTGGGCCGCGGCGTTGGCCGCGAAGGTCAGATCGAGTTCGACGCAAACATAAAACTGCCCGTTTGGAACCGTAATGGTTCCGGTCGTAGCCGTGTTTGTGTCCAAGTCCAGGCCCTGACCGATGGTCGTGGGAAAGTTCTTGGTGTAGGTCAGCAGATTGTCCCCGGCATGCAACACGCTCACCGAGCCAGAGACTCCTCCCGATAAACCAAATGTGAAGTCGCCTGCGGTCCAACCGTTGTTGCCGCTTTGAAAGTTGAGGGTCGTGGGACTGCTCCCGGCAGGGATACTTGAAACCGGCTGATTGACACTAGTGATGATAGATTCTGCGAGCTTGAACACGGTGGGGGCGTCATTCTTGAGGTCAGTGAGATTGTTAATCTGGATATCGTTACTGTTGTCTGAGCCAGAGGAGAGAGTAATCGACACGCAGAGCCTCCTGATAGGCAGTACAGCGAGGAAAGTACAGAGAGATAGGGAAGGGTCTTGCTCGCTGAGGGTTGTGAGTTTACGGCACAGCCCCAGGTTCGTCAACCAAGAATTCTTAGGGCGTAACTATGTTTGAGAAACCCAGACTAACACGGCCCCGGGACACCGGTTCAAGGAGCGCAGGAAATCAAAAGCCCCTCGCTTGCGCGAGGGGCTGCGATGGAGAGGTCAGAGAGGCCGCCTGAGCGGTCGCTCGTTCGGTGATTACTGCTGGCTGCCGGTCGTGGCCGGGGCGCCAGTGTTGGCCGAGAGCTGTTCGAGGTCGTTCTTCAGCAGGCTGATTTCGACGCGGCCTCCGTTGATGCTCTTGCTCTTGGCGGTTGCGCCTTCCTCGGATGGCAGCGGGGCGTTGCCCATGCCGACGAGATAGATGCGGTAGACCGGAATGTCATGCGTCAGGACAAGATAACGCACAACCGACTCGGCCACCTTCTGCGAGCTGGTGATGGCAGCCTGTCCCTTGCCCGACGAGAATCCCTGAACCTCGATGATGTAGCCGCGCTGGCCTTTCACGCTGTCGGCCATCTGGTCGAGAGCATCCTTGGCGTTCTTGGAGAGAACGATCTGGCCGGGGCGGAAACGGATTTCGGTCTGGTTCGAAGCCTTGTACTGGTCAATGTTGCTGACGACGTTCTCGACGTTCTGAACGCGCGTCGTAACCTGCTGCGCCGATTGCTGCGCGGCGGTGGCCTTGTTGCCGGCGTCAACGGCGTGCTGATCCGCCTGGTCCGCCTTGTCGCTGGCCAGCTTGATGCCAGCCTGAGCGCGCTCGTCGGTGTCTTTGATCGCCTTCGAGTTCGAGGCGGTCAGGTCGTCGAGTTCATTGACGCGGTCGCGAATGGGCTCGGTCTGTCGCTTCACATAGCTCTTCCGGGCGAAGGGATTAACGCGTCCCCAGAAGCCTTCGCGCGACGGCGGCGCGAGCGGAGCTTTGCCGGTGGCCGTGTCGGTCGAACTGGACTGAGCAGTTGTGGGCTGAGCTTGATTGGTCTGGGTTTGGTCGGACGAGGTGGTCTGCGCAAGAGCCGGCAGGGCAAGCACGGCGGCCAGCGGCAGGGCGATAACGAGACGATTCATGAGTTTCCTCCAAAGTTGGCAGGAGCTTTTTGAACTTTCGTTCTCAGGCTCCAACCCGGCACGCCTAAAGCGTGCGTGAAATTTGCTTGCGTCCCTGATAATGAAAGGCCAGCAGCTTCGCTGGGCGGCCCTGCGCTGACGCCGCGCCGGACCTTGCACTCTGTGCGCAATGCTTCGCGCTGCCCTTTCTATTACAGGTCAGATGCCAAATCGGGCAGCAAAGGTGCAGCTCTAACTGCTTGATTATCTATGGATTGTAGCTCCATCCCAAAAAGAAGGGTAGAGATGATTCAGCCGGGAGGGTAATTTTGGGGGTACTGGTATAAAAAGTGCAGTGAAACGGGGGTTCCTCGCCAGCCACGTATCCGCCGGTCAGTCCATTAGGGTTGCGGGGCTTTGGGGACGACGTACTCATCCAGATAGCGATAAATGACATCGCGATGAGCGGTGCGGTAGGGAACGTAATCCTGGACGATGTCGTTGTCTGCGCGGTTGAGCAGGGCGAAGGGTTCGAGGAATCCGGCCTCATCGATTTGTATAAGCTGTAGCAGAGTAGGATCGAGTTTCGCCTTTTTCTGGTCGAAGTCTTTTTGTTCCTTCATCACCGTGATCATCAGGTGAACCGAGTCTGCCTCCTCGCGCATGGTGTGACGATATTTGGGTTCGGCGGGAAACTCCTTCTTAAACTTGTCGCCCCTCCAGGAAGCTCGGCCGATGGCATAGGTCATCCAGGCGGTTCCGTTGGGATCACCTTTCTCCAAGGACGAATCAAGGGTAACGTTAATGTTTTTCTCGTCCTTTTGGGTAACCGAGCTCTTGTCCTGCAGCTTCACCCAATTGAGACTGACCTTGGCCTGCCCGGCCCACTGGTTGAGGCCGATCCAGGAACGGTTGGTGTAAGGGTCGGCGACCACGGCCTGTATGAATTTTTCGCGGGCCTCGGAACTCTTATTCATTGCCGACAGCGCGTCTCCCCAGTAACGGTAGGCAGTTTCGCGGTTGGGATCGATTTCAACAGCTCGGGCAAACCATTCGCCGGCGCTGCCATTGATGTGCTGTTTGAAATAGACATCGCCCATAAACAAGGCAGCCTCGTAGTTCTTTGGGTCGAGCAGCAGCGCGTGAAGATAACCGTCCTTTGCTTTGTCGTAATCGCCGCGTGAATAATCGGACTCGGCCTGTTGCATAACGTCGTCGACCTCTTTGCGGGGCGAGAACGCGCCCTCGCTGCCGTCTTCAGGAAGCTCTCCCAGCAGAATCTGGAGCAGATTGCTGTTGTCGCCGAGTTCTTTGGCCTTGACCAGATACGTTCGCGCGCGGGCGCGCCCTTTTTTGCGCAGGTCGAGATCGACCAGGGTTTGAGCATAGTTGAGAGTGGTGACGCCGAATGCCTCCCAAAGCGCGTTGTCTTTCGGATATTCGGCACAGAGCTGCCCGAACAAAGGCATGGCCTGAGCCATCTTGCCCTGGCTGTAGAGCTCGTAAGCACGTTGACGTTCGGGATCGTCTTTCGGTCTGGCCTCGGCTGCAGCAGGCGGCGGCGCTGCGGTCTGAGCGGCAAGATGCCTGGGCAGGGACAGCGATATTGAACCGGCGAACAGCAAGGACAGAGCAAGCAAGCGGCAGTTCACGCTCATGGTAAACCTCTCGTTCACTATGACGCCGTAAGAACGGCTGCGGTTCCCAAGCTTGCCGCATTTAGCACGAGGAGCGCAAGGACTACGATCATAGAGCTGCGGATCTAGCCTGCGCAGTGCTTCTCATACTGCTCGAAGATAAAGGGGTCGGTCATGCCGGCGATGTAGTCGCAGATGACGCGGGGCAGCGTTTCTTGCGTGGCTTTCTCCTGATAGTTATGCGGGAGAGTTTCGGGGTGATCCATCCAGAAGGCGAACAGCTCGCTGACGATGCGTTCCGCGTCGTCCTTTTCGTCCGCCAGCGCGGGGCTGTAATAAAGGTTGTCGTAGAGGAAAGTCTTGCTTTGCTTGCGTTCGGCATCGACCGCGGGGCTGAAGGACGCGAGACGCTCGGGATACCTGCGAACATCATCCAGATTGCGAACGTTGGCGTCGGCGATACGGGAGCGAGTGTGGAGGATGAGATCGTCGACGAGGCGGCTGAGAATCCGCTTGAGGGTTTCGTTGAACTTCAGCTTTTCTGAAACATCCGGATAAATGCTCTCGACTTCTCTGTAGAAGCGCTCGAATACCGGAACTCCTTCGCGGATTTCATCTAGCGAGAGAAGATGCGCTTCGAATCCGTCGTCGAGATCGGCGGTGTTGTAGGCGATTTCGTCGGTCAGGTCGATGAGTTGGGCTTCAAGCGGCGGGCGCTGGTCGAGCAGATATTCGGCGAGTTCGGGGTGTTCCGCGGCGGAGTAGTCGTGAGAATGTTTGATGATGCCTTCGCGGACTTCGAACGTCAGATTCAGGCCGCGGAAGGCGGCGTAGCGCTGTTCGAAATCTTCGACGATGCGCAGGGCGTGCAGGTTGTGGTCGAAGAAGAGTCCATGTTGGCGCATGGCGGAGTCCAGGGTTTTTTCCCCGGCGTGGCCGAAGGGCGGATGGCCGATGTCGTGAACCAGGGCAAGGGCTTCGGCAAGATCCGCGTTGAGGCCAAGTGCTCCGGCGATGGTGCGGGAGACTTGCGAGACTTCGAGCGTGTGGGTAAGGCGGTTGCGGAAATGGTCGGAGTAGCGGCGGGTGAAGACCTGCGTCTTGGCTTCCAGGCGGCGGAAGGCGCGGGCGTGAATCACGCGGTCGCGGTCGCGCTGGAAGTCGTTGCGATAGGGATGCTGGGGTTCGGGGAAGCGGCGTCCGCGGGAGTCTTCACCGTGCACCGCGTAGGCAGCCGGCATGCGGCGAGTTTAGCAGAGTATGGAGTTGCAGCAATTGTTGATTTTTGATTCATGATTGTTGATTGAAAACCTTCGTGCGTTCGGCTTTTCAATCAACAATCAAAAATCAACAATGCTTCTTGCAACTGGCTACTGCTTCTGAGACTGGGATTCTTCTTTCGCCAGCTTCACTTTCGCGGCATCGAGCTTTTGCTGGACTTTGGCGTAGGCGTCCGTGTCTTGCTCGGCGGGAACGGTTTTGTTCCATTCTTCGACCGAGCGCTCCCAGTGGGCGGCGGCGAGTTTCAGGCGGCCGGTTTTCTGATACAAGTCGCCGAGGTGCTCCTGCACGGTGGGGTCAGCACTCATGTGTACGGCGGCCTTGTTCAGGCTTTCTTCGGCAAGATCGTATTTCCCCAGCTTGAAGTACACCCAGCCGAGCGAATCGAGGTAAGCGCCGTTGGTGGGCTCAAAGCTGAGGGCCTGCTTGATCTGGTTCAGCGATTCTTCGAGTTTCACGCCGCGATCGGCGTTCATGTAGCCGAGATAGTTGAGCGTGGCCGCCGCTTGCGGATCGGAGGGCGGCGTGGTGGAGAGCACTTTCTGGAACTCAGCCTCGGCCTGATCGAACATTTTCTGATGCTGATAGAGATCGCCGCGCAGGAAGTAGACGTAAGCTTTCTCTTCGCTCTTGGTGGATAGCTGTTCGGCTTTAGCGAGAGCCTGTTCGGCGTCGGACCAGCGCTTGGCGCGGGTGTAGATGATGGCCAGACGAATATAAATATCGTGGTCTTCGGGACCGCCCTTCAGCATGGAGCGAATGTCGGCGACGGATTGGTCGACTTCTCCGGTGTCGGCCAGTTGCGCATCGAGCACCATGCGCAGATCGCGATCGTCGGGAAGTTTCTGAACGGCTTCTTTGGCGGTGGCGGTGGCTTGCGGCCACTGCTTCGCTTCCCGATAGGTGTCGATGATTTCCTGATAACCGCTGCGGGTGTTCTCTTCGCCCAGAGGCAACATTTTGCGGAAAGTCTCCACGGCTGCGGTGTAGTTTTCCTGCTCGCGGTAGATCATGCCGAGGCGCTCAATAAATATGGCGCGATTGTTGCGGTCGGCTCCGCTCGCGGCGGCCTCGCTCTTGTCTGTCTTCTTGATCAAGTCCTGCAGCAGCTTGATGGCTTCGTCGTAACGTCCCTGCGCCTGGTAGACCGCGGCCATGCTGTAAGGAACGTCCATGGTGTCAGGGACGAGGGTGTCGGCGTGCTTCAGATTCTCCAGCGCGTCATCGAATTTGCCTTCGCGGCGGTCAATCTCAGCGATGCGCAGGTAGGTCTGCGCATCCTCGGGATTCGAGTCGGCGATTACCTTGTATTGCTCGAGCGCAGCCTCAAGTTGGCCGTCGTTGAGATAGTTTTCGGCCAGACCGCGGATCGAGTCCAGATTGTCGCGATCGAGCATGACCGCGTGGCGGTAGGCGTCGACGGCGTTCTTGTATTCTTTTCGCTGCTCGTAGGCAGCGCCGAGCGCGGCGTAGAGCTTGGCCGAACGGGCAGAGTCGGGGATGGAGCTCAGGACCTGGAGCGCGTTGTTGGAATCGCCTTCATCGGTGTACAGCATGGCCAGAGTGGTGACGGCCTCTTCGGAATTGGGATCGAGTTTGATGGCGGTCTTGAGTTCGGCTTCCGCTTTCTCCAGATCGTTATTGAGGCGATAGAGGCGGCCCAGAAGCAGGTGATCGTCTACGCTGTCGGGATCAAGCTTCACGATCTCCTGGTACTGCTCGATGGCCAGCTTCAAAATATTGTCAGAGCTGGTGCTGCCGGGAGAATCGCCCAGCGAACGAAGATAAATGCGGCCGAGGAGTTTGTGGGCTTCAAGATTTTTGGGATCGCGTTTGATGATGTCTTGGGCTTCTTTAACGGCGTCGGCGATGCGTCCGGTCTTGACGTAGAGCTCGGCGAGCGAGGAAGTCAGGAATTCGGAATAGGGATCGGCCTCAATGGCAAGCCGGTATTCGTCAGTGGCTTTGAGGGCAAGATCGCTGCGGCCATAAGCCGTGATCATCTCCTCGTACATGTGCGCCAGCGTGTAGTGATAGTAGGCAGAAGCGCGGTCAACTTTGCGCTTCGCCTCCGGCTGGTTGGGTTGCTGGGCAGGGGTCTGCGCTACGGCGGCGGCGGACAAAAAAACTGTCAAAAGAATGCGAAAGAAATTATTCATTTTTGGACCTAAAAGCGCTCGCGGCGCGATTCCGATCGTCAGCTTGTTGGATGCAAAGCCGCCGGGGGAAAGGTGCCTTTATTCTACCCTCGTTTGACTGGGTTGGGAACGGAATGTCATGTAAAGGAAAGTAAACGCGATAGTCCGAAGTACAGGTACGCCGGATTGCGGGGAAGGTGAAGCGGTTAGCTCTTAGCCAACCGGCGGTCTGTCCGCTAGAAGCTGAAAGCTGGAGAGCTTTAAGGGCTAAGAGCTCACGGCTATTTCTCAGTGGCGGAAGTGGCGGACTCCGCTAAACAGCATGGCCAGGCCGAGTCGGTCGGCGGCTTCGATGACTTCGGCGTCGCGCTGCGAGCCTCCGGGCTGGATGATGGCGGTCGCGCCGGCCTTGGCGATTTCTTCGACACCGTCGGGGAAGGGAAAGAACGCGTCGGAAGCGGCAACGGTGCCGTGAAGCGGAAGCTGAGCTTTCATGGCGCCGATCTTGGCGGAGTCGACGCGAGACATCTGTCCGGCGCCAACGCCAACTGTTTGGCCGTCGCGGGCATAGACAATGGCGTTGGACTTCACGTGCTTGCAAACCTTCCAGGCAAACAGCAGCGCCCGGGTTTCTTCGGGAGTAGGCGCGCGTTTAGTGACCACTTTGAGATCGACGTCGGCCAGTGGTCGAATGTCGGCGTCTTGCACCAACAAGCCTCCGGAAACGTTCTTCAGAGTCCATTTCTGATTCATGGGTGTGACTTCGACCAGACGAAGATTTTTCTTGGAGGCGAACTTGTTCCTGGCGGCTTCATCGAACGAAGGCGCGGCGATCACTTCGAGAAAAAGTTTATGCATCTCCTCGGCAGCTTCGGCGTCGATTGGACGATTGACGCCGATCACGCCGCCGAATGCCGAAACCGGGTCGCATTCCAGGGCGCGCTTGTAGGCCTCGGCGAGGGTCTTGCCCGTGGCTGTGCCGCAGGGGTTGGTGTGCTTGATGATGGCGCAGACCGGCTGGTCAAATTCCTGGGCTAAATCCCACGCGGCCTGCAGGTCAACAATGTTGTTGTAGGAAAGTTCCTTTCCCTGCAGTTGGCGGGCATTGGCGACGCCGACGCCCGAACCATCCGAATACATGGCGGCTTTCTGATGAGGGTTTTCGCCGTAGCGCAGGTCGAGGGTTTTGCGGAAGGAAAGACGCAGGACGGGCGGAAATTCGGCTTGCGCCTGCAGATCGACTTTTTCCGGAGTGACGCGTTCGAGCGTGGAAGCGATGGCGGAATCGTAGGCGGCGGTGGTGGCGAAAGCCTTTTGCGCCAGACTCCACTTGGTAGCGAGTGAGAGCGTGCCATTCTGGCGATCGAGTTCGGCGGCAATGGAGTCGTAGTCAGCCGGAGAAGTGACGATGGCGACGTCGTGAAAGTTCTTGGCGGCGGAGCGGATCATGGAGGGTCCGCCAATGTCGATGTTCTCGATGAGTTCTTCGAATTTCACCTCGGGCCGGGCTGCGGTCTTTTCGAAGGCATAGAGATTTACTACCACCATATCGATGGGATCGATACTGAATTCGGCGGCGGCGGCAACGTGCGCGGGATCATCGCGGCGATGCAGAATGCCTCCGTGGACCTTGGGATGAAGCGTTTTGACGCGGCCATCGAGCATCTCGGGAAATCCCGTGAGTTCGGAGATGTCTTTAACGGCAATGCCGGAATCGCGCAGAAGCTTGGCGGTGCCTCCCGTGGAAACCAGTTCGATGTTGAGGGCAGCGAGTTTGCGGGCGAACTCCACGAGTCCGGTTTTATCGGTGACGCTGAGAATGGCGCGCTGGATGCGGGACATGAGGCCTCGGATGAAGGTGTTCAGGTGACTGGAAATTCTATCAGGAGGCGGCGCATCACGCGGCCAACAGTGACCGTTCAACGACCCAGGAAAGATCGCGGCCAGCGGATGAAAAGAAACAGGCCGCGAAAATGTTTCGCGGCCTGAGGTGACAAAAGAGGTGGACTCCGGTTATGGTACGGTCCCGCGCACCGCGGCGGCGGGAGTATTGGTGGTGAATGAGAACCATCCTTCCAAACCTACATCTGCCGAGATGTCCGCGGTGTTCGCGGCTACAAAGACGCCGGTGAAGTCCGCCGCAATTGTATCGTCCGAGGTGACAACGATCCAGTATTGCACGCCCTGGCTAACCGCGGTCGGAGTGATTGCGACCGTGACGGTCTGGCAGCAGGTTCCGAAGTCAGGGGCGTTGGAGCCGGTGGCGCTTGCCAACGGGCTTCCGGCGACTCCATCGTTGTCGTCATAAAGCGCGACTGTGAACTTATTGGTGCCGGTCTCATACTGTGCCCCGACCTCAATATTGGTCACTGTGGCATTGACGTGAGGAGTGAACGGCACGCCGATCCATTGCTCATCGAGACCAACCGAATTGTCAGGGCCGAGCAGGTAGTAGCCGGTCGTATCGTTGTAATAGTCGGTGGTGGTTGGACCGAAGTTGCTCCATATGTTGCGGGTGCCGCTCGGGGCTTTGCTGGCTGGTGTGATTACGCCGGACGCTTTCGTGTGGGCAACTTTCGCTGCGGGACTCTGGGCGAAAACTATCCCTGTGGCCAGCGTTATCATCGATAAGCTGCTGAGGATGCGTTTCAATGTCATTTTTTCCTGTCCTCCAAGTCGTTGAGTAGCAGCTTCATCCGCAGTTTCAGGTGAAGATGGGTAAACCCCCACATTCCCGCGAAGTACGAACCCCACATTGTTGGGAAGAGTACTGCCGGCGTCTTGAGCTGCGCCAGCCATCTTAACCTGACTATCCCGATTGTCAATGGGAGAAAGACTTGAGGTCTAAGGACCCTAGGAGGGTTGCTCAGTCTTGGCTTTGGCTTTCAGCTTGACGTGGCCGTCGGCGAGTTCGACGGAGTATTCCACTGTGTCACAGTGATATTGCTTGCGAATCTGCCCGGTTTTCTTCTGAACAAAGGCGGCGAAGGAGTCCAAATTGCCGCTGACGTTCTCGCCCGCTTTCTTCTTGGCGGCGACCAGGGTGTTGTAGAGGCGCTCGACCTGATCGCGCTCCGCCTGGTCGACGTTTTGCAAGGTGAAGGGCTGGGAGGGAACGTCGATCTCCTCTGCGGCCTGTGCAGCCACGGCCCCCTGAGCCAGGCCGTAAACCGGGTGGTGTTGCGGCTTGAGTTCTTCCTGGGCGACGCGAAGACCCTGCACGGAAAGCAGCGCATCCTGTGGACGGCGATATCCTTCTTCGCGGATGCGCGATTTCTTACGCCACAGATCGCTGTAGATGGCGTAGCGCTGCGCCAGTTCGTTGTAGCGGTAGCGCTGGCCGAAGTTCATACGGACGCCGTCGGAGAACTTGCGCAACAGGCTCAGCACCTTCCACTCGACGTCGGTGGGCGGGCGCTTGGTCGGATTGCTGAAGAAAATCTCGTACTCGATTTTGAGGCGGCGCAGTTGCGCATCGAGAAGATTCAGTTCCTCGTCAGTGGTCACAGAGTTCTCCAAGGAAAGTCTAGCGGGCCCAGAGCCCTGGGGACGAGGTACCGGGTGGGCACTGAGGGGCATGGTACGAAAGTGCAGCGGCTGGGCGTCCGGCGGCTGGGCGTCGGGCGTCAGCTAAGGCCTGCGTTTTCGTTTGGGCTCACGAACAGCAGGTTCCTCACCGCCGCTTCGCGCCGGTTCGGAATGACATCACTAGATGGGAGCGCACTGGCTGACTGCTGAGAGCTAAAAGCTATTTCGCGTTGGACGCCATCTTCTTGACCATGGCGAGGACGAGTTTGCGGTCGCTGTCGTTGAGGCTGGTGGAATAACGGCGAATCTGGCTGAGGAAGCGGACTTCGTCTTCGGAGAGCTGCGGGAGTCCCTTGCCGCCGTTGCTATGGCCAGGCTCGGAAAAGAACTGCGACAGCGGGAGCTCCATGGCCCCGGCGATTTTGGAAAGAGTGTCGAGCGAGGGAATGGTGTGTCCATTTTCCACGCGCGACAAGTAGCAGCGCAGCAGGCCGGTGCGTTTTTCAATGTCACCCTGCGACATGCCCTTCTGGAGCCGGTAGTTGCGGATGGTCTCGCCGATGTTCATGGTAGGAAGCATTTCAGGATGGGACATAGTAACCAGAGCGGTAACTTCTGGCAAGAGGGAAATTTGTGCCATACGCGGGACAGGAGTGCCATGTCGAAGAACCAGTGCAAAGTACGATGGGCACGGCATGGCCGTCAACATCGTTTATACAATGTTAAAGAAATGCCAGGGCGGATTCGCCGTGCTGGACGCTGCTTCCCGCGTTGTGGTTTCGCTTTACTTCTTTAGATTCGCGGCCAGGAACTCGACCGTGCGCTTCCAGGCATCGGCGGCGTCGGCGGGACGGTATCCATCCTTGTTGTTTGGATTTTCAAAAGCGTGCCCGGCGTCGGGGTAGATGGTGACATCGATCTTCTTGCCGAGCTGATCGAGTGTTGCGCCGAACTTCTTTACATCGTCCGGAGGGATGCCGTGATCCTGCGCGCCGAACAGGCCCAGGATGGGAGCATTGATTTTCTTCAGCGCTTCGATGTCGGTGGCGAGATGGCCGTAGTTGATTACGTCGGCGGCGAGCGTAGGCTCCTGCAAAGCCACGTCGAGCGAGTAGCCGCCGCCCATGCACCATCCGATGGCGCCGATGCGGTTTTTCTTTACGTTCGGTTGCGAGGCGAGATACTCGAAGGCCGCGTGCAGATCGCGTTTCGCGCGGTCTTCGGGGACACCGCGCATGATTTCATGCGCCATATCCGGCGTGGTGGCGACTTTGCCGCGATAGAGATCGACAGCCAGCGTGACGTAGCCTTCGTCGGAAAGTTTCGAGGCTTCGTCTTTCACCCAGTCATTCAGTCCCCACCATTCATGAATCACGATCAGCGCGGGAAACGGACCTTTGCCGGCGGGCGTGTAGAGAACGCCCTGCACGGTTTCGTCGCCGCTTTTATAGGAAACAGTTTTGCCTTCCCCGGCGAAAGCAGACAAGGACGCGAGCAATATGGCGAATACGACTAGGGCAGTTCTTTTCATGACGGGATCCTCCAGCGTGCCGAGAGATTGTCGCCGAACTGCATGCGGATTACAACTGAAGCTCCATGTATAACGCGCCCGCCATGGGATTCTCGCAGTAGGGAGCGATTTCCTGAAATCCAAGCTTGCGATACATGGCGACGGCGTCTTTCATGATGGGTTCGACGGTATCGAGGCGCATGCGCCGGTAACCGAGGTTGCGGGCTTCGGCAATGATGCGATTAGCTAAAGCAAGGCCCAGTCCCTTGCCGCGAAACTGCGGGCGAATGTAGAGACGCTTCATTTCGCAGATGCCGACTTCGCGGCTCTCCCCCTTGAACTTGCGGAGCGCGACGCAGCCCGCGAGTCCGCCTTGATATTCGGCGAGCAGCAAGCGCCCCGGCGGAGAAGCGTAGTCGCCGGGCAGATCGGCGAGTTCTTTATCGAAGTTCTGGAAGCAGAGGCTGAAGCCGAGAGATTGGGCGTATTCGAGGAAGAGTTCTCGGGCTTGAGCGATCTGCTGCGGCGATTCGGCTTGAGCAAATGCAAAACCATTCACCACAGAGGACACAGAGGAATTTGGGAAAAACGGCTCGGTTTTGGATTCAGCTTCCATTTCTCGGCGTCCTCCGCGCCTCTGCGTTGAGAAAGCCTATCCCATGTACATGCCGCCGTTCACGTTCAGCACGTGGCCGGTGATATAGGACGCATCTTCGGACGCAAGGAAGGCGACCGCGCTGGCAACATCCTCCGGCGTGCCGACTCGTCCCAAGGGAATTTGTTTCACAGCGCTTTGTTTGAACTCCTCGCTCAAAACCGCGGTCATGGCGGTTTCGATGAAGCCGGGGGCGACCGCGTTACAAGTAATGTTGCGCGAGCCCACTTCGCGGGCGATCGCCATGGTCAGGCCGATCAGTCCGGCCTTCGACGCCGAGTAGTTCGCCTGTCCCGCCTGCCCGGTCTGGCCAAAGATGCTGGTGATGTTGATAATGCGTCCGTATTTCTGGCGGATCATCGTCATGATGACCTGCTGAATGCAGAGATAGGCGGAGGTGAGGTTGGTTTGGAGGACGGCATCCCAGTCGGCGCGCTTCATGCGCATAATGAGCTGGTCGCGCGTGATGCCGGCGTTGTTGACCAAGATGTCGATTTTGCCGAACTGCGCGATGGCTGCCTTGACGGAGTTTTTTACTTGTTCTTCGTCACCGACGTCGAGGGCGAAGGCAGCCGCTTGGCCTCCGGCGGAGGTGATTTCGCTGACCAGTTCGTTCAGCTTTTCCTGATTGCGGGCGGCGACGGCGACGGCAGCTCCGTCTTTGGCGAGCCGGAGGGCGCAGACGCGTCCGATGCCTTGCGAGGCGCCGGTGACGAAGGCGACGCGGGATGAAAGAGACATAACTCTTGTTTCGTCTCCTAGATTGGGTATTACGAATTTATTGATCATCGATTTTAGGGCAACGGGACCATTCTGGGAACCATAGCATCCATTCTTTGCTCTAGCGAACAACAGTTATGATAAATTTAGCGGTTTGCATGGCTAGAGTTCTTCCAGATACGCAGATTCGGGCGCTCCTAGGGAAGGTGATTATCGGAGCTTCAGACACTTGTGTGCGAATTAACGCATACGAAGTTCGTTTGGGCAATCGGGTCCGGTTTGACTCGACCGGTGAAGAGCTGGACATGGCTCCGGGTAATTTTTTGGAAATCGAACCCGGTGAGCTTGTGGCAGTCACAAGCCTGGAGAGTCTGGATTTCACCCGCGCCACGTTGGAAAAGCTCGGGAAGCCAGGAATCATGGCCTTAATTACGCCAACAACGACAATGATGCGTGAGGGGTTCCTGTTTTCCTCGACCAAAGTGGACGCGGGATACCGTGGCGTACTGAACTGGGCGATCAGGAATAGCTCCATTAAGGCAATTCGCTTGCAGCACGGCGAGCGAATTTTCAAGCTAACACTTTTCGAATTGGAAGCTGATGAAGCCCCTGAGCAGTTCTACGGCGAAGGCGATAGGGACTACTACCAGGGTACAGAGGGCATCAGAACGTCGGCCCGGATGTTGCCCGCGAGTATTCCCGACGCGAAAGTCGTACGCCGTTCAGAGCGGAAAATTGATCCCAAAAAACAACTACAAGAGGCTGGCTCTCCTTTCAATTACATCGGGACGGAACTCATTCAGCTAAATGGGAAGTTCGAAGTGGTTCAAAATACCGTTACCGCCCTCAAGCAAGAGTTCAGCACGCTCCAAGCCAACCTTGAGCAAAAAATTATCACGGAAACGGCGACGCTCAGCGGCAAGTTGACCGAGTTGAAAGAGTCTCTTGCAACTAAAATCAAAGATGTGTTTAAGGACGAGTTCGATCTTTTCGTCGGGAGAAAACTCTTTCAGTTCTATGGGAGTCTGTTAGCGACGGCAGCGACCCTGATTGCAATCTACAAGTGGGTCATTGAAGCTGCTCCCAGGCCACGTCAGGCATTGATTTTTCTGTTGATCGGTGTAGCCGCTGCGTTTTTTGCATTCTTTATCCCGTGGCTTCTAAAGAAGAAAGCCTAAACTAAACCGGAGCTAACCCTACGAAGGTTTCCCGTTCCGAGGAACTTTATCCCGATGTCCGACGCCAACAAAGCCTATCCCTTAGTTGCGATCGAAGGCGATTCTAGACACCGCTCCACGCAACGAGCCGCCGGATCAGGCGATTCTTCCCCCACTTCGAAGTCGTATACCGAGGCGATCACGAATCCATCTCCCGAGCCTTCCACCGAAGTGTTCGCCGTTTTCGGCGTCGAGCCGGAGATTCAGGCTTATGCCATGGCGAAGTACTCGCGCTCGTCGCTGTCGATGAAGGAGGCGCTGCGCGAGATCAGTTCGCAGAAGGCGGAGAAGTTTCTTAATACTTTTTACTTTCAGTATGGGCACCGGTCGATTGCCGACCTGGCGCACATTGCGCTTGCCATCGAGCGCCTGTCGATTCTAGCGGCGATTGAACTGGCCGACGAACAGCGCTGGGATGGGCAGGAGCGTTCCACGCGCTATCAGGACTTCAAGAAAAGCGGCTACTACACGCCGGATTTCGGCGCGGACGACGAAGCTCGCACGCTGTATCGTGACACGATGGATTTTCTGTTCGCCGAGTACCAGACGCTCTCGGCGGTGATGACCGATCATCTTATCGGCATCACGCCCAAGCCCGCCGAAATGAAGCAGGAAGCGTATGAGCGCACGCTGAAGGCGCGGGCGTTCGACATCACCCGATATATGCTGCCGCTGTCGACGAACACTTCGCTGGGCGAAATCGTGAATGCGCGCACGCTGGAAAATCAGGTGGCGCATCTGCTCTCGCACACGCATAAAGAAGTGCGCAAACTGGGCGAGTCGCTGAAGAAGGCGGCGACGGGCGCGGCTTACAACGCGAATGCCGAGTCGCTGAAGGAGTTGGTCGATCAGATTCGCGCGGTGGATCCGGAACTGGGCGCGCGGGCCGGATTTCGGTTGCTGCGCGAAGTGCAGGTTGCTCCGACGCTGGTGAAGTATGCCGATCCGAATCCGTATGAAATCGAAACGCGGCGCGAGTTGCGGCAAGCCGCGCGCGAATTGATGGCGCATGAGCAACTGGCGCCGTCGAAGGCGATCGTTGATTTGCTCGACGAAGAGCCGCTGGAAGTGGAGATTGCGACCACGCTGCTCTACGAGCATTCGCAGTATTCCTACCGGCAGATCCGGCAGGCGGTGCAGATGGCGGGCGAGCGGCATCGGCGCGAGATTATCGATCTTGGTCTGCGGCATCGCGGCAGGCACGACGAGATGCTGCGCGCATTCCGCGCCGGGCAGCAATTCCGCTTCGACATTCTCATGGATACGGGCGGTTTCCGCGATATGCATCGTCACCGCCGCTGCATTCAGGTGATGCAGGCCGCGACCACACAGCATGGCTACGAGATGTTGCTCGACATGGAAGACGCGGGCGTGCGCGTGCAATTCGATGCGGCGATGCGAAAAGCGCAGTCGACCGTGGAGAACCTGGCTGCGCGCGGAACTCTGGAAGCCGAAGAGAACTCGCAATACGCGATTCCGCTGGCGTTCCGTAAACGCGCGCTCTTCAAGATGGATTTCGCCGAAGTGGTCTACATCTCCGAGCTACGAACCGCGCCGGCCGGGCATGTTTCGTATCGCAACGTGGCCTATGCGATGTATGAAGCCGTGGCCAGGAAGTATCCGGCATTGGCGAAGTATTTCCGCGTGCATGATGTGAATGCGCCGGTGGATTTGCTGCAGAGGTAGCCGACGGATTGTAGCAATCTCTAGATTTATCTTGATTCAACTGGACCGCCCGGCTAGAATCGAATCGAGAGCGCCCCATGCCACGTTCGGTCAAGATCGCACCGGAAATTGATGCCAAGCTTTACGAGGAGCTCGTCTCCGTCGCCAAGGAGAACGGTCAGTCGCAGCGCTTTGTGCTGGAGCGGGCGCTGGAGCATTACCTGCACAACGTGGTCCCGTCGCAGCGCATGGTCAGGCCTGAGGTGATGGCCGCTTATCGGCGCTCCAACGAAAAGTATCGTGAGTTGTACAAGAAGCTGGCGAAGTAATGCGGGAGCGCGTCTATCTGACCGTGGCCGAAGTTGTCGCCATTCACCATCACCAGATTGAGGAATACGGCGGCCCGCACGGAATGCTCAATCAGGGCGCTTTGGAATCCGCCGTTTTCCGTCCGCAAACGGGTTACTACAACGACCTGAGCGAAGAGGCGGCCGCCCGGCTGGAGTCGCTGGTCAACAATCACGCCTTTCTGGACGGGAACAAGCGGGTCGGGTTTGCTGCCATGCATACGTTTCTGCTGCTGAACGGATTCGACTTGGATGTGAGCAGCAAGGCGGCTTACGAGTTCATGGTTAAGACCATGGAGGAAGGTAAGTTTCGCTTTGCGCTGATTCACGAATGGCTTGCAGCCCACATCGTCCCTCTCTCTGAATAGATTTCGGGGGCAGGAGTACCCGCGCCACATGGGCTCTCGCTTTTTCGGGAACTATTCCAGGTCTGTCACCGACAAGGCTTGAAATCCATCTCCCAGGGGATAGCTGTTAGGCGTACGGCAAATGACTGCTCCGGCGGCAACGCGCGCCTTGCCGACGGCATCGCGCACAAACTTCACGTTGACGGTGTCGCCCGGCGACGGCACTTCGCTCCATTTGGCTTCGAAGAGCTCCAGCTTGCCCGCGACATCGGCCACGAAGTCGACTTCGCGGGTACGGTCGCGCCAGAAGAATAGGCTCTGCGTGCGCCCGGCGCGGCGTTCGCGAGCGCGTAGTTGCGCAAAGACGAATGTCTCCCATACTGCTCCGCTTGCGGGTGATTGGCGCAGCGCTTCTTCAGTCCGAATGTTGAGCAGGGCACAGAGAAGTCCGGTATCCGCGAGGTAGAGCTTGGGCGACTTGACGATCGACTTGGTGCGGTTTGAGAACCAGGGCTCGAGCAATACGATTTGCCCCGACGCCTCTAGAGTCGAGAGCCAATGACTGGCCGTTGAGGGCGAGATGCCGACATCGCGGGCCAGGTCGGCCTTGTTGAGAAGGTTGGCCGAGCGCAGCGCGCAGGCTCGGAGGAAGCGCTCGAAATCGCGCAGACTGCCCACGTTGGCCAGCGAGCGCACGTCGCGTTCGAGATAAGTGGCCAGATACGAGTTGTAGAACGCAACGTGGTCAAGCTCGGGATTGGCGTGAAGTTCGGGAAAGCCTCCGCGCACGATTGCATGCTCGACCGAGGTTTCCGGGAGGGCGTTTCGTATCTCGGCAAACGACAGCGTTTCTAACTCGACAATGTCGGCTCGTCCCGCCAGAGAGTCGGACACGCTCTTCATTAATGAGAATTTCTGCGAGCCGGTAAGCAGATATTGCCCATGGCGCGAGCGTGCGGCATCGACGGCCACTTTAAGATGCCGAAACAGGGCCGGAGCGTATTGGACCTCGTCGATGATCGCAGGCGCGGGGTATCGGTTCAGGAAAGACGACGGCTCTTTTTCCGCTTGCTCCGCCTCGGTTGGCAGGTCCAGAGAAACGAAGTGATGGTTCGGGAACAGCCTGCGGAAGGTCGCAGTCTTGCCGGTCTGCCGCGCGCCGGTCAGAACGATGACCGGTCTAGTGCGGGCCGAATGCAGCAATCGGGGCTCGACATCCCGTGGAATCCACATGTGCTAAATATACGATACCATCGAATATTTAGCACGCCAATTTTTGAAACGCCCTGCCATCCGCAATACCCGTTTCGGGACGCTTTCCACAGTTTATCTTTGAGATTCGCCTTTTATTCGCTTCTGGATGAATGTATAATCCGGCCAGACCAATTTCACAGTGCACTTCTACAAGGAGCCATCATGGCGGATGAGCGCGGCAAGGCGATTGACCTGGCGGTATCGCAAATCGAAAAACAATTCGGCAAGGGATCGATCATGCGCTTGGGGTCGAAGGAGGCTATCGTCCCGATCGCAGTAATCTCGACCGGATCAATCTCGTTCGACGCCGCTCTGGGTGTGGGCGGTTTTCCGCGGGGGCGCGTGGTGGAGGTGTTCGGTCCGGAATCTTCGGGCAAGACGACGATCACATTGCAGGTGATTGCCGAAGCACAGAAGGCCGGCGGCATGGCCGCGTTTGTCGATGCCGAGCATGCGCTCGATCCGGGTTATGCCAAGAAACTGGGCGTGGATGTGGACAATCTTCTGGTCTCGCAGCCCGACTATGGCGAGCAGGCGCTTGAGATTACGGAAAAGCTGGTGCAGTCGAACGCCATCGATGTGCTGGTGGTGGACTCGGTAGCTGCGTTGGTGCCTAAGGCCGAACTTGACGGTGAAATGGGCGACAGCCACATGGGTCTGCAGGCGCGGTTGATGTCGCAGGCGCTGCGCAAGCTGACCGGAACGGTGTCGAAGTCGCGAACCTGCCTGATCTTCATCAATCAGATTCGCGAAAAGATTGGCGTGATGTTTGGCAATCCCGAGACCACGACCGGCGGGCGCGCGCTGAAGTTCTATTCGTCGGTGCGCGTGGACATTCGGCGCATTGCCGCCGTGAAAGAAGGCGATGTGGTCACGGGGTCGCGAACCAAGGTTAAAGTAGTGAAGAATAAAGTCGCGGCGCCGTTCCGCGAGGCGGAGTTCGACATTCTTTATGGCGAAGGCATTTCGCGCGAGGGCGATCTGCTCGATCTGGCGGTGACCCACAATATCATAGAAAAATCTGGCTCGTGGTTCAGCTACAAAACAGAGCGCATCGGCCAGGGACGTGAGAATTCACGCCAGTTCCTGAAAGACAATAAAGATGTGATGGCGAAGCTCGATACCGAGGTACGCAAGGCGCTGGGATTAATTGCGGGCCCAACACCGGCGCCGGCCGCACAGAATCCGCCGGCAAGCGGCAAGGTCGCGACCATGCCCGCGGTCACGGAGTCGATAAAGCCGCCGATTGTGGCGGCGAAACGGTAGGTCGTCAACCACGTTGTGACACGAGGCACGACGGCGTTGTATGCTCGGGGCGTGCGCTCGTCTCCGCCGGATCGCTCGCCCACGCTCGGCCTTCTGCTCGGCCTGCTGATTACGCTGTCGGCCGTGCTTGCCTATTCCGCCTACATCACATGGCAGGTGGCCGGACTGCGCAAACTCCAGATCGAACTGGTCGACCGCAATCGCAAGGACTCGCTCCAGTTGCTCCGCATTCAGAACGATCTCAATCTGCTTGCGGTCGCCATGCGCGACATGGTGAGCGGAGACGAGCCTTATCCGCTGACCGCCTGGTCGGCGCAATTCCAGCGCATTCGCACGGATTTGGATGACGCCATGCGTCTGGAGGCAGGATTGGCCGCCGCCACCCGCACCCCCGATCAAAGCGCGTTTCTTGCCGGTTCCGTAACTCAGTTCTGGGATGCCGCAGACCGCATCTTCGCGCTGGCGCAGAACGGAGACGAAAAAGACGCGCGCGGGCAGATTCAGCTTTCGCTGCAGGCGCGACAGGCGGCTTTGAGCACGGCGGTCGCGCGGCTGCTGGTCCAGAACAGCGAAAATGAAGAGGAAGCCGGCCGGCGCATCGTCCAGATCTACGACAAGGTGCAAAAGCAAGTTTATGTTTTTCTGGCTGCGACGCTGCTGGCGATCCTGCTCACCAGCTTGTCGTTGATTCGCTGGAACCGCCGCCTGTTTGCGCACCTGGCGGCCATTTCGGAGCGCCGCAGCGAATTGGCGCAGAAGCTGATCGCCACCCAGGAATCAACGTTGCGATATCTGTCGCGCGAGCTGCACGATGAGTTTGGACAGATCCTAACCGCGGTCGGTTCCATGCTGCGGCGGGCCGGGACTCACGCTCCCGAGGGCTCATCTCTGCGGGCCGACCTGCAAGAGGTCTTGCAGACGGTGCAGGCCACGTTGGAGAGCGTTCGGAGTTTGTCGCAGGCGCTGCATCCGGTCATGCTGGATGAAGTCGGGCTTGAGAGTACCCTCGACTGGTATATTCCGACCGTGGAACGGCAGACCGGAATTGTCATATCCTATGAGAAGGAAGGCGAGCCGTTCGCCGTGGATGGTGAAGCGGGCGTCCACGTTTATCGCATTCTGCAGGAAGCGCTGAATAATGCGGCGCGGCATTCTGGTGCAAAACAGGCGTGGGTACGATTGCGCTTCATGCCGCAGGCGCTGGAACTAGAGGTGGAAGATCGCGGTGCGGGCTTTCCGGAACGGCCGAACAGGCGCGGCATTGGCTTGGTCGCGATGCGCGAGCGCGCGGAGTTGATGAGGGGAGAAATTATTTTCTCGCGACCGCCGCAAGGTGGAACCCTCGTACGTCTGATTGTGCCTAGAGAAAAATCGGAGTCTCATGTCAAAGAAGATCACAGTGTTGCTCGTGGATGATCATAGCCTGGTGCGGCGCGGATTTCGGCGCATGCTGGAGGACGAGGCCGACATGGAAGTCGTCGGTGAAGCCGGCGACGGCGAGGAATCGGTCCGCCTGGCGAAAGAACAGCAGCCGCAAGTGGTGGTTATGGACTGCGCGCTGCCGGGAATGAATGGCCTGCAAGCCACGAGGCTGATTGTGGAATCCTGTCCGGATACCGCGGTCCTCATGCTCAGCATGCACACGGAGAACACCTGGGTAAAGCAAGCGATCGAAGCTGGAGCCAAGGGCTATGTGCTGAAAGACGCCATGGACCTCGAGCTCGGTGCGGCGATCCGCAAGGTCGCTGCGGGAGAAACCGTGTTCGACCCCAAAGTTGAACAGAAGTCGGTACTGAAGGGCGAGCGCGCGTCCCTCACCCATCGCGAACTGGAAGTGCTGCAGAAGATTGTGGACGGTAAGTCGAACAAGGAAATTGCTACCGACCTCGACCTCAGCGCCAACACGGTGGCGGTGCACCGCGCCAACATCATGAACACGCTCGGTATTCACAAAACCGCAGAACTGGTGGTTTACGCTATTCGCGCGGGGCTGGTGAACATTCCGTGAATCGCAGGTCGTTCCTGGGTGGAATGGCAGGGCTCGCGTCGGGCATGTATTTATCGCCCTTGCTGGCTCAGTCTCGATCGTCTCTCGGCTTTCGGTTCACCGATGTGACAGGGCCAGCCGGACTTGCTTTTCAGCACAATAGCGGCGCGTTCGGCGGAAAATATCTGCCGGAGACTTTGGGCTCGGGTTGCGCGTTTCTCGACTACGACCGCGACGGCTGGCAGGACATCCTGCTGATCAACGGCGCCGATTGGCCCGGACACAAAAAGACTCGCTCCACTCTCCGTCTGTATCGCAACAATCGTAACGGCACGTTTTCCGACGTGACTCAGCACGCCGGGCTCGACATTGAAATGTACGGCATGGGAGTGGCCGTGGGCGATTACAACAACGACGGCTTCCCCGACATTTTGATCACGTGTGTGGGCCAGAACCGGCTCTTCCGCAATACGGGCAAGGGAACGTTCGTGGATGTGACCACGGCCAGCGGACTGGGTAAGCGCGAAGGCTTCAGCACATCGGCGATGTGGTTCGACTATGATCGCGACGGGCTGCTCGATCTGTTTGTCTGCAATTATGTGAAGTGGTCGCCCGAGCACGATGTGTTTTGCAGTCTCGACGGCAAACACAAGTCGTACTGCACACCGGAAGCTTATCGCGGCGCGACCTGCTGGCTTTTTCACAACCGGGGCAACGGCACGTTCGAGGATGTGACGGCGTCCAGCGGAATCTTTGACAGCAGTTGTAAATCGCTGGGCGTCGCGTTGTTCGATCAGGCGCCCGAAGCCTGGCCCGACGTGCTGGTTGCCAATGACACGCAGCCGAACAAGCTGTATCGCAATCAGCGCAACGGGACGTTTAAGGACGCGGCAGTCGAGGCCGGCCTGGCCTTCAGCAGTGAAGGAAAAGCGCGCGCGGGAATGGGAGTGGATGTAGCAGATTTCGATAATTCCGGAAAATTCGGCGTGGCGATTACGAACTTCGATAACGAAATGATCGGGCTGTATCGCGCCAGTGGCAAGGGTTTCGAAGACATCGCGGCGCAATCCGGAGTGGGCATGGCTTCCAAAAATAGCCTGGGATTCGGTTGCGCATTCCTTGACGTGAATCTCGATGGCTGGCTCGACTTTGCCGTGGCCAACGGACACATCGACGAAACCGTGCGCAACATTCGCGGAAACGTGGGATATGCGCAGCCGGCGCAGCTTTTCCTGAACGACGGGAAGGGAAGCTTTCGTGATGTGGCGGCGGACGTGGGCGGAGGGTTCGATCAACCAAAAGTCGGGCGTGGTCTGGCCTACGGAGACTTCGATCGCGACGGCGATCACGATCTGCTCATCACGACGAATAACGGCCCGGCATACCTGTACCGCAACGATCAGCTCGCCGGAAACCACAGCATTCGTTTTCGACTGAGCGGCACCAAGTCAAATCGCGACGCGATTGGCGCGACGGTGCGGGTTTATGCGGGGGGAATCGTCCAGTCGCGCCTGGTGAAAGGCGGGTCGAGTTACTTGTCGCAATCCGAGATGCCTATGACGTTCGGGCTGGAAAAACGCGACCGTATCGAGCGAGTCGAGATCTACTGGCCCAGCGGTCGAACCGAAGAATACAAGGACGTCGCAGCCGGGCGCGCGTACGAGTGCACCGAAGGGAAAGGGATTGTGGCGCAGGATGGTTATTGAGCGGAACGCGACACGCGCTTCATCACGCTTCCGGCCGCAGTCAGATCAATCTCCACCGAATCGCTGACTCGCAGAAAAAACGTGCTTGGATTTTTCATGCCCCATTTTTCGTAAGGCACCGTAAAGTGGACAGTGGCCGACCAGCGATCTTCGGATATTTCAATTTGTGCTGGGACGGTGATTTCGCGATCTGTTCCGTGAACGCGAAACACGCCATGAACCATCACCGAGGACTTGCCCGGATTGGCGACGGTGCCGGCGATGCGATCGGGACGAAACGAAATGTCGGGATAGTTTGCGCTCTCGAGGACTTCATTGTGCATTTTGCGATCGCGCATGCCGTTGCCGGTTTCGCCGCTCTTGGCATCGACCAGGATTTCCCCTGAGACTTGTCCGGCAGCGGGATCAAGTTGCAACGTGCCGGGCTTGGCTTGAAACGTGCCATGCACGCTGTGCAGGGCTGCGTCCAGGGTAAAGTGGACGGTCGTTTTGGCTGGGTCGAGCTGGAGTGAAGTCTGAGCCAGAGCGGCTGCGGCCGTCAATAGAGCCACTGCGAACAGCCCAACCAGACAGCGGCTGATCCTGGCGATTATGTGGTTAGCAGTTCCCATCCCAGCGTCAAGCCATCCTTTACTACATGCGAAGGTGGTAAGGCTCCCACGTGGAGCGCGAGCAAACGACGAAATAGTTCCGGATGCTTTTGAAATACTAAGAGCGTGCGTCGCTGCAACTTGGGGCGACGGTCGAGTGTGAGCATAAGTCGCGCCATCCACGTAGGAAGTGCTGCGAGTTTGCGGTGCTCTGCCGGATATGCGGCCAGATCTCCTGCTTCGAGGCTCCGCGCGAGCACCACGGCTTGACGGAACGCGAGGCCGAGCCCTTCCCCGGTGATGGCATCAACCGTACCGGAGGCGTCGCCGATCAATGCGACGTTGTTGCGCCCGACAAGCTTGAAGCGGCGATTCCCGGTGAGTGCGCCTCGCTCCGTAGAGTTCGTCGCAGCTCCCTTCAAACGCGCACTCAGTTCAGGAAATTCCCGCAGACCGTCGTCGAGGCGTAGATGGGGATCGTGCGAAGCGAGCGCGATGCAGACTTGATCTCGACCCACGGCCGTTGCGTATCCCTGGCTTTGTTTGCCCCAGTAGACTTCCATGTGGTCAGTCCAGGGAGCGATACGGAAATGCTGACGGAAGGCATAACGCAGCCGTGGCCGCGGACCACAATTAAGGCCAGCCCACCGCCGGACGCGCGAGTTGGCCCCATCGGCGCCCACGATCCAACTTGAACGCACGAAGCGATCTCCGAGATGTACTCCGCTCGGCGAAATTCCCGTGATAGGCGTTTGCCACAGCAAGGTCGCGCCCGACTGTTCAGCGCGGTCCACCATTGCCCGATGGAGCACGGTGCGGCGTATGGCAAGACCGCTGCGTGTACCGGGAAACAAGGCGTCTGCCGACTGATCGGCGGTTAGAAAACGAATGCCGCGAAATGGTCGCGCATCGGCTTCAGAGACGTGAATCCCAAGCTGTTCCAGCGCCTCCAGTCCATCGGGCAGAAGTCCTTCTCCACAGGTCTTGTCGATGGGTGGATTCGCTCCATCCGCAACGACGACGCTCAATCCGCGCTGCCGCGCGGCGATTGCCAGCGCCAGCCCCGCAGGGCCGCCGCCCACCACGAATACATCGGTAGAAGCAGGCAACGTCACCATTGCAAGAGTAGAAGTTCAGAGCAAAATCCCGGCCCCATCGCAGCCAGCACGCCCAACGTCCCTGGCGCAGGGCGCCGATTCTTCATCACGTCTTCAAGCACCACGAGCACCGACGCAGAAGAAAGGTTGCCCACGCGCTTCAGGCAGTCCCATGACGCATCCAGTTGGCCGTCATGCAGATTCAGAGCGTCTGCAGTAGCTTCGAGTACTTTCGGTCCGCCGGTATGCAGCACCCAGCTTCCGATCTCGCTTCGCGTGTGTCCGTGATCGGCGAGGAATGCATCGACGTCGTGTCCAAGATGTTCGCGAATGAGCGTGGGCACTTCCGGCGACAGTACGATGCCGAATCCTTTTTCGCTGACCTTCCATCCCATGAGGTGCTCGGTCTGAGGGTAAAAGACGGAACGAGTGGCAAGAATCTCAGGACCCGCCGCGTCCAAATCGCTGCCCGTGACGATCACGGCCGCAGATCCGTCGGCAAACAAGCCGGAAGAAATCAAGTTCGCAACCGAGAGGTCTTCGCGCTGAATCGTCAACGAGCAAAGCTCCACCGAAACCAGCGCCGCCACCTGCGAGGGATAAGCGCGAACATAATCGGCGGCGCGTGCAATGCCGGCAGCGCCCGCTACGCAGCCCAGCCCGAAGATGGGAACGCGCCGAATGTTTGCCGGCAGGCCCATGCGATTTACCAGAAGAGCGTCCACCGAAGGGCTGCAGATGCCGGTCACCGATACGAAGAACAGAGCGCCGAGTATTCCGCGATCCACGCCTGCATGATGGAGCGCCCGGCACAATGCCTGTTCTCCCAGTTCCTGTGCGACTTGAATCCAAACGTCGTTGGCGCGGCCCCAGGTGTTGATGTCGTAATATTTATCGTAGGGCAGCGCCAGATGGCGGCCTTCCACGGCTACGTTGCGATGCAGGCGCGCCAGCATCTGCGGATTCCTCAGACGCTCTCCCCAGTATTGCTGTAATTGTTCGAGCAGAAACTTCTGCGGATAGTAATGTGGAGGAAAAGCGCTGGCGGCACTGGCGATTCTCATATTTCTCAGGACCTGGTCTGCGGCAAGTTGCCGTCCAGCGTATTTTCTCTGAACCCGCGGTTCTGACTTGTCACACCGCTGTCATCTCTTCGTCAACCGCGGCTCCGAATTCTTCCCTCAGTTTGTGACGACGATCGAAGTCGGAGTTCCTGGGACCGTGTAAGTGCCAACCGAAGTCAGCGTTCCGTCGCTTTCGTCCAAAAGGAAAGACTGTATAGCCGGCCTCGACTGATTGCCGACAAATAAATAGTTCCCACTAGGGTCGCCGGCGATGTAGCTCGGCTGGGATCCCGCAGAGAAAGGCGAGGAGGTGAGCATCGTCAGGCCGCCACTGGAGGCAATCGTGAATGCCGCCACGTTGGTCGATCCCTGATTGGCAGCGTAAAGGGTCGTCTGTGACTGATCGACGAGCAGCGATACCGGAGCCGAATATTGTTCACCGACCGGCGAATCTGCCAGGGGAATCAACGAACCGTCCGGTCCGCTGCAGGATGATGATGCCGTGCTTGCAATACAAAACTCCGAGATGGTGTTGTCGGTCTTGTTCGCGGTGTAGAGGTATGTTCCAGCGGTATTGATCGCCAGGCCGTAAGGATTATTTCCGGTGGTGAACGGCGATCCCGTGACGGGTGAGCCCAGAACTCCCGAGGAGAGAGGGAACGCTTCGATATAGCCTTGCTCGCCCTGACCGGTGACATAGAGCACACTGCCCGAGGGAGACAGCTGCAAGTTGAGCGGAGAAAGTCCTATGGGAGCGGTTGCGCCGGACAATTGCACAACCGGAGAGAATGGAGTGCTGGCCGTGCAGCTGACGGAGAGCACGGAGATGTCGAACGATCCGGAGTTTCCCACATAGAGGTGTCCTGACGAATCGAGGGCCAGCAGCGTAGGAACCGTGCCCACATTCGTGCGCGGCGTCACCTCGGTCAGCGAGCCATCGCTGCCAATCGTATAGAGCGACACGTTATTCTGCCCGGCATTCGCGGCATACAGACACTTGCCCGAGGGATCGAGCGCGAGGGCCTGAACCGTTTGGCCGGCGCTGATGGGGCTGCCCGCGATCTGGGTCAACACGCCAGAGTTCGGATCTTCACGAAACGCCACAAGCTCACTCGACCCGGGAATCGCCGCATACACATATCTATTGTTGCTGTTGGAAAAAAAACTACAGCTCACACCCAGGCTCAGGGTTGCGCAAACAATCACCAGAGCCGCCGCTTTCCTTAGCATCCGTAACTCCTCAAGAAATTTATCGAAACGCGCAACTTGGAAACGCAGGCCTGCCCGGCGGGCAAGAGCGCCCGCGCCACACGCTTCGCAGTCAGGCAGTGATGCGCGTGCCCCTATCATACGGGACAAACGTACTTTTTGGGCAGGGCAATGACCCCATCATCCGGCATGCAATGCCAATGCGATGCAGGATTTCTCCGGCAAGGTTGCATCAGGCAGGCTGCTCTGAAGTCTTCGGCAGAGCGTGATCCGCGCCTCCACGCAATGCCAGCCGCAGCCGATCAAGATAGACATACACCACCGGAGTCGTGAACAGCGTGAGCGCCTGGCTCACAATCAATCCGCCGACAATCGTGATGCCCAGGGGCCGGTGCAATTCCGAGCCCGTCCCCGTCGCCAACCACAGCGGTAGGGCGCCCAGCAGCGCCGCCATGGTCGTCATCATGATCGGACGGAAGCGCAGGATGCAGGCGTCATAGATCGCCTCCACCGGCTTCTTGCCCTGGTTGCGCTCCACTTCCAGCGCCACGTCGATCATCATGATGGCGTTCTTCTTCACCAAGCCGATCAGCAGAATTATGCCGATCATGCCAATGACGTTCAACTCATTGCCGGTCAGCAGCAAGGCTAGCAGCGCTCCCACACCGGCTGACGGAATCGTGGAGAGAATGGTGATGGGATGAATATAGCTTTCATAAAGCATGCCCAGCACGATGTAGACTGCGGCCACCGCCGCCACGATCAGGATCAGCATGCTGGATTGCGACTCCTGGAATGCGGCGGCCGTGCCCTGAAAACTGGCGGTAATGGTGGGCGGGAAGCCGATGGTGCGCTCCGCTTGCTCGATGGCGGCTGTCGCCTGCCCAAGGGAAACTCCGGGCGCAAGATTGAAGGAAATGGTGACCGACGGAACCTGCCCCTGGTGGTTGACTGCCAGCGGTGTATTCGACGGTTCGTAGTGCGTGAAAGCCGCCAGCGGAACCGGCGTGCCGGCCGTCGATCTCAAATAAATGTTCTTCAGGGCTTCGGGAGTTTGCTGAAACTGCGGCGCCACCTCCATGACCACGTGATACTGATTCAGCGGCCGGTACATGGTAGAAACCTGCCGCTGTCCGAACGCGTCATAGAGAGCGTTGTCGAGCGTCTCCGGCGTAATCCCCAACCGGCTGGCGGTGTCGCGGTCGATGACCAGCTTGGCCTGCAGGCCTTTATCCTGCTGGTCGGAGTTCTGGTCGCGTAATTCGGGAAGCGTCTTCAGCTTTTCGAGCAGCCGTGGCGCCCAGTTGTTCAAGTCGTCCAGGTTTGAACTCTGTAGTGTGTACTGATATTGCGCATTACCGAAACGTCCGCCGATGGTCAAATCCTGCGCGGACTGCAAAATCAATGTTGCCCCCGGCACCACCGCCAGCTTACCGCGAAGACGGTTGATCACATCATCGGCGGTGACATAGTGGCACTGTTCCCAGAAATGACTCTTCCGGCAGGGACCGCGCTGCTCCAGCGGCTTCAGCATCAGGAAGAATCGGCCCTGGTTCAAGGCGGTGTTTCCACCGGCGAATCCGGCCGCGGAATCGACCGCAGGATCTTTCATGACGATGTTGATATAGCGTTGCATCTTGTCGCTCATGGATTGAAATGAAATGTCCTGCTCGGCCATCACCCCGCCCATGATGCGTCCGGTATCCTGCTGAGGAAAAAATCCTATGGGAACCTTAGTGTAGAGATACCCGCTGAGGCACGCCACCAGAATAGTCACCGTCAGCATGACGGGCTGATAAGCCAGAACCCAGCGCAACATCCGCCCGTAGGTGGTGAGCATGCCGTCAAAAAACCATTCACTGGCGCGGTAGAAGATATTGTGTTTTTCCGATTTGCCCGGCCGCAGGAACTTCGCGCACATGGTCGCAGTCGTCGTGAGCGAAACCACCAGAGACACGCCGATCGCAATGCTGAGCGTGACCGCAAATTCGCGAAACAGCCGGCCCACGATTCCGCCCATCAGCAGCAGCGGAATGAAGACCGCGACCAGCGATACGCTCATGGAAATCACGGTGAATCCGATCTCGGCCGCTCCTTTGTACGCGGCCTTCACCGCGTCCATGCCCTGTTCCACGTAGCGTGTAATGTTTTCCAGCACCACGATCGCGTCGTCAACCACGAAGCCGGTCGAAATCGCCAGCGCCATCAGCGATAAGTTGTCCAGGCTATATCCCAGCAGGTACATTCCGCTGAACGTTCCCACCAAAGACAGGGGCACGGCGATGCTGGGGATGATGGTGGCGCGCACCGTCCGCAAGAATGCGAACACCACCAGGATCACGAGAATCACCGAGATGATCAGCGTGGTCTCGATGTCCTTGACCGAGGCGCGCACGGTGACAGTGCGGTCCATGGCGACGAAAAGATGGATCGCCGGAGAAATCGACGACTGCAGGAACGGCATCAGCGTCCGCACCCGATCCACGGTTTCGATGATGTTGGCGCCGGGCTGGCGGAACACGATAATCAGCACGCCGGGTTTGCCGTCGGCCAGTCCAATGTTGTGAACGTCGGAGACCGCATCGTGCACGTCCGCGACATCGCCCAGCCGCACCGCAGCGCCATTGTGGTAGGCCACAATCAAGGGCCGGTATTGATCCGCGGTGAAGAGTTGGTCGGTATCGCTAATGGAGAACTTCCGCGACGCATTGGAAAATGAGCCCTTCGGCGCATTCGCATTGGCCGCGTTCAGCGCGTTGCGAACCGTGTCGAGTCCGACTCCGAGTTTGTTGAGCAGTGTTGGATTCACTTCCGCACGGACTGCAGGCTGCGCCGCTCCGCCCACGAACACCTGCCCTACGCCATCGACCTGTGCCAGCTTTTGGGCAAGGATGGAATCGGCCGCATCATACATTTGGGGCACGGTCTCCGTGTCCGACGTCAAGGCAAGAATCAGAATGGGAGCATCGGCGGGATTCGCCTTGCGATACGTCGGGTTGCTGGGCAGGTTGGCGGGAAGTTGGCTCCGAGCAGCATTGATCGCGGCCTGCACGTCGCGCGCCGCGGCGTCGATGTTTCGATTCAGGTCGAACTGCAACGTGATGCCGGTCGAGCCCAGTTGGCTCGACGAAGTCATTTGATTGACTGACGCGATGCGTCCGAATTGCCGTTCCAGCGGCGTAGCCACCGCCGACGCCATAGTCTGCGGATCGGCTCCAGGCAGGCTTGCACCCACTCCAATGACGGGAAAGTCCACTCTGGGCAGAGACGCAACGGGAAGAAAATTGAACGCCAGAATTCCGGACAGCAGCAGCGCCGCCGCCAGCAGCGACGTGCCAATCGGTCGACGAATAAAAGGGGCCGAAATGCTCATCGTTAGTCCGCCGACATCTGCTCCCGCGGGATCGGATTGCCTAATCGAAAGCCGGAAAATCTTTGCGCCAGACGGTCAAACCACAAATAAACCACAGGCGTCGTATAGAGCGTGAGTAACTGACTCAGCAGCAAGCCTCCGACGATGGTAATGCCCAGCGGCCGACGCAGTTCCGCACCCGTCCCGGAGCCCAGCGCCAACGGCAGACCGCCGAGCAATGCGGCCATCGTCGTCATCATGATGGGCCGGAAGCGCAGCAGGCAGGCCTGATAGATGGCTTCCTCTGGAGGTTTGTGTTCTTCGCGCTCCGCTTCGAGCGCGAAGTCAATCATCATGATGGCGTTTTTCTTGACGATGCCGATGAGCAGGATGATGCCGATCAAAGCCACCACGGTCAAGTCATTGTGCGTGAGAATCAACGCCAGAATCGCCCCCACGCCCGCAGAAGGCAGCGTCGAAAGAATGGTGATGGGATGAATGTAGCTCTCGTACAAAACTCCCAGCACGATGTAGACAGTGACCACGGCAGCCAGAATCAGGTAGGGCTCGGAAGCCAGCGAGTTTTGGAAGGCAGCGGCCGTTCCCTGAAACGCGGCGTGAATGCTGGGAGGCAGTTGAATATCCTTTTCAGCCTGCTGAATTGCCTTGGTGGCGTCGCCCAGAGAAGCTCCGGGCGCAAGATTAAACGACAGCGTAACAACGGGGAATTGTCCCTGATGGTTGTTAGCCAGCGAGGTGCTGACCGACTGCATCTTGGTGAACGTGGATATCGGGACCGGCGCTCCGCTGGTCGCCACCGTCGCCCCATTCGCCGACGGCGCACCCGTATTCGCGCTTACCGTGCTGGGCCGGATGTAGATGTCTTTCAGACCATCCGGAGTCTGGGCAAAATTCGGCGCGACTTCCAGAATCACGTGATACTGGTTGAGCTGGGTGAAGATGGTCGAGACCTGCCGCTGGCCGAACGCGTCATAGAGCGTGTTGTCGATGGCCTGCGGAAAAATTCCGAGCCGCGACGCCGTGTCCCGGTCGATTGTGACATTCGTCCGCAGGCCGTTGTTGAGTTGGTCGGTGGCAACGTCGCGCAGTTCCGGCAGCGCTTGCAGCTTTGCCACCAGCTTCGGCGTCCACTGCGCCAGTTCCTGCGCGTCCGCATCTTCGATTGAATACTGGAACTGCGTGCGGCTGACGCGATCTTCCACCGTGAGATCCTGCACCGGCTGCATGTACAGGGTGATCCCGTCCACCTTGTTGAGTTGCGGCTGTAAGCGCAGGATGACGGAGGTGGCGTCGTCGCTGCGCTGATCGCGCGGCTTCAGGTTGATTTGAATTCTGCCCGAATTCGGAGTTGTGTTGGTACCGTCCACGCCGATGAACGAGGAAAGACTTTCTACATCTTTGTCTTTCAAGATGACGTTGGCCAGCTCCTGCTGCCGCTGCGATAAAGCATCGAACGAAACGAAGTCGGGCGCTTCCGAAACCCCGAGAATAACGCCCGTATCCTGCACCGGAAAGAATCCCTTGGGCACGAAGACATAGAGCGCGAGAGTCAGCACGAGAGTCCCGAAAGTGACCAGCAAGGTCGCCGTCTGGTGTTTGAGGACGAACTTCACCGTGCGCCCGTAAAACGCGATGATGCGGTTGTAGTAGTCCTCCGTGACGTCATAAAACCTTCCGCGGTGGCCCTCGGTATGTTGCTTCAAGAGCTTGGCGCACATCATGGGCGTCAGGCTGAGGGAAACCGCCGCCGATACCAGAATCGTCACCGCCAGCGTAACGGCGAATTCGCGGAACAGGCGTCCCACAATGTCGCCCATGAACAGCAGAGGAATCAGCACGGCAATCAGCGACACCGTCAGCGAAATAATGGTGAACCCGATCTGGTCGGATCCCTTCAAAGCCGCGTCCAGAGGCGAGTCTCCCGCTTCGAGGAAGCGCTCGATGTTCTCGATCATGACGATGGCATCGTCCACCACGAATCCGGTGGAGATCGTAAGCGCCATCAAAGTCAGATTATTCAGACTGTAGCCCAGCAGGTACATCACGCCGAACGTGCCGATCAGCGAGAGCGGCACGGCGACGCTGGGAATGACTGTTGCCGCCAGATTGCGCAGAAATAGAAACACCACCATCACCACCAGCGCGATGGCCAGCAACAATTCGAATTCAACGTCGGCGACCGAGGCTCGGATGGTCGTAGTTCGGTCGGTAAGAATTTGCACCTTCACCGCAGTCGGCAGCGAAGCCTGGAGCTGGGGCAGCAGCTTCTTGATGCGGTCGACCACGCTGATGATGTTGGCGCCCGGCTGCCGCTGAATGTTGACGATCACCGCCGGCACCATGTTCGCGGGCTGGCCGGTTTTCGCAGCGGTGCCCATCCATGCCGCCAGCTGATTATTCTCCGTGCCGTCGATTACGTTGGCAACGTCGCGGATCCGCACAGGAGCGCCGTTGTGGTAAGCGATTACGATTGGTTTGTACTGATCGCCGGTAAACAGCTGATCGTTGGCTCCGATCGTATAAGACTGCCGCGCGCCATCGATCACGCCTTTGGCCTGGTCCACATTGGCCTGCGTCAACGCCGCGCGCAAATCCTCCAAACTGAGTCCGTATGAGGCCAGCGCCGTGGGATTCGCTTGAATTCGCACTGCCGGTTTTTGCCCGCCACTGATCGAGACCAACCCCACGCCCGGCAGCTGGGAAATCTTTTGCGCCAGCGAGGTGTCGGCGAGATCTTCAACCTTCGACAACGGCAGAGAATCGGAACTCAGCGCCAGCGTCAGAATCGGCGCGTCGGCGGGATTCACCTTGTTATAGATGGGAGGGTTCGGCAAATCGGCGGGCAGGTAAGTCGAGCCGGAGTTAATCGCCGCCTGCACCTGCTGCTCTTCCACATCGATGTTCTGATCGAGGCCGAACTGCAGCGTGATCACCGAACTGCCGAATGAACTGGTCGAAGTCATCTGGCTCAACCCGGGCACCTGCCCGAACTGGCGCTCCAGCGGAGAAGTCACGGACGACGCCATCACATCGGGATCAGCGCCCGGATAAAACGTCACAACCTGAATGGTTGGATAGTCGACTTCCGGCAGCGCCGAGACCGGCAACTGCATGAACGCTACCCCGCCCACCAGCATGACTCCCACCATCAACAGCGTGGTGGCGACGGGCCGAAGAATGAATAACCGTGACGGGCTCATGATCCTGAATTACCCGCAGAACTACTCCCGGAATCTGGTTTGGACGGGCCCGCGCCCGCACTGGGAGCGGTGCCGCGCGGTTCAACCCGGCTGCCGCGTTGCAGTTTGTCCTGACCGTCGGTGACCACCGTCTCGCCGGGGTTCACTCCACTGTTGATGATTGTGATGTCGCCTTGGGTGAGCGCAACGTTGACCACTTTGTCCTGCACCGTCTTGTCCGCATTCACCGCATACACGAACGTGCCTTGCGGTCCCCGCAGAACCGCGGCGGTTGGGACCACTGTGCTGTTGTTGCGTGTTTCGAGAAGCAGGTTTGTGTTGACGAACTGGTTCGGCCACAGCTTGCCATCTTTGTTGTCGAAGACCGCCTTCAGTTTTGCCGTGCCCGTGGTCGGATCGATCTGGTTGTCGATCGTCAGCAACTTGCCGGTGGCCAGCTTGGTCTGATCGTCGCGGCTGAACGCATCCACCTCGAGCGTGCCGTGTTTCATCTGGGTTGAAACACTGGGGAGCACGTCCTCAGGCAGCGTGAAAATGACCGCGATCGGCTGCAGTTGCGTCAGAATCAGCATGGGGTTCGTATCCGCAGCGTGCACAATGTTTCCCGGATCCACCTGCCGCAATCCCACTCGCCCGGTGAACGGCGCGGTAATGCGGGAATAGATGATGTTGAGCTTGGCGCTGTCAATCTGCGCCTGATCGGTGCGCACCTGGCCCTCCAGCTGGTCGACCATGGATTTCTGTGTATCGACCTGCTGCTGGGCAATGCTCCCTGAAGGAATCAAAGCGGTATAGCGGTCCAGATTCAGCTTGGCGTCGCGCAGCGAGGCCTGGTCTTTGAATAGCTGCGCCTCCATCTGCTCCACCATCACCTCGTACGGACGGGAGTCGATCTCGATCAGCAGCTCACCCTCGCGAACATCCTGTCCTTCCTGGAAGTTCACTCGCATAATCTGCCCGTCGATGCGGCTTTTGATATTGGCGGTGTTGAAGGCGGTCACCGCTCCCAGGCCAGTCAAATAGATCGGCACATCCTGGCGGAGAACCGGCGCCACGGCCACCGAAACGGCATGCGGGGCAGCCGCCTGCGCCTTTTGCTGTTTCGAGTCGACGCCACTGCTGCAGCCAAGGGAATACGCACAAACAAGCGCCAGCGCACTCAGAATTCCGGCGCGCACGTTAGGCGCTCGGCCATGCTTTTTGCAAGCTTCCATTATTTTCACAAGATTGTCCGCTGCCTGGAACTGACCCGAGTTGCATTTACCCGAGCTGACACCAGCGCCTCATCATTAGACGTAAGCATTGTAGTTCGGTTGTGGCGTCCGCCCTGGGAAGAACGAAATTCTGGTTACTGGAATCGTCAATTTTTGGCTTGAAATTTGGTACTTCCCGAGCACAACCGCCCTCAACTAGGATCAACTGTCTGCCGACAACCGGTCAAGCGCAGGATGAAGCCTTTACAAATCTTTACCCATTCGTTTCCGTTTGTTGAAGATCATTCTTGAAGATCAGCGGGCTGGCAGCGAAGCGGGAAGGGGATGGTGCGCCTCATAGGCGGTAATTTCGGCCTCATGCTGCAAGGTGAGACCGATATCATCGAGCCCATTCAGCAGGCAGTGTTGAACGAATTCGTCGACAGGAAACTTGGCGCGGAATCCTTGATCGTCCGTCACTTCACATCTTCCCAGGTCGACGGTGACCGCATAGTTGTCGATGTCCTGTGTGCGCCGCATCAGGAGTGCGACTTCTTCTTCGCTCAAACGGACAGTCAAGAAGCCGTTCTTCGTGCTGTTATTGGCGAAAATGTCGGCGAACGAAGAAGAGATGACCGCGCGAAATCCGAAATCGGCCAGAGCCCACACCGCGTGCTCGCGCGACGAGCCACAGCCAAAATTTTTCCCGGCCACAAGAACGGATGCGCCCTCATAGCGCGGCCGGTCAAGAACGAAGTCCGGATTCTTTCTGCCGTCCGCACCGAACCGCCAGTCATAAAACAGAAACTGGCCAAAGCCGGTGCGCTCGATACGCTTCAAGAACTGCTTGGGGATGATTTGGTCGGTATCGACGTTCACGCGATCCAGCGGCGCCACGCGCCCGCGATGTACGGTAAAAGGCTTCATAAATGGATGCTATTGAAACTTCCAGTTGCGCACGTCCGTAAAATGCCCCGCGATCGCCGCCGCGGCCGCCATCATCGGACTCACCAGATGCGTCCGGCCGCCGCGGCCCTGCCGCCCTTCAAAATTACGGTTGCTGGTGGAGGCACAGCGTTCCCCCGGCGCTAAAATGTCGGGATTCATTCCCAGGCACATCGAGCAGCCAGACTCGCGCCACTCGAACCCCGCATCCTGAAAGATGTGATGCAGCCCTTCCTGCTCGGCCGCGCGCTTCACAGCCTGCGACCCCGGCACCACCATCGCGCGGACGCTCGCGCTCACATGATGTCCCTTCGCAACCCGCGCCGCTGCCCGCAAATCCTCAATGCGGGAATTCGTGCACGATCCAATAAAAACGCGATCCACCGCGATCTCTTCAATCTTCTTTCCCGACTCAAGGCCCATGTATTCGAGAGCCAGTTCAGCAGCCCGGCGGTCGGCATCGCGCAAGCCGCCGAGTTGCGGCACACGCTCCGTCACTGCCGCAACCATCCCGGGATTCGTTCCCCACGTCACAAACGGAGAAAGCTGCGCCGCGTCAATCTCCACAGTCTTGTCAAACACCGCGCCGTCGTCGGAGGGCAGACTTCGCCATTGCGCCACCGCCCGCTCCAAATCCTCGCCTACGGGAGCGAATCTCTTTCCTTTCACATAAGCGATCGTGGTCTCATCCGGCGCAACCATGCCCGCGCGTGCTCCGGCTTCAATGCTCATGTTGCACAAAGTCATGCGGCCTTCCATCGAAAGCGCCCGTACCGCCGCGCCCGCGTATTCGATCACATGCCCGGTCGCGCCGTCCGTACCCATCTGCCCAATGATCCCCAGCGCCAGATCCTTGGCGGTTACGCCCTCTTGCAGACCTCCGCGAACCTCGATCTTCATCGTCTTCGGCTTCTGCTGTGCCAGACATTGCGTCGCCAGCACGTGCTCCACTTCCGACGTTCCGATCCCAAACGCCAGCGCTCCCAGCGCCCCGTGCGTCGAGGTGTGGCTGTCGCCGCAAACAATCGTCATCCCCGGCTGCGTCAGCCCCAGCTCCGGACCAATCACGTGCACAATCCCCTGCTCAGGCGAATCCATGTCGAACAGCTGGACGCCGAATTCCTTGCAGTTCGCCTGCAGCGTAGAAATCTGCTTGGCCGCAATCAGATCGGTGATCGGAGTCCCGCGGGGTTCGGTAGGAATATTGTGATCGACCGTCGCAACCGTTCGCCGGGGTTGGCGAACGTTTCTTCCGGCAGCGCGCAACCCCTCAAACGCCTGCGGCGAAGTCACTTCATGCACCAGATGCAGATCGATATAAAGAATGGGCGACCGCCCAGCCGGCTCGGCCACCATGTGCGAGTCCCATATCTTCTCGAATAATGTACGCGGTGACGCCATGGTTTTATCTCTAGTTTTTCACGCCCCGCGGAAAACAATCAACCAACCGGGTCCCCCCTGGTCTTCAGCGCGAGCCGACTCCAAAACGGTCAATCATGGGGCATATTGAAACACAGTGCCCTTACCTGACGCGCCCCTGCGCTCGCCGCGCCGTATAGATTCCCGGCTTGGTCGAATACAAGCCCTGACTCAGGATACTCGCCGCTTCCTTTGATAAAGCTCGAAAGCACACGAGGAATCAGGCTGAGACCGGAGGACATAAAAACGGGGAACCTGCTGTGCAGGTTCCCCAGTGGCATGACGCTGCCCAGGAGTCGTCATGCTTGCCCAGATCAAAACTTTGTCCGCGCGTCGAGAGCAGCACCAAGAAGCGTCTGCACCGACCGGTCGGTCTGCGTAAAAGTATCCTTGTTCCCCCGCCCTGTCAAGTAAGAAATTTGAAACCCTCAATCCGGTTGGCATTCCCGCCCGCAACTGTTTACCATGTGTCGCGATGGGACGCGAAGCCTCGATTGACTCCCGGCAGGAAATTCTGCGCACCGCTGCGCGACTGTTCCAGCAGCGCGGATATGACGCTACCTCCATGAACGACGTCGCCGCTGCGCTCAAGCTCAGCAAGGGCGGCCTCTATCACCACTTCGAGAGCAAAGACGACATCCTGTTCGAAATCATGGACCACGCCATGGAGATCACACAGGAGCGCGTAGTTGTGCCGGTGCGCGCAATCGCCGATCCTGAAGAGCGCTTGCGCACGTTAATCCGCCTCCACATTGAAACCGTGCTCAGCCCGCGTGATCGCGAAATCACCGTCATGCTGCACGAAAACCATCCCCTGCCGCCCACCTTGCGCAAGCGCATTAATACCCGCAAGAAGGACTACGTTCATTTTGTCGAGACCCTGATCGTAGAGGCGCAACGCGCCCGCCGCGCCAAAGGAGCGGTCAGTCCACGCGCAGCTGCCTTCGCACTGCTGGGAATGATCAATTGGATTTATCAGTGGTACAAACCGGAAGGCGAACTGCAGGCACAGAGTTTGATTCCGCAGTTCACCGATCTGGTCTTTGGCGGAATTTTCTCCTGAACTCTTGTTCATCGAAATCCTGTTTATCGAAACACGTTCATCGAAACCCCGGTTCATGAAAACATTCTTCACCACCATTGATGCCATCAACCTGCAACGAGCGCGCGCAGGAAAGTCGTATGGCGAATTCCTCCGCGTGCCCGCGATGAGTGCAGGCTTGTACGTACTGCCTGCGGGAGCCAAAGACCCGCAGCGCCCCCATCATGAAGATGAGATTTATTACGTGGTTCGAGGCCGCGCCCGCTTCCGCGCTGCCGCCGAAGACGTGGAGGTGTCGGCGGGCTGCGTCCTCTTCGTAGCAGCCGAAGTCGAGCATCGTTTCTACGACATCACTGAGGAATTGGCGGTGCTGGTCGTATTCGCGCCTGCGGAAAGCTAACGTACCTCGGAGGACAGTGGTGACGAAGTCGAGTCGTCCGAAATACGCAATCGTGCTGCTTGTCCTTTCTTCCCTCTGGATGGGCGCGATTTTCCTCCCGCTCCTTTATTCTGTTGTCTTCCCCGACAGAAATCTCCGAGGATTTGTCGATGGACTGGAAGCGCGTGGAACCGCGCCTGCTGAGGCAACCACCGTCGTTCAAGAGACGATCGCCGCGGTTGGAACACTGACGAGAGCCGTCCCGGTGGCATACTATTCCGGCATCACGACTACCGTACGACTCAAAGGATCGGAGTCTTCTCGACAGAAACGGGCATCGTACATTGCGTGGTTTGAGAAGCATCCCAAGCCCCTGCTTATCCAGATCACCTTATACGAAGCCGACGGTCACACGGCTTATTCGATCGATGAAGGCGAACCCATGGTCCTGGTTCGAGGTTATTCCCTTCCGATTTTGTTCTTCGGAGTTTCACTTTTTCTGGTGCGCAGGAAGAAGTCATCGGCTGCAAACTGATCGCTGCCTTCGTTCGGGCCGGCCCGCAGAGTATTCGGCTCTCTACTTCGCAGGCACCCAGTAAATCTCTTCCTTGATCGCTCCCCTGTCGGTGAACCCCCTCCGCTTCAGGATCGCCTTGCTGTGCTCGACCATTTCCGGATGCCCGCAGAGATATGCCACGGTATTGCTCGCATCCAATTGCCATTGGTCGGCATACTTGCGCAGCACATCGTCAGCCCGGCCAATTTCTCCCGGCCAGTCGGCATGGTCCCACGGACGGCTCACCGTCGGCACATAGGTGAACCAGGGCAATTCCTTGGCCAGCTGACTTAGTTCGTCCTTGTATCCAAATTCCCACGGACGGCTGGCGCCGTTCAGCAGAAAAACCTTATGGGAGCCGCCGAATCGTCCCGCCTTCCATTCGCCCGACAAAGTGCGCACGTAGCTGACAAACGGCGCTACGCCGGTTACGGTCGAAATCAGCAGATGGTTCGTCCGGCCGTTGGACGGATCGAGCGAAAATTTTCCCTTGGGCACTTTGCGCATGAGCAATTCATCTCCCGGCTGCAATTTGTACAGCAGGGGAGTAAGTGCGCCTTGCGGAACAAGTTCGAAGAAGAACTCGACTTCCGGCTCGTCAGGCGATGACACAATCGAATACGGACGCTCAACGCGCTTGCCCTCCTCTTCGAGGCCCAGAGTCGCGTATTGGCCGGGAACGAACTTGAACTCGCCGCCGGTGTGAACGCGGAACATCCAGAGATCAGGGGCGAAGTCGATGCGCTTCGTGATCTGGGCGCGATAGAACTTCTCGTCGAGTGCAGGGGGCATGGTTGCAATGGCACGACCGACCAATTGGTCGGTTCCGCCGAATTGTGCCATCTTAAGCTTGAACCGCAAAGTTTGAAAAGGATTTTTCGCCAGGCCGCCTTTATCGCGTCTTCAGCGGTTGACCGCTGACTCGGAAGACGCTTCTTCGGCCGCGAGTTGCTTCAGTACCGCGCGTAGGGAGCGCAGAACCTCATCTGCAGCCGCAGCTTTCAGGACAAATTTCAACATTCCATCCGGCGTGAACTGCGCGCCACGTTGCGCGGAAACGAAACGCGCCAACTGCTCGGGATCCACACCCGCATTTTGGCGGAATTTCAAACTCACCGCGTCGCGCCTGCGCTCTATCGCATTCACACCCACACGGGCGCAAAGCAGCTTCAGCGAAGCGTAGTCGAGCAGATTGCGCACGGGCGGCGGCGCAGGCCCGTAACGATCCTGCAATTCCGCTTCCACGTCGGAAAGCTGGGCTTCGGTTTCAACTCCGGCCACGCGCTTGTACATTCGCAACCGTTGATTCTCTTCCGGAATGTAGTCGGCCGGAATGCGGATGTTGAGACCGAGGTTGAGTTGCGTGCCGGCCTCGTCGGGCGCAGCTTCGCCCTTCATTTCGCGAACCGCGCGGTCAAGCATCTGCGTGTACAACTCAAAGCCCACGGCTTCAATGTGCCCGCTTTGTTCGCCGCCCAGCAGATTGCCCGCGCCGCGTAATTCCAAATCCAAAGCGGCAATCTTGAATCCCGCGCCCAGGTCTGAGAATTCTTTGAGCGCGGCCAGGCGTCGGCGCGCAATCGGCGTCAACTCGGCCTCGCGCGGCACCAGCAGATAGGCATATGCCCGCCGGTTCGAGCGCCCCACGCGCCCGCGCAGTTGATAAAGCTCCGACAATCCCAGCCGATCCGCGCGATTAATCACAATTGTGTTGCAGAGAGGAATATCGAGTCCATTCTCGATAATCGTGGTCGCGACCAGAATGTCAGCTTCGTGATGCATGAACTTCAGCATCACCTTCTCCAGTTCTCCTTCCGACATCTGCCCGTGTCCCACAGTCACGCGGGCCTTCGGCGCGAATTCCTGCAACTTGGCGGCGATTTCCCAAATGCTCTCTACGCGGTTGTGAACAAAATATACCTGGCCGCCGCGCTCGATTTCCTGCTCAATGGCCGATTGAATCAGCTTGTCATCCCACCCGGCAACCACCGTTTGAATCGCCATTCGATCTTTGGGCGGAGTTTCAATCACGCTCATATCGCGCAGACCGACCAGCGACATATGCAGCGTCCGCGGAATGGGCGTAGCCGACATGGTGAGCACATCGACTTGCTTGCGCATCTGCTTGATGCGCTCTTTGTGCCGGACGCCGAACCGCTGCTCTTCATCCACGATCAGCAGCCCGAGGTCCGCAAACTTCAGGTCTTTCGAGAGAATTCTGTGGGTTCCGATCAGGATGTCGATTTTCCCGGCTTCGGTTTTTTGCAGGATTTCTTTTTGCTGTTTCGCATTGCGGAACCGGCTGATCATTTCAATGGTCACCGGAAACGCCCCGAAGCGCTGCTTGAAGGTTTCAAAATGCTGGAAAGCAAGCACGGTGGTCGGAGCCAGCACGGCGACCTGCCTGCTATCGGTAACCGCCTTGAAAGCCGCGCGCATGGCCACTTCTGTCTTGCCATAGCCAACGTCGCCGCAGAGCAGGCGGTCCATGGGCTGCGTCGATTCCATATCGTGCATCACGTCGGCAATGGCGCGCGCCTGGTCTTCGGTCTCGTTGAATTCGAACGCGTCTTCAAACTCGCGCACAAACTGATCGCCCGCGGGAAACGCATGGCCCTCCGCCATTTTTCGTTCCGCGTACAGCTTCAAAAGTTCATCGGCCATATCTTGCATGGCCTTGCGCACGCGCGCCTTGGTTTTTGCCCACGCTTGCGTGCCCAGGTGGCTGAGCGCCGGCTTTGCCCCTTCCGACGAACGATACTTCTGAATCAGATCCAGCCGCGTCAGCGGAACATAGAGCCGCGCGCCCTCGGCATATTCCAGCAGCATGAATTCCGCGTTGCCGTCGCCCTGATTAATTTCCTTCAGGCCCTGATACTGCCCGATCCCATGCTCGACATGAACCACGTAGTCCCCAACCTGCAGGTCGCGAAAGTCGGAAAGAAACGCCGACACCTTCGACTTCTGCCTTTGCGGCCGCGCCGCCACCGTGTCCGATTCATCGAACAGATCGCGCGCTCCGAAGAGGGCAAAATGCGCATCCGGAAAGACCACGCCGTCGGGCACATAAGCCTTCGCCAAAGTTGTCGTGAACACTTCGCCGGCAAAATAGCTGGTTTCGTCGGCGTAACTTTCGCCGCCGCGGGTGCGGCTGCCCAAACGAAAGCTGGCGTTGTATTCGGTGAAAATATCGGCGAGGCGCTCCACTTCTCCCAGATTCGGAACCGCGATCATCACCTGATTGCCCGCAGCGGTGAGCTTCTGCACTTCCTCCAGCAGGGCCGGAACCGCGCCGTGAAAACGCCCCGTGGGTTGCGTAAGCAACGTGACGGTAGAATCGCCATCGCCCTCATGCGTGACGCCCAAATGCTCAACCTCGGCGCCATGGCGCGCCGCCACTCGCCGCCACCACGCTTCCGGCGGAAGATAAAGATCGGAAGGCCGCACAAGATTGCCCACACCGCTGCGCTCATGCGCTTCTTCCACTCTCGTCCAGAAGCGGTCGAATTCGGCGCGAAGCAGTTCCGGCTCATCCAGCAGCACGGCGGCTCGCGGTAAAAGTTCGAAGACGGTGCGATCGGCTCCGGCCACGGGCGCATAAAATTCCCAGCCGGGAAAAACCGTGATTCCCCCGGCCTGCACCGCGGCCTCCAAAATTTCTTCACTTCCCGTGATGCGCTTGCCGGAAAGCCGGGTATGGATCGCGCCCAGCAATTGATCGGTTACCGGAGTCTCGGTCAGCGGCAGCAGCAACGCCTCATCCATCGGGTTCGACGACCGCTGGGAAGCGGGATCGAATCGCCGGATCGAATCGATTTCATCGCCGAAAAATTCCACGCGCACCGGGCGCTCGGCCTCGGGTGAGTACACGTCGAGAATGCCCCCGCGCACCGCGTACTGCCCCGGCATTTCCACCACATCGGCGGTCGTATAGCCCACGGTATTCAAGTGTGCCAGCAAGTTATCGAGATCGAACGATTCACCTCGGCGCAGGATGCGCGCGAGGTCGGAGTAATACTCGCCCGAACGCTGCAGGATGGCGGTAGCAGCGACCGGTGAGACAACAATCGAAGCGCGCCCGGTAGCGATCTTCCAGAGGGCGGTGGCACGTTCTTCCTGCAGTTCGGGATGCGGCGACAGATTCTGAAATGGAAGCACGTCGCGAGCCGGCAAAGAAACAACTTCGTCGGGATCGCATGCGGCCGTCAGCTCGCAAAATCCGCGCAGCACGGGAACGAAGTCATCCATCGCCCGGTTGTCATTCACGACCACGATCAGCGGCCGCTCGGCAACCCGGCGCAACAGCACCAGCAGCAAGGCTTTCGCGGTGGGCGACAATCCGGAAACACGAACGCGTCCCGTGCCCTCTTTTAGATGGGAGGCAACACGCAAGAACCCGGGAAGCGATTCAACGTCCGCGAAGAGTTCCCGGACGAAGGGAAGCAGCATGCAGTTTCAATTTTAGCAGCGTTTTGGTGTAGGGGCGGACGCATTCGTCCGTCCCCGCGAGCGCAGCGAGCGGTTGCCAGCATCTAAACTCTGGGCAACTACTGGCGCAGCAGCGGCCGAGTCAAACACGTCGGCCCGCCATTGCCGTTGATGCAGATTTCACTGCCGGGCAGCGTGCGTACATCGAATCCCGCCGCACGCAGTCGCTCGTTGGTTCCGCGATTCTCTTCGATTGCCAGCAGTCGCTTCCCGCCCAGTGCCAACACATTGCAAGCCAGCGTGTCGCGCTCGGCGTAGTCAATTTCGATAAACCGGAATCCTCGCGACAGAAGCAGTTCAACCGTCTCCACCGCCAGCCAGGGCAGATCAACCAGCGCGGTCCGTTCGTCAAGCAGGCTGATCAACGACATCAGATGAAGGCACGCCGCCGGGCCCGCGCCATACGGCAGCGGCGCCGACATTACATCAACGCCTTTCGGCGCCAGCAGGTCGCGCAATTGGCCAATCCCCGCGGCATTCGTGCGGAAGCCGTTGCCCACGAGCAGCGTGCGCGAATCAAGCCAAAGAATGTCTCCAGCTTCGGTTGTGCCGGGCGCGACGATCTCCCCAAGAATCGGGATTTCAAGCTGAGCGGCGAACTCCGCGTGCCCCCGCCCTTCAACCATACGATTCGCCTTGCCCGGACGCATGATGATCAAACCGAAATCGGTGGCCAGCGAAGCGTCGTGGGCATACACCGCATCCAGAGACAGTCCGTCCAACGCAGGCAGTTCGACGACCTCCGCGTCCGCAGCAGCCAGTTCGCGGCACAGCGCGTCATGCTGTGCCTGAGCCTGCTCGCAGCAAGGAGCGTGGCGGAAACCAAGATCGCGCCAGCGCGCGACCGCCTCATGCTGATTCCATCCTGCATTGCCCGGAGAGCACACCAGCACCCTCCGAAGCGGGCCAACCATGGAGTGCCCGTTAAACGCCTGGCCGTTAAACGTCCGCCCGGTTTGAGCAAGTGTTTTCAGAGTACCTCCTGAAAAGTTCACAACGATGATGATTCTAATCAATCACCGGCTCATCGGCGTACGCCAGCGCCTCCCGGCTGCGCTGCTATAATCGAGAATTGCGCTCATGACTACGAAACGACTGATTCGCTCCACAACAGTTTTGTCCGTCCGCCGCAACGGCAGCGTGGTTCTTGCCGGCGACGGCCAAGTCACTTTGGGCGAGTCCGTCATTAAACATACGGCCAAGAAGATTCGCCGACTCTATAACGATAAGATTGTCGCCGGTTTTGCCGGATCGACCGCCGACGCCTTTACGCTGTTCAGCCGCTTCGAGGCCAAGCTGGAGCAGTATCACGGCAACCTCGGGCGGGCTGCGGTTGAGTTGGCGCGCGACTGGCGCACCGACAAATTTCTTCGTCACCTGGAAGCGCTGCTGCTGGTGAGCGACAAGGAGCAAACCTTCCTGCTTAGCGGACAGGGCGACGTGATCGAGCCCGATACCGGCATCGCCGCAATTGGCAGCGGCGGCCCATACGCGCAGGCCGCAGCCCAGGCGCTGGCCGAGCACACGGAGCTTTCGGCCCGTCAAGTCGCTGAAGAAGCAATGAAGATCGCCGGCAAAATGTGCATCTATACGAACGACAGAGTTACGATCGAAGAACTGTGAGTAGGGGCTAGAGGCTAGGATGAGAAAAATCCATTAACCCCTGGCCTCTAGCCCCTGATCCCTGAATTTTATGGCCATCTATCTCCCCTCTACCGCCGAAGAAGAGCAACTCGCGCTGGATGAACTCACGCCGCGCGAGATCGTCGTCGAACTCGACAAGCACGTCATTGGTCAGAAAGACGCCAAGCGCGCCGTTGCTATTGCCTTGCGCAATCGCACGCGCCGTCAGAAGCTGTCCGCCGAACTCGCCGAGGAGATAATTCCCAAGAACATCATCATGATCGGCCCCACGGGTGTCGGCAAAACCGAGATTGCGCGCCGCCTGGCCAAGCTGGCGAATTCACCTTTTTTGAAGGTCGAAGCGTCCAAGTTTACCGAAGTTGGCTACGTTGGCCGCGATGTGGAATCGATGGTGCGCGATCTGGTCGAAATTGCCATCGACAACGTACGCGAAGAAAAACTCGAGGACGTCGCCGACAAGGCGGAACTGAACGCGGAAGAGCGCCTGCTCGACATTCTGTTTCCGCCGTCGCCTCCTCCGCGTCCCGACTCCAGCGCTGGCGGAGTCGTCATCGAGGGCAATTCCGCCCTCACCGAATCTTCCGGCCGGACTCGCGAAAAACTGCGCCAGCAGTTGCGCGAGGGCAAGCTCGACGAGCGCATGGTCGAGATCGAAGTGCGCGAGCGGAATTTCCCCTCATTCGAAATCCTCACCAATCAGGGCGTCGAAGAGATGGACGTCAACATTAAAGATATGTTGCCCAACATTTTCGGGCAGCGCACCAAGAAGCGAAAGATGAAGGTGAATGAGGCCTTCGAGTACCTGATTCAGGAAGAAGAGCAGCGGCTCATCGATATGGATCAGGTCACTCGCATGGCGATCGATCGCGTGGAAAACTCCGGCATCGTCTTCCTGGACGAGATCGACAAGATCGCCGGCCGCGAAGGCGGCCACGGGCCCGACGTTTCGCGCGAAGGCGTGCAGCGCGACATCTTGCCCATCGTCGAGGGCACCACGGTCAACACGCGTTACGGCATGGTGCGAACCGATCATATTTTGTTCATTGCGGCGGGCGCCTTTCACGTCTCCAAGCCGAGCGACCTGATTCCCGAGCTGCAAGGCCGGTTCCCGATTCGTGTGGAGCTGCAATCGCTGACCATGGAAGATTTCGTCCGCATTCTGACCGAGCCGAAATCGTCGCTGGTAAAACAGTACACGGCTCTGCTCGAGACCGAAGGGGTCAAGCTCGATTTCACAAAAGAAGCTTTGGACGAAATTGCCCACTTCGCGTTTCGGGTGAACGAGAGCACGGAAAACATCGGCGCGCGCCGTCTCCACACCATCATGGAGCGCGTGCTCGATGAGCTAAGCTTCGACGCGCCGGAAAGAAAGGGTCAGCAGATCACGATTGACGCCGACTACGTGCGCAAGATGCTCACCGACATCGTCAAGGATCAGGACTTGAGCCGGTATATCCTCTAACTGCGATCTTCAACACAGAGGACACAGGATACGCTGAGGAAGCTTCACGGATTCGCGCGGATGTGGTCAAGAAAGGCGCTGGTGGCGTGTGCGCCTGCCATTCTGACGGCCTGCGCCTCCCTTGGGCCTCCGCAGCCGCCATCGCTCGAATTGCCGAAACCGCCCACCGACCTGCGCGCCGCGCGCAAAGGCGACCACGTCATCCTGACCTGGACCGTTCCCACGTTGACGACGGATCGCAAGACAATCCGCAGCATGGGGCCCACGCGAATCTGCCGCGGATCGGGAGAATTGAAACAATGCGGTACGCCGGTTGGCCAAACGAATACGCCGATCAGTCCGCCGACGCCGCCTGGCGCTCGCAAGCAGAAACAGTCTGCTGCTTACACCGACACGATTCCCTCTGATCTGCTTACCACGAGTTTTTCGGCGAAGGTCACCTATGCGGTCGAGGTGCTCAATCATGACGCCCGCGGAGCGGGCATTTCCAATCAGGTGCAGGTCGCGCTGATCCGGACGCAGCCTCCGCCACAGGAGTTGCGGGCGCAGGTCACAGGCCAGGGAGTGGTGCTGACTTGGACGAGCCACATGCCTCCAAACGCTTCGTCCGTAGTTCGCTACTTCTATCGTGCCTATCGCAGGCTGGAAGGAAGCCAGCCCTCGACTTTAGTGGGCGAAGTGCCTGCCGCCGGTGAAAGTAACTTCACGCTCACCGATTCCGCCATCGAATGGGAAAAGACCTACGAATATCGAGTGGAGACCGTCACCGCAATTGCTGTCGAGGGCAAGCCCGCCGTGCGGGACGAAGTACAGGTCGAAGGCGACGACACTGCCGAGATTAAAGTTTTCACCCATGATATCTTTCCGCCTGCTGTACCTTTTGGTTTGCAAGCCGTGTTCTCCGGGCCCGGCCAGCAGCCGTTTGTCGATCTGGTGTGGGCGCCGGTCCCCGACCTCGATCTCGACGGATACAACATCTATCGCCGCGAAGAAGGATTGCCCGCGGTCAAGCTCAACGCGCAGCCGGTGAGGACTCCGGCCTATCGAGACGACCACGTCGCGCCCGGAAAGAACTATCTGTATTCTGTATCGGCGGTGGATGTTCGTGGCAACGAAAGCGCGCGCTCGGAAGAAACCGCCGAAGCGTCCCCCAGTAGATACGACTTTCACGATCACGAAATCACAAAATCGTGTTTAGATAGATCACCATGAAATATTGCCGATTTCAGTTCAATGGACAAGCCGAGTACGGACTGGTCGAGTCCGTGGCCGGACAAGACGCGATTGTACGCATCCTGGTTACTCCTCCCGAAGAGGCCGACGGAGATACGGAAGGCCTGCGCACGCGCCGGATTGAGCCGATTTCTCTGAACGATGCCGCGTTGCTGCCCCCGGTGCGGCCGTCAAAGATTGTCTGCGTGGGGCGCAATTATCGCGAGCACGCGGCCGAACTCGGCCACGAAATCCCAAGCGAACCACTCATCTTCCTGAAGGCCACATCCGCGCTGCTTTCACCGGGCGCGACCATTCTCCGTCCGAAAATTTCCGAACGCGTCGACTACGAAGGCGAACTCGCAGTCGTGATCGGCAGAACCTGCCATCAGCCACCGCCCGACTCCGACATTCGGCAATACATTCTCGGCTACACCTGCGTCAACGACGTCACCGCCCGCGATCTGCAAAACAAAGACGGTCAATGGACGCGCGCCAAAGGCTTCGACACATTCTGCCCCGTCGGGCCGCTGGTGACCGATGAGATCGATCCCTGGGCCGGCATCGGTGTCGAAACCCGCGTCAACGGCGAGATTCGTCAGCAGGGCAACACGCGCGATTTCATATTCGCGCTCGATGTCGTGATCCGTCACATCGCTCAGGCCATGACGCTGTTCCCCGGCGATTTAATTCCCACGGGAACGCCCTCAGGAGTTGGGCCGCTGGTGGCGGGAGACCGCGTGGAGGTCAGCGTGGACGGGATTGGGACGCTGCGGAATTCCGTTGCCGATGAGTAACGGCATCTGGGTAAACCGAATCGAATCGCGCGTCACTGCAACCGAAACCGCTCCCGGATCAACCGTTGTAAACGCGGCTTGTAAAGCAAATCATACGCAAGTTCCTTGTCGGGGAACATGGCCAACGCGGCCCGCTTGGCTCCGGCCGCGAGTTCCGCCGCTTCTTCTACCGTAAGGCTGGGATCCTGCCCGATCACCGACATTACCATGCTGATGATCATCTGCAGCCGGCGGATTTTTCGCGCTTCCTCCTCGCGTTCGTGAAGCGTTTGCTCCACCAGAGGAGGCCTCGCATCACTTCCGGTGTGCCGAGAAACATTCCGCTGCGAATTCATGATCTCTCTCATCCGCCCCATTCTTGGATGATGCGCCCTGCCGAGGCGTTGCTGTCTAGACTACCGCCATTTTGCCTGAGCCTTCCGCGAAAGCAAATGCCGAAAGTGTTGTTATCAAAGTACCTGAAGCGTCCTGATTTATGTAGGGCGGACGAACTCGATCCGGCCCACGCAAGATGTCGCGATCCTCTAAGCTCCCATCCGAACTCTCACGAAGTGAGGGTGGTGGCTCAATTGGAAAAGTTTTCGGTCTGCATTCATCTTTACTTATTGAAAGGGCGCCTCATTGAGGAAAAGCCAGCCGAAGCGAAGAATCTCTGCGCACCCGCTTTTTAGATCTGGAGACCGTTGCCGAGGCGAAGAAACGGCCAAGATACTGTACGTACACCGTTGTAGTAATATTCAATAAATGTACAATAGGATACGTACATTATTGTAACGATAGTGGAACTAGAGTGTAATTTTTACACACTAAACGTGCGCCTTCGTGCCTGGTGACGCGAAAAGCCGTTCCGGTCGATTTGTGGAATGCCCATTGCTGCGTCAGCAGCGGCCCGTAGAGCGACGCGGAGAGCGCGACTGGCCCCCGGTACGTTGGCAGCAGTTAAGGTTCGCCATATCGCGTTTAAACGCGTTTTACCAAGAATCAACAACTTCCACCAACTTTCAACGACTTACACCAACTTTCAACGACTTAGCGAAAAAGCCAGGTTTCAAGGTTTCGAGGAGCAGGTTTCAAGGTTTTAGCCTTTTCAAGTTTCGAAGAGAGGCGCGACGGAGTCCTCGCGACTGCCTGCGAATGCCATCGAGATTCTGTCTGCCACGTTTCGGTCATCCCGAAGGCCCGCGTTTTTTGGTAGACCCCGGCTTCAGCCGGGGGCCGAGGGATCTTCAGACCCACGAACCGTGTGCGAGAAAGCTCCTTCGCTCCGCCTGGTCTTTTCTTATATAAGCAGGGCTACGCTCAGGATGACCTCGGGATTCAAGCTGATCCACTCCCACAAAGTTGTAGAATCAAAATACAACGGACTCGGTCCAAACCAAGCACCAGAATTGGAGCCTCCAATGCCAGACTCACTCAACCCCGCCGCTGCCCAACCGCTCCCCAATCCCAACGAAAAATTGGTCAAAGTATTTGACTCGGAAGATGAGTCCGAGGCTCTCGTGGTCAAAGGTCTGCTCGATTCCGAGGAGATTGACAGCGACTTAACCTCAGCCTCGTTCCTGCAGGATGCATTTCCCGGACTGGGCGGAATGATCATCCTGGTTCGGGAGGAGGACGCGGAAGAGGCGAAAAGCCTGATCGCAGAACGTCACTCCGTGACGGATGACGACGAAACGGCGGAGATCGACGCCGCCGGGCTTGACACTACGCCTGGGGATACTAAGGAAGACCCGCCAGAGAAGGCGTGACCGACCGCCCGTCAAGATAAAACGTGACGGCTCCTTCGACATCGGTGCGATAAACGCGCGCCCCAGCGGCGGAGAGCCGGCCCAGAATCTCGGTCCGCGGCAGCCCAAAAGAATTCCCATAGCCGACTGAAATCACGGCGAACTCAGGTCGGGCCGAATTCAGTAGCTCCGGGGTCGTCGCATTAGCGCTGCCGTGGTGCCCGACCTTGAGCAGGTTGGCCTGAGGATGTTCGATTGCGGCGATGCGTCGTTCCACTTGCTTCTCAGCATCTCCTTCCAGCAGCACAGACGACTTCCGATAGCTCACGTGAATCACCATCGAGTCGTTATTCTGCGGCTTGCTGCCGGGGGGCAAGTCGCGCGGAGGAAACAGGACGCGCACCGTGGTTCCACCGAAGTTGAATTCGTCCCCTTCCCAGTGGCGCACGATTTTCACGTTGTACGCCTCTGCCGCGGCGATCACACTTTCCAGCGCGCGGCTCGGAGGCAGCAGCCCTACCCACAATTCTTTCGGCCGAAAATTCCTGATGACGGCAATCATGCCGCCAATGTGATCGGAGTGGCCGTGCGTGATGGCCAGCGCATCCAGCCGTGAGATGCCGCGCATCCAGAGATAAGGAGAGACCACGTCTTCTCCGAAGTCGAGTTGCGAGCTTGGGCCGATCGGCCCTCCGGCATCCACCAGCAAAGTCTTGCCCTGCGGAGTTACCAGCAATTCCGAATCGCCTTCCCCCACGTCGATCGATGTCATCTCCAGAACACCGGAACGGACGAGCGGCTGCGGCGGAACAAAAGTCAGCACCAGTGATGCCAGCAGAACCGCAACAAGTCCTCCAACCGCATAAAGCGATCGCCGCCGTGCCGTCCACATTGCGATCGCCAGTGCCACTGCCGCGAGCATGATCATGACGGCTGACGGCATGGCGACTCGCAAGTCGGCCAGCCGCATTCCCCCAAGGCCGCGCACCGTGCCGGTTATGCTATGAATCGCCAGGGAAGTGAGCCATGCCGGAATCTTCGCCAGCCAATGCGACAACCGTCCCACAATCAACGTCGCGATGGCGGCGGGCATCAAAAGCTGCATCAGCGGAACCACCGCAAGGTTTGCCGGCAGGCCGATCGTAGTCGCCCGGTGAAAGTAATAGGCCATTGGCAGCGCCAATCCCATTTGCATGACGGCCGAAGTAAAAATCAATTCCCACGCGTTCAAACAGCACCGCACCGTGACGCGAACCGTCCGGTTCGACCATTCTTCTCCAACAAAGCGCGCCAGGCGACCGGCAATGAGTTGCAGGTCAACCCGGAACTGCGCGACTCGCGGAGGCAGAGCGGCGGCAAAATCAATAGAGTCCCAGTTGGTCAGCGCGCTCTTATAAGGTTGCGAAGTGCGCTCGAGTATAGGGATCGCGATCGCCGCCACTACCAGCACACAGAGAAACGTCATCTGAAAACTCGCCGCAAAAAGCTGGTGGGGATCGACCATCAGCAATCCCAACGCAGCCGCGCCCAGCGCGTTCACCATCGCCCGGTCGCGATAGAGCAGGCGCGTCCCCAGGTAGATCGCGCACATCAGTGTGGCTCGCCAGACCGGCGCTCCCACTTCGGTGATCAAGGCGTAAACCACGCAGAAACCGACGGTCAGCAGAGTCGCAGCGATCTCACCCAAGCCAATGCGCCGGAGCGTCCAGAAGACAACGAACGCCACAATGGTGACGTTCATGCCCGACACGACTAGAACATGGTAGGTTCCCGAGCGTTGGAAGTCGGCCCGCGTGTCGCGGTCGATGAACGCTTCTTCGCCAATCACCATCGCGTCAATCAGCGCGGCATCATGCGGCGGCCAAAGTTCGTGGATTTCGGCGATGATGCCGCGACGCACCCGGCTGCGCCACGACTCCATCCGGCTTCCAACGAAGCCCGGCAGCTTTCTAACCGCTTCCTCTTTGCTTGAGCCGAGCGCGACGATGCCGCGGTCAGCCAGATAGCCCTCATAGTCAAACGCGTCCGGGTTGCGAAAATTGTGCGGTAGTTTCAACCTGGCGGAGAAAGCAATGCGGTCGCCGTAGTGAAGCAGCGGTACTACATCGCGCGCAGGCGGATCGGGCGGGTTCTCAGATTCCGGATTCCTGCCCCGCGGACTATAAATGCTTAAGCGAACTCCGGCGCGAATCGGCAGAGATTCTCCGCCCGGTGGTGTGATCTGTTCGGTTTCAACATCGGCGGTCTCCCTGATTTCGCCGAAATCTGCCGTCTGCAACCGCCCGTCATGCGTGACGTGAGCGGCGATCTGAATCTCCTCCCGGTCAGCAAAGGGCCGAAGATCATCATCCTGAGGTACCGCGTGAGAGCGCAATTGCACCCGAAATGCACCTGCAAGAAAAACCGCAGTGAGAGCCAAAGCCCATGGGAAAAGATATCGGCCACGCGCCAGAAAGAAAATTCCGGCCGCCATGAAAGCCGCGAAGGCAACCACCCACCACAGAGCCGGCCGCCACTGATAAACACCGGCCACAATGCCCAAGGCAAAAGAAGCGGCCGCCCAGAGCATCGGCTGCCGTGGTGACCTGACATGAAACACCGAACCTCGAAACGGAGTGGCCGAGATCATGAGGGAACATAAAGCCGAGCAGTGCAAAGTAGCTCATTCTGAAAAGGTGCGGTCATCCCGAACGCAGCCGCTTTTCAGGCGGAGAGAGGGATCCCCCTGCACACGCTTTGTGGGTCTAGAACTCCCCGGCCCGCAGGAGAAACGCGAGCCACTGGATGAACTCCAAAACCCCGACGCGCCCCCGCGATCGCGCCTTATCGCACCAAATGCACAACGGTCTCCACGTGGTAGGTTTGCGGAAACAAATCCACCAGATGCAGCCGCTCGATGCGATAGCCGGCTGCCAGCAGCGGCACCAGGTCCCGCGCCAGCGTCACCGGATCGCACGAAACATACACAACGCGTGGCGCGCCCAAGGTCCCCAATAACCGCGCCACGCGTTCACCCAGGCCACTTCGTGGCGGGTCGACAACAACCAGTTCGGGCTTATGGCCGATATCAGGCAGTATTATCCCCTTGTGCGCCGAACCCACATTTTCGAAACCAGCCAGAAACTGTTCGGTTGTGGCCTGCACCACCTTTCCATTCGAAGCTTGATTGTAGGCAAGGTCGCCTGTGGATGTCTGTGACGTCTCTACAGAAAAGATGTGATGAAAGTCACCAGCCAGGGCTGTGGAAAACAAGCCCACTCCCGCATACAGATCGAACGCCACTTCCCCGGATTGCCCCGCGGTAACAACCCGCACCAATTCGTCCGTCAAATGACGGTTGGTCTGAAAAAACGAGCCAGCGCTCACCCGATAAGCCGCCCTTTGTGTCCGATACATCAGATGGTCGACGCCTACGGTTAACGACTTCTCCAGTACATTCTGTCCACCAGACGACTTCCTTTTGAAAGCTACAACTCCCTTGATCTCAGGCAGAGAGGCCACCAGGTCTTCGGACCATGCCCGCAGAGCGGCGCGGTGCACTTCTGCAGAACTCGAAATCTCGACCAGCAGTTGAGTGTCGTCCGCATTGGCGAAGAATTCCACTTCCTGCACGCCGCGTGGCACTTTACCGTTGCGCCCGCTCTGCCAGAGAGTCATCAACCCCCGATTAACGAGTGGGGAACTGATTGGGCACTGTTCCACCGCCAGCAATGCATGCGATCCCATCTTGAAATATCCTGCCGCGAACGCCGGTGCGGTCTGCACCTGGAAGCGCGACCGGTTGCGATAGTTCCACGCGGGCGAGGGATGAACCTCGATGCTCACCGCCGTCTCCAGCTTGGCGGTGCGCCGCAGAGATTCGCGCAGAACTTCCTTCTTGATTTCGAGCTGATGGTGGTAACTGGCGTGTTGATAGTGGCAACCGCCGCATGGGCCGAAATGAGGGCACAAGGCTGGCACACGGTAGGGAGAAGGCTCAATCACCGAGTCGGCGTGGGCGCGGGCGAACCCCGCCTTCTGTTCGGTGATCGAAGCTTCGATGGCCTCTCCCGCCAGAACGAATGGAACGAAGACGGTTTTGCCCCGCCCGCTCGCATCCGCGGGCAGCCGCGCCAATCCGTCGCCGCCGTAGATCAGTTTTTCAATGGTGAGGAACAAGCACAGATTCTATACGACCCGTATTACAATTCCCGTCCGGCAGCCGCTGCCGAAGCCCACGCCCACTGAAAATTAAACCCTCCCAGATGGCCGGTCACGTCCACAACTTCGCCAATGAAGTACAAGCCCGGCACCTTGCGGCATTCCATCGTCTTGGCCGACAACTCGTCGGTGTCCACTCCTCCCACTGTGACTTCAGCTTTTTCAAAGCCCTCGGTGCCGGCGGGCTTAACCATCCATGTATGCAGGTTTCGTTCAAACTCGGCCAGCCCGGAGTTCGTCCACGAAGCAACAGGATGCACATCCAGCCAGCGGTCCGCGAATCGCTGCGGCAGAAGTTTTCTGAGTTCCGATCGCAGCCCAGCCGCAGACCGCGAAGTCTTCGCATCGTGAAATGCAGCGGTGATCTCACGTTCCGGCGCCAGATCAATCGAAATCGCGTCCCGCGGATTCCAATACGACGAAATCTGCAGAATTGCCGGACCGCTCATGCCGCGATGCGTGATCAGCATCTTCTCGCGAAACTGCCGGCCCTCGCAGCAAGCGATGACCTCTGCGGAAATTCCCGCCAGATCGCAGTAGCGCGAGCGGTCGTCAGTGTTGAACACCAGCGGAACAAGTCCGGGACGCGGCTCTCGAATCTTCACTCCAAACTGCCGCGCCAGTTCATAGCCGAAAGAAGTCGCGCCCAACTTCGGAATCGACGGACCCCCCGTCGCCACCACCAGCGCCGGAGCGTGAAACTCCGCGTTCTCCGTACGCACAATAAACCGATCAGCGCGAACAAGATCAGCGCGGCGAACTTCCTCGATCCTCGCGTTCAAAACAATCTGCACCCCTGCGGCCCGGCACTCTTCTTCCAACATCGCGACTATGTCGCGTGCCGACCGGTCGCAAAATAGCTGCCCCAGCGTCTTCTCGTGATACGGAATCCGATGCTTCTCCACCAGCCCAATAAAATCCGCAGGGGTGTAGCGAGCCAGCGCCGACTTGGCAAAATGCGGATTCCTCGAAACAAAATTCTCAGGCTGGCAATAAATATTGGTGAAATTGCAGCGGCCTCCGCCGGAAATCAGAATCTTCTTGCCCAGGCGGTCCGCATGCTCTAGCACCGCGACGCGTCGTCCGCGCTTGCCCGCCTCCATCGCGCACATCAGTCCCGCCGCCCCACCGCCCAGGACCACCGCGTCGAATGACTGAATAAGCAGCGCCTCACTCACGGTGGTCACATGTAAAACAAGCTCAACCGCGGAAGATGAAACTTCTCCAGCAATCGTTTCTGCACATATTGCTTCTGCAACTGATCGATCTGCACTCCCGGCATCTTCCGCCGGTAAGGAGCAAGCTCGCGGTCAGCCTCGGCACGAATGGCAACAATCTCTTCGTCCGCCGTCGAGGTGACCAACCCAGCCAGAAGCTTCTCCTCCAGAACCGTCAGCCGCCGCTCCAAATCTTCCAACCTGGCCACGGGTTTCAGTTTCGTTTCCTCCGCAATGTGAGCGAGCGCAGCCGCGACTTCCCGCGCCACAGTTTCCAAAACGCTCCCCGACGGCAACTGCGCCCCCGCCAGCAATTCCGAGTTCCGTAGAAGATACGAAGCAATAGCCTCCGGCTCAAATCCCTCCCCAGCCCGCGATTTCGCCACAGTCGCCTGTGTTCCCGCTGCTCCCACCGCAGCTTCCTTCATATCTTCCGCCGCCGCAAGAACGGCCTGCGCGCACCACGCCAATCCGTTAATTCTTCGCGTCTTCGCAGGACGCTGATCATACTTATCGAACGCCGCGTCAATCCCGCGCAGCGCCGCCTCCAGCGGAATCCCCGCATCTTTCCACGACTCGATCAGCGCCCAATCCAGCGTGGAAAGCAGAAGTCCACCTCCACGCCGCTGCAGGTAGCGCTCCTCAATTTCGCTGAAGTAGTTGAAGTAGTTCTCCACGGCAGGTCAGCGGATGGATCGTGAAGCAGGTTTCGCAGCGGAACTATTTTTGGACTTGTCAGCCCCCGGCTTCGTCCTGACAGCAGCCTGATCTTTCCCCTCGCCCCGCGCCCGCGCATTCCGTTCCCAGATAATGCGCAGTCCTTCCAGCGTCAGAAAGTCGTCCACATCTTTAATATATTTCGAGCCCGTGCCAATCATCGGACCCAGCCCGCCGGTTGCAATCACGCGCGTGCTCGGCCCCATCTCCGCCAGCAGACGCTCCAGAATGCCGTCCACCAAACCAAGATATCCGTAGTACAGCCCCGACTGCAGACTTCCCACCGTGTTCGTCCCGATCACCCGCTCCGGCTTGCGTATCTCGACTCGGGGCAAGCGCGCCGTGCGATCGAACAGCGCGTCCGCAGAAATTCCGATCCCTGGGCAAATCACGCCGCCCAGATATTCTCCCGCGGCAGAAACGCAGTCGAACGTAGTCGCCGTGCCGAAATCGACAATCACGCACGGCCCGCCATATTTCTCCAGCGCCGCAACCGCATTCACAATGCGATCCGCTCCGACTTCCGCCGGATTGTCATAATGCACCGGCAATCCGGTCTTCACCCCCGGCTCAATAAACAGCGGCCGCAGATCGAAATATCGTTCGCACACCTGGCGCAGCACCGGATCGAGCGGCGGCACCACCGACGAAATCACAATCCCCTGAATGCCGCGCGACTCCAGCCCAGCCATGGCAAACAGGTTGCGGAACAGCACGCCGTATTCATCCACCGTGCTGCGCCGCGAAGTGGCCACACGCCAGTGAGCCAGCAACTCCTCATATTGCCGAGAGCCGTCGGTTCGCGCTTCGGCGGATTTGGCAACCCGCTCGAAGACTCCCAACACCGTATTTGTGTTTCCAACATCAACAACGAGTAGCATGTCTTTAATCTTTGATCGTTAAAACGTGTTCCATTGTTCTCTGTGTAGCTCTGTGCCCTCTGTGGTGTCAGCTTTTCGGTTTTGAATTTAGGGACTCACACCTGCCGCACAGTCCCGCTCAAAACCGTTTGCAACCCGTCCGCAGTGCGCACCAGCAGAAAGCCGCTTGCATCCAGGCCTTCCGTAATTCCTTCAAATGCCGATCCGTTTTCCTCGATGCGAATGCTCTTGCCTCGCACCCACGACGAACCGCCGGCAAACCGCCGCAAAATCGACTCCCGCGCTTCGCGATCGTTCGTCAACAGCCGATACTCGCGGTCCAGTGATTTTAACAAAGCGGCAGCAAGTTCAACCCGCGACCACTCCGAGCCGCTAACCAAACGCAGCGACGTAGCCTGCAACTCTTTCGGAAAACTTTCCTGGTTCACGTTGATCCCCGTTCCAACCACAATATGGCGAACCCGCGTCGCCTCGGCGTTCATCTCCGTCAGGATGCCGCAAACCTTCTTGCCCCCGATCAGCACATCGTTCGGCCATTTCAGATCGGGCGTTAATCGCGAATCGATTTGCCGGATCGCCGCCTGCACCGCCAGTCCCGCCGCCAACGCCAGCACCAGCACCTGCGAGGGCGGCAGCAACGGCCGCAACACCACAGAGCAATAAATGCCAGTCGACCGCGGCGACTGCCACACGTTGGCCCCGCGTCCGCGCCCCGCAGTTTGCTCCTCGGCCACAAATACGCTGCCTTCGGGCGCGCCCTCAGCCGCCGCTGACATGGCCGCGGTATTGGTCGATCCAATCTTGTAAAAGTGGTGAAGATGCGTCGCGAAAATTGTGCCCCCGAGAAGAGGCCGAAGAATTTCCGGAAGCAGCAAATCGGGAACCGCGCGCAGCAGATATCCAGTAGCCGGATGACCCGCCACGTCAACCCCAAGCCCGCGCAACTGCTGAATCAACCGCCAAACTTCCGACCGGCTGGAAGAGATTTCCTCAGCGATCTTAGTTCCGCTAACCACCAGGGTAGCGTGCTCCATCAGCAAGCGAACAATAACTCCCAGCCGCAAGTCAGTAGGCAAGTGCTCATGCGGCGCAAGCCCGTGTGGAACAAGCTCGTGTGGCGCGGGCACTCCTGCCCGCGAGGTTTTGCTTGTTGTGGGTACCCCTGCCCGCGAATCCCCGCTCTCCCGATTTGTCCTAGTCTTTGCGATGCCGAAATTATCCGCGAATCCCCCCGAAACAACAACGTAGGGAACAACAATGCGGAAACAAAACCTGCTCTGAGCAAAGCCGAAGGGTTGGGACGTTGAACTCCTCGGTCCCCTCTGGGCCCTCTGTAGTGAGCAGTATTGTGGAGGCAGCCCCATGCTTCGCACTTCCGGCGAAATCCGGCAAGTGCAGCGCACGGCTCCAGCCCCGAAGGGGGCGGCATTCACTAGCCCAGGACGGAAGTCCTGGGAGACCGGAAACTGTACAACCGAGTCCGCTTCAATGGACGGCTCAACCTCTCACGCCGCACTGATGATCGCTCCAATTGGAAGAAGACTCACCAAACTCCTACGCCGGCACCACCCGCATGCTCAAGTCCGCGGCCTGCGGCGAATGCGTGATCACCCCAACCGAAATGAAATCAACTCCGGTCTCGGCATAAGCCCGCACATTCTCCAGGCGAATCCCGCCCGAACACTCAATCGGAATCCGCCGATCTGCCGGCGCCACCGCACACTTCTCCACCGCGCGCCGCACCTGCTCCACGGCCATATTGTCGAGAAGCACCGCCTCGGCGCCGTTCGCCAGCGCCTCGTCCAATTCTTCCAGCGTGCGCACTTCCACCTCGATGGGCTGCGACCCGCGGCGATTGCGATGCGCCCGTTCCAGAGCGGCCGCCACTCCGCCAGCCAGAGTAATGTGATTGTTCTTGATGAGTACTCCGTCGGAAAGATCAAGCCGGTGATTCTGTCCGCCGCCGCAACGCACCGCATACTTATCGACCACCCGCAGCCCGGGTGCAGTCTTGCGCGTGTCGAAGATGCGCGCGCGCGTCCCGGCAACCGCGTCCACAAACTTCCGCGTCAAGGTCGCAATGCCGCTCATCCGCTGCAGCAGATTCAAAATCACCCGTTCGCACGAAAGAATCACTCGCGCATTGTGCCGGATAACGGCCACCGACTGCCCATTGCGCAGACGCACGCCGTCAAAAATCTCCGGATGCGTAGTCACCTCATAATGCGCGGTAACCGCGCCGTCGAGTGCGGCATAAACATCCAGAATGCGCGCCACGCTGCCGATCCCCGCAAGAGTGCACTCCTGCTTGGCAATAATCGCCGCCGATGCCCGCTGGTTCGCATCGATGCAGGCGTAACTGGTAGCATCGCGCGTAGCCCGGTCTTCGACCAGCGCATTCTCCAGAATCGCCGTAAGCCGTCGTGAGTTCCAATCCATAAATGATTCGTTGTCACAAATCCCCACCAGAAGACGATTGTCATCCTGAGCGGAGCCGCACTTCAGTCGGAGCGAAGGATCTCCTTCTTACCATTGCCATGGGCCCACTTTCGCGGGTGCCCCATTCTAAAACTTGCCCTGAGCCTGTCGAAGGGTCGCGCCCATTGCGATTTTTAGAGTGGGCGGTCACGCGCACCCCAACTCCTTCACTTTCTCCAGCGTCTTCTCTTTCAGCACCGCAAACTCCGCCTGCTGTCGGCGCAGATTCTCCACCACATTCGCGGGAGCCTTCGCCAGGAACTGCTCATTGCCCAACTGCCGCTGCCCGTTCGTAATCCCCTTCTCAATCTTCTCCAGCTCTTTGCTGAGCCGCTCACATTCCGCTTCCACGTCGATCTTACGCTCGAAGATGACGTGCACATCGAAGCGGGCCGTGCTGCGAGTCCCCCCCAGCTTTGACAGGGAACTCTCGACGAACGTCAATGTCTCCACGTTCGCCAGCCGCTCGACCGAGCCGCGATTCTGCTCGATCATCGTACGAATTTCCGGTTCATGCGCCAATACCTCGATGAGAACTTTCACCTTCGGCTCAACTTTCAACTCCGCCCGCAAATTGCGCACGCTAACAATCAGGTCCTGCAGAATCGCCATCTCCGTTTCCGTCGCCAGATCAAACTGCTCCTCATCCGCCTGCGGGTATGGCATCAGCGCAATCGATTTCGACGGCGCCTGCCCCTCATATAGCGCCTGCCAGATTTCTTCCGTGATAAACGGCATCACCGGATGCAGCAGCCGCAACGCCGCATCGAACAAGTTGACCAGATTCGAGCAAGCCACGCGCGCCGTGGTCAAATCGCCGCCCGCTTCGAAATTCAGCCGCGGCTTGATCAGCTCCAAATACCAATCGCAAAACTCACCCCAAAAAAAGTCATAGATCCGATTCGCGGCCTCATGAAAACGGTAAGTCGCAAGCGCATCATTCACGTCCGCAGTAACGCGGTTAAGGCGCGAAAGAATCCACCGATCCTCAAGCGTGTGGGGCGGACACTCCTGTCCGCCGCCGGGCCGAAGTCCCGGCTCGATCCGATCCACATTCATAAACATGAACCGTGCCGCATTCCAAATCTTATTGGCAAACGCCCGGTATCCCTCGGTTCGGCTCTCATTGAATGCGATGTCAGTTCCCGGCGCAGCCATCGCTGCTAGCGTAAATCGCGTCGCATCCGTCCCGAACCGCCCGATCACATCCAGCGGATCGACCACATTCCCCTTCGTCTTCGACATCTTCTGCCGCTCGGCGTCGCGCACCAGCGCATGTATGTAGACGTGATGAAATGGAACGCTGTCATCTTTATATTTGCTCCAGCCGTTCGCCCTCTTGATCGCAGCATCCTGTTTATGTTCCTGCATGAAATGGCAGCCAAACATGATCATGCGCGCGACCCAGAAAAACAAAATCTCATACGCCGTAATCAGCAGCGTCGTCGGATAAAACACCGCCTGATCCCGCGTCTTCTCCGGCCAGCCCAAAGTCGTAAACGGCAGCAGCCCCGACGAAAACCAGGTGTCGAGCACATCCGAAACCTGCTCCAACTTCGCCCCGCCACATTTCGCGCACGCGCTCGGCGCCGAGCGCGCCACAATTACTTCCTTACAAGCATCATTACCGCAAGTCCACGCCGGGATTCGATGCCCCCAATACAGCTGTCGGGAGACGCACCAGTCGTGGATGTTTGCCATCCAATTCAAATAAATCGTCCGGTAGTTCTCGGGGACGATTGTGATCTCGCCGCTTTCTACAGCCTCTTTCGCGCGGGCGGCCAGCGGAGCGATTTTCACGAACCACTGCTCCGACAGCCGCGGCTCAATTACCGTTCCGCAGCGCTCGCACTTGCCGATGGAAAGCGCATGATCTTTTTCGCCGACCAGAAATCCCTGCTCCTGCAAATCGGCCAGTATGCGCTTGCGCGCTTCATAGCGATCCAGTCCCGCATACGGGCCCGCGTTCTGATTCATGTGCGCGCGCGCGTCCATCACATCGATCTGCGGCAGGTTGTGGCGCTTGCCCGCCTCAAAGTCGTTGGGATCGTGCGCCGGCGTCACCTTCACCGCGCCGGTGCCAAATTCCGGCTGCGCCAGTTCGTCGCAGATGATCGGAATCTCCCGGTTCATCAGCGGCAACAAAACATACTTCCCGTGCAGATGCGTATAGCGTTCGTCTTTCGCGTTGACGGCGATCGCGGTATCGCCCAGCATCGTTTCCGGCCGCGTAGTCGCCACCGTAATGAATTCATCTGATCCAACAACCGGATATCGAATCTCCCACAACTTCCCCGCCACGTCTTCGTGCTTCACTTCCAGGTCAGAGATTGCGGTCTCGTGCCAGGGGCACCAGTTCACAATGTAATGTCCGCGATAAATCAGGCCTTCTTCATACAGCCGGACAAACACCTCGCGCACCGCATGCGAAAGATTCTCGTCCATGGTGAAGTACTCGCGGTCCCAGTCGACCGACATGCCCAGCCGCTTCATCTGATCGAGAATCGCACCGCCGTACTCGCGCTTCCATTCCCACACGCGCTCAATAAATTTCTCGCGCCCCATGTCGTGGCGCTTCTTGCCCTCTTTCAGCAACTGCTTCTCCACCATCATCTGCGTGGCGATGCCGGCGTGGTCGGTCCCCGGCAGCCACAGCGCGATGAAGCCGCGCATGCGGTGCCAGCGCACAATGATGTCCATCTGCGTCTGATTCAGTAAGTGCCCCATATGCAACCGGCCGGTTACATTTGGCGGAGGCAGCAGCAGGGTAAACACCGGCCGCGTTTCACCCTCGGCGGGCGTGGGCACGGAGAACAGTTTTTCTTCGATCCAGTAGTCGGCCCAGCGCTTTTCAATCGCGCCCGGCTCGTAAGCTTTGGGAAGGTCGTGGGGCATAGGAAGTCAGACTGTCAGCTATCAGCCCTCAGCCGTCAGTCCTCAGTTCCCGCGGGAGTGTCATCCCGAGCGAGCATCAAATTCGCGACAGCGAAATTGATGCGCAGTCGAGGGACGTTGCGTCACTGTTCCCCGCGGATCGGACTGAGTGCTGAATGCAAGGCTGAACTTTTGATCTTACAGGCGCAAGAAAAGAAGGGTCAAACCGTGAAAAAATCGGTCTGATGGATTCCATCCCCCCATCACCCAAGCTTCGCCAGGGCTTACTCTGCCGTGAAAGCATAGATGTGGTTGGCGTAACACACCAGTGCAGTGTCGCCTTGCTGGGCTATGCCGCAATCGCTGCCAGCGTATATCTGGATATCGAATTGGCCCAGTTCATTTCCGTTTGGGTCAAGAACCTGCATCTGGTCGTAACCTGCGACAAACGTATTCCCTTTGCTGTCTCCGGTTACGCCGGCAACTGCGAAATCAGTTTGCTTCCAGGACTGACTGAAGACTTCCGAGCCATCGGTTCCCAACTTCTTGACGACGTACGTATTGTCGTCATTGAAACAAACTACCAGGGTCCCGTCAGCCGCCACGCGAATGAGCCCACCCACAGTACTTCCATAATTCGCAGGCAGGTTCAGAGTGAATGTCGTCACTGTCTGGTCAGAAGAATTTAGGACGTGGACGCTCGTATTGGAAATATCCAACACATATTTGTTGTCGCTGGAATCAAGGGCAATCGACACAGGCGAGCCAACTTGGGAACTGAGCAGTGTGCTAACTGCGTTGCCGCTCATATCCAACACTTGTATGTCGGTGTTCTTTAAGTCCACTACGTAGAAATTTCGTGCGATCGATACTCCAATGTCATTCGCGAAGACGATGGACGGGGGAGCCAGTCGACTGGTGTACTGGCCACTCACATATTGGTTGATCGTAGGCCCATAGGCGAGGTTCGCGTCGAGGGCGTACAGATCTCCTGTTACCGGATCGGAAGCCATCGCGAACGGAGCGACCAGCCCATTGATGGAAACCGGCGGGGGGCATCCTGTACAACCGGACTGTACGGGCAATGCCGTCACCGAGAGCAAATTCCCGTTTTGGTCATATTTCGACAGATCAGTGCTGACGCTTGATGAAAGGTAGATATTCCCAGCGCTGTCGGCGCCCGAAAGCACCATCTGGGTCGCCTCGAGATAGGTCTTCAAGCTCGCGGTATTGAGCAGCAAATAATTTTGGTCGAAGGTGTAAACGGTGCCCTCGTCGAGGATGATGTAGTTGCCGGCGGGGTCCTGCACCATCTGTGCAAGTTCGGAAAAGGCGGGCGTGGATGGAGAGTTGACTAGCTGCCCAGACAAGGAGTACTCGGCGAGCACCGGGCCCGTCGGCGGAAAAACCAGAGCAACGATATTACCTGCAGCGTTCACAGCAATCCCTAGCATCGTAAGATTGATTGGGACCTTGCCGGTATTGGTTCCTGATGGATTGAAAATATAAATCTCATTGTTGCACGCAGGAGTGCCGGAGCAGGAGTTCTGGGCAAGATAGAGGTTCCCCGCGGCGTCAACCGCCGTCGGCCCCGAGAAGCTGCTGAGCGCACTCTCCACTTCGTAACTGCTGTCCAGATCTACGAATTCAACTAAGTTCAAGCCGCTGTCCAGCTCGACAACGTAGGCGGAGTTGATGCTTGTATCGATGCCGCTCCGGAAGTAGAGCTTCTCGTCAGGAGTTGCCAGGACAGACCACATATTGTCGAACATGCCCGGCAGGCCCATGGTGGCCTGTAACGGCCCGAGGCGCCCTGCCAGGGTTCCGTTGGGCGCAAACCAGTCGTAGCCGATGTCTGGCTCCAGGTCCCCATCTCGCCCGATTCCAAAGTAATTCCCGTCAGGACGGACGCGTCCCCGAGTAGCGGTTGCATTGCCATAGGTGGCAGTAAGGCGCGGCCCGGTTGTCTCCGTCAACGTAGTACTCAAAGCCCCAACCGAAGCCGTGACCGTCATTTTCGTAAAGGGCGTCCCTGGCAGGCGCATCAGGGTTCGGGCGTGCCCGTTAAATCTGGTGGACACGGTTGCCGCGAAGACTTGGCCTCCGGCGCTCGCCGAGAAGGTGACTGTGGCGTTCGGCACAGCGTTGCCTGCGTTATCCACAACCTTCACGTCAGCAGGAGTATCGAGTGTCTCCCCAGGCACGCCGTTCTGCTGGTTACCCGCGCTGACCGAGATAGCAGCGGGCACTCCCGCTCCAGAATTTCCACCGCCCTGTGAATTGCCAGAGCCGCCCGAGCTAGCGCAACCGTTCAGCAATAGAGCGGCGCAAAGAAAAAACAGAGAGTGACCAATTTGGCGCAGCATTCGACTTCTCCCGCGATTATCAGACCGAGAGTACCTCAAAACAAGGTTCGTGGGACGCCCCTTAGTTGGCGGCCGCACTCGCAATCCTACACTGGCTGCCACAGGACGCGCTAGCAGAGGTGGGCTTAACCTCCAGGTGCTCCCAGTATCACCAGGATTAGGGGCGTACACCTAGTTAACACTCCCACGAGGAGGTAAGCGAAGGTCGGTTTCGGTGCTGGCGACGGGGGCGAGACAGTCCCTCGCCGCAGCCAGCGGGACGCGGGCGCTACAGTTTTCTCACGGACGCTCCAAAGGCCCTGCCTTTCATTCGGCCCGCTTGACGCGTCGCGTCGAGCTTTGCTTGACTGGACAGCCGAGGGCGGCTGTCCCCACATTGTGCTTCCGGCGAGGGCGGCTGTCGCCACATGGGCCCTTCCCAGAAGCCGGGGATTTCCCGAAATGGGAAAAAGCTTGTCAAGGGGGTGACACGATGTATTTTTGGTTAAGTGGCTGAAAACGTTCGGAATATAAGGTTTGCAGCCATGTTACGTTTACCCCCTCCGACTTGCTATTCTGGATATATAGAGAGAAAAAATCGGGCAAAGAAGGCGCGGCTATGGTCGCGCCTTTTGCTTTTTGGGAGGTTTGAATGAGCTATGAGCTTTGTGCTTTGAGCTAGAAGCAGGTTCCTCACCGGCCTTCGCCGGTTCGGAATGACAAATTTTAAGGACCAGCGGTTCGGAATGACAAATTTGAAGGACGAATGGTTGGAATGACAAATTTAGCAGGTTCCTCACCGGCCTTCGCCGGTTCGGAATGACAAATGATTTGGGACGATGGATTTTGGTGCCGGTTCGGAATGACAGAGCTCGCATCGGAATGACAGAGCTTGAATCGGAACTGACAGAGGGTGCAGGGAGAAAGCCGGCGCACACCTACGCTCAATCATGGGCGTTGGTGTGCGGTTGACAAATCTGTGAAGCGCAGTCCCTAGCAGGCTGCTGAAAAAGGCTATTCCGCTCGCGCAAGACGAGCGCGGGGGCTAAAGCCCGGATTGATTTCGAAGAGCTTACGCGGCCCTGAAGGGCCGCTCTTCCACGGTCGCCCACACGTTTTGAAGTTTTTCCGCATCCTGCTAGGCGGCTTCGTTTTTTGCTACTTCGAACGAGATCGGGTTCTGCAGGTGCGGCATGCCCGCGCCGGCGAATTGCGTGGAGCTGAATGCGTTCCCGGATTGATTGGGCACGTTCAGAATGGTGGCAATCGTGGCTCCGCCGGCCGGGACCTCATAGGCACTGACGGCGCAGAAGTTTCCGACGTTGGAGACGATGGCGTTGGAAATGGTGGGGTTGTACCAGTAGAACGGCTGGCCATGAACCAGAGTTCCGAAGACGTTGCCAGTGGTGATATCGACGTACGGTTGTGGCGGTATCGGCATGGTATTGTCCTCCTGACGATTGGATGAAACCGTTATCTGGATTGCATCTTACTTCGCTTGCACCGTATTCGTTTGCATCTTTAATTTCGTTTGCGTCTTATTTAGTTTGCATAAGGGCCTGATACTGCGGGTTATCGTGCAAATTATCGAGTGGACCGGCGGTGGCCGCTACCGCGCGGGAATAGCCCGCGTCCAGCGCCTTTTTCAGCCACTCCAGCGCCGGGCCGGTTTCGTGCAACTGGTTGTACACCAGGGCAGCATTGAAAAGCAACTCCTTGTCTCCGTGAGCCAACTGGAGTGAGTGGTCGAGATAACTCAGGGCATTCTTTCTGTCGCCCAGCATGGAGTAATAACTGGCGAGGTCGCCGAGCACGCTGGGGTCGCGAGGGTTCACTTTGAGTTGCTGATCGGCGAGGCTGATTGCCTTGCGGTAGGCCTGCATGGCGGATGAAGTATCGCCGCCGTAGAAATAGGCGTCGCCCAGGCTGCCCCAATTCTGATAGTTGGTGTCATCGAGTTTGAGGGCTTCCTGGAAGCTGGCAGCGGAGTCTTTGTAATGGCGCAACTGGAACTGCGCGACCGCGATGTTGCTGTAAGCGGCGTAGGACGGCCGAATGGCGATCGATTTCTGGAAGGCCTGCATGGCCGCGTCGTGCTTGCCTTCGTAGACCAGCGTTGCGCCGAGTGAGTTGAAGGCAAGATAGCTGTCGGGGTCGAGTTCGGTGGCTTTCGTGGCCATGGCTTCAGCTTTGTCATACGCGGCTTGTCCTTGGTAGAAAACTCCAAGAGCGTGGTAACCCCACCAGTAGGTCGGGCGGAGGGTGATTACGCGTTTGTAGGTTTCTTCTGCCTTGTCGAGCTGGTTGAGATGCTGATAGGCGCCGGCGAGACTGACATAGGTGCGGTTGTTGGTGGGATCCAACTGGATGGCCTGCTGAAACTGCTCGGCGGCTTTTTCATACTGGCCGGTGCCGTCTTCGAGCATTCCGAGGCAGATGTGGCCATCGGCGCCGGCGTTGCCGAGATCGATGGCTTTGCTGCAGGCTTGTTGTGCGAGGTCGATCCATTGCTTTTGCTTGTCAAGGAATTGATAGCGCAGCCAATACGCCTGTCCCAGCGCCGCTTCCGCCTGGCCGTAGTTGGGATCGATTTTTAGCGCCTGCTTGAGAAGGATCTCTGCGCTTTGCCAGTTTTCCGGTTTTTGCGGATCAAGGAGATAGCCGCGTCCTTGTACGTAATACTGATAGGCTTCGGGAAAAGCGGTTGCGTGCGCGCCGAGCGCCTGCCGCTCTTCGCTGCGCAGGGGAAGTTGGAGGGCGGTGGCAACGCCGTGGGTGAGTTTGTCTTCGATAGTGAACAGGTCGGAAACCGGAGCGGTGATGGAATCTCCGGCGAGGTTCTTGCCGGTGAGAGCGTCGGTCAGGCTGTAGGACGCGCGCACCAGATCGTTGGCCTCTTCCAGAGAGACGTGGAGACCGAGGGTGACGCCGAGTTCTTTGCGCGCATCGGGCAGGGTGGAAACTTTTTTGTCCTCGAGGGTGCGGGCGGGAACGATTTCCACGTCATGATTCGCGCTCAACTGGGAAAGCCGCGCGGCCACGTCTTCGAGCAATCCTTTGCCGAAGGCTACTAACTTGGGATCGCCGTTTGTGACCAGAGGTAAAACGGCCAGACTTTTTCGTTGAGGAATCGGCGAGGGCGTTGGCGATGGTGTTGTGGCGGAGGTTGCCAGCTTGCGCAGGGCGGCCGGTCCCCAGATCGCGGCGGAGAGAGCCAGGAGCGCCAGGGCTGCGATGATCCCCAGTTGCAGCTTTCGCTTCGGAGTCCAGCGGGCTGCAGTTTGTGTGGACTTCAGTTTCTTTCCGGACTCATAGTCTTTTTTCAGGCGCAGAAGATCGCGATGGATTTCTGCCGCGCTCTGGTAGCGCAAGTCGCGGTTCTTGATGAGAGACTTGTCGATGATCTCCTGCAAGCGCTGCGGCAGGCCGGGGACGGATTCATTCAGCGAGACGGGAGCCTGACCGAGGATGGCGTGAACCGTTACGGCCCACGTGGGACCGGAAAATGCCTGCCTTCCAGTCGCCATTTCGTAGAGCAGCACTCCGAAGGAAAACAAATCGGTGCGAGCGTCCAGGGTTTCCCCGCGCGCCTGTTCCGGCGACATATAGGCGATGGTGCCGATGGCTGCGCCGGTGTGGGTGAGCGGATCCGGCGAAGACAGAGTATTTTCTGAACTGCTGGTGAGTTGGGTAGCGGTCAGCTTGGCCAGTCCGAAGTCGAGAATCTTGGCCTGCCCGCGCTCGGTGATGAAAATATTTGCCGGCTTGATGTCGCGGTGCATGATGCCCTTGGCGTGCGCGGCCTGCAGCGCGTCCGAGATTTCGAGAGCCCAGTCGAGCAGCGTGCCCAGCGGGACGGGCTGGTGGCCGATGCGATCGCGCAGGGTCTGGCCTTCGAGCAATTGCATGGCGATGAAGGGATGTCCCTGGTCTTCGTCGATCTCATAGATGGTGCAGATGTTGGGGTGGTCGAGAGAGGAGGCGGTGCGGGCTTCCCGTTTGAATCGTTCCAGAGCGCGCGGATCGCGAGCGGTTTCTTCGGGCAGGAACTTGAGGGCCACCATGCGGCCAAGGCGCGTGTCTTCAGCTTTGTAGACCACACCCATACCGCCGGCGCCGAGCTTTTCGTGAATCCGATAGTGGGAGACGATCTGGTCGCTCATATCTCGGAACGCGCAGGGAAATTGTTCGGCGAGTGTACGACAGATCGAATGGTACTGAAGTTGGGAAGGCGGTGCAATCGCGAAGCGAGACGCGAGAAGCTTTTAAGAAAAGGATGGGCGGGTTGGGCCTTCTGTCCCCAGGGTTTCGAAGCGAAGATGCCCGGTCCAGCCAACATTTCACGCGCACGGCGCCCCGAGGGGGCGAGGCGTTGCGAAAAAAATGCGGGAGCTGTTTTGCTCCCGCGGTCTTTGGTGAGGTTGGGATTTCGAGGTGTGGCTTAGTTGATCTGGAACACGGTGCCGTATGTCGGGCTCACACCGTTTCCTGGGCCCATTGCGGTGGTCGATCCATAGATGGCGTGGCCAACGAGCAGAACGGGAGCGCTGGGTTGCGCACCGTCGGTTCCGTCGAAGGCACGCAGCACCTGCTCGGTCCAGGTATCTCCGTTCCTGGTGAGTTTGAAAACGGTGCCGCAACCGTCCAGTTCTGCCAGGCAAGAGGTAGTGTCGCCACCGCCGCCGTAGGTGGTGCCGTAGATATTGCCGGCTTGGTCGAGCGTGGGCTGAGCCAGGGGCTGATCGCCGTCGGTCCCGCCCTGAAACGAGTAGAGCGTGGACTCGGTCCAGGTACTTCCGCTCTTGCTCAACTCGAACACGGTGCCGTCGTTTGCCTTGCCTCCGGTCTGGGTTACGCCGTAAATGTTGTGACGGCTATCGACCGTCAGACCGAGGGGGTTGGTGCCGTCGTCGGTTCCCTGGAAGGTGTAGGCGGGCTTCCACGACCATACTCCTTGTGGAGTGGCTGGCGGAAAGACTTCATACACGCTGGGACCGAGCGTCATGTACAAGCCGTTGCTGCCGTCGATGGCAATGCCTCCGTTTTGATAGTACTCGGGGTTGATGTTTCCGCTGAAGCCTTCGGTCCAGGTTCCTCCCGGAGTCGAAGGAGGGGTGAGTTTGAAGAGACCACCGGTTCCATAGCCTTTCGGCGGAGTGATCGCGGGCGGGTAACCTCCGTAGACGGTGACGCCGTAGATGTTGCCGTGGCTGTCTTGAACCAGGGTGCCGAGGGGACCGCAGCCATCGGTATTACCGCCGAAGGAATAGAGGGTGGATTCTGTCCACGATCCGCCGCCTTCGGAGGGCGGGGAAAGCTGGTAGAAAACTCCGCAGTCCGTGGCCGTGCCCTCGGTGTAGTAGCCGGTGACTCCGTAGAGGTTGCCCGCGTGATCGCGAATGAGATTGCCGATTGGATTGGGCCCGTCATTGAGGTTCGATCCAAACTCGTAGAGCACGGTTTCGGTCCACGCGCCACCGGCGGAACTTGGGGGTGAGAGTTCGAATGCGATTCCGCAGGGATAGGATTCGTAGTGAGCCAGCAAGCACGTTCCCCCGCCGGCGGTGACGCCGTAGAGATTTCCCGCTTCGTCGGCCACGAGAGCTTGGGGCGCTTCGCCGTCCTGGCGATTGGAGGCGTAGGGGCCCTGAAAGGCATAAAGCACCTTTGTTCGCGGACCGGCAGCAAGGGCCGGAAGGGTGAGACAGAGGATCGCCAGACAGGCAGTCAGCAGGCGAGTGGAGAGTTGGCTGTCGCGCAGGTGCACAAGAACCTCCTTGGTTGCAACAAATGGACTGGTCGGTCGGAGTCCCAGAAGCACGGCGGGGAAGGGGGGGAATGAATATACCACAGAGTTGGAGGAGCCGGGGGAACGTGCGGGAAATTGTTCGGCCAGTGTACGACAGATCGAATGGTAACGAAGTTGGGAAGGCGGTGCAATCGCGAAGCGAGATGCGAGGTTTCTAACGAAGAGGGGTGGGCAGGTTGGTGGAACGGGATCTACGGCTACTTGGTGCGGAGTTTGCGGGAGACTTCTTCCAGGATCTTAGGCCGCATGTCGGCAAGAATGCTGTCTACGATGTTGGCGATGGCTTCCGGTGTGGCAGGATCAGCGGCGGCAGCGGTGTGTGAGGCGCCGTTTCCGGCTCCTACGGCTACAGCCATGGCGGCTACGTCGAGGGCTGTGACCTCGCCTGTGACCTGGCCGGTGACATGGGTTTTGTCATGGGCGTTCCCATGAACGACGGGCATTTCCGTGAGTTCTGGCTGGGAAGCATCCAGATGGGAAGAGACTTGCAGCGATGAGTCGGCGGGCGGAGCAGGTTTGACGTCTCCCGATTCGCGAATTCTGCGCCAACTGGCCCAGGCGGCAGCGGTGGTGGCGACGATTTCCGCTTCAGGGCTGGATCGGTCGTGGTGAGATTCTGCGTGGGCTGCGACGGCGGGTTGCGCCTCGGCAGCGGAGACCTGCGCGGCCGAACCCTGCGCAACATATTCCTGTTCTTGCGCGGCGACCGGTTCCTGCTGGGCAACAAGTTCGGGCAGCGCAGGGCTCAGTTCCGCCACGGACATGACCTCGGCTGGAACCGTCTCGTGCCGTTCTTCTTTTTGTCCCTGTTCTTGATGTTCTTTTTCCAGCGATTCCAGCTCTTGCGGATCTTGCGCCTGCGCCGCCGGGTGATTCTCGGCTGCGGCTACCGGTTCGGTGTTCGCTTCGACCGTCTGAGCTTCGATTACGGGTACTTCGGCTGGAGTTTCCTCCCGCGTTTCGACGACGGGATTTGATTCGGCAACGGGCGAAGTCGTCAGCTCGGAGAGCAATGGTAATACATCGGCGGAAGCAGGCTGGGAGTCGAGGTGCGAAGATTCGATCTGTGGAGACTCGGGGTGCGAAGACTCGAAGTGCGAAGACTCGAAGTGCGAAGACTCGATGTGGGAGGATGCGACCGCTTCGAGTTTTTCCATCGCGGCGGACAGAGCTTCCGTTGCGGCCTGGGTGAACGACTGCGAGGGATCGGGCGCAAGGGCGGTCAGGCTAAATAAGTCCACTTTTTCGGCGGCAGCGTCGGCGGGCGGCAGAGCCGTGGCTGATTCGGGCGCGGAGATTTCGGCGGTGGTTGCGGCAGGGGCCGGCGCATCCACGACTGCGGCTTGGGCCCGTTGCATTTCCTGTTCGAGGGTAAGGGCGGATTCCTCAGGGTCGGGCGCGATGGAAACAGCTGTCCAGCGCGAGGCGCTGGCGCAGGGAGCACTGACCGTGGCAACGGCCATGGTTACCGGCTCGTCGGAATCGGTGGATGAGGATTCGGCTGTGGCGGGCGGGATTGGCTCTGAGGCAATCTGGTTGGCGGGCTCCGGGGCAGGACTGGCTACGGACGCGACCGCCTCAGGCGCAAGCGTTGCCGGCTTCTCGTCCCTGCTTTCGGACTTAGCTTCCGCAGTAGGTTCGGACTGCAGAGCTACCGGCTGCGAAGCGGCGTTGGCCTCGACCATCTTTGCTTCCTGGATCTTTACTTCCGGGATCTTTACTTCGCGGGCCTCAGCGACCGTCGCTTCTGCGACTTTGCTTTTCATCTGAGCGGCTGCGGTGGCCAGAGCTGCGATTTCTTCTGTGGTAACGTCTGCCGGCAGGCCCGCGGTGGCCAGAACGCGGAGGTCGACCCGGTCGTCGCTGCTTCCGGCGGAATTTCCGGGGTGAACTTTCTCCGCAGGTTTGCTGGCGATGGTTGTCCGCAGATCGCGGTTGACCTGATTGTAGATGGCCGAGTCGTTGGCCTGATCTGCGACCTGGTCTGCGGCATCTTCCGCTGCGGTTTTGGACTTGCTGTCTTGTTTGGGAAAGCCAAGCCGAGATTTCCATCCTGAGGCTTCTTTGGGCTTGGAGCTGTTTTCATCCAGAGCGGCGGCGACGCGGGCAAAGCGGCCCGGTCTGGCGGCTTCGGCAGTCGGGACGATTTTGTCTTCTAACTTGCTGAGAGCGCTTAGCAGTTCGCTGGCTTCGAAGGGTTTCACAATGAAGCCGTCGGCGCGTACGCGCTTGGCTTCTTCCGGTTTGAACGGCTCCAGTTTGCCGACGGTCAGAAGGATGGGAATTTTCGCGGTTTCACCGGCGTCTTTCAGGCGCTGGCACACCTCAAGCCCGCTGTAGCCGGGCATGTAGACGTCAAGCACAATCAGATCGGGCTTTAGCTCGGCAATTTTTTTCAGCGCCGCAGAACCGTTATTTACCGTAAGAACGTCATATCCCGCGTCTGCGAGGATCTTTCGCCCCATGTTTTGAGCGGTTACGCTGTCGTCGGCGAGCAGTATTTTACGAGCCAAGGTTTCCTCGAAGAGGGGATATCGCGAAGGTAACCCGGTCCAGCACCCAAGTCAATGACCTTAAGGGGAAGTAACCCGTTACCAGCGGCCAACAACTAGTGCGCGATGAGTTTGTGGCGCAAGCTGTTCGTGACCGTGGCGTTGGAGTGAGTGCACAGCAGGTTCCTCACCGCCGCTTGGCGGCGGTTCGGAATGACATCGTGGTGAAGACGGGGACTTGGTTTAGAACGGTATGAGTGCACAGCAGGTTCCTCACCGCCGCTTCGCGCCGGTTCGGAATGACATCGTGGTGAAGACGGGGACTCGGGTTAGAACGGAGTGAGTGCACAGCAGGTTCCTCACCGCCGCTTGGCGGCGGTTCGGAATGACATCGTGGTGAAGACGGGGACTTGGTTTAGAACGGTATGAGTGCACAGCAGGTTCCTCACCGCCGCTTCGCGCC